>BNJS01001592.1_pt1 | contig 173248 bp, 201 predicted proteins | sample 8540461 | NCBI WGS metagenome assembly BNJS01 (sample SAMD00202454, study PRJDB9452) | human saliva metagenome | isolation source: human saliva | place: Japan
GTAACATTCTCTATGCAAGCTACCCACACAGGTAAGAATGCAAATACTAACTATATGCAACTCATCACAACAATCATTACCATCATCAGTCCACTCCCCATCGCTGCACTGGGTACATGGTGGCTCAACCAACCTACCCTCACCAATACCCTCCTTTCCCTCCTCGGTATTATCTTCATCGCCACTCACCGCCGTTGGATTACTGGAATAAGTATGAAGATGAAAGACAACCAATACGATCAACTTGAAGGATTTCAGAGGAGTAGATAAAGAAAAATATCATTCTGTCAAGCATAAACCAGAGATATATATTCGCTCAATTTGTTTGATTAAACTATATCACTACATTTGAGAATATTTATAGTCCTTCCGTTTAACACATAGATTAAAAATAGAATAAAGTCTTTTACACATGATTAGTATAATTATACCAAAATAGATGATCTTATCAAGGGGTTATCCTACAAGATAAGATACAAATATATACTATGTCGATACGTATTCTACAAATAGCTTATTCTCATGTCATTGGTGCTTGTAAACTATTTTCATTTGATTCTGAACCAATCTATGCTCATTGAGGTTCTAAAAAAAGCCTAATTGACTTGCAAAAGATGCCCTTTTGGCGTGTTATTAACGCCCTTTAGAAGTCAAATTAGGCACCTTTTACTTTACCACAATATAACTAACTGATTTTCTTTTAGTTGAAACCTACTTTTTATATATATTTTTATCCTTTCTTATAGAGTTTTTATCTGAAATTATGTAATTCTTTTTCAGAGTCATATCGGACTTTTTGAAGTAATAAAATGAAAAGGCTTTCTGTATAGAAAGGCGATAATAGAATAGACCGTTAAGGTCCTTAGCTGTGTTTTTATATAATGTCTAACTTCTGTTACTCCGTTAAAAAAATATACGAAAAAGCATCCACACGTTTAAAGTAAGAACCACAAATGGTTTCACTCCACAATTCATGGTATTATTACCCTAAAATAGGTTTTTAACAACCTACATGAAGTAAAATTTATAAAAAGCAATCATCTATTAAAAGATTTTTTCGGAATTACCAAATAAATTAAATATATTTCATTATCTTTGCATTTATAGTCCTAAACATGATACACCGATATTATAAGGAGTGTATATTCCTTAATGAACGATATCTGATTGAGTGACAAGCCACCCATAACCTAAAATATAAAGCCAAAACAATGACCAAAATAAAGACACTGACCATACTGTTTGATACCCCCTTACAGCGATCAGAAATCCCGCTATTTCGTGGAGCCATTATTGCAGCAATTCCCTCAAGTAATATCCTATTCCATAATCACGATGGTACATCCCTACGATACTCCTATCCGCTGATACAATACAAGCGGATTGGCGGCAAAGCTGCTATCACCTGCATTGGCAAAGGAGTAGATGCGATGGAAGAGCTGTTTGTGAATTCTGACCTGAACCTTAACATCGGCAGACGGAAAGTAGAACTAAAGATTGAAAGTATCAGGGCTGAAGAAGTTGATGTAAAAAGGGCATCTTCTCCTATCACTTACCAAATCCACAGTTGGCTGCCATTAAATGGAGAAAATCACACACAATTTCACTCAACTGAGAGTATGGTGGACAGAATAAAGATGCTTGAGCAAATCCTGACTGGTAACATCCTCTCGCTACTCAAAGGATTAGACACCTTTATTGACTTCCAGCTACAGACAATCATAACAGACTACTGTATTGGAAGACCCATCACTTACAAGCATTTAAAATTAACAAATATAGATCTTACTTTTACAGCAAACATACAGCTGCCACAGCATATCGGAATAGGAAAGCACAGCAGTATGGGAGCAGGATTACTATCAAAAAAAGCAAAAACCAATCTATAACGTATGACTAAATATTTATACGGAGCATCCGTACAAGGAATCCAACAGTTTATTTTCCAGACAAATGAGCTGAAAGACATTGTTGGAGCAAGTGAATTAGTTGAGTCCATCTGTACAGAACTTTTCAAGAAAGTTGTTGGGCAAAGATGGAAAGAAACGAACCAGGTAATCTCGGCAGCAGGAAATGTGAAGTACATATTCGAAGACAAGGCTGAATGTGAAGAAGTTGTACGCAACTTTCCACGTGAGGTAATGACCAATGCTCCTGGGGTTACAATCAGTCAGGCTGTGGTAGAACTCGGAAACGACTTTGTCAAGTCTGTAAATGAATTAGAAGGAAAACTACGAAGCCAACGAAACAAGCCTTGTAAAAGTATTACTGTCGGCAGACTCGGACTCAACCGATCTCCACAAACAGGTCTTCCCATAACAAAGCCGGACGAAGAGAACGAAAAAGAATATGACGCATCCACGTATGCAAAAAGAAAACATAACAAGGTTATAAAGTTATGCCAAAAAAGCTTTGGTGAAAAGGTATATTTAAAGTCATCTTCCATTCCTTTTGATGTGGCAAAAATGACTGGCAAAAATGACTGGATTGCCATCATACACGCTGACGGAAATGGATTAGGCCAAGTAGTACAGAAAATTGGACACAATATAGAAGACTTCAAACAGTTCTCTAAGGAGTTGAACAATGCTACTATAGCTGCCGCCAACGATGCTTTCAGGAAAGTCAGCCCCGAACACGGATGGGAACAGACCATCCCCATTCGCCCAATTGTGTTAGGAGGTGATGATATGACCGTTATCATCCGTGGAGAACTCGCCATCGAATATGTAACAGAGTTTATGAAAAAGTTTGAACAACACAGCAGCGAAGGGAACTTGAGACCTATTCTGGAAAAAGCTGGTATGAAACGACTCACAGCCTGTGCTGGTGTAGCCTTTATAAAATCGTCCTATCCATTCTATTACGGTTATGCATTGGCAGAGCAGCTCTGTAAATATGCAAAGAATACTGAACCTCGTGCCTCAACCTCAAGCCTGATATTCCATAAAGTTCAAGATTCATTCATAAACAACTATGAAGACATCGTACAACGTGAACTGAAGACATCTGAAGGTAGTTCCTTCTGCTTCGGCCCTTATTATCTCAATGAAGGGGAGCAACCAAACGGCTACTATACGATAGAGAAACTCTATTCTTTATGCCAAAAACTTGGTGAAGACAAAAACGAGGGAATAAAGACGGGCATAAGACAATGGCTGACACTTATGCACGAGGACGAAGCGAAAGCTATACAAAGACTGAAACGTCTCAAGACCCTGAATGAGGATAAAGACTCCATTTCTATAATTGAAGCACTAACAAATGGTAGAAAAGGAACTGAGAATGTACAGGCTTTCCCTGCCTATGACGTGCTGACATACCACACTATTTTAAACCAACAGACCAAGGAGAAATAACGATGACCGATATCAAATACAAAATAACTTTCTTTTCAAACTGGCATTGCGGTTCAGGACTCGCAGCTGGAGCTGATACCGACGAGCTAGTCATTAAAGACCGTAACGGACTACCCTATGTCCCTGGCCGTACCATAAAAGGATTGCTACGTGAGGCTGCAATGATGCTCAAACAGTTCACAGACATACCGGAGGAAAGTATCAACAGACTTTTCGGTAAAATTAAAGACGCTGCGGACTTTAAATGTAGAAATAAAGTCTCATTTACGAATGCAACACTTAGTGAGGAAGAACAGAACAGTATAATAAGTAACAAACTGACTAAGCATCTTTATATGTCTGTTGCCTCAACAGCTATCGGTACGGATGGGATAGCTGTTGACCATTCACTAAGAAAGATCGAGACAACCATTCCTTGCTGCGTATATGGCAGAGTGATGAATGTCGATGAGCAAGACATTGATATCTTACTCCAGACCTTCAAATGGATAAAAAGATTAGGATTAGGACGCAACCGTGGATATGGTCGCTGTGAGATAACAAAAGAAGGTTAAGCTATGGAAAAGATACAATTTAAATGCGAGTTGCTTTCAGACATCGTTCTGAACGACTCTTCTGCAACAGAGGGGAAAAGAAGAAGTTTAGACTTTATCCCTGGAAACAATTTTCTGGGAATTGTTGCAGCACAACTATATAAGAATACAGACGATGATACATGGAATATTTTCCATAGCGGTCACGTCCGCTTTGGTGATGCTCATCCATCAACTGACGGCAAAAGAGGACTACGTATCCCTGCCTCAATCTTCCATCCCAAGTTGAAAGGTATGGAAACAGGTTGTTATATTCATCATCTGACAAAGCAAAATGATGACATCCGCGCAATGCAGCTAAAGCAATGCAGAGAAGGATTTTACATATACAACCAGGACAAGCTCGCCACTCAGATTGTTGTAAACAAAGACTTTTCCATCAAGTCTGCCTACGATAGCGATAGGAGAAGAGCTAAAGATAGTCAGATGTTTGGATATGAATCATTGTGCAAAGGGCTCATTATGTATTTCACGATAGAAGTTGAGGATGAGGCTAAGCAATATAAAGAAGCTATAATCAAGGCACTATGTGGCCAACACCATATTGGACGTTCACGTTCTGCACAATACGGTTGGGTTGAGATAACTGAATCGCCATTTGAGGAAATTGCCACAACACAACAGTCTGTACTAATCAATGGCAAACAATATGTGACAGTATATGCAGACAGTCGTCTTATCTTCCTTGACGAGAATGGCAACAATACTTTCCAGCCTTCCACACATGATCTCGGCATAGAAGATGAAGATGCTGAAATTGATTGGGCACTGTCACAGATACGTACATTCCAATATGCACCGTGGAACTATAAACGCCAAGCTTTTGATACCGACCGCTGTGGCATAGAAAAGGGAAGTGTTTTCCTTGTTAAGACAAGTACTGGCGTTTCTCTGAGAAGACAGTAGGTTATTACAAGAATGAAGGGTTTGGACACATCATTTACAACCCTATTTTCCTGCAAGGAGATGAGAATGGACTTTCGCTTTTCGAATTCAGCAAACAAAAGGAAACTATTTCTAACAGCCAAGCAACAGAGGTGAACAGTAGTCTGCTCCGATTCCTGAAAAAGAAGAAGAAAGACGCTGAAGATCAGAGCATAATAATTAAAGAGGTAAACAACTTTGTTGAACAAAACAAGAAGCTTTTCTCACAGGACTTATTTGCTTCACAGTGGGGAAGTATCCGAGCTCTTGCAATGGCATATAATGATGAAGAGAAACTAAAGAAGGTTATTGGATGCGAAGAACAGGAGAATCCTGAAAAGGAACAAAAGAAGGTTATCGAGTGCGATAAACAGAAGGAGCCGGAAAAGAAACAAGGCTATATTGTCCACGGTGTTGCTGCTGAAAAATGGAATGAATGTGGACGTCGAAAAGTACTTGAAGAGTTCCTAAAAAATCCACAGTTCAAAGGACACCTACAAGAAGCCGTCATCAACCTGGCTTCAGAAATGGCTAAGATATGTAAATCATAAATAGGAATAGAAATGAAGAATACATATAAATACAGACTGCTGTCAAGAATAACCTTAGAAGCACTCTCACCACTTGTCATTGGCAGTGGAAACAAGAATATAAAAACTGACTCTGTTGTTGCTAAGGATGTAAATGAACTCCCATATATTCCGGCAACAACCTTAGCCGGACTCATTCGCCATTCACTTCCAGAAGAAGAACAAAGAAAATGGATGGGATACCAGACAAAAGAAGAAAGCTGTGGCTCTCAACTCATCCTGTCAGAAGCAAAAATACTCTCAGAGAATGGGAAACCTATTGACGGTCTGAGTAATAAAGAAGATGAGGACTCTATTGACGGTTTGAATGATAAAGAAGATGCTGTCAAACAGTTATGTCATCAACTGCCCATCCGCCAACACGTACGCATCAATCATCAAGGAGTAGCAGAGAAGAACGGAAAATTTGATGAGGAGATTGTCCCTAAAGGTATGCGTTTCTGTTTTGAAATGGAACTGATCTCTGAGGAAGGTGATAATGAGATAATGGATAAAATTCTTTCAACAATCCAGTCAAACGGCTTCCGTATTGGCAGTGGAAGTAGGAGCGGATTCGGACAGATATCCATAATCAGCATCTTACACAAGAAACTGAACCTCAGCACTCCAGAGGATTTAAAACTCTATCTCAGCAAGTCTTCTTCATTAGAGAACATCTGGGAAGGATTTGAACCCTATACCCCTGCTGTAAATACAAATAGTGATTACATCCACTATGAGCTGACCCTACAACCAACTGACTTTATGTTCTTTGGGGCAGGTTTCGGTAACGAATGCTCAGATATGACCTTTGTCAGAGAACCTATTATTCAATGGGACAATGATGGCAGGCCCAGTATTATCGAAAAAGGAAAAAGGTAATCCTCATACCTGGCTCATCTGTAAAAGGAGCATTAGCACATAGGACTGCCTATCATTACAACAAACTTAAAGCTTGTTTTGCTGACGGAAAATCTGCAGAAGAATTACAAAAACATGTTGGAAAGCAGAACGATGCGGTAAAACGACTATTTGGTTCGGAAGGTGACAAAAGAGGCAAAGACAAGAAACGGGGTAACATCCTCATTTCTGATGTTATCCAAACACAGACTGAAGAACTTGAAAAGAAAGTTCTCAACCACGTCAAGATTGACCGCTTTACAGGTGGAGCTGTAACTGGAGCACTTTTCTCTGAGGAAGTATTATATACTCCAGGAACCTCCTTCAAACTTGAGCTCCTGCTTTATAAAGCTGATATCATAGAAGATAAGGAAGGAAAGGAAAATAAGGAATATGAGGAGAACAAGAAAGATAAGGAAAAGATCCTCAAAGCTTTTGAAACAGCCCTGACCGACCTGTGTAAAGGTTATCTCCCATTAGGTGGAGGGGTAAATAGAGGTAATGGAACTTTCAAAGGAAGTTTAAAGAAAAATGGAGAAACAATCTATGAATAATATAAATGACATTGATTTCACCCTTACTTATGAAGGGTATCTATGGATGAGTGACGAGCAACATCCAGAAGTATTTCATCCCGAGTCACAAATCGATCCTGCGCTGTTTACAAAAAAGAATCCATTCGTAGTAGAAGGATATCTCTTTAATAAACAATCAGGCCTTTCTCTCAGTATTAAGTATATTGATGGACAATACCATATATTCCGTAATATTGTAGAAGAATCCAACCTAAATAGCAAAGACGTTGACCTAATTTATTATCTTACACAGCGCATGAATACCTCTGGCAAAGAATGGGCTAAATTCTTACGTTACTGGAAAGAAAGACTGATTTTTCCTGTCTCGATATGAATGTACTGGAAGTAGAAAAAGAAGTTTTTATTGGATTTTTAAAAAAGGAGGAATAGGCTATGTATAAGCAATCAAATAGACCCTCAAAATGCTATAACCCTTATAGTTTTGTTCCACTGAGCGAACACGTATTTAACTATACAAAAGATGAGAAAGCCCAATTTCTATATGCAAATGACATTCCATTTGAAGATGGATTATCGGGAAAAATTACTGTAGAATTCGAAGCAAAAAGTCCATTTTGTGTTAAATCGCAAGATAAAGAAAACTGTAACATCAATAGAAAATTCTTCGTACCCTCTACATCTATAAAGGGAATGATACGATCTGTCTATGAGATAATTACATTGTCTAATATAAGAAATCAATCAGAAAATTCTCGTTTTAGTATGAGAGATTTGACCAGCAAAGACTATGAACTTAAAAAGTGATAAAACCAAAAGGTGGATTTCTATTCTTATTAAATGGCAATTATTATATCATTCCTGGTGACCATTGGCAAATGACATACAAGGAAATAGAAGACGAAGAAGGTGTAAACGTAAAATATGGGAAATCAGCTGAAGCAAAGTATAGACTCTTGAAAAATGGATATATCTTTCCAACAGAAGATGATCGAATCCACTATTGGGTTTTCTCTGGCTTCATGAATAATAAAAAACATGAATACGATTTTGCACTTCCACTTTCAATCAATCCAGAGAACCTCGTACCAATTAAAGAAAAGGAATTAAAAGATTTCCTTTTCATTCATGAACAGGAAAATAAAAACGAAACTTGGGCCTTCTGGAAGAAAGAGATGCGCAACTTCAATAGTATAGAAGACCTAAAGAAAGCAAAATACAAAGGACTCGCGCCTTGTTTCTACAGAATAAAAGAAGAGAATGGACATATCTGTGTCAAAGATTTAGGCTTTACAAACCTTTATCGAATGCCTTACCAAAATAAAGTACATGATTGTCTTCCAATACAACATAAAGAAGAGAACTTTGATATGGCACAAGCACTCTTCGGATATACACAGGCAGATAGGAAAGACAAGTCAGAAAAAAGCTTAAGAGGACGTATCCGATTCTCAAATGCTTTTATTGAAAATGCAGAAATAGAAGGAGAACATACATTTATTCTTGGATCTCCTAAGCCAACATTTTATCCTTTCTATTTGAAGCAAGAGAGAGGTAGAAAGATAACTTTTGCAGCACAAAAGCCCATTATCTCTGGATGGAAACGCTATTTATTGCACAAAGAAGCACAAGAAGGGAATGGACAAAAAAAAGATTGTGAGTCGTCTTTCGTTGCACTAAAAGCAGGAGCAACTTTCAAAACCGATATTTATATCCATAATCTGCACCCTTACGAGGTTGGAGCATTATTAGCTGCACTCACATTCTGTAACCATAACGAGTGTTACCACTCTTTAGGGTATGCCAAGCCGTTTGGTTATGGCAAAATGAAACTTACCAATATTCAGTTTAATCTGGTGCAAAACAAGGAGAAAAGTCACGATTTAAAACAAGAAACTCTTATCAATGAGTTCAAAAAGAAGGTAGTAGAAAACACTCGTATAAGTGTAGATTCTTATAATCGGTATATAAGCACTCTCATCCGCATTGCTTCAGGTAACTATCCTATTCATAACATCGGGTATCCAGAACTAAAAGATTTTAAAGAAATTAAGACTGGAAGAACAAATATACCCATATTGGATTAAATTAGTATGAAGAAAATACTTGTTTCAATTTTTAAGTGACCATCTTGTCCCCAATTATCTCTTCATAAAAGAGAAGAGGGACAATTCAATGATTTACTCTTCATAGAAACCACATATATAAAAGAAAAAAAGGAGTGCATCACATCTTGAACAAGCTCTAAGAAAGGAAGAAAATAGCATTTTAAGAGTTCTTGTAGAAAGCGATAATTACAAAGAGGGGTTACAATCTCTTGAAAAAGCTAACCTACCTAAAGATGTTCACTATATTGTCAATCTTACTGGTGGAACTAAGATTATGTCATTAATGGTATATGACTTTTTCCGTCAATTCAACAGTACCTTCTATTATATTCCTATTGGGAAAAATATTTATTGTAATATAGAAGATGGACAGATGGAGTCCTTACGGTACCGTATATCACTTAAGGAATATTTTACACTCTATGGGCTTCTTTTTGAATGTAATAATACATTATTGAAAGATAAAAAAATAACATTTGCATTTTTTGAGAAGCAAAAGAAACGTAACTTCATTCTTTCAAAAGAAATAACCAGCTCTAAGCAAGCACCAACAACAGAAGACAGAAGATACTACTCGGGCGCATGGTTTGAAGAATACACCTACCTACGCATCAAAGAAGAACTTGCGCTACGAGATGAGGATATTTCAATGTCCTTAAAGATATATAGAAACGATTTTAGCCATAATGACAATGAAATAGATGTTGCCTTTATGTTTGAGAACAAACTCTATATAATTGAATGTAAGTCAGTATGAACGGGTATGGGAAAGAACCACAACATCATATTGAAAATTATCTTTATAAACTTGCTGCGGTAAGTAAGGATTTTGGCCTTATTGTACGTCCCTACATCTTTACACTTCATAAAATGGATAAGCTATCAGAACATTCACGTGAAAACATCAAAAAGCGTATGCGAATATTAGGAATATGTAATATTGTAGACGGAATACAATTATCAAAACAAAACATAAGTTTTTAATATGGCAAGAAATGTATTTATATCATTCTTAGGTACAAGTAATTATCTTGAAACCTACTATTCTATTGGAGATTTTAAATCAACTCAACCAGTGAGATTCATCCAAGAGGCATTAATAGAGTATTTATGTCGTGACTGGACAGCGGAAGATAAAATATTAATCTTCTGTACCAAGACTTCTCAAGAAAAGAATTGGGACGATAATGGGCAGGGAAATACAGATTGCGAAGGGTTATCTTCGAGGCTTAAAAAACTCAAGTTACCTATTCCTATTGAAGCAGTAGAAATAACTGAAGGATTCTCAGAAGAGGATATATGGGATATCTTCAATAAAGTTTACCACAAATTAAACATAGGGGACAATGTCTATCTTGATGTGACACATGCATTCCGCTCTATCCCTATATTCTCTACTGTCTTATTTAATTATGCCCATTATCTTAAAGGGACAAACTTAAAAGTGGTATATTATGGAGCTTTCGAAAAATTAGGGCCAACATATGAAGTAAAAAACATGAACGTTGAAGATAGGAATGCTCCTATCATCGACCTTACCAGTATCATAAGACTACAAGAACTCTCTACCGCAGCAAGTAACCTCCATCAATATGGTAAGATGAAAACTATATCGGATTTGTTAGGAATTGTTCAAGGAGATGGAAAGAACAAACAAGCTATGCAACGTATCAAAAAGAAAATGAAAGAATTTGATACTGCGCTGTCAACCTGCAAAATGGATATTATAAAAGAAGGAAAATTAATAGGCGAATTACAATCTCTTGTTAGTAACAATAAAGATTCACAGAATCTTACTGAAGCACATAGACAACTAATTATCAAAAGTCCAGGAAGAAATCAATATGTTTAAAACCTTATGATACTTATGATAATGTTGAAGCAGCTATTAATTGGGCAAAGAAATATGGAATGATACAGCAGGCTTATACTTTAGCTGAAGAACTGACAATTAGTAAAGTAAAAGATATTATTACGCCTAAATATAAAATCCTTCAAAATGAATATAGAGTGCCGTAAATTTGTCTCTGTTCTGCTTTCATTAGAAGAAAAAACAAAAAGCTGAATATAAAAAAATGACAACGAAGAATTAAAAAACTTTTTTCATCAGTTGTATGATAATCCTTATATTAGCAATTTAAGAAAATGGTATACTCAATTAGCAAATGACAGAAATATTATCAATCATGCAAAAAGCGATAAAGATTTCGACAAACAATTTGATATAAATTATAGTGAAATAAGAAAATATCTCAACGATGTTCATCAACCTCTCTAACCACCCTTTCGCCACCTGGTCACCCTCGCAGCTATCGGCTGCAAGGGAATATGGTGAACTGCAGGAAATTGCCTTTCCGAATATTGACCCGGAGCTTAGCAAAGTTTATGTACAGAAGGAGGCTGCTGCCTGTGTAACGATGATACAGGAGACATACCCTACAGAAAACCCTAACGGTGCACATTATGGGTGAACTTACTTTCTGCTACTATGCTGTCAGACTACTGAAGAAGGCAGGAATACGTTGTGTTGCATCTACCACAGAACGAATTGTAGAGGAAACAGAAGACCATCAGAAACTTGTACGTTTCTCCTTTGTCCAGTTCAGAGAATATTAATCATTGCTATCAAAGAAATGACAGAAAAGAAAGACAAGCAGATAATTCTGACACCTTCCCAACAGCAGGCTTTCAATAAGTTGAAAGACTTTGTCAACGGTAGTAGTGCCAATACATTCATCCTTACTGGATATGCTGGAACCGGAAAGACTACACTGATGAAGACACTCATTGAGTGGATAAACGAGCAAAACAAAGAATTCCAACTGCTTGCCTCGACAGGCAGAGCGGCAAAGATTCTCAGCAACAAGACAGAATATGAGGCTAAGACAGTTCATAGTTGTATCTATACCTTTGCAGATTTCAATCAGGACATCGAGAAGGTGGTAGACCAGATTGATGTTTCAAATGGTATTGATGACTCAGGTCAGTTGCTATTGCAGTTTACATCAGCATCTGCTGACAATCTTGATTATGATCGCAAAGTCTATATCATTGACGAGGCATCAATGATTTCTGACCATCCTGACAAGAACCCTACACAGGCTATATTTTGGAACAGGAAGATTACTAAACGATCTCATCAACTACGATTACAAGGGCTGTTTTATCTTTGTAGGTGATGCCTGTCAGCTACCACCTATTGCACAAGATTTCTCTCCTGCGCTGGACAAAGAATATCTTAAAGATATTCACAATATGACTGTTGAGTGTGCTACGCTCAATGAGATTGTACGTCAGCAGGATGGAAACGACATTGTCATCGCTGCCACACGTATGCGCACACTCTATCAGAATCCGCCTCAAGTAAAATGGGGAAAGTTTCCTTTCCGTGGTTACAAAGACATCAAGATACATCCTAACCAGTTGTCAATACTCAATGCCTATATCAACAATGTAAAGCAGAATGGTTTTGAAGATGCTACCCTACTCTGCGGAAGCAATGCTGCTTGCAGTACACTGACAGGTTTTGTACGCCCTGCACTTGGTTTCCATAGTTTATCACTTGAAGTAGGCGAGCTACTACTTGTCACACAAAACAACAATACGACAAGACTCATGAATGGTGACCTCGTAAAGGTTATCGCAACAGAACGGCGTATAAGACGTGCCAGTCTAACCTTTCTTACTGTAGAAGTAGAGGAAATGGTAAGCAAGCAAACATTCTCTCTGCTTCTCATAGAAGACATCCTCTATGGTAATATGACCAACCTTACGCAAGAATCCCAAAAGGCTCTCTTCATCGATTTCTACCGACGAATGAAGGAACAGCATATCAAACCCAAGACTGATGCCTTTAAGACTGCTATGTTTAACGACCCTTACCTCAATGCCCTTCGAGCTGTCTATGGTTATGCCCTTACTTGCCACAAGGCACAAGGAGGAGAGTGGAAGGACGTGTATCTCGACATCCCCCGACGCCTCAGCCACTCTCCGAAGCGTTCAGCCTATCAATGGCTCTACACTGCTATGACACGTGCCAGTGATTGTCTACATGTAGCAGATGATTTCTTTATTGGTTGAGGACTTTTAATAAAGACCATCAAATAAGAGCTATTGCTCTCTGATAAAACAAGGACGTACAGGACCTCCGCACCATTAGTGCGAACGCTCCGCACACCACGTGTTAAGCGTTAGCACCACGGGAAAAGGAGGCGAAAAAAATGAGAATCATCTCCATTGTAACAAGATAAAAGCATTCCTCCTGACATCTTACCTAAAATAGGCAAGTTCTATCAGACATCAATAATAAAAAATAAAAACAAGAATTAAAACACACTTCTAACTTTATGGAATTAATACTCAACACATTTGGCGTTTCACTTAATCGTGACAATGAAGGTTTCGTTATCAACACATCTGAGGGTAAACAACGCATCCCTGCTGTAGGCATAGATAGCATACAAATCAGCCGTGGTGCACAGATAACAAGTGATGCCGTAATGCTCGCGATAGAACACGAGATAGAAGTAATGTTCATGGACAAGGCTGGAAAACCTATCGGACGTATATGGAGTCTAAATATGGTAGTATTTCTACTATTCGAAAAGGGCAGTTGAACTTTATCTACTCTCACAACGCAGTAGACTGGATAAAGGAGGTCCTGCTCAAGAAGATAGAAAATCAACAGGCTCTGATGTTACTTTTCAACAATGATGACCATCCTAAAACAGATACAGAAAAAAACATAGCAAGATTAGAAGACTACCGCAACAAAATCCGCACACTTGATGGCGACATTGTTAATGACATTGCTCCTATGTTACGTGGATGGGAGGGACAAGCCTCACGCATATATTTCAGCACTATAAATGCATTCCTTCCAGAGCAGTTTCACTTCAATATCCGCTCACAACATCCTGCGCTCGACATCACAAATGCGTTCCTTAATTATGGTTATGGTATCCTCTACGGCCGCATTGAGGGAGCGCTTATTAAAGCAGGAGTTGATCCATACATTGGTGTTCTACACCGTGACGACTACAATCGTCCCGTTCTTGTCTATGATATCATCGAGATGTACCGCATCTGGGTAGATTATGTTGTCTATACACTTCTTGCACAAAATGTTATTACAGAGGAGTTTTATTCTGTTCGTGAAGATGGCTCTTACTGGCTTGAAGCCCTTGGACGTCGTGTACTCATACAATCACTCAACGACTACATGGACGAGGTGATAACCGTAAAAGGAGTAACAAGGTCTCGTTTGACTATTCTCTCACTCTATGCACAATCCCTTGCCCAAAAATTTAAAGAGGAAATGTAAAGAATTAACGAGGAGAAAACTGAAAAACAGCTTAGTCTCCTAACTCTAATACATTAATACTTTCACCCGAGAACACTATGCTACTATTCGGAACAAACATACAATCTGCAGCAGACGAATTAAAGAAGGTACAGGAAGAGTATCTCTATAATAGCCTCCGTAACCCTAAGCCTACTATTGCTGCAACAATCCAGCAACTACGTATAGTTTACAGCATGGATGCTAAAGCCTATGCGCAGCTAAAAAGAAGACTGCCATATTTTGTCTGTGGACAATTTAACCCACCTTTCCGCAGAAAGGAGAACTTTGCTTACACAGAAAGCTTTATTCTTGACTTTGACCATCTATCATCTAAGCAACTATCAATGAAAACTATACGTGATAATATTGTGAAAGATGAACAAGTCATGATGTGTTTTACATCACCAAGCGAGGATGGTCTGAAAGTTATGTTTCGGCTTAAAGAACGATGCTATGATGCAGGATTATATTCTATTTTTTACAAAGCCTTTGCTGCTACTTTTGCTATGCGGCATAATTTGACCCAAGTAACTGATAGTAAGACCTCAGATGTTGCACGTGCGTGTTTTATCAGCATAGACCCAAATGCCTATTTTAATCCAAATTCAATACCTGTTGATATTAAAGCTTATCTTGACGAATCAAATCCAGACTTGCTCTTCAAAATAAAACACGAACAAGACGAACATGACAAAGTTATCAAGAAGAGTGACGACGAACAGGTGCCTTTACCAAAAGATCCTGACAAAGATATATTAACACGTATTCGACAGCAACTTAATCCAAAGGCACAACTGCCAATAGAACAACATCCAGCCTATGTACCAGAACGGCTCAACGAAATAATTGCTGAATTAAAACTCTTTATAGAAGAAACAGGACTACAAGTAACAGAGATTATTAATATACAATATGCTAAGAAAATACGAGCACGATTAGGACAAAAGGAAGCCGAGGTAAACCTCTTTTATGGTAAACGTGGATTCAGCGTCGTCATATCTCCCAGACTTGGAACAAATGAAGAACTGAACGAACTACTTGCAGATTTAATTAAAAGCTTTTTCTACAAAAAGTAAAAAGACAAATCAAGTCTAAATTCTTGATAGCTTTACACAAATATAAAAACCAAAAATGAGAAAACCTATTCCATACATAGAAATTCTACGAAAACTTTCGAGAGCTGGTGTACAGAACTCACCTCCCTATCAATCGACGGACCAGGTGATTTTAGTAACATACAGACACTTCAAGAACGTGTAGACTTTCTTATGGGAGTAGTAAACAAGCCCAAACGGCCAGCTACCAATATGCTATTCTTCGTTATGTATGATATTGAAAGCGATAAGGTTCGCTATCATATTGCAAAATATCTGGAACGCAAAGGATGTACTCGCATACAGCGTTCTATCTTCCTTGCCGACCTCGATAAGAAAGTCTATGACTTAATCAAAAGCGACCTTGAAGAAGTACAGTCGCTCTATGACAATCATGACAGCATCATCGTTTGCCCCGTCTCCACTGATCAAATACAAGCAATGAAAATTATCGGTGAAGATATAAGTATTGACATTATCACTCGTTCGCGTAACACATTATTCTTCTAAGAGATAGAACTAACAAAACTCTTTTAGCAAAAGAGAATGTACTATTTCTTAAAGAATATTTAACGCATCGATCTTTGACATCTTGAAAATTATTTGTAACTTTGCACCCGCAAATAAGCGGGTTAATTTATGTTAACAAAAGCGTTTCTAAAAGCTTGAACATACCCCAAATACTCGTATACAAAAGGAACATAAGTCTTTTGCTCTCTGAGAGTATCTTCCATTAAAACAAGGATTAAGACCTTTGATCTACTGTCATAATTGTATGTATTTGATCTCTGAGAGTATCTTCCATTAAAACAAGGATTAAGACTTCATACGCTGTGACTTCTAAAAATGTTTCACCGTCTCTGAGAGTATCTTCCATTAAAACAAGGATTAAGACGTCAAACTTCTTATCAAGTTCCTCAAACTTTGCAGCCTCTCTGAGAGTATCTTCCATTAAAACAAGGATTAAGACTTACGCAATTTTTTTCTTAAAGATTTTTTTTCTTTCTCTGAGAGTATCTTCCATTAAAACAAGGATTAAGACTTGCTGCTTCAAATTTTCTCATATATGGTATGTTTACTCTGAGAGTATCTTCCATTAAAACAAGGATTAAGACTATCAAAGTTTTTTAAGCTTCTGCGTCTTTGCAGATCTCTGAGAGTATCTTCCATTAAAACAAGGATTAAGACGTTTATAAAAACATTTTTTGCTTTTATGCTTAATCTCTGAGAGTATCTTCCATTAAAACAAGGATTAAGACACACAAGCTGTAACCTTTGTGGCAATGTTCTTAACTCTGAGAGTATCTTCCATTAAAACAAGGATTAAGACAATAACCCTATTATGTAACCTATAATTAAAGCTATCTCTGAGAGTATCTTCCATTAAAACAAGGATTAAGACTTCTTAACGTCTGCGTCTTTGCAGATGTAACCTCTCTGAGAGTATCTTCCATTAAAACAAGGATTAAGACAGATGTAACCTGTAACTGAAAAATTGTTCATTGCCTCTGAGAGTATCTTCCATTAAAACAAGGATTAAGACCGTTAAACGCTTTAATTAATGATTTTTGCTTTTCTCTCTGAGAGTATCTTCCATTAAAACAAGGATTAAGACCCTTGAACTCCTCTACTGTAATTGTACGAGTGTACTCTGAGAGTATCTTCCATTAAAACAAGGATTAAGACGCTACACCAGCGATTATTACCACAAGTGCAAACACCTCTGAGAGTATCTTCCATTAAAACAAGGATTAAGACCTCGTCCATGTACCACTCGCACTCATCACATGACTCAGAGAGTATCTTCCATTAAAACAAGGATTAAGTGCAATTTAATAGTACAATAACAAAGATTCCCCGATATTAAGAAATAACAAGTTCACTTATATCATAGGCTCTCCTGACTTAATAAGCTTATACAAGCTATTTCTTAAACTGAATTTCCTGTCACTCCTTTCAGCCTACATAGACATACAAACACTTGACTAATAGGAGATTTGTTAGATATGTTAAAAAGTGACAGTAAATTAAAAACAACATTACTCTTATAAAAAAATTACCATAAATATTCTTCTAACTCAGTAGACTTTATCACTCCGTATTTGGGAAACAGCAAAATTATAAACACGCAAAGCTTTTGTAACGGCATTATTTTTCGTAGATACTTGTTTCATAAACAGAACCAACTACCCCCTCCATTCCTACAAGTAAATAACAAAATAAGTAATATAAATGTTTTTGACTTATAGAAGTTTTTTCGTAACTTTGCTCTCAGAAACAAATTAAAATAAAGATTAGAACGTTATGCTTACATTAAAGCTCATCAGTGAAGAAACTGAACGCGTCATCAAAGGACTGGAGAAGAAACACTTCAAAGGTGCACGTGAGGCAGTTGAGAAAGTATTGGAATATGACCGTTTGCGTCGTGAGACTCAGCAGAAGCTTGACACAAACAAGCAGCAGCAGAATCAGCTCTCGAAGCAGATTGGTGGACTGATGAAAGAAGGAAAGAAAGACGAAGCTGACAAGATAAAGGAAGAGGTAGCACTATTAAAATCTTCTGACAAGGCTCTCCAAGAGATAATGGATATGGCACAGAAGGATATGACAGACGTGTTACTGACGATTCCTAACATCCCTAACGAGATTGTACCTGAAGGTAAGGATGCTGAGGACAATGTTGTTGTAAAGGAAGGTGGCGAGAAGCCAACCCTACCTGCTGACGCATTGTGCCACTGGGACTTGCTGAAGAAGTTTAACTTGGTAGATTTCGATCTTGGTGTGAAGATTACTGGTGCTGGTTTCCCACTCTATATCGGTAAGATGGCACGCTTCCAACGTGCCTTAGAGGCATTCTTCCTCGATGAAGCTCGTAAGAGTGGCTACTTGGAAGTACAGCCACCATTGGTAGTAAATCAGGAGTCTGGTCAGGCTACTGGTCAGTTGCCAGATAAGGAGGGACAGATGTATCATGTTAATCTTGACGACCTCTATCTCATCCCAACAGCTGAGGTTCCTGTAACAAATATCTTCCGTGACGAGATTCTCAACGAGCAAGACCTGCCTATTAAGCGTTGTGCTTACTCTGCTTGTTTCCGTCGTGAGGCTGGTAGCTATGGTAAGGACGTACGTGGTTTGAACCGCTTACACCAGTTTGATAAGGTTGAGATTGTACGTATCGATAAGCCAGAGCACTCTTATCAGTCATTGGATGAGATGTTAGACCACGTTGAAGGTCTTTTAAAGAAGCTTGAATTGCCTTATCACATCCTCCGTCTTTGCGGTGGAGACATTAGCTTCACAGCTGCTCTCTGCTATGATTTTGAGGTGTGGAGTGCTGCACAAGAGCGTTGGTTGGAGGTATCAAGCGTGTCAAACTTCGAAAGCTATCAGGCAAATCGTCTGCATTGTCGTTTCCGTCATGCCGAAGATAAGAAGATTGAACTCTGCCATACATTGAATGGTTCAGCCCTTGCTCTGCCACGTATCGTCGCAGCTATCATCGAGAACAACCAAACCCCAGAGGGTATTCGTGTACCAAAGGTACTCGTTCCTTACTGTGGTTTCGAGATGCTCGACGACAAGATGGACTAAAAATACAGCCCCTCCCTTTAAAAAGGAGGGGCATCATTACCACGAACAACTAATAAAAACAACAAAAAGCTACTTACCCTTATCAATCTTTCATACGACTCTTTACAATAGAAGAACACCCAAAGTATAAAGAACACATAGGGTCAGTACTTTTTAATATCTATTACCACTCCATGAACAAGATTATCCGTAAACAACAGTTTTTCAGAGAAGGTTTTCTGCTTAGAAGTAGAAGCACCGCTCATTGCACGAAGCTGCCGTCCAGGTAACTTTATCATCGTGCGTGTTGACAACCACAGCGAACGTGTACCTTACACCATTGCTAAATCGGACCCAGTAAAGGGTACGCTCACCATGGTTATCCAAGAGGTAGGACGCTCATCAACAAAGCTTTGCCAGTTGAATGAAGGCGATGAGATTGTTGATATTGTCGGACCACTCGGCACCCCATCCCACATCGAGAACTACGGTACGATTATCTGTGCGGGTGGTGGTATTGGTATCGCTGCCATTCTCCCTATCCTCACAGCCTTGAAGCAGGCTGGTAACAGAGTAATCTCTGTCCTCGCTGGTCGTACAAAGGAGTTGGTTATCATGGTAGACGACGTAAAGAAATACTCTGATGAGGTTATCATCATGACCGATGATGGTTCCTATGGAGAAAGGTGTCATCACCGTGGGCGTAGAAAAGGTGATACAGCGCGAACACGTAGACAAGGTGTTAGCTATCGGACCTCCTATCATGATGAAGTTCACCTCTCTTTTAGCTAAGAAATACGGCATTCCTAACGATGTTTCACTCAATACTATAATGGTAGACGGAACAGGAATGTGTGGTGCTTGCCGTCTGACGATTGGTGGTAAGACACGCTTTGTCTGCATTGATGGTCCTGAGTTCGATGGCGACCTCGTCGACTGGGATGAGATGTTCAAAGCGAATGGGGACGTTTAAGGAGATTGAGACCTCCCCAACCCCTCCGAAGGAGGGGAGTGCCTGACGGGAAAACAAGTCAGGGAATGAGGCTCAAGGGAAGAGTGGAGATTGTTGTGACAGTGAGAAAAACAAGTCTACAAATAGCGACGAAACACCTCATCACCTACAGCCCACCTATCAGAAGAAATGGAGGGAGCCGATTGGCGCACCACATTACGCAAGGAACTTAAGCCAAAGGAGCGCACAGCTATTGAGCGTGTGAAGATGCCAGAGTTGGATGCAGACTATCGTGCGAAGACCCGTTTAGAGGAGGTAAATATCGGACTAACGCCAGAAATGGCTATGCAAGAGGCTAAACGTTGCCTTGACTGTCCGAAACCTTCTTGCGTAGAGGGCTGTCCTGTAAACATTCACATACCAGACTTCATTAAGAATATAGAGCGTGGCGACTTCCTCGAAGCAGCCAAGATACTCAAGGAAACATCTGCCCTACCAGCCGTATGCGGTCGTGTTTGTCCACAGGAGAAGCAGTGTGAAAGCCGTTGTATCCACTTGAAGATGAACTCACCAGCCGTAGCCATCGGTTATCTTGAGCGTTTCGCAGCCGACTACGAGCGTGAAAGTGGACACATGGCATTGCCTACTGTTGCACCATCCAATGGTATTAAGGTAGCCGTTATTGGTTCTGGACCTGCGGGATTAAGCTTTGCTGGCGATATGGCTAAGCGTGGCTTTGAGGTTTATGTATTTGAGGCACTACACGAGATTGGCGGTGTATTGAAATATGGTATCCCTGAGTTCCGTCTACCAAACAAGATTGTTGATGTCGAAATAGATAATCTTCGTCGCATAGGCGTACACTTCCAGACCGATACTATTGTCGGTAAGACCATCAGTATAGAAGACTTAAAGGAGAAGGGATTCAAGGGTATCTTCGTTGGTTCAGGTGCCGGATTGCCTAACTTTATGGGTATTCCAGGCGAGAACGCTATCAACATCCTTTCAAGTAACGAGTATCTGACACGTGTAAACCTCATGGACGCAGCCAATCCAGAGACCGACACACCAATCATTATGGGTAAGAAAGTCTTGGTTATCGGTGGTGGTAACACGGCTATGGACTCTTGTCGTACTGCCAAACGATTAGGCGCTGACGTCACACTTGTATATCGTCGTTCTGAAGCCGAGATGCCTGCACGTCTTGAAGAGGTGAAACATGCTAAAGAAGAGGGTATCAACTTCCTCACTCTTCATAATCCACAGGAATATAAGGCGGATGAGAAAGGTCGTGTATGTGCCGCTGTCTTAGACGTAATGAAACTCGGAGAACCAGACGCAAGCGGACGCTGTCGACCAGAATTGACTGGCGAGACCGTCACTGTCGAGTGCGATCAGGTTATCGTTGCCGTAGGTGTATCACCTAACCCATTGGTACCTAAGTCTGTAAAGGGACTTGAATTAGGTCGTAAAGACACGATCGTTGTCAACGAACAGATGCAGAGTTCACAGCCAGAAATCTTTGCTGGTGGTGACATTGTACGTGGTGGTGCAACGGTTATCCTTGCCATGGGAGACGGAAGAAGAGCCGCTGCAAACATGGCAGAACAATTATTAGCAGAAAAATAATCACCCTGCTTATTGCTTGTATTGGTTAGTAGCACGTTTTTTTAATAACAGTTACTCCCTTTCCAACAACAACAAACAGTGGTGCTAAGCCTTAGCACGAATGGTGCTGTACGTAAACACCATTCGTGCGAAGCATCAGCACATGTGTAAAGAGGCATAAATAGCTTACTTTCTGTACACATAATAAAGGGCAATATACTCACAAACAATGTATATGAGAAGTGTATACAGAATAGTACGAAACCCTATAATCAAAACAGTCGGATTGAGTTCTTCAATCCGACTGTTTTAGTTTTTGAAATTAAGAGGTAAGCAATAATAGAACTATCCTATCAATCCTTGCTATAAATCGTTGGGTCCTTCACCCCTGCAGCTTCAAAGGCTTCCTTACGTTCAACGCATGTTCCACACTTACCACAGTGAATATCAGCACCTTTATAACAACTCCAAGTCTTAGAATAGTCTATTCCCAACGCAGCACCACGCGCCACAATCTCAGCCTTAGTAATCTCCGTATAAGGAGCCTCAACACGCACCTTCACAAATGTTCCAGCCTTTCGTAGCACCATTCATCGCATGGATAAACTCTGGACGGCAGTCAGGATAAATCGTATGGTCACCACCATGATTTGCAATATACACACGCTTCAACTCATGACTCTCAGCAATTCCCGTTGCAATTGACAAGCATAATGCCATTACGGAAAGGAACAACTGTCGACTTTCATATTCTCTTCCTCATAATGTCCCTCTGGAATAGCATCAGCCCCATCAAGCAGAGAACTCTTAAAAATACTGGTGCATAAAAAGACAGTGGAATCGTTATATGAGGAATCCCCAACTTCTCACAATGATACTGAGCATAAGGCAGTTCCTTAGCCCCATGGTTCTGACCATAGTCGAAAGAGATTGCTAAAGCGATTGTCTCCGCCTTATCATAAAGCAACGTGATAGAATCAAGTCCACCACTGACAATAATAACCGAATCTTTCATTACAATCTTATTTTTTTCTGCAAATTTACAAAAAAAGATAGTGTTTGATTTCACTAATCCATCAAAAAAATTAGTATTTTTTTGCGGATAGGAATATTATAACGTTACAAATAATAAAAAACAAATGAAAATTAACGATTTTAACTTCGCTGGACATAAGGCTATCGTCCGCGTAGACTTCAATGTGCCTTTGGATGAGAATGGTCATGTAACTGACGAGACACGTATCCGTGGTGCTTTGCCAACACTGAAGAAGGTATTGGCTGACGGTGGTGCTCTCATCATGATGAGCCACATGGGTAAGCCAAAGGGCAAAGTGAAGCCAGAGCTTTCATTGAGCCAGATTGTTAAGAACGTAAGCAATGCTCTCGGCGTTGAGGTTAAGTTCGCTAAGGACGCTGGTAACGCTGAAGCTGAGGCTGCTGCATTGAAACCAGGCGAGGCTCTCTTGCTCGAAAACCTCCGTTACTATCCAGAGGAGGAAGGCAAGCCAGTTGGTGTTGAGAAGGGAACTCCAGAGTTCGACGCTGCAAAGGCTGAGATGAAGGAACGTCAGAAGGACTTCGCTAAGAAGCTCGCTTCATACGCTGACGTATATGTAAACGATGCATTCGGTACAGCTCACCGCAAGCACGCATCTACAGCAGTTATCGCTGACTACTTTCGATGCTGACCACAAGATGTTGGGTTACCTCATGGAGAAAGAGGTTACAGCTATCGACAACGTATTGAAGAACGCTCAGCATCCTTTCACCGCTATCATCGGTGGTTCAAAGGTTAGCTCTAAGCTCGGTGTTATCAAGAACCTCCTCGACAAGGTTGACAACCTCATCATCGGTGGCGGTATGGGTTATACTTTCATAAAGGCACAGGGTGGTAAGATTGGTAAGTCACTCCACGAGGACGACTTGATGCCAGAGGCATTGAACGTAATCGCTGCAGCTAAGGAGAAGGGTGTAAACCTTTCACTCTCTGTTGCTACTGTTTGTGGTAAGGACTTCTCTAACGATACAGAGCGTAAGGTATTCCCTATCGACCAGATTCCTGATGAGTGGGAAGGTATGGACGCATCTGAGGAGAGCATCGAGGAATGGAAGAAGATTATCCTTGCTTCTAAGACAATCCTTTGGAACGGTCCTGTAGGCGTATTCGAGTTGGAGAACTTTGCTAAGGGTACTGGTGAGATTGCTAAGGCTGTTGCACAGGCAACTCAGGAAAACGGTGCTTACTCACTCGTTGGTGGTGGTGACTCTGTTGCTGCTGTTAACAAGTTCGGTCTTGCTGACAAGGTTTCTTACGTATCTACCGGTGGTGGTGCTATGCTCGAGGCTATCGAGGGTAAGGTACTCCCAGGTGTAGCTGCTATCGAGAAGTAAGAGATTTATCTATCTCTCAAATATACACAAGCCGTTGCTTCTTCATGAAGTAACGGCTTTCTTTATATAATGACTAATAAAGGAAACAAACCTTATATCCACAGTAGTATCTAATAGCTTACAAAAAACAAAAATACAATTTACAGCCCAAAAAGAGATTATAAAACTACCATCAAGCCACTCTCTTTTTGTAATAAAAATATTCACACCCTACAATTTTAGTAGATGCTTAATCAGAGTTGAATTAACGCCTAATTGACTTCTAAAAGATGCCCTTTTGCACCCTTACTAACGCCCTTTTGAACCCTAACTAAGCACCTTTTAAAACACACACTCACAACAACCTGATAACAAAACATTTACAAGAACGCTTAAAACGCATATTTTTTGAGGTTTTTCTTGCCTTATCTCCCATTATTTTGTAAATATAATTGACAACTAAACTTAAAACCTTAAACTTTGACGTTTGAACTGTCCCCCCAATCGGTAATCATAATTATGAATTTTGAATTATCAACTCGCAGTTTCATACACCCTCAGCACCATTTCATCAGCAGGTAAGAAAAAGATAAGAGTAGATAAGAGATAAGCATTAACTTTGTATCGAAATAATTAAAAGACCCTATCAAAACTATCGCACTTACACGCGCAAAGCTTTGATACACAAAAAGAAAATAAAACAGATGAAAAGAAACAAACAAAGGAAAAAAAGCAAATCATTCTTTCCACCACCGCTATCATTGCCCTACTTGGAACCATAATCTTATTGTGCAATATTATTGTTGATAAGAATGCAAAAGGAAGAACATTCAATGATATCAATGATGTTCCCACTATGCAGACAGCCTTACTGCTCGGTACTAACCCAAAAGCAAGAGGAGGTAAAAGACCGAGTTCCTTCTATATGGCACGTATCAAGGCGACTGCAGAACTTTACAAACATGGAAAGTTCAAACAACTTATTATCAGTGGAGACAAGCGGGAAGGATATGACGAACCACAAACAATGCGCCACGACCTTATAGAAAGAGGTGTCCCTGATAGTATCATCACAATGGACGGACAGGGTTATCGTACCCTACTGTCTATGAGAAATATCAAACAACACTTTCGAGTTAACGATATGATTATCATCTCACAGAAGTGGCACAATGAGCGTAGCATCTTCTTGGCAGACAAGATGAATATTAAAGCAGTGGGATATAATGCTGATGACGTACGACATCCAAGGGCTATATGGACACATATAAGGGAGTTATTGGCAAGAGTTAAACTCTTTATTGACTTGTATATTACACATCGAAAAGACTTCTGTTAGTAGTCAATCTAAGACATTGATTGACAGAAAGAAATAGATTTTCTATACAAAACAACAAGAGAATAGCTTTTTATTACTAAATTTGCAGTACTATAACAATTTGTTGACAATAAGTAGTGAAACAGCTGTTAATCATACAAAACGGAAGCACAGAAATGATGCGACTGGCGTTTGACGAGATTCTTTATATCCGGTCAGACGGCAACTACTGTGTGATGACACTTTCAAATGGTGAGGAGATACAGCTATGGATGAACCTCAAAGCCATTACAGAACTCATTGACCAACAGATGAGACAGCAAGAAATTGTATTCGTAAGGGTGGGTAAACAATACGTTCTCAACCTTCACTATATCAGTAGAATTGACACGAAGAAGGACCAGCTGAGCCTGTGGAGAAAAGAACTTTCACAAAAGATAGTACTCGACTCTATCTCTCATAAGGCATTGCAGCTCCTTGAAGAGGGTATAAAACAAAAGCAGAATGAGTTATAGTGACGACGATATTCAGTTCTTAGGAGGTGCGGAATTCAAACCTTCTCAGATAGAAGACAAGCAGCAACTAACATCTCGAAGATGGTGGATAGGAATTGTTGCACTTGCTTTTATCGCCCTTTCTGTTGCAACCTTCTACTTCTGGCAGAAAGCAAATAGCCGTACACTCGCTTTTGATTACCCATTAAGTCGTACATCAACAGAAATCATTCGCGACTTGGAGAAGATGCCGACAGATTCTTTACAAGGGGTAACAATGAAGGTAGATTCGCTCTATGGCGTGAGTATGAGACTATACGAACTGCATGGACTCACACCTACCCTATCTCGCACAGCCCCTTCTGACAGCGACTCTACCATCTGCCTTGTAACACATGGTTGGGACTTCTATTGGGATGAAAACCATCAATACAAATACATTGGAGACTTTATCTATCAAGGTAAGGAATATACAAGCAACCATAATAAGGCTGGTTTTGTAGCTATTGTTGGCAACAAGTGGCAAATAGGCATCGGTCAAGATGATTCCATAAAGGCGTATGTCAAAGCCCACAATGGCAGTATGTTCCGCCAGTTTGCCCTCGTTTCAGCTGGACAAATATGTGAAAGACAGTTTGCTTTAAAGGGAAAAGTGACACGCTGTGCATTGGCACGTAAAGCTGGCTCTACAATGATTTGGTATGTTGAGACTATACACAAAGAGTCCCTCTACGACTTTGCACAAGCCCTTGCCGACTATGGCTTTACTGATGCCATTTATCTGACAGGTGGAAACAACGGCAACACATTCTATCACACCCCAACAGATAGTATTTGTGGAGTGGCTGATTGGAAGGGGTATGCAGATAACCTATTGATATTTAAGAAACAATAAACACTTTATAAAAGCCTGAGAAATACAGACTTAAAGAATACATAAAAAGAAAAAAAGGACGCACAAACTGTGTGTCCTTTTTTATATAACTTATTGTAATAAGCCTAAGAATAATAGCTTAATCTCTTAATCGGTACAAACCAATCTCAGAGATAGTAGGTACGGCACGAACCTCACTGATGATAAGGCGCACCTCCTTAGCAGTCTCAACAGGGAACTTCAACAAACGCTTATGACCAACAGTTGTTCCCCCTGTTACCTTCTTCCAGTTGCCCTTAGCATCCTTCACTTCAAGTGAGAATTTCTCAACACGCTGTCCCTTACGGATATCCTCCTGCACAGAAAGAACGTTGAAAGTAGCTGGCTTCTTCAACTTAAACTGGAAGACAGCCTTACCATCCTTCATCTTTGGACGTACAGATGTATCATAATTATCGTCAATAACATTGCGACCCTTACCTTCTGAAACTGCGCAAGTAACCTTAGCATTTGCCAAAAGATTGTCAGTGAAGGTGTTTGCATACAACTGACGGAAACCACGAAGACTTCTTATATCAGCCTCAGAGAGTTTACCTTCCTTGTTAGGAGGAAGATTCAAGAGGAGGACACCATTCATTCCGACAGATGTGAAATAGATATCCATCAGTTCTTTTGGTGACTTCACCTTACTGTCCTGATACTCATGATAGAACCATCCCGGACGGATAGACACATCAATTTCAGCAGGATACCAAATAAGTGACTTAGCCTTTTCAATCTTTTCACGACTACCAAGGTCCTGCCCCATCATATCACCAACAGGTGCTGTCAGCACTTCTTGCTGTGAGTTCTTAGCAATAGCATCCTGATCAAGATTATCCTTTGGAACAACACTCCATTCCATCTCACGACCACGACCAGTCTCTGTACCAACCCAACGAACATCAGGTCCCATAACTGCTATCACAGCTTCTGGCTGTAACTTACGAATAAGTTCATACCAACGTACAAAGTCATATTCCTGCTTCTTACCATTTGGTCCTTCACCACAAGCACCATCAAACCATACTTCACTTACCTTACCATATTGTGTAAGCAATTCTGTTAACTGTTTAACAAAGAAGTCGTTATAAGCTTCAGTTCCATAAAGGTCTGAATTACGATCCCAAGGAGAGAGATAGACACCAAAGTCCATACCATACTTCTTGCAGGCATCGCTCACTTCACGAACAACATCACCCTTACCATTCTTCCATGGAGAGTTCTTAACACTATGTTCTGTATAAGCCGATGGCCACAAACAGAAACCATCATGGTGCTTACAAGTAAGGATAGCACACTTAAAGCCTGCTGCCTTCAACTCACGTATCCACTGGTCAGCATCAAGGTCAGTAGGATTAAAGATAGCTGGTGACTCCTTACCATCGCCCCACTCTCTACCAGTATAGGTGTTTATACCATAATGCAAGAAAGCCGTAAGTTCCTGACGCTGCCAGTTGAACTGACGAGCAGAAGGAACAACATTTGCTGCCTTACGAACAATTTCCGCAGGAGAATCTGTCGGATTGATTATTACAACGTTCTGCTCCTGAGCATGAAGCGTTGGAAGAACTACCGGAGAGAATAACAAGCATGTACAAGCTATCGTTGCCTTAAAAAAATGGGAATAAGAATTCAGCCACATAATTATAATAGGTGATGATTTATAAATGTAATTTTAATATTCTACGCAAATTTAATTATTTTCGTCGAGAAAAACCAAATTCATACATAATAAAACGCATTTATAAGCGTTATAAATACATGGTCTGAAATCAAAGAAGTGCAGTTCTCAAAACAAGAGGTCTATCGCATTGGTAAATTAAAGTTAAATAAAACCTTTTTGATAAGTAAAAACACCTCTTTAACTGTTTCTTTCTTTAGAAATCCTATATAAAGAAAATGAGTCTAAACCCTAAGAACCTAAAAGAGGAAAACAAGATGCTGCATAGTCCAGCAACATGGGTTCCTACGCTTTATTTTGCCATGGGTATGCCTTTCGTTGTACTCAACATGGTTTGTACACTTATGTATAAAGGAATGGGAGTATCTGATAAACAGATAGCCTTTTGGACCTCCCTCATCATGCTTCCTTGGACCTTAAAACCCTTATGGAGTCCGTTCTTAGAGATTTATAAAACAAAGAAATTCTTTGTTGTTCTGACACAGCTACTTACAGGTGTGCTTTTTGCATTAGTAGCCTTTGCACTTCATCTTCCATTCTTCTTTTCCGTCACTATTGCGATACTGGCAGTTATTGCCCTAAGTGGTGCTACGCATGATATTGCTGCAGACGGAACCTATATGTCAGTACTCTCAAACGAAGAGCAGGCACGATGGATTGGTTGGCAGGGAGCATTCTATAATATTGCAAAGATTGCCGCAACTGGTGGACTGGTCTACCTTGCAGGTACGTTCATCGAACTTTTTGGTGTAACAAAAGCATGGATGTTTATCATGCTCATTATTGCAACAATTATGATAGTGATTGGCTGTTACCATATCTTCATTCTTCCTAAATCCAAAGAAGACAACAGTCGATTCTCCAAAATCATTAAAAGAATCATTAAACGAACTTATAGAGGTATTTCATTGACTTTCTTCAAGAAGAAACACATTATATATTATATATTCTTCATTATCCTCTATCGTTTTGCAGAGGGTTTTGTAATAAAGATTGTTCCTCTCTTCCTTAAGGCATCACGTGCCAAACAAGGTTTGGGATTAAGTGAACAAGAGATTGGACTCTGCTATGGAACCTTTGGTGCTGCAGCCTTCGTTATTGGCTCAATCCTTGGAGGCTATTACATTGCACGGAGAGGATTACAGAAAGAGTCTCTTCGCCCTCGCATTAATCTTTAATATTCCATTTATTGCCTATACATTATTAGCTGTCTATCAACCAGAAAACCTTTGGTTGATTGGTGGTGCTATCGTTATGGAAAACTTTGGCTATGGCTTCGGCTTTGTAGGACTCTCACTCTTTATGATGCAACAGATTGCACCTGGTAAACACCAGATGGCGCACTATGCTTTTGCAAGTGGTATTATGAACTTGGGTGTAATGTTACCAGGTATGTTGAGTGGTGTTTTCAGTGACATGTTGGGTTATCGTCACTTCTTTATCTTCGTCTTGGTATGCACCATTCCAGCGCTGCTTATAACATGGTTCGTTCCATTCACATACGCAGACAACACGAAGAAAGAAAAGATTGAAGCATAAAAAAGTAGAGAATTTATAAACATAAAACCAAAATAAATAATTAAAACCAAAAATTATGAGATTAATCATAGAACCTAATTACGAAAAGTTATCTAAATGGGCAGCAAACTACGTTATCGACCGTATCAATGCTGCTAAGAATCAAGACAAGCCTTTGTACTCGGTTTGCCAACTGGCTCATCACCAGAAGGCATGTATGCTGAGTTGGTAAAGGCTTATAAAGAAGGCAGAGTAAGCTTCAAGAATGTTGTTACATTCAACATGGATGAGTATGTTGTTTTGCCAGAGAGTCACCCACAGAGCTATCACAGCTTTATGGCTGAGAACCTCTTTAACCACATCGACTGTCCAAAGGAGAACATTCATATCTTGAATGGTAATGCAGAGGACCTCGAAGCAGAGTGTCAGCATTATGAGGAGATGATTCGTGAGGCAGGTGGCATCGATCTCTTCTTGGGTGGTATCGGTCCTGATGGTCACATTGCCTTCAACGAACCAGGTTCATCTCTCCGTTCACGCACTCGTATCAAGACATTGACATCAGATACACGTATTGCAAACTCACGTTTCTTTGACAATGATCCTAACAAGGTTCCAGTACATGCACTAACAGTAGGTGTTGGTACAGTAATGGATGCAAAGGAAGTGTTGATTCTTGTAAATGGTCACAACAAGGCAGAAGCTTTGCGTGCAGCTGTAGAAGGCCCACTCACACAGAAGTGGACTATCAGTGCTTTACAGATGCACGAGCATGGTATCATTGTTTGTGATGAAAGCGCAACAGACAAGTTAACTGTAGAAACATACAAATACTTTAAAGACATAGAAAAGGAGAACTTGTAATGAAACTGAATTTAAGTTCACAGATTGTACTCAATCAAATACCTGAGGAGTTTTATCGTCCAGCAACAGCTATCGAACGCTCGGAGATAACACGTTTTGAGAAGGTTCCTACTGATATCTTCCCAACGATTGAAGAAGGAGCTATCGACATTGCTAACCACCTTGAGGCAGACATCAAGAAGAGAGAGCAGGAAGGAAGAAAATATGTTATGGGCGTTGGCTCTGGTTCTTCCCTCACTCCTATCTTCCACGAACTTATCAAACGTCATCAGGCTGGCAAGTTGAGTTTCAAGAATGTTGTTGTATTCAACGCATACGAGTACTTCCCACTGAGCGAAGAAAACGTAAATCGTGGTATCAATCAGCTCAAAGAGCGTTTCTTGAATCATATTGATATTGATGTAGAGAACATCTTTACGCCAGATGGTACTATTGCTCAGAATGATGTACAGGAGCATTGCCGTCAGTACGAGCAGCACATTAAGGAATTAGGTGGTCTTGATGTTATCCTTTTGGGTATTGGCCGTATGGGTAATATCGCTACCAACGAACCTGGTTCAAGCATTACATCTGCTTCTCGCCTTATCTTGATTGATGAGACATCACGTGAGGAGATGAAGATGAGCTTCGGTTCTCAGGAGTCAGTTCCTCCATGTTCTATCACTATGGGTGTTAGCACTATCCTCTCTGCACGTAAGATCTTCCTTACAGCATGGGGCGAAGAGAAAGCTGAAATTATCAAGAAGACTGTTGAGGGTAAAGTAAGTGATGCTATTCCAGCATCTTTCTTGCAGACACATAACGACGCACATGTTGTTATTGACCTTTCTGCCGCTGCTAAGTTGACACGTATTCAGCATCCTTGGCTTGTTGCTTCATGCAAATGGACAGATAAGTTAGTACGCTCTGCACTTGTATGGCTTTGCCAGATTACAGGTAAGCCACTTCTCAAGTTGACCAATAAGGACTATAATGAGAATGGCCTTAGCGAACTCCTTGCACTCTATGGTTCTGCATACAATGCAAATATCAGATTTTCAATGATCTCCAGCATACAATTACAGGTTGGCCAGGTGGTAAGCCAGATGCTGACGATACTTATCGTCCAGAACGTGCTAATCCATTCCCAAAGAGAGTGATTGTATTCTCTCCACACCCTGACGATGATGTTATCTCAATGGGTGGTACCCTCCGTCGTTTGGTACAGCAGGGACATGACGTTCATGTAGCATACGAGACATCTGGTAACATCGCTGTAGGTGATGAGGAGGTTGTACGCTTCATGCACTTCATCAACGGTTTCAACCAGCTCTTTATTAATGATCAAGATGACGTTATCAAGTCTAAGTACAAGGAGATTAAGGAATTCTTGAAGAACAAGAAGGAAGGAGACATCGACTCACAGGATATCCGTACCATCAAGGGACTTATCCGCCGTGGTGAGGCACGTACTGCTTCAACTTTCAATCAGATTCCTCTCGACCATGTTCACTTTCCTCGACCTTCCTTTCTATGAGTCTGGTAAGATTGAGAAACTTCCAATGGGCGAAGCTGATGTGAACATTGTAAGAGAACTCATTACAAAGGTAAAACCTCATCAGATTTATGTAGCAGGCGACTTGGCAGACCCACACGGTACTCACCGTAAGTGTACAGATGCTGTTCTTGCTGCTGTTGACCTTGAGAAGGAAGCTAAGTCTGAGTGGTTGAAGGATTGCCGTGTATGGATGTATCGTGGTGCTTGGGCAGAATGGGAAATTGAGAACATCGAGATGTGTGTACCTATCAGTCCTGAAGAGCTACGTGCAAAGCGTAACTCTATCCTCAAACACCAGAGCCAGATGGAAAGTGCTCCATTCCTTGGCAACGACGAACGTCTTTTCTGGCAGCGTTCAGAAGACCGCAATCGTGGCACTGCTAAGCTTTATGATGACTTAGGTTTGGCTTGCTACGAGGCAATGGAAGCATTTGTTGAATACAAGTTTTAGTACTTATAAGACAAACAAGAATTAATGTATAAGAAGATCTTATTAACTGTTTCCCTCTGCGCCTCACTCTTACAGGTAGGTGCAGTAGGAACAGAGAAGAGCAATAATATCAAGAACGATGATGGTTTTACCACCATCGTTTTTGATAGAGCAAACAGCCCTGTTCCTTATCGTATCCCAGCAATTACCGAGACACGTAAGGGAACACTGTTAGCAGCTTGCGACTTCCGCCTTAGTCATACCGACGTGGGATGGAACAACAGAAATGGTTTGTGGCAGATTAACATTGTTATGCGAACGAGTAAGGACTTTGGTAAGACTTGGGTCTGACACTGTTTGCGTAGCACGCGGTAACGAACATGCAGCTGACCCAATTCGTACTGCTTTCGGTGACCCAAGTATCATTGCTGACCGTACGTCAGATAATGTATTACTTCACTGTGTAGCAGGTAAGAGTGCTTATCAGACTGCAACCCGTCAGAACCCACAGCATGCTTACTTCTTCCACAGTACTGATGGTGGTAAGACATGGGACAACGGAACAGACCTTACCGAGATGATTCACGGTCTCTACGATGGTAAGCTGCCTAATGGTGGCAACCCAGATGGTATCTTCCTCACATCAGGTAAGATTATGCAGAGCCGTTACATCCGCAAAGGCAAGTTCTATCGTCTTTACATCGCACATCCTATCCGTCAGAAAGGCGTTGACCGTTGTGGTACCTTTGTTATCTATTCTGATGACTTCGGTCGTACATGGCACGTCTTAGGTACTCCTTCAAAGGCTCCTTCTATTGCTCAGGACGAGTCAAAGGTTGAGGAAATGCCTGATGGTAGCGTATTACTGAGTTGCCGTGACGTTTACGGAGGTAGACGCTTTAATATCTTTACATATAAAGATGCAGCGAAAGCTACTGGTAGCTGGGGCGAGGAAGTTATGCCACAGAATATGACTGGCAAGCAGGTAAATGCCTGCAATGGTGGTATTCTGATTGTTCCTGCAAAGAGAGTTGCTGACGGTAAGAAGCTTTTTGTTGCCCTTCAGTCAGTTCCACTCAGCGCACGTCGTGACAGTGTCGGTTTCTTCTATAAGGAGTTGGCAGCTTACGCTGACTATTCTACAGCAAATGCATTGGGTAGCAACTGGAAGAAAGGTCTGCGTGTAACCGACGAGTCTTCATGCTACTCGACAATGGTACTTATGAAGAACCAGCGCATCGGCTTCCTCTATGAGGTACGCGGACAGAATGACGGCTATGACATTGAGTTCAAGAGTCTGTCATTGAAGGCGATTACTAATGGAGAATATGACATTCTTCCATACGTTGATCGTTCTAAGTACGTGATTGATGCAGCTAAGGCACATCAGACCAAAGCACCACTTGCTGTAAAAAAAAAGCAAGTGAAAAGAAAGAAATAACAGCCTGGAAAGGCGAACGTATCGGACTTGAGTTCCCATTACCAGAATCGGTAAAAGGCAACTTAAAACTAACTATGAGTTGTAGCAATCGACTCCTGTCGACTGCTACAGCTCATTTTCTTTCTGCCGTTATCACTGATGACTTCCAAAACTGTGGTAATCACCCCGACTCCTTACAGACATGGCTCATGCCCGACATCATTGGCGATGATAGCATAAAGGCTGATGACCCGATGTATGGCAAGTCTGCATGGTGCACAATTGAGATTCCACAAAACATTAAGGCAGGTAGCTACAAATTAAACTTACTACTACAACAAGACGGTAAGACTGTAAGCACCATCCCATTCACCATAAAAGTGCTCAATCGCAAGCTTACCCTCTCTGACAACTTCCATCTCAACTTCTGGCAACAACCCTATGCAGCAAGCAGATACTACGGTGTAGCTCCTTGGAGTCAAGCACATCTTGACATCCTTACGTCCTTATATGCAACTTCTTGCACGCGCTGGACAACGTAATGCTTCAGCCATCCTCTTCTACGAACCTTGGGGCGTACAGAGCAATGACAAGTTCGATGCAATGATTGAAACGACACGAAAGGCAGACGGAACATGGTCGTATGACTATACAGCCTTCGACCGTTGGATTTCGTTCCTCGACTCTTGTGGAATCAATGGAGATATCAACTGTTTCTCAATGGTACCTTGGGACATGACTTTCACCTATTATGATGAAGCCTCGAAAAGCTATAAGGAACTAAAAACGACAACTAACAGCAAAGAGTACAGCGACTTATGGATTCCATTCTTACGTTCCTTTGCTGCCCACCAGAAGGAGAAAGGTTGGTTTGACAGAACGGTCATAGCGATGGACGAACGCGCCCTCGATGCTATGCAAGACGCCTACAGAATTGCATAGGAAGCTGCACCCGGCATTAAGATGTCATTGGCAGGAAATTACCACAAAGAACTTGTCGATAAAATCTATGACTATTGCATTGCTTGGAAGCAACAATTCACACAAGAAGACCTTGCTTTGAGAAATTCAAAAGGTTGGATTAGCACCTCCTATACCGCCTGTCCCGATGCCATGCCAAATGTTGGCAGCAACAACGAGCCGATAGAAGCAACCTATCTCCCACTCTATTGTATTGCTAATGGCTTCAATGGTTTCCTCCGCTGGGCATGGATGAATTGGACTGATAACCCTATGTATGACAGCCGCTTTAAGTTATTCACACCGGGAGACACCTACATCGTATATCCAGGAATGCACTCAAGCCGCCGTTTTGAGCACATAATAAGAGGTGTACAAAATGTTGCCAAGATTGAGACATTACGCAAGGAGTACAAGCAAAAAAGAAATCAGAAAGCTTTACAGCTGTTAGAAGATGCCCTTTCTCAGTTCAAAAATCCAACACCAAACGAGGCTGAATTGAGATCAAGCATATATAAGATTGAGTTACTACTCAATAAATAAACCTCACTTGTTGATAATCCTTCTTTTTACAATAAGAGTATTATATCCTCTGAATATAAATCTCACGAGCATAGACATCTGCGCTCAGTGAGATTTTTTGTATCCAAAAAATTAGACAATAACCTCATTCATCATGAAGGATACTAATTAGCTATAATTTTACTATTTAACAATTATAGCATCCATCGTTATTATTCTGATAGGATATTCCAACTGATACAATGAAGTGCACCACCTTCTTCTGCAATCTCAGCCATTTCAATTTGATGAATACAACAATCTGGGAAAGCTTCTTCTATATACTTAAAAGCAACAGAATCTTCTTCAATTCCGAATATAGGCATAACAATATTCTTCCCAACTTGTAAGAAATTAATGTAAGCCCAATTAAGCTCTTTTTTAGGAGAACATACCTTATTATTGAATCTCATCTCTGTCACTTTAAACCCATACTTTTCAAGTTCACTTCGTATGGCAATAGCTTCTTCTGGATACTCATCACCGTGGTTACACATCAGTATACGATTATCGCCACACCATTTTATGAAACCATCAGAATGTCCATACTTATCTGTATCTTCTGCATCAAAATCACCATGCATAGTCCAAGGTATAATGATGACAGGATGTCCTATCTCAGACTCAAGTCTTGCTTTGAACTCAGCATCGTCTTTCTTACAATGATTTTCTACATATACTTTATCAGTCATCACTATATACGGACCACATGCGACCATATTACCTCCATCAATAATAAGATTAGTGGATTTATAGCTGATATTCATACCACGCAATACTTTTAAACTATCCGTAATATACTCCTTATCATTTTCGTCTTTACTATTAACAAGGTAGTCTGGATAGTAGCGATACTTTAAGAACTCATCTTTCCCTAATTGAAAAGGCATATAATCACGTGCCCAATAATCCTTAGTATATTTCAATTCTCGATGTTCAATCCCTATATTTTCCAGTAAATCTTTAAGACGTTGATAAAATATAGGATGACTACTCTTTAATAAGGGGGAAAAATAGACAACATTGGTTTCTACATCGTGCATCAACTTATCACATCGAACATACCTATATGCCCTATCTTTAAATGAAGTAAAGTCACAATATAGTTCTTCTGCTTGTGGGTGCTCTGCGTAATCACCAAGGATATAATTAACCTTCTTTTCTACCGTCTGACCAGCCGTAAGTAGATTAATACGTGGTTTACGAATATAACTCACCATTCCACTGTTATGCTCAATAATTAAAGGTTGGTCAGAGTCATAGCCAGTAGCATCATAGCATCTGAACAATTCTGCACAAGCCCAAGGACCCTCCAGAACATCACCATTTTCTTTGTTCATCAACTGACGTATTAATATTCCACCAAAACAAGCATCACTATTCAAGATGTACTTTTGAGTATTCTTTCCCCTCTTGCCTATATTAGATATGGTATCGATTGTACTACCAAAGTTCAAATCTATCCCACCGAAATTATTTACATACCAACATAAAGAATTGGAAATACGAGGATGAGTGATGATGTCACGATGATTCCTATTATAAAAATAGAATTCAACCTCCTTAAAGAGAAAAAGTGTATTTCCTTTCCGAATAGCAAATTTCCCAAACAGTAGTTCTGCTATCTGATTAAAGTATTTCTCAATTTCATCTATTTCAATACAGGTATTAATAGACATCAATTCTTTTAGTTGTTCAATACCACCCATGATAATTATTTATTATACTAAACACGCATCCTATTTAATCAGGTATAACTTTGAAATTAGTCGACAACTGCAAATATAAGTATTTCCTTTGATATTATGACTATCAAGTAAACTTTTTCCACATATAAACTTATATCAAACTGTAATATTATACTTTTAAATCTATAACCAACAACAAAACGAGCAATGAATCCATATGCCTACAAAAGGAATGTATAAGTCGAAGTAATTGTAAACAAAAACTCAACACTCAAAAATAAAGAGATGCCTAATTGGATTCGAAAAGACGCCCAATTGGCTTGCAAAAGATGCCCTTTTAAGGTCTTACTAACGCCCTTTTTGAGTCCAATTAAGCACCTTTACAAATACACTCTTATAACTATCTGATTATATGATGATTACAAGAGTGACTAAAACTAGTCATTTTGAGTATAAGAAACAGCATATCAAAGTGCAGATTTTTGTAAATAAATTTCCACCAAACTATTGCTAAAATAAACAGAGAAAAACAATCTATCTCTGCCACCACATTTGTGTTGCGTAATCATCAGGACCACCTAAAAGTTCGACAGCCTTGTCGTAATTACTACGATTATTAATCTGTTGATTCTTATCAAAAGGTATTCTATTAGGTGTCAACAGCGTATAACCGTTTGTTGCCTGTGGTACGGAGAAAATACGAGGATAACCCGTACGACGAATTTCGTTCCATGCTTCCTGTCCATTTGGGAACAAAGCAATCCACTTCTGTGTAATCAAACGCTCCATTTTCTCATCCATAGGCGCATTGTCATCCCATTTAATGGTAATCGTAGAAACCTTTGCAGCCGCTCCACCAAAGCCACCTAAAGCATCTGCATAGTTAGCTTCTGTCGAGGTGTCATCCAACAAATAAGTAGCAACACCATCTACTCCCCATTGATTGAAAGAAAGTGTTACGCCTCGTTCATAATACTCCTTGGCAGTACCACCACCCATATTCCAACCACGCAAGACACCTTCCGCCTTACAAAAAGCCATTTCCGATGCAGTGAGCCATAAACTTGGTGTTGTTTCTTGCACATTAACTGTTGAATAAAGACGCTTAGCAACGACATTACTCCCTATCGCAGCACCAGCCCGGCAACCAATATATTTACGCTGCCCTGCCGTCATAGGCTGTAGGAAATACATACTCATTCGTGGATCTTTATAGCCAGTCATATAGCTTTCAATGTCAGCACAGATACGACTGTCGCCCCATGAAACGGCTGTTGTCCATAAACCCGACTTATTATAATGAATAGCACAATTGTCCTCATTCCCTTCTATGACACCATCTCTCACCGCTTGTTCAGCCAACGAGCGTGCCAGTGTTGGTTCTACATTACTGATACGCACGGCAATGCGTAGTTTAAGCGAATTAGCAAACTTACGCCACTTATTGAAGTCACCTTTATATACGAGATCGTATGGTGCAAAAGCTATCATATTCTTAGCAAGATGCGTGTCAGATGAGATATAAGTAGTAGCCTCATTTAAATCCTTTATCAGCTGTAAATAGATATCTCGCTGAGATGTATAAACCTCTGTATTATCTGCATTCATACTGAGTGGGAAAGGTCCATAGATATCTGTAAAACGAAGGAAAGCCTGTGCACGCAGAATCAATGCCCACGCATAAGAAATATTCTTCTTACCATTCAGTTTGACAACCTCATCAAATGCAGATACCATAGGAGGAGCATAAGAAGCAGGCCAAGCACACCAAGCATTACTTGCATTAAAGAGTGTATGGTTCTTAGGTAATTCCTTGGTATAGGTTGTATAACGTCCCAGATAATTACCGACAAAGTCTATCATTGTTTGATAGGCATTCTCCTGCTCTGGAAAAGCAACCCCCTGCATCTGAATCAAGAATGAACCGACAGCGTAGTTATCACGCTTCAGTTCCTCTGGCGATAGCTTACTGCCTGGTCGGTTAATATCAACGAATTCACCCGTACAGGAAGAAAAGACTGTCAGCAGACAGAAGAAGAATAACAGTTTCTTTCTACTAAACATCATCATCTTAAAGTTTTACGTTGATACTAAAGCCCAACGAACGTTGACTGGGCTGCATGAAATAATCAAATCCCTGATAATATATATCTGTTGAAGGGAGTTGCCTCAGGGGTCGAAAAGGTGCTTTACAATATAGCATCAAGAGGTTTCTTGCTGTCAAAGCGACTGACACCTTTGCCCCACGAATCAGTTTATCAAAGGTATAACCTAAATAAAGTTCCTTAATTCGGGCGTTAGTGGCACTATAAACGTACTCATCCCAAATCGGAGTCTCTCCTCCGACAACTGTATAATACTTCTCCGTAGAAACCAACTGATTACCAACAGAAACACCACCGTTATTTCTCAGTTCTGCAGTCTTCTTAGAAACGCCATACGAATCCATGAAAAGCTTGCGTCTGTGACACACAAACACCACCCAAACGAGCTGTTATCAACATTCCAAGTTCTATTCCCTTCCATGAGAAAGTGGTTGCTCAAGCCAAGTTGTGCCTTAGGTAAAACAGAACCGACCAACTTAGGTGAAGCTAACTCCATCTGCATCACCTGACCCATCGGAATTGAGCAAAACATTCCCTTGTTCATCACGCTTAAAAATCAGTAAATGTATAGAGATCACCCATCGTACCGCCTTGCGTCAATATCACTTCACAACCCATTCAGACCGCCTTGACGTAGTGTCTCGTTAGGATTATCAAGCAATCTGATAATTCGGTTACTGTTTCGTACTATAGGTCATATTTGTAGTCCAACGGAGATTATTCCACTTCTTGTTATAGCCGACACTCAGTTCTAAGCCTCTATTCTGCACGTCTCCCGCTTGTATATACTCACGATTAAATGCACCACCAAGTGTAATCTGACGAAGGAAGGTTTGATTCTTCGTGTCCGACTGGTATAGTGTGAATTTTACTGACATTGCTTCTTTGAACAGATGAGCCGTCATACCCGCTTCCCAAGAGTTTGTACGCTCTGGATAGAAGTTGTCAGGAAACTTATAAGTGACCGTATGGTAAGTACCTGTAGAAGGAACATACTCGTACCGCCAAGCTGAAGATATATTAGGAGAAATGGCAGAACCCACTGAAGCCCATGAGGTACGGAACTTCAAGAAGTCAACGAACTTTGGCAATTTAAACATCTTTGAAAGAATTGCCGACATACCCACAGAAGGATAGAAGAAGGACTGTTGGGCTGTATTACTGAGTGAAGAATCCCAGTCGTTACGCCCTGTTACCGTAAGATAAACCCGTTCTTGCCAACCTAACTCCACACTTCCAAGTACGGAGTGAATAGCATGACGTGTAATATCAAAGATTGGTCGATTATCACTCGACACCCTACTGTAGTCGATTCCGTTAGGAGTAAAAATATTCGAAGGGGCTTTTAATCCTCCTTGAAAACCCGCCACATCATAAGATGTATTAGTAAAAGCCGTACCAACATTAGCCACAAGCGACAAGTCACCCCATCGTTTAGAAACGTCTACCATGATATCAGCATAGAAAGAACGATCATTCACCTTGCTATAACTGTAATATCCGTAAGGCGAATGAGCAAAGATATCAAGCGTTGAAGCATATCGCTTGTCTTCCAATTTATTTACAGCTTCATCCCAACGTAGTCTTCCTTCAAGGGCAAACCAATTGGTAAGGTGATACTTTACACCAAGGTCTGTAAGGTATCTATTACGCTTTGTTGTCCTCAGCATACGATTAGCAACCCAATAAGGGTTTTGCATCTTCAAGTCGTCTCCATAGCTCCAATTCTGCAAATTGATATTGCGTGCTACGTCATAAGACTCAAACTCCTTAATAGCATCAAAACTTTCTCCACGTGGAAAGAGATAGACAGAAGTCAGCGGATTAAAGTATTGTCCCTGCGCCAACATATTCTTATCATTTTCTCTAACAAACTTAAAAGAGAAAGTAAGCCTTAGCTTGTCCTGTAATGCCGAGAAAACATTCTTAAATGTGAGATTATAACGTTCAAAATCATTGTTCGGAATGATACCACGCACAGTAGATGAACCCAAAGAAAGATAGACTTGATTGCGCTCTGTGCCTGACATCACTGTCGCATTATTCGTAAAGTTTACTCCTGTACGGAAGAAGTCGTTAGGCGTGTAACTACCAGTACCTGAAGCATTCTTCGTTCCCCATGACTTCATCTCATTAGTACGATTGCCGTATTCATTCTGAAATTCTGGTAAAACAAAAGGAGAGAGAAACTGTGTACTTGTAGAAAACTCCACAGAAGTCTTACCCGCTCTGCCCGATTTAGTCTTTATCATCACCGCACCCTGCGCTGCTGCCGACCCATAGAGAGCCGCTGCTGCAGCACCACTAAGTACCGAAACACTCTCTACATCATCAGGATTGATATCAGAAATACCCTCTGCGCCTGGCTGCAACGAATAGATACCGCCTTTGATATCATCGTTGCTACGATTATTGATAGGGATACCATCAATCACATAAAGTGGTTGATTGCTCTGTGCCAAAGACTTTGGACCACGCATAACCACACGTGCTGCGCCACCCATTCCAGCTGCAGACTCATTGACAGAGATTCCCGCAGCCCTTCCGACCAAAGCATTCGCAAAGTTAGTTGTCCTAACCTTGTTCAAGTCTTCACCATTCATCTGCTTGACATTGTAGTTCAAAGCTGTGCGGGAACGATTAATACCCAAAGCCGTTACAAAGACATCCTCTAATTCATAGAGGCTCTCTTTCAACACAAACAACTGGTTATGGCGATTTTCTATACGCTTTTCTATTGCATCATAACCTATGCAGGAAACTATCAAAACAGGGTTAGGAGTCTCTGATTTCAAGACAAACTTACCCTCTAAGTCTGTCATAGCACGTGCCTTTGAACTACCCTTTACTATAATAGTTGCACCAATTAGCGGATGCCCAGACACATCTTGCACCTGTCCATTGAAAGTGTAAAGTACTGGTGTAATAGGCTGTTCTGTCTTGCGTTGTTGCAAGTTTGCCTCTGAACCTGTTGCTTCCGTACTCTGAACAACTGGTTTTACTTTCTTTAGGTAGATGATATTATCGATGATTTTATAAGTAATTCCAGTGTTTTCAAAGAGCCTATTCAACACAAAATCAATAGGTAAATTACTTATAGAAACAGCATTAACCGTCTGCTTTCCAAGCGCATCATCATAGAAGAAACGATACTTAGTTTTCGACTTAATACGCTGAATAACAGTCTTCAAATCGGTTTGATTTGTAGTTAATGATACCTGTGCAGAAACACTATGTACACCCATCAGTAAAAGAAAGGCACACATAAACATTCTGAGGAAAGTAATACTTTCGAACAAACAGCTATCACCATGAAATCAATTCAAATGGTATTAATTTTACAATATACTTACAAACATTGCGTTTACATACACAAAGATAGTCAATTATCTTTTATTTAATAAAGATGCCTTACCTCCATTTCACATAAATTAACCCCTCTAAGCGTCTTAACAAGTATAAAAAGTGTATCTTTGTTCATAAATATTAAAAAACTCCTGTAAACACCCTCACGAAAGGTAAAATTGTAGATAGGATAAAACCAGATACAGTAGGGCTAAAGAATAGACAATGACATTACCAGAACAAAGGTTCCGCCAGATATTTAGGGCTTTATATCCCTCCCTCTCTTTTTATGCTACACGTCTTATACAAGACGATGAGGCAGAGGATATCGTGCAGGAAGCTTTCATGGAGTTGTGGAAACGCAAAGAAGATATTGAAGACGAAAGCCATATTAAGGCTTTCCTCTATCGTATTGTCTATACCCGTGCACTCAATGTCATTAAGCATCGCACCGTTGTTAACAATCATGCTGATAGCGTAAAGAAGATTACGCAGTTCAAGTTAGATTACTACAACCCAGAGGCAAACGACGTGATGGGCTATATTGAAGGACTGGAAACAAGAAAGCAAATCAATGATGCCATTGGAGAACTTCCGGCTAAATGTCGCGAGGTTTTCATACTGAGTTATCAACATGATAAGAAAAACAAGGAGATTGCAGAGCAATTAGGTATCTCAATTCGTACGGTTGAGGTGCATCTCTACAAGGCTTTAAAGGCCTTAAGAACACGACTGAAACAACACACATAAAGACTATTCCAAGGAGAAAAACATCTGCTTGCTGAAATTATTTTCATGAAAAAAAATATTTTTCTTCACGAAAAGAAATAATTATTTTCATGAAAAGAAAGTCTTTTTATCATGAAAAAAATCTACTTCGATTATTGGGTAAATTATGGTAAACGCACACCTAAGCAAACAAGAGAGCATTCTTTATAACATTTTTTATTAATTCCTATTACGTAAAAAGGTGGATTAGATTGTAATAAGAAATAAGTAGCAGGAAACCTGCTGACTAAAACATTAAAATACAATACGTCTCAGTTGAGACAAAAAAGAATGAGTGAAATAAATAACAAGAGCATTAAAGACTATCTTGTTGGCAAGGCTACCGCCAAACAGATGGAGCAGCTGGCAGAATGGCTGGCAGTCTCGGAGGAAAACCGAAAGGAATTCTTCGAGATGGAGTTGGCTTTCCATTTAGGAAAGAACAACCAACTTGCTACATCTAAGGAAATCGAAGAAGCCGAGACTAAACTATTTAATCAAATCAAAGAACACGAAGAACAAACAATAAATAAGAGTAAAATTCATTTCCTCCGCTATGCTGCAGCAATCATAGCAGCTGTATTATTAATTGGAGGAGGACTCTTTGCATACCTTCACCAATCTGTAGAAACCATCACGGTGGCTGCAATGAATGAGGTGAACAAAGTCGTATTACCAGATAACTCTACCGTATGGCTTAATAAGGGAGCAACAATTAGCTACGCAGATAACTTTGAAGGTGATGAACGCAAGGTAAATTTACAAGGTGAAGCATTGTTTCAAGTAACAAAGAATGCAGAAAAGCCGTTCATTGTAAGTAGTGACGGAGCATCGGCAAAAGTGTTGGGAACAACCTTCAACTTCAAAAACCAAGGTGCTGAAGGAAAAGAGGTTATCAGTTTGATAGAAGGCAAATTGGAAGTAACTGGACTGAATGGAGAAGGAAAGGTTATCCTTCTACCAAACCAAAAGGCAACTGTCAGCAAGGACTCCAAAACCATTACGACAGAGAAGAGCTATGCACTTGCCGACGCAGTGTGGCGCGACGACATGATACCATTTAGCAATATGCAAATCAAAGAGATTGCCCATATCCTTGAGCAACTCTACGATTATAAGATTATTGTTGATCCGAAACTGGACAATAAGAAGACTTATACAGGTGTTATCAAGAGATATAAAGGATATAAGAAACGTTTTAGACGGACTTTCTTATACCATCTCTTTCCACTACACCATCAACAACAAGGAGATAACCCTCTCTGAATAAAGTCTGAGAGAGCTATCTCTTTGCTACGAAACGTCTAAATTAATTTCTAAAATTTTCATTACCTAACATAGACATGAGAAAACTTTACGCGCTCCTTATTGGAGCACTTACCCCATTATGTTCGTTTGCTCAGACCACTAACCCAGAGTGGCAGAGTCAGTACACCACTGGTTTGAACAAGATTGAGCCACATGCTTATGTTCTGCCTTATAGCTCGGTTGACAAGTTACAGCAACCTGGAGGCTATGAGCAGTCAGACTATTACATGTCGCTCAATGGCAAATGGAAATTCCATTGGACCAAAAATCCAGATAACAGACCAAAGAATTTCTATCAGACTGACTTTGCTGTGCAGGGTTGGAACGATATCAACGTACCAGGCAACTGGGAACGTCAGGGCTATGGTCTGCCTATCTATGTAAACGAAACATACGAGTTTGATGACAAACTCTTCCAATTCAAGAAGAATCCTCCTCTCGTTCCATACGCACAGAACGAAGTTGGCTCTTATCGTCGTACCTTTAAGATTCCTTCAACATGGAAGGGGCGCCGCGTAGTACTTTGCTGTGAGGGTGTTAAGTCATTCTTCTATCTTTGGATTAATGGCACTTACGTTGGTTATAACATGGGTGCTAAAATGCCTTCAGAGTGGGACATTACAAAGTATCTGAACGATGGCGAGAATATTATCGCTATGGAGGTTTATCGTTGGGCATCAGGTTCTTACCTTGAGTGTCAGGACTACTGGCGCATCAGTGGTATTGAGCAGGACGTTTACCTCTACTCTACTCCAACACAGTATATCGCCGATTACAACGTAGCAGCTGGTGTTGACAAGCAGGGTAATGGTTCTTTCAATGGTAATTTCAGCCTTACAACAAGTGTGAAAGGTGCTGGCAATGGTACTATAAGCTATGTTTTGACCGATGCACAGGGTAATACTGTCCTCTCAGAGGATAAGGCTGTCAGCGCAAAGAACAATGATGGAATGGTGAATTTCACCACAAAGACTGTACAGAACGTTGCTGCATGGAGTGCTGAACATCCTAACCTCTACACCCTTCTTATCACTTTGAAGGACCAGAACGGTAATGTTACCGAGCAGACTGGTAGCAAGGTAGGCTTCAGAACAATTGAAATTAAGAACAAACAGCTTTGCGTGAACGGTACACCTATCCTCGTGAAAGGTGCCAACAGGCATGAGCATTCAGAGTTGGGACGCACTGTGAGCAAGGAACTCATGGAGCAGGACATTCGTTTAATGAAGCAGAACAACATCAACCTCGTACGTTGTTCTCACTATCCTAACGACTCTTACTGGTACCAGCTTTGCGATAAATACGGATTGTATGTTATCGACGAGGCAAATATTGAGTCTCACGGAATGGGTTATGGCAAGGAGTCTTTGGCAAAGGATAGCACATGGCTGGCTGCACACATGGACAGAACACGTCGCATGTATGAGCGTTCAAAGAACCACCCAAGTATCATTATCTGGTCATTGGGTAATGAGGCGGGTAATGGTGTAAACTTTGAGCATACCTACCGTTGGTTGAAGAATGCTGACAAGACACGTCTTATCCAGTATGAGCGTGCTGAGGAAAACTTCAATACAGACATCTATTGCCCTATGTATCGTTCTCTCGATCACATGAAGGCATACGCAAAGCGCACCGACACAACACGTCCTTACATCATGTGTGAGTATCTTCACGCTATGGGTAACAGCTGTGGTGGTATGAAAGACTATTGGGACTTGATCGAGTCAGAGCCTATCTTGCAGGGTGGTAGCATCTGGGACTGGGTTGATCAGTCATTCCGTGAGGTTGACGAGAATGGTAACTGGTATTGGAGTTACGGTGGTGACTATGGTCCAAAGGATGTACCAACCTTCGACAACTTCTGTACTAACGGACTTATTGCAGCCGACCGCACTCCTCACCCACATCTTTCTGAGGTGAAGAAGATTTATCAGAACATCAAGTCTGAGCTTGTTTCAAACGAGAAGGGCATTACAATAAAGGTTAAGAACTGGTTTGATTTCACCAATCTAAATGCTTACCAGCTCAACTGGCAGATTGTTGATGAGAATGGAAAGGTTGTTACAAAGGGAACACAGCATGTAGATTGTGCTCCACATGAGACAACGACAATCACTCTCCCAGCTGTTTTTGCAACTACAGATAAGGAGCAGTACCTCAACCTTGAGTGGTATCCTATCAACGATGCATTGATTCTCACAAAGAATGATGTTGTTGCATACGACCAGTTCGTACTGAAGAAAGCAAGCGATTGCACCACATTCCTCCCACGTGAGAAGCAGCGCATGACTTATAAGGTGAACGAGAACACTGGTGAGTTGACCTCTCTAAAGAGTGGCAATCAGGAGTTCCTCGATGCCCCATTGAGCCTGAGCCTCTACCGCCCAGCTACCGACAACGATGGTCGTGACCAGTTCGGCGTAAGAGTATGGCGTAAGGATGGTATCGATTCTATCAGCCAAAAGGTTACAAAGATTACTCGTACTAAGGACGTGACACGTGCTGAAACTGACGTAATTGGCAAGAAGGGCAACGTCATCGGTAAGGCAGTCTTCACCTATCAGCCACAGAAGAATGGTGCATTGGCAGTAAAGGTCGACTTTACTCCAGACACAGCAGCAGTTAAGGCACTTGCTCGTCTTGGTCTTACCTTCCGCGTGAAGGATACATTCGGTAAGGTTGAATACAATGGTCGTGGCGATGTTGAGACATACAACGATCGTAAAGAGGCTGGTTTTATTGGACGTTACAATACTACTGCAGAGGCTATGTTCCACTATTATGTGAAGCCACAGGCAACGGGTAACCGCACAGATGTACGTTGGATGTCAATCTCTGACACACGTAACCGCCTTATGATAGCTGCAAAGAACCCATTTCAGTTCTCTGTAACTCCATTCTCTGACAGCGTTATCGACCGTGCAACTCACATCAACCAGCTCTCACGTGACGGTCTACTTACCGTACACTTGGATGCTAATCAGAGTGGTATTGGTACCGCAACTTGTGGTCCTGGTGTTGCTGAGAAGTATCGTGTACCTGTTAAACCAACAAGCTTCGAGTTTGTACTCTACCCTGCTATGGCTAAGTAAATAGCACATAGTAAGAAACTATAACAAAGCCCTGTTCCCTTTGCTTACAGTTAGTAAGACTAAAAGGAACAGGGCTTTTTGCATTCTATAGACTTCAACTTGAAACACAATTAGCGGTCAACACCATTGGTGCTTACCATCCGCACGACATGTGCTAAGCATCAACACATCGACTAAAGATAGCAAGAAAGGAATATTAAGGTCGTTATAACAAAGAATGTAAGATGCTAACCTCTAACAAAAAAGAGAAAAGTTAACCAGATAACACTTATAAAGAAATAATTATTTACGTAAAAAAGAAACATCTATTTTCACGTAAATAATTATAAACCGACTCAGCTAAAGAATATGTGAACCAGTCAAAGCCCAGTAAGCAACACCAAGAACTACCGCTGCAATGATAATACGGAAGATGCAACCAGTTATCTTCTTAATGAGATAGATACCGATAACCAAGACGGCAAGTAAGCCGATAAATATTGTAAATTCTCCATTGGGTATTATTTGATTACTTAAATAAATGTCTGAACACTTGAGGCACTGGTGTCTCGAACTCCATACGCTGACGTGTAACAGGATGATGAAAACAAAGCACGTATGCGTGAAGACAAAGACGGTGAAGCGGATCATCTCCATTACCATACTTTATATCACCGCAGACAGGATGTCCCATATCGGCTGAATGTACACGAATCTGATTCTTACGTCCCGTCTCCAACTGATACTCTACAAGACTGTGCGCTACCGTACGATCAAGTACATGGAAATGCGTAACAGCATATTTCCACCATTATCCACAGGCGAACTATAAGTTACGTATGACTTATTGTCCTTTAACCAATTGGCTATTGTACCCTCGTCATGCTCCATCTCACCGCTAACAACAGCCACATAACGGCGGTCATAAACGATATTATGCCAATCACGTTCGAGCAACTGCTCGGTCTGCATGTCCTTAGCATAAATCATCAGTCCTGATGTGTCACGGTCAAGACGATGCACAACATGTGCCGTACATTTCTGCTTTGTCTTACGGAAATAGTCATCAAGAACAGTCTTCACATTCAACGAGGAATGACCTGCAGCCATTGAAAGGATACCGATATTCTTCTCAATCACTACCAAGAATCTATCTTCATAGACTATCTTCACATAGCGCCTGCGGAAGAGGTCGTTCTTCTTGCTCTTGCTGACGGATATCTTGTCGCCAGCTTTTAGTGGATAGTCAAACTGTGTAACACACTTACTATTCACCTTGATACCACGATTCTGCAACGTTGCCTTTACCTTGTTCTTGCTTTCATGCAGATTGGTAAGCAACCATTCAAGCAACGGGGCTGGCTCAGTTACCTTATAATGTTTATATTTTTCCTCTGTATATGGATTCTTTCTTATCATACTACAAAAGTACAAAGAAATAATGATTTAAACTATTACACATCTAATAAATCAATCGAATGACCTACGACTGAGATAAAACAGCTAATATATTGCTTTCCTATAATAAGTGTGGCAGTACTTTCAACGCTGTTTTAGAACATCTTGACCCACTCACGAAAGCGTGTAACACCTTCTTCTCCAAATTTAGAAAGACTTGCTATTGCCTGCTCTATCGTCTTCTCCTCATCAAGATGAGTCTTAGAAAAGAACTTATCAGCATAACAGATCATCTTCTCTTCCATTGTTTCAGGAAGGAAATCTTGTTCTGGAAGTGGTAGCTTTTGCTCAATGATTTGGCTGCGAGTAATACCTGCTCCTGTATGACGTTCACAAACACGAGCATGTCGAGGGAAGCCTTCTGCACGCAACATATCAGCGCCAATACGACCATGACAGATATAAGGTTCGGCACCATAGCATTGTATGCCAGGAGCATTACAACGAACGATACCAATATCATGTAGCATTGCAGCTTCCTCTATAAACTGACGGTCAAGCGATAACTCTGGATGACGGTCAGCTATAGCAAGAGCCTTATCCGCTACAGCACGACTATGAACAAGGAGGATATGACGAAGTTCGTTATCCTCAGGATAATATTTGTTGATAATTGCCTGATAATCCATATCACTAAAAAAGCCACGCTTCCTCTCCCAGTCAGCTTACACCGCCATGAGTGAGGAACCGTGGCCCTATCATTTATAATAATCTTTCTTTATTCTTCGTGTGCTCTCTCGATGTAAGCGATAATGTCGCCCTTATCTACCTTAGCACCCTGCTTAGCGTTGATTTCAACCAACTTACCACCGAGGGCAGCAGGAACAGTCACGAACTCACCCCAAGGAGCTTGAACATAGCAGAAGACATCGCCTTCCTTATACTCCTTACCAATGAATGGCTCGATAGCTGGAGCAGCCTCACCATCACCCTGGAATTCCCAGAAGAGCTGACCCTTAACAGGAGAAACAATAGCATCAGCCTTAGCATGCTTGAATGCTGCCGCCTCCTCTGGGCTTACCTTTGCACCAAGTTTCGCATCCTTTGCAGCCTGAAGGTCAGCAAGGAAGTTCTTCTTAGCCTGTCCGCTCTTATAGTTACGATACTGCTCTGGGTGCATAGCCAACTCGAAGAGTTCCTCATCGTCCTGACCATAATCCCATCCGTTCTCATCCATTTCCTTGCGGAATTCGTCGAGAGCATCTGTTAGTAAGGTGTGAGGATCGGCATCAGTAAACTCAAGACCCTTCTGCTTAGCAAGGTCTTTCAACTCCTGACAAATCTCACCTGGAACACGACCACTCTTACCAAGAATCATACCCCACATAGAATCGTCCATCATTACATAGCGACCCTTACCCTGCTCAAGGGTGAGGAGGTTCATAAGAGCGATGTTCTTAACATACTGTGAGAATGGAGTTACCAATGGAGGATAACCAACTTGAGGCCATACGTATGCCACCTCGTCAAAGAGTTTAACGAGCATATCATCTACTGAAAGCTCTGCGTCGCCCTTCTTCTTGCGGAGGTTATTGATAGTTGAACGGATACCACCGAGGTCAGCCATCATTGAACCCATCATACCACCTGGCAAACCACAGCTAAGAAGCAGTGAACTCATAATCTTATTCTGTGGGTTGATGAAGTAGCCAAGCCACTCATCAATGAACTCCTGAGTCATAGCACGTGCCTTCATGTAGGCATCCATGTTGATTTCTGGTACATCAAAACCAGCGTTCTTCAGCATGCTCTGTACAGAGATAACATCTGGGTGTACCTTACCCCATGACAATGGCTCAATAGCAACGTCAAGGATATCAATACCATTCTTAGCTACCTCAAGCATAGAAGCCATTGACAAGCCTGGGCCAGAGTGACCATGATACTCAAGAATCACGTCTGGATGCTTCTCTTTAATACGACGAGTCAACTCGCCAAGGAATGCAGGCTGACCGATACCAGCCATATCCTTCAAGCAAAGCTCCTCTGCACCAGCTGCGATTTCCTCGTCAGCCAACTTACAGTAGTACTCAATTGTATGAACAGGAGAGGTAGTAATACAGAGTGTTCCCTGTGGAGTCATACCAGCTTCCTTAGCCCACTTCAATGCAGGCGCAATATTACGAATGTCGTTCAGACCGTCGAAAAGACGAGTAATATCCACACCCTGTGCATGCTTTACACGATACATCAGTGCACGAACATCATCAGGAACAGGATACATACGCAATGCGTTCAGACCGCGGTCAAGCATGTGTGTCTTGATACCAGCTTCATGCAGAATCTTAGTATAGGCACGTACTGACTCGTTAGGGTTCTCACCTGCCAAAAGGTTTACCTGCTCGAAGGCACCACCATTGGTCTCTACACGTGAAAAACAACCCATCTCGATGAAGAGAGGTGCAATGCGTACCAACTGATCCTTACGTGGCTGGAACTTACCAGAACTCTGCCACATGTCTCGGTAAATGAGACTGAACTGAATTTTCTTTCCCATATATATTTTCAATATATTATCTAAATGAAAGGATTGCAGGTTGCAATCTGACCTGCAAATTTAGATAAAAATTTCCAAAAAACGACTGACCGCTAATATTTTTTGCAATAATTGACTATCTTTGCAGTCTAAAAGTAAGTACATGAAGAAAATGTTTTTTCCTCTCATCGGTTTTACATTGCTTTTCCTTACGGCTTGTTACAACCAAGTATCGTCTGGAGACCATAGTGCAATCGACGTTGAGGTTCAAATGAAAGGTGATAGTACACGCTATGGATTGGCGTGCGATGGCTGTTCTGACTCTGTGATTGTTCTCCTGCCTAATGAGGGAGGTGACCCTATCAAATTTGACATTGTAACGGCAAAACGTAATGGTATGGTCTACGGTACGCCGCAGATTGGTGACGCATTGGCTATTGTGCCAAACCCTATTGACCCTTATGAGGCTGAAATGGTTATTGACCTTGAGCAGATGAAGGGTACATGGACTTTTCAAGTTTTACCAAAGTTAAAGCCTAATCCTACGAAAACAGAGGAAGAGATATTGGCAGGAATGAGCGATTCGATGAAAGCCGCATTGTTTATACCACGTGAGTATGGTTTACTCTGAAGAGTTACAACCAGGCTTCACCTGTGGGTTATATCATGAAAGCCAACTCTTTGGAAGATGAAAGTCCTGTTGAGTATCCAAAGGTGACTGTTTATACGAGCTGGCATATCTTCAATGGCAGACTCTACATCTATAAAGACACACTTGATGAGCAGGGAAACCGCATCCCACAAGACTCTGTCGGCTTTGACTCTGGCTCTATGCGCTATCTCTCAGCAGACTCTATGGCTGCCCTCTTTGGTAAGAAGGTGATGCAGTATCACCGTAAGAAGAACGCTTTGGAAGCTAATAAAGAAGCGCAGAAGGCTGAAGAGAAGAACGCTACAACACATGTCAAATAATAATAATAAAGTATAATCTCAATCCTAATAGACTTAGATTGAACTTTCTTTAACAACCAAAAAGCAATAAAGATTTAAAATAAGGAGACCATTATAGGTTTATAATATGAGGAAATTAATAGCACTTTTTTCATTCATAACGATTCTCACATTCTCTTGTTCGACTATTGTTTTGGCACAGACACCAACTGGAACTACAGTTACAGCTACTGCTGACACGCTTTCGGATGAAGTACTGAATGAGACTGGCGTAGCCGATACAGCGGCCGTTAAAACATCAACTGCACAAGATGCAGGCATCCATCAATCATTGAAGCGTAAGTTTATTGAGGGTAACGCAGGCTTTATGTCTCTCGTTGCATTGGCTTTAGTGCTTGGTTTAGCATTCTGCATTGAGCGTATCATCTATCTAAGTCTTTCTGAAATTGATGCCAAACGATTTGTTGGAAAGTTGGAGGATATGATTGTTGCAGGCGAGATTGAGCAGGCAAAAGCACTGAGCCGTGACACACGTGGACCAGTAGCTTCTATTTGTTATCAGGGTCTGTTGCGCATAGACGATTCTATTGAAAACATCGAACGCAGCGTTACCTCATACGGTAGTGTTCAAAGTGCTAACCTTGAGAAAGGTTGTTCATGGATTACGCTTTTCATTGCAATGGCTCCATCACTTGGTTTCCTTGGAACCGTTATCGGTATGGTTATGGCATTTGACCAGATTCAAGAGGCAGGCGATATCAGCCCAACAATTGTGGCATCAGGTATGAAGGTGGCTTTGATTACTACTATCTTCGGTATCATCGTAGCCCTCGTACTGCAGATATTCTACAACTATATCCTCTCAAAGATTGACCATATCACAGCACAGATGGAAGAATCAGCCATCTCATTGTTGGATGCAATCATGAAATATAAACTTAAATCAATTCATAATTCATAATTCAAAATTCATAATTATGATTACTTATGATTCACAATCCAATAATGATTATTCGAATGGGAGCTTATTAGTAAGCAAGAATTATGATATTCATATTCAATTATTCTTACCAAGTTTCCTTCTGTAACAAACATAGAAGACATCGGTAATCATAATTATGAATTCTGAATTATGAACTATGAATTAAAGAAGTAATCATAATTATGAATTGTGAATTATGAATTCTGAATTAAAAAGTGGTATGATGAAAACAAAAGGAATAGCAAAGATGGATGAGGAGCGCATATCACAGCGTGTCCTCTACGTGATAGTAGCCTTATCGGCTATTGTCTTTTTAGCGTTCTATCTCATTGGCTATGACACACCTTTTGCAGGCAATGCAGCATTTAACGCACCTATGCTTACCGACCTTTTGCTTGGTTTTATGTGGGGATTGCTTGCTATCACAATTATAGCTTCTATCATTGCCGTAGTCCGTGGCATACAAAGAGCCAACAGAAGTGAAGGAGTAACGAATGGTATTCCTGCAAGAAAGATTACCTATACCACATACGGCGTTACCGCACTCATCTTACTCTTGACCTTTGCTTTCGGTTCTACGCAAACAATGATGGTCAATGGACAGAACTTCACGGACAGTTTCTGGCTTCGAATGACAGATATGTTCGTCAACAGTTCACTGCTTCTCCTTGTTCTTGCAGCAGGAGTGGTAGCCTTTGGAGCGACACGTTATTATAGAAAGGGGCGTAGAAAATGATGTTTCGTAAGAGAGAAACGAAGGAAAGTTCCTATACTCAATACGACGTCAACAGCTGACATCTCGTTCATGCTGTTGATATTCTTCCTTGTTGCCTCTTCTATGGACCTCGACAAAGGACTATCACGTCAGTTGCCTGCTATCGACAAGACAAAGACTCCCCCTGCTGCTGTAGACAGCAGAAAAGTGATGCGTATTGTTATTGATGCGGAGAATCAAGTAACACTTGACGGGAAAGCTATAACAATGAAGGAACTGTTACAGCGTACAACACAGTTTATTCAAACTAACGGAAAGGGGCACCTTATCCAGTTGCAGAGCGACCGTAACGCTTCATACGAGACTTACCTTCACGTGCAAAACCAATTAGTAGCAGCCTATAACACCCTTCGCAACCAACGCTCGCTTAATCTTTTTGGAAAAGAATTTGAGCTATGTAGCTATGAACAGCAGAAGCAGATTGCTGACGAAGTACCTATGCGCATATCAGAGGTATATGCTGTTAGCAAGGCTGACAATACAGAGGAAGGAGGTATGGAATGAAATTCTATCGTGGCAGAAATCATGAGATCCCGGCACTGAACACAGCTTCTATGCCCGACCTTATCTTCTCTATACTCTTTTTCTTCATGTTAGTGGTACACATGAGGAAAACAACCGTACACGTGAAGTATCAAGTGCCAATGGCAACAGAGCTTTCACGAATGTACAACAATTCACATATTCAATACATCTATATCGGTCGTCCAATAAATAATCTCGGACAAGTAGAAGGAGAGAAGATGGTTGTCCAATTAAATGACCATATAACAACCATACCTGAAATAAAGAAATATCTGATCCAACTATCCGCTGTATTGCCCCCAGAACAACGCAAAGAGCTAAGCGTTAGTATCAAGGCAGACCGCCATGCAGATATGGGTACGATTATGGATCTCAAACAAGCGTTGAGAGAGGCTAACGTGTTGAATGTCAACTTTACAGCCACTATGAGTAGAAATAACAAACTGAAGTAGGTTATAAAGTTGTAATTTGTTGTAAAAAACGACTTCTTATCTTGCTTATTAAGAGTTTTTTTAATACCTTTGTAAGCAAAATTAAATAGTTAATAATGGCACATAGAAGTTTAGATCGTCTTGATAAAAAAAATTCTGCACCTCATCTCTGAGGACGCACGAATTCCATTCCTTGAGGTTGCGCGTGCTTGTAATGTCAGCGGTGCAGCTATTCATCAACGTATTCAGAAGCTAACAAATCTTGGAGTAATTAAAGGTTCACAGTTTATTATTGACCCAGAGCGTATCGGTTATGAGACTTGTGCGTTCATCGGTTTGAACCTTAAGAACCCTGAAAAGTTTGACGATGTTGTTGAAGCTCTGCATCAGATTCCAGAGATTGTAGAGTGTCACTACACCACAGGTGAGTATGACCTCTTCTTGAAGATTTACGCTTACAACAACCATCACCTTATGTCTATCATTCACGACAAACTGATGCCTCTTGGTCTGTCACGTAGCGAGAGTTCTATCTCTTACAATGCTGTGATTGATCGCACCTTACCTATTGAGGGTATGAAGGTTGCTGACGTCGTTCTGGATGATGAAGAAGAGGACGAGGAGTAAAAGCTGCAATCTACCTATTAATAGCGTAGATTAACCAAGAATCCTTCTATAAAGGATAAAGCATACAAAGAAACCCGCACAACAATTGTGTGGGTTTCTTCGTTTTCATGCTTTCCTCACCTATTCAACCAATATTTCTCTCAATTTCATGAGCCCTCATCATGTTACTTTTTACATATCATCGAGTGTGAAAAATATTGACACAGAAATCAGTAAAAAGCCTCTTTTTTATGCTCAAAACAACCAAAAACTACACGCTTGTAACTTACTATTAACCAAATAGTTGCACAACAGCATTTCTAAAGGTGCTTAACAAGGGTTCAAAAGGGCGTTAGTTAGACCTCAAAAGAGCATCTTTTGCAAGCCAATTAGGCGTCTTTTAAAACCCAATTAAGCATCTCTCAAATTCGAATATATGATTTTTCTTTACAAACCCAAAAGAAGCACTGAGAATAAAATAAGGAGTAAATAAGAGTTTATTAAACTCTGGAATACTTTATCGTCCTACAATAAAAAAAGTCCTCATAAGCATAAACACACTTGCGAGGACTTTTCAATAAAATATATTTTAAGCTGTAGAACAACTCACGAGCAACTCAGTACTAATTGAGAACTTGAGTTATCGGCCATTGAGATACAACTATTATGCCTTGATATTTGGCTCTTCCAAACCGAGGTTGCGCTTCTTATCAACTACCTTCAAAGTAAGACCAATAACAAGTGCAATTACACCTAAACCAGCAAGCATAATCAGCGGAGCTGTATAGTTGAGCTGTGTTGGGTCGGTAACACCAACGTTTGTCTTGTCGAGTACCTTACCGATAAGCATTGGGAACAACCACAAACCGATATTCTGAATCCAGAAGATAAGTGCGTATGCAGAACCAATAATCTTTGCGTCTACGAGCTTTGGAACACTTGGCCACAATGAAGCAGGCACGAGTGAGAAAGAAGCACCGAGAACGAGGATGGTTACATAAGCAACGATAACACCGCCTACCTGACTTGACTTGAACTGTGGAAGAACAAAGGCAAAGGTAAGGTGACAAACAATCAGAAGCAATGAACCCAACACGAGCATAGAGGCTGCCTTACCCTTATGGTCAACATAGCTACCAAGAATAGGAGTAATACCTACTGCGAGCAATGGGAATACGGCAAAGATAGACTCTGCAGATTGACGCATATAACCCATGTAGCAGTAAACAACAAGGCTGCAAATTGATAATAAGAGCATAAAGTTCTTCAAAGCCTTATTCTTCATGAAGTTGAACATGAAAGCAGTAGCTGCTACAACGAGCATGATAACGTACTGAACGATTGTCACACTTGATGAAGCCCAGTATGAGCCTGCTGGAACTTCATGGAAAGTAAGGTTACACTGGAGCATATTTACAGCATACTTCTGGAATGGGAAGATAGCTGAGTAATAAAGTACACAGAGCAATGCAACAAGCCAGAAGCCCATACTTGAAAGAATCTTACCGAGGTCGCTAATCTTGAATGGGTCTTCCTTCTCTTCTGCTTCACCTGTCTGTGAATCAAGCTTCTTATCCATAAAGAAGTAAACGATGAACATCATCAATGCAATACAGATAAGTACTACACCAAAGGCAACAGAACGAGAAACATTAATATCGCCACCAAGCTTAGCAAAGAATGGAGAGAATATCATACAAGTAGCAACGCCAAGACGAGCCAAAGCCATCTCTGAACCCATTGCCAAAGCCATCTCACGACCCTTAAACCACTTTACGATACCACGAGAAACGGTGATACCTGCCATCTCAACGCCACAACCGAAGATCATGAAACCACAAGCTGCTACCTTTGCAGATGCTGGCATTCCCTCATAGAAAGGAGATACTCCCAACTGCTCGAAAACAGGTATGTGATTGAGGTTATTGGTAAACCATACGTCGAGTGCACTACCAGCAAAGCTGTCGCTGATGGCATAGTACTTGAGTAAAGCACCAGCTAACATCACTGCACCAGACAAGATTGCAGTGAAACGAACGCCCATCTTATCGAGGATGATACCTGCGAAGATGAGGAAGAAAACGAAGACATTAAGGAATGTCTCTGAACCCTGCATAGTACCGAATGCGGTTGAGTCCCAACCTCTCTGCTCCTGCATCAACTCCTTGATAGGAGAGAGATGTCAACAAAGATATAGGCACAGAACATTGCCAGGGATAAAAGGAGGAGAGCTGTCCAGCGCATTGCTGCTGAATCTCTCAATGATGTTTGAATTTTATCAGTCATGATGATTTTATTAGTTAACAAGTTTACATGTTGACGAGTTGACAAGTGAACAAGTAAACCAGTTATTTGTTAGATTATAAGTTAAACGTTAACGAGTTGATAAGTCTACAAGTTGACGAGTTTACAAGTTGACGAGTTTACAAGTTGACAAGTAAACGAGTTAATACTATCAAGCAACTTGTTGACTTGTTGACTTGTCGACTTGTTTGACAAATAAACGAGTTAATACTATCAAGCAACTTGTTGACTTGTAAACTCGTTCACTTGTCTACTTATCTACTTGTTAACTCGTTCACTTGTCTACTTGCCAACTACTTCTTTAGCCAGCGATTAAGCCAATTAAAGAATGTACGCTGCCAAAGAACACCGTTCTGTGGTTTCAATACCCAGTGGTTCTCATCAGGATAGAGAAGCAACTCTGCAGGGATGCCACGCAGACGGGCTGCATTGAAAGCACCCATTCCCTGATTAGCATTGATACGATAGTCCTTCTCACCATGGATACAAAGGATTGGAGTATCCCACTTATCAACGTTCAAATGAGGACTGTTTGCGTATGTGCGCTTTGCAGCTTCGCTCTTATCCTTATTCCAATAAGCATCGTCATACTCCCAGTTGCTGAACCAAGCTTCCTCAGTATCTGTGTACATACTCTCAAGGTTGAAAGCACCATCATGTGAGATGAAACACTTAAAGCGCTTGTTGTGAATACCAGCAAGATAGTAAACAGAGAAGCCACCAAATGAAGCACCAACAGCACTAAACGGTCTTTGTCTACGAATGGGAGGTTGTTAGCAGCATCATCAATTGCTGAGAGGTAGTCGTTCATACACTGACCAGTCCAATCGGTACTAACTTCCTCGTTCCATGCACTACCAAAGCCTGGCAAGCCACGACGGTTTGGTGCAATGATAACATAGCCATTGGCTGCCATTATCTGGAAGTTCCAACGATAGCTCCAGAACTGAGAGACAGGACTCTGTGGACCACCCTCACAGAAAAGTAAGGTAGGATATTTCTTGTTTGGATCGAAGTGTGGAGGAGTAATCACCCACTCCATCAATTCCTTACCATCAGTTGTCTTAACCCAACGAGACTTTACGTCGCCCAGAGCCAACTGATCATAGATATGCTTGTTCTCAAAACTAAGCTGTGTCTGCACGCTTGTCTTCTCTTTCTTTGCTGGAGTAACGGCGAAGATTTCATTAGCCTGAGAGATGCTCTGACGAATAGCAAGCAACTTCTTATCACCAAGAAGTGAGATGCTTACATAGTTGTGGTCGCCCTCAGTCAGCTGCTTTACCTCACCCTTAAGGTTAGTCTGATAAACATTCACAGTAGCATGCCATACACCAATGAAATAGAGATCCTTTGAGTTTAGGCTCCATGTGTAATCATCTACATTTGAGTCGAAGCTTTCTGTAACGTAAGTCTTTTTTCCTGTTGCCAAATCATAGACACAAAGGCGATTACGATCACTCTCATATCCATTGTTCTTCATGCTCTGCCATGCAATATACTTGCCGTCAGGAGAAAACTTAGGATTAACATCGTAACCTACATTCATATCACCAGCCTGATGATTCACCGCCTGATTGCGCATACTCTTTGTTGCATCAATCTTTGGTTCAACATAGTCAGCTGGCTTGCAGAGATTCTTTGTTTGACGAGTCTCTACATTATATATATATATGTCAGCATCAGTAGAAATGGCATATTGTGTGCCTTCCTTCTTACGACAGGTATAGGCAATAAACTTAGAGTCTTTGCTCCAATCAATCTGCTCAATACCACCAAATGGAGCCAACGGACTCTCGTAAGGTTCGCCTTCGAGTACATCAATACCTGCACCGATACCATCAGCTGTAACATCTGCAACAAATGGATGTGCATTTGTTGTAACGTAATGGTCCCAGTGACGATAGTTCATATCGGTGATGACCATACCCGTAGCCTTTGGCAAGTCGCTTGGGTTCTGCTTGATAGTACCATAGTAAGGGATGCTCTTGATGAGCACAACACGCTTACGGTCTGGCGAGAATCGGAAACCTTCGATGTCGATATCCGATTGTGTCAACTGCTTACGGTTGCTACCGTCTGCATTCATTGTCCACAGCTGTCCACCTGTAAGGAATGCTAAGGTACTGTTGTCGAGCCATGCTGCATCACTCTCACTCTTTGCAGAGGTAGTAAGCAGACGGTCGTTCTTACCATCAGCATCCATCACGCGGAGCACCTGATGTCCTTTGTTTTCTTTGACACTGTAATAACCCACCTGATAGACAATCTTCTTGCCATCAGGTGAGGCTTGTGCAGCACCGATACGTCCCATAGCCCAAAGTGCCTCAGGAGTCATGAGATCACTTGTCAGCGTAATGTTGTTACGTCCGATGTTCACATCCTGTGCTTGTGCAACGCTACCGCTCATCATCAGTGCAGCAGTCATTGCCATGGTTAAGTTTTTGTTCATAGTTATAGACCTTTCTTTTTCTTATTTAGTTCATCTTGCTTACGACGAAGTTCTTCTTGCTGCTGCTTCTGTAACTCCTGTAAAGCTTGCATACGTGCAAAGAGTCCACCCCCCATATTGTTCTTAGGGTTATTCTTTCGCTCTTCACGACGTGCTTCAAGGATAGCGAGAAGCTTCTCCTCATTGGTTGTCTTGCGCAGTGCCCACATGATAGCAGCTGAGAAGAAGAGAGATATAAAGTAGTAGAAGTTCAGACCTGATGAATAGTCATTGAACATGAAGAAGAAGAACAATGGCATACCAAACATCATCCACTGCATCATCTTCATCTGATCTGCCTGCTGTCCCACCATCTGATCCTTCTGCTGCTGCATGGTAAACCATGTGTAAAGCAAGTTAGCACCACAGAAGAGAATACAAGTCAATGAGATATGGTCACCAACGAGCCAAACGTCATGATCCCATGAGAAGATTGGGTCAAAAGTACTTAGATCATCCATCCAAAGGAAGCTCTGACCACGAAGTTGAATAGCATTTGGCACGAAGTTGAACATAGCAATCCAGATAGGCATCTGTATCAGCATAGGGAGACAGCCCGACAATGGACTCACGCCATACTCAGAATACTTCTGCATCATAGCTTGTTGCTTCTGCATTTGATCTTCAGGCTTATTGAGCTGCTAGTAGCTTCTTCCAACTTTGGCTTCAATACACGCATCTTAGCTGAACTCATATAGCTCTTCTTCACCATTGGGAAGGTGATAAGCTTTAATAATAAGGTAATGAGAATCAGCACAACTCCCATTGGGAATACCTTACTCAACCAGTCGAATACATAAAGTGTGAACCAACGGTTGATAATACGGAACAATGGCCAACCAAGATATACAAGACGTTCCATATCAAGTTCCTTACCAAACTTACTTTCTGTTTCAACAGACTGAAGCATACGGAAGTCGTTAGGACCGAAGTAGAACTCGAACTCAGAAGGACGCTTACCAGTTGGGTCAAAGCCTGCCTTCATGTTTGCCTCATAGTGCTTGAGGTAACGAGAAGACTTCTCAAGTGGTGTACTCTTAAGCTTTGCACCTGTAGCAAAGTTATCCTTTGCAATCATCACAGCAGAGAAGAACTGGTTTTTGAAAGCTACCCAATCCATTGGGTCCTCTGTTGTCTCTTCCTTTTCAGATGTTTCACTCAGGTAATCAGTACCACCATCGTGCTTCTTAAAGGTGAGTGTAGCATAGCGGTTCTCAAAGGTGAAACCACGTTCCTGCTGCTTACAACGCTCCTGCCAATTGATATCCATCTGGTTATAATTTGGAGCGAAGAGACCTGACATACCTTCTGCCTGCAAAGACATGTTGAGCAAGTAGTCCTTACCAAGTGTATAATTCAAGGTAAGTGTCTTGCCCTCTCCTGCCACAGCTGTTAGCGTAACAGTAGTATCAGTCACGTTTGAAGGAGTAAAGATAAGGTCTTTTGTCTCAATATTACTATTCTTTGCAGCCAGCATAAAGTTAAGGCTCTGGTCGTCACCACTAAACAAGGTAACATCCTTCTGATCCTTTGAACCATCCTTAACAGCGATATCATGACCGATATAGTTCTTGATAACAGCCTTCTTTACGACACCACCCTTGGTACTCAAAGTAAGTTCAACCTTACCATTCTTCAAAGTAATATCCTGCGCCTTACCATTCAAAGCAGCATGGAATAGTGCTGTTGAATCAGTAGCCTGCGCAGCCTTCTGCTGTGCCTGCTTCTCAGCAGCAAGTTTCGCAGTCTGTGCTTTCTTGGCAGCAGCGATAGAATCCTTTACAAATTCAGCTCTCTGCTGTGCTACCTGTTCTGCTGATGGCTGCTGCCACCACGCAAAACCAAAGAGAATCAGGGCGATAAGTACAAACCCTGTGATTGTTCTTTTATCCATTTATTTGTTTTTCTGATTTTCAATTGAAGTCTTTACAAAGTCGAGGAAGAGCGGATGTGGACCGAGTACAGTTGACTGATACTCTGGGTGGAACTGTGTTCCAATATACCACTTCAAACCTGGTATCTCAACGATTTCAACCAAGTCGCTCTCTGGGTTACGACCAACACACATCATGCCGTTCTTCTCAAACTCCTTCTCATAGTCGTTATTGAACTCATAACGATGGCGATGACGCTCCTGTATATGTTCTTGTTTGTAGATATTGAAAGTATGTGAACCCTGACGCAATACACACTCATAGGCTCCAAGACGCATCGTACCACCCATATTAGTGATATTCTTCTGCTCTTCCATAATATCAATAACATTGTGTGTAGTCTTCTCGTCAATCTCTCGTGAGTTGGCATCCTTATACCCAAGGACATTACGAGCAAACTCAATCACCATCATCTGCATACCAAGACAGATACCGAAGGTTGGGATATCGTGTGTACGTGTATAGTGAGCAGCAACAATCTTACCTTCAATACCACGCTGACCAAAGCCTGGACAAATCACAATACCATCCTGTCCCTTAAGTTTCTCAGCTACATTCTCCTCTGTCAGTTCCTCAGAATTGATAAAGGTGATAACCGTCTTACGGTCATTATAGGTTCCAGCCTGCAACAAGCCTTCACGAATACTCTTATAAGCATCCTGCAAGTCATATTTACCAACAAGTCCGATGTGTACTTCCTTAGTTGCTTTACGCTGACGATCAAGGAACTCCTTCCAAGGACCGAGTGCAGGTTTAGGACCAACTTCCTCACCGCACTTACGCAGAATAGCAGCATCCAAACCCTGCTCTAACATATTTACAGGAACATCATAGATACTTGGGAGGTCCTCACTCTGTACAACACAGTCGAAGTCTACATTACAGAAAGCTGCAACCTTCTTACGAATATCATCGTCAAGATGCATCTCTGTACGCATCACGAGCACATCTGGCTGAATACCCACACTCTGCAATTCCTTTACACTATGCTGAGTTGGCTTTGTTTTCAACTCACCTGCGGCCTTAAGATAAGGCACATATGTCAAGTGAAGATTGATAGCACGCTTACCCAACTCCCATTTCAACTGGCGGATAGCCTCCAAGAATGGAGCTGACTCAATGTCGCCAATAGTACCACCAATCTCAGTAATCACAAAATCATAGTGATACTTCTGACCCAACTGCTTAATATTACGTTTGATTTCGTCCGTAATATGAGGAACCACCTGAATAGTCTTACCCAAGTAATCACCACGACGCTCCTTGTCAATAACGCTCTTGTAGATACGTCCCGTTGTCATAGAGTTCGCCTTCGTGGTCTTAATACCTGTGAAGCGCTCATAGTGACCGAGATCGAGGTCGGTCTCCATACCATCCTCTGTTACGTAGCACTCACCGTGCTCGTAAGGGTTCAGCGTACCCGGGTCAATGTTGATGTACGGATCAAACTTCTGAATGGTAATGTTGTAACCTCTTGCTTGAAGAAGCTTACCGATTGATGACGAGATAATTCCTTTACCAAGTGAAGAAACTACGCCGCCCGTAACGAAAATGTACTTTGTTTCAGCCACGATGTATGTATGTTTAATTATTATCTTCTAAAACGAAAATCGTTGGTTCTAAACTAAAATGCAAAGATACTAATTTTCCATGAATTAGGCGGGATATAAAGATAAAAAAAACATAGTATATTTCATTTAATTGCCACAAGACCTATGAACAGTGCTATCATCTATGATTACAATGAGATTTTATCTACCTTATGGCAGATTTTTATTATTACAAAACTAAGAGACATTTTAATAAAATATTTTGCAACAAAAACTCCCCTTTCACAAGACTAAATCTTATATTTCAAACAGTTACTATTACATAAGAAAACTACAATTTAGCAATAACGAACTAAGAAGAATATCACAAGAAGACTACTCTAAAACTTTAAAGAAATTTAAAATCCTCTTTACTGCCGCTTATTGTAAAACTAAAGTTCTATTTTTGCAAACCGATTTGAGGCTAACATATAGACGACATACGTTAGGATTCACAAGGAAAGATGCTCGAGTGGTTGAAGAGGCACGCCTGGAAAGCTTGTATACCCCTAAAGGGTATCGGGGGTTCGAATCCCCCTCTTTCCGCAAGAAAGGTGTAAACCAATGAATTACATGGTTTACACCTTTTTCTTTTCTACTAACTTAACACCGAAAGAGAAGCATTCTAATAACCACAACTACACATCCTTACATAAAACACGTATTTTCCAATTCATTGCTTGTAATACAGCTTTATTTTCCTAACTTTGCAGAAAATAAGATTAGAAAACGATATTATATCCACGTAATAACATTCAAATCCAACGAAAGAAATGATAGAACTCGATACTACCAATATGTGTTCGCACCTGCAGAAGAAGCTCTTTAACGAAGAAGGTGTCTACTATCCTATATGGCAGGCGATGCAGAAAGATGAGGAGATAACAGCCGTGATTCGTTCACGACAGTTGCATATCTACCGCAATGGCAAAAAAGTTTTAGTGCTGCCTGGCAAGGCAGCACCAAAGATTATTCGTGAAGATAGCCTCAACGAACTCTTACCTAAGGACTTACTGAAATGAAAAAAGCAATCGTCGTAGGCGCCAGTAGCGGTATCGGACATGAAGTGGCACGACTGCTCATCGCACAAGGATGGGCGGTTGGTGTGGCTGCTCGCCGTATAGACAAGTTGACAGACTTGCAAGCTATGGCACCAGAGCGGGTTTACACAGCACAGATTGATGTAACTAACGAAAATGCAGAAACATCCTTACTGCAACTTATAGAGCGTATGAATGGGCTCGACCTCTATTTTCATGCAGCAGGAATCGGTTGGCAAAACCCAAGTCTTGAAGCTGACATAGAACTTAAGACGATGGAAACCAACGCCCTTGGCTTCACAAGATTGATAGGTTGTGCCTATCGCTATTTTGCCAATAAGGGAGGTGGACACATCGCTTGCATCAGCTCTATCGCTGGTACAAAGGGACTTGGACCAGCTCCTGCATATAGTGCAACAAAGTCAATGCAGAACACCTATCTACAAGCGTTGGAACAACTCGCAGCTTGTAAACATCATAACATCCACTTCACCGATATTCGTCCTGGCTTTGTTGATACTCCCCTACTCACTGGTACCTCTCACCTCCCGATGCTGATGACTACAGAAAAGGTGGCACGCAGTATTTTAAAGGCTATTAACAGCCGACGACACATCTGCATCATCGATACCCGTTGGTGCGTACTCACCTACTTATGGCGACATATCCCTAACTGGATATGGAGGCGAATGAAGCTATGTTGACCTCTTTTTCATACAAAAGAAAAACAAACAAGATTTCCACAACAACATAAACAAACACTAATTTCTTTCCTCATAAAATAAACTTTCAGGGTTTTCAATCATCTAAGCATATAAGTCTTAAAAGCTATCCATAACGAAAGGAAGGAAAAGGATAAGTAAAAGAGGAAACAACAGATAAACAAGTAACAAAACAATAATTATTTAGGATATGAGAAAATTCTGTTTAAAGATTCACCGTTGGTTTGCTTTACCATTAGGCGTAATAATGGCTATTTTGTGCTTCAGTGGTCTGGCAATACTGCTAATAAAAGACCTCGCACCCCTCTTTGACATGAATGCCAAAGAGATGCCAATCTATACAATGGTCGTACGACTGCACCGTTGGCTCTTTATGAAACCTGAGAATGCACATGAGGGTGGACAGTCACTTGGACGCATCCTTACAGCCGTATCATCAATCTGTATGTCAATCGTATTGTTATCGGGTGTTGTCATTTGGTGGCCAAAGACCAAGAAGGCGTTGAAAGTCGTTTGACCGTCAGCACTAACAAGGGTTTCCGTCGCTTTGTTTACGACTCTCACGTGTCATTAGGTATCTATGTCTTTATCTTCCTTTTCCTCATGGCACTCACAGGTCCTGTCTTCTCTTTCGGTTGGTACAGACAAGGTATGTCGAAAATCTTCGGTCAGCCTATGCCACCAAAGGAAATGAAGATGCAACAGCCTAAAGATGGAATGAAGCAGGGCGGAACAAACGACAAAGCTTTTGCACCTACGGACGCAAGTCAGATGAAGGGACAACCACAAGCACACAAGGAGGGAGCAAAAGACATGAAAGGCGATCAGCATGGTAAGAAGCCAAAGGGCGGTATGCTCTTTAAGCAGTTACACACAGGAACATGGGGCGGATGGTTCTCACGCGTTCTCTATGCTATCGCAGCCCTTATCGGTGGTTTCCTCCCTATTAGTGGTTACTATTTGTGGTGGAAGAGAAGAAGTGCTAAGAAGAAAAAAGCATAGAACATAATCATCATATATCACAAGCCCATTGAGCGTATTCGGTTGATTAACTTCCAGAATACCATCAATGGGCTTTTACGTTTATCCTTCAACGAAGCACTTACCTAAATATACTGACAAACTCCCAACTGCATTCATCCACTCTCAGAGGGTTAGACAACCAACATTATGTAAAGATTATTCAAACTACTAAAAAACAACTAATGCCCAATTAGACTCAAATTAAGCCTTAATTGGCTTTCAAAAGACGCCCTTTTGAGGTCTAACTAACGCCCTTTAAGAGTCTAAAAGATGCCCTTTTCAAATCGTATTTGTAAGACTCTGATTATCTGACCGTTACTAAACCCCATTTTTAGAACAATTTTCTATAAACAAAAGGCTTACAGAAGGCTCATTTTGTAATTATTTTTCACAACCCACAAAACCCAACAAACCATAACTAATAATCAAAAGTTATGTAATCTTTATTAGGGATAAGAAAACTTAATCACATAAAAAAATCAACAATAAATTACTTATAAATGAGTATTGCCACCTTAACAAGAAGCCAGTACCTTTGCACTCAGAAAATTTTTACAGACCATAACAATAATGATGTTATATAGAATATTAAATAAGGTGATAAGGCTGGCGGAAGACTTGACTTTCCGAAAAGTAAATCAGAAATACGTGTTAAAAAGAACATATTTGTATTTATTTACATGTGTGTATAAGATGAAAAATAAATAACAAATGATTAGTTTATTTTAACCAAATCGACTTGCTTTTTATTCTTATCAAAAAGAATATATTTGCGTCAGATAATCTAAATTTGGCGCGAATAAGATAAATACCATCATTTAAAGCTTTTACTCATTTTTTTAAATACCAGACAAAGAAATATTTTTTTCTTTTAAAAAAAGTCTAATCAATATTATATTTTTATCTAATAAAAACCCTTGAAGAGTATGGAATTTAAAAAGACACTCTACTCCCTAATGTTAGGTGGCATTCTTCTTTGCTTGTTCTCATGTGCAAAAGAAGACGAATTTGAAATGCCAACACTGGTGCTTTCTGAAAATAGCATTGCCTTTGACAAAGGCGTAAGCGAAAGAAACATTAGTGTAACAACAAATCAAAGCAGCTGGATTGCATCGTCTCCACAGGAAGGCGACTGGATCTCGCTGGTTCAGGACGGTAACGTACTGAAGGTGAAGGTAACTGAAAACAAGATTGGAACAGAGCGCACAAGCTATGTCCTCGTTAATGCCAACGGTGCATCTGGCAAGATTGCTGTGACTCAGAGTGCAGCTGACGTAACCCTTAGCGTGGCTCCTGATGCTATCTATCTCCCACAGACAGGTGGTGAGAAAACGATTGACATCACTACGAATTCGTCTGTCTATGACGTAACAATGAGCGAAGACGTTAGCTGGTTGAAGATTGTCAAGTCGGAGGAAGAAATCAAACTGATTGCTGAGCGTAATGACACCTATCAGAAACGTGAGGTGAAACTTTACGCAAAGAGCGGTAGTGTTATCCGTGAGATTGTTGTATCTCAATCAGTATTCAGCGTTACCTCCTCCCTATTCACCCTGGTGTACCACAGGACGAGCATAAGATTATGGACTTTGAGTTAGGTCGTGGTAGCTACTTGCGCGAGTATCAAGCAGCTATGCCAGCTTACGGCCTTGAGGAGACTTACACCTTTATCACTGCTTCGCCTATCTTTACTTTGATTCAGTATTGTAGTACTGATGGTATTAATCCATCACAGATTATCATGATTGGCGATGGTAGAAAGGCTATTGATGCCGTTAAAGACAAGGCTTTCGATAAATTCTTGACAGACAATGGTTATGTACGCAGCAACTCTCAGTCTGACAGAGAATATACCAATGATAAGGAATTGCTCTCACTGAAGGTTTATATATCAGAAAAGGAGAACAACGAGGGTGTTAATCTTACTTTCACTCCTATCATTAAGCAGAATGGCGATTATAAGACCTTCAGCAAGCTACCATTCTATCCTCTTGAACTTTTACAGAAAGACAACGTGAAATTGGCACAGGTTGAGCAATACGAGCAGAAGGCTGGTAGCACTGAAGAGGAGCGCAGCTACAACGAACATAAGAAGACAGAGGTTTCACAGCTTCAGTATAAGTTGAAGGCAAGTACAGACGCTTCTGCAGCCTACGGACGTATCCATATCTTCTATACTACAGATAAGGATGGTGATGCACCAGACAATTTGGGTAGTGTTCAGATTGGTGCATTACTCTTCAAAGACACCAAGCTCGGTGTATGGAAGTATGGTACTAAATGGGTTGCAACCAAAGAAATCAAGAAGGTATTGGGTGATGAGGGCTTCTCTTTCCTCCGCACATCAGGCAACAACCACTTCTTTGTACGTGAAAGCGACCACTTGGTTATTGATGTTACCTGCGTCATAGACAACGATACACCAGTACTTGCATTGCTTTACAGCTACGATCCATCCGTATCGGGTGCAAGTAGTAAAGCCGTAAAGGCACAAGCTAAGATGATTAGAAACTTCGCTGCTGCCAAAAAGGCTTTGAAGTTCTAAGCAAATTGTTATACCTTATTTAAATAATTACATGATATGCGTATAATCAATATATATAAGCTGCTTCAGTTCTCTCTGCTATGCCTATTACTGGGCATAGCGGTTGGATGTGCTGAGAATGACAGCTTTGAACAGCCCTATCTGAATGTTTCAGAGAAGGAGATTTCTTTCTCTAATCAGATAATTGAAAAGACAATTACCGTGAACACGAACTGTAAGGAGTGGATTGCTACGACACCGAAGGCGTGGGTTCACCTTACACAAAAGGGAAACGAGATTGCTGTACACGTTGATCCCTAATACAACGGGGATAGAGAGAAGTAGCTATATCCTTGTTGATGGTGGTTTGGCAGTGCAGAAAATCATGGTAAAGTCAGAGTGCTGCAGATATCTCACTAAACCTTAGCAATGGCGAGATTGTCTTGCCACAGGCGGGTGGTACGACAACTGTCGATTTGAAGATAGATGCTGCTTCCTACGATCTTACTCAGAACGAAACAACTGAGTGGATGCAGGTTATCAAGAAAAAAAGCATGGATTGAAGTTTCATTTCTAAAGCCTAATTATAGCACTACGGAAAGAACCACAAAACTGACAATTGCCGTTGCAGGAAAGAACAATGAGGTAGTTGTTAAGCAGCCGGGCGTGTCAACCTTTTATCTTAGCTTGCAACCCAGGTAATCCTTATAGTCTTGCATAAGATGATGGACTATGAGTATCGCCGCGGTAGTTTCCTGACGGAATATGGCGGCCCTGACGAGGTAAACGGCATCTTTGAAGAAAGTTACTTCTTCAAGACTCCATCGCCTTTGTTCAAAGACGTTGTCTATGTACATGATACAAAGCACTCTGTTCCAACACGTATCTACACACGTTCGCTGACAAGAGAGGGTGTCAACGCTGTTAAGTCGCAAGCTTTCCAAGAGTTTATGAGAGCCAATGGATATACAAGGGACGAGAAAGATACAAATCATTACGTCAATATAAAGGAAGCTTTCACGATGGATGTAGACATTAGAGAGGAGAATAATAGCGTTGTGTTATTCTTCTATCAGATGCACACACAAGACCGTAGCTACCCTACCTTTAGTAGTCTTGACCTTGGTCCTGTTGACCTTTTGAACAAAACTGACAAGAAGATAAGTGATGTCGAAGCTTATGAGACAGGTAAGAACAGTGAGGAAATGAAGCGACAAATGTCTAAGAGTAATGAGGTTGAAGCTATTCTCTACAAGACAAATGACCCTACTTTGATTGCTCGTACTTACTTCTTCTATCTTCATAATGATGCCGCTGTACCACAAGAGAAGGCTGGAAGCGTTGAGCAATACAGTTTATTCTACAGCCAACCAAACTTAGGAATATGGCAGTATGGTAATGAATGGTTCGTAACTCATGAGTTCGACAAACTGCTTACTGCAAACAACTTTGAGTTCGTTGGCTACAATGGTAAGCATCATGTCTATGCGCGTCGTTCTGACTATCTGACCTTAGCAATCTCAGGTGGAGAATATGCTGACGTCAACAACGGTAAGGCAGTCATGCAAATTACTGTTCTATACAAGCCAACTGTCTTTGCTGGAAGTAAAGAACAGCGACTGGCTAAGGTAGAACGTATGCTCAAACAATACAATCCAAAGAAATAAAATAAAGGAACATTGATGAGAAAATCGATTATATATCTATGTGCGTGTGCGCTCTCTGGCATGATGGTTACTACCTCATGCCAGGATAACTTTGGACTCGGATGCGGGCGTTTCCAACACACGCTCTGTCAATATTGACAAAGACCTTTTTGCTATAAAAGGCTGTATTAACGTGAAGTTGGCAAAGGGTACAAACCAAGCTATACCTGCAACGCGTAGTGGTAGTGTGGAAATGCAGAGCGTCCCATCGGCTATGGCTTCTGCAATGCAGTACTCTGGAGCTTATAAGATGGAAAGAGTCTTTAAGCCAGCTGGTATCTATGAAGCACGAACAGTAGCTGAAGGGCTCGACCGCTGGTACACGATTTATTTCGATAATAGCAAAGACGTTGCTGCAGTATTGGATCAATTCAAGAAAGCTGAAGGTGTTGAATGTGCTGAACGAGTGTTGCCAATGGCAAGACCAGAGGTTAAGGTTGCTCCTTATAGCCCTTCTGGTGCAAGTATGCAGGCTACAGCAAGCAATTTTAATGACCCTCTCTTAGCTAAACAGTGGCATTACTACAATGACGGTTCAGTAAATGCACGTGCGAAGAAGGGTGCTGACTGTAATGTTAAACCTGTTTGGGAAAAGTACACAACAGGTAAGAAAAACGTTATTGTAGCCGTTGTCGATGGTGGTATTGACATCACCCACGAAGACTTGATAGACAATCTTTATGTCAACGAAAAGGAGAAAAACGGTCAACCTAACATCGATGATGATGGCAATGGCTTTGTTGATGATATCTATGGTTACAACTTTGTGACAGCTAAAGACGTTGTTGGCGGAACTATCGAACCCGATGATGGCGGACACGGAACCCACGTTGCGGGTACTGTTGCCGCACGAAACAACAACGGTAAAGGTGTGGCAGGTATCGCAGGTGGCGATGGCTCTGCTGATAGCGGTGTACGCTTGTTGAGTTGTCAGATATTTAGAAACAAAGACGAGCAGGGCGATGCGGCTGCTGCCATTAAGTATGCAGCTGACAACGGAGCTGTTATCTGTCAGAACTCATGGGGATATTCGTCTGCAGCAAACGTCACTGCTATGCCGCAGTTGCTAAAAGAAGCTGTGGACTACTTCATCAAGATGGCTGGTTGTGATGCTAATGGCAACCAGCGTCCAGACTCTCCAATGAAGGGCGGTGTGGTAATGTTCGCTGCTGGTAATGAGAACAAAGAGTTCTCTGCTTACCCTGCTTGCTATGCGCCAACGGTCTCTGTCGCTGCAATGGCATGGGACTTCAGTAAGGCAAGTTATAGTAACTATGCGAAATGGGTGACGATTACGGCACCAGGTGGCGACCAAGACCGCTTCGGAAATGATGCTGGAGTGTTGAGCACAGTACCTAAGAAGAAGGTAGCATCAGGCTATGCTTACTATCAAGGTACCTCAATGGCTTGCCCACACGTGTCAGGTATTGCTGCACTTATCGCCTCTTACTTTGGCAAACAGGGCTTCACTAACGAAGAATTGAAGTCACGTTTGATTACGGCTTACCGTCCTTATAACATCGATGAGCAAAACCCAACCTACAAAGGTAAGTTGGTAAGGGTTATATCGATGCTGAAGCAGCTTTTGAATCAGACACAAAGATAGCTCCAGAGAAGGTGGGAACACTCACGCTCAAGCCTGACTTCGTAGACATCAATGCAGAGTGGAGCATCGCTAAGGACGAGGATAAGACTGCAGCCTTCTATCGACTCTACATTGCTCAGGGTGAATTGACAGCCGATAAACTCAAGGATATGACCTACAGAGAAATCAATGGCATGGGTCATAGCTTGGGTGAGACACTTAAGTATGACTTTGATGACTTGAAAGACAACACCACCTATAGCGTTGCTGTTGTGGCAGTAGACCGTTGGGGCAACCTCTCTGAACCACAGATTCAGAAAGTGTACGACCAAACTCAACCATGCTCCAGAGGCGACTAAACTTCCCAACAGAAGCCGTAGAGGTCATGGAGAATGAGCGTAAGTCGTTCACCTTTCAACGTTGCTGACCCTGATGGTCACAACTGGGACATCAAGACTACGGGTGAAACAAAGGGCGTTTCCTTCACTGTCAATGGTAATACTGTGACCGTAAACCTCGTTCCTGTGCTTGAAGCAGGTAGTTATACTTGCACCTTCGTACTCTCTGATGACTTAGGAGCAAAGGCAGAGAAGAGCTTTACATTTAAGATTGTGAAGTACATCCCACCACAGCTAACAAAAGCCATTTCGAGAACTATATCATTGGATTGGACGAGGGAGTAGTGACGATTCCATTGTCAGGACATTACACACATAGTAGCAATACTCAGCTTACTTACAAAGCCACAGCTGCCAATGGTAGTATTGCTACAGCTACTATCAGCAATGACAACCTTCAATTGAAGGGAATGGCAAAGGGTGTTACACGCATCAGCATCGCTGCTTCGGATGGTCGTGAGGCATCTTCTGATGGCGCTTTCCAAGTACGAGTTGTTGAAAAGAAGTCGGCTCCTGTCTATGCCGTTTATCCTATTCCAGTACAGAAAGACATCAACACCCTACTCAATCCAGAGGTGAAGCAGGCAGAACTCGTTATTAGTTCTACTGTGGGTGAGCGTCTAATGAAGGCTACTGTGACTCCAGACAAGAACAACGTAGCCACACTTGACCTTTCTAAACTAAATCCTGGAACGTATAAACTGACAGTATATACCAGTAAGGGCAACCATACCCAGATGTTCATTAAACGATAAACACAACAAGTATGAATACAAAACATATCATTCTCATGGCTTGCGCAGCACTCCTCGGTGCTACGCAGGCTAATGCTCAGGGACAAGATCTCTCGATATTAACAGCGAATACCGATGCCCGAACAGCCGCTATGGGTAATGCTTCGGCTGCTGCTGAGGGTATGTATCTATACAATAATCCTGCTGCTTTCTTCGCAACTGATAAGAAGTTCACCGCAGATGCTTCTGCCTCTCTCTTTGAAAAGGCAGAGGGTGCTGATGGAACCTTCGGCATTTACGCTCTTTCTGCTGGCTATAAGTTGGCTAAGCGTCATGCTGTTTTCGCTGGTTTCCGCTATGCTGGAGGACTAAGTCTAAAGGGTTCCGACCTCTTGGGTAATCCAACCAAAGACTATAAGCCTTACAACTGGACCCTCGACTTGGGTTATACCTATTTCTTTGGTAAGGGATTCGCTGCCTACGCAACAGGAAGTCTTATCTATAGTCACCTCTCTAAGAATGCTACGGGTGCTGCTTTCTCCGTGGGTGCAGCCTATCAAAACAACGAGTTGACCCTTGCCAACAAACCAGCCAACCTCATGCTTGATGTGAAGGTGGGTGCAATTGGTCCTCAACTCGACTATGGTAACAAGCACAAGACGACGCTCCCAACCTATCTTGCCGTAGGTGGTGCGCTGTCTGTAGAGGTAGCAGAGAAGCATCAAGTTGCTGCAGCCTTGTCTTCTCGTTACTTCTTCCAACCTTCAGAAGCCAAACTCTTTATGCTTGGTGGCGGACTTGAATACACCTATAACAAGATGGTATCAGTGCGTGCAGGCTATGAATATGGTGACCACGACCTCAGCCATATCACTATGGGTGCAGGCTTCAAGTACCATGGCTTACGTCTGAACGGAGCATATAACCTAAAGACAGCAGACACAGGAAGTAGCTACTGTACCATAGGTATTGGCTATGATTTCTAAAACAAGGACAAACAATATAAATTATTTAATCAAAAGTAACAGTTATGAAAAGAATTTTATTCTCAATTTGTGCATTAGTCCTGAGCCTTACAGCTTCCGCTCAGATAATAAAAGACACACCTAAAGGTAAGCTGATTGATAACCTGTATCGCTCAAGCAAGTCTTGGGTTAAGAAGAACTGGACTGGTATTCAGGCAGGAAGATATGAAGGCTTGGTATCTAAGATTGTTATCGGCGAAGATGGCTGTATTTACATTTACAATCCACTATCAGGCCTCGACAGTAAGTCATGGTTGAAGCTTGAGAGACAACCTGATGGCAAGTATAGAGCAAAGCTACCACAGGATATCTTTACAGACGACCTCGGTGGGGACGATGATGAGGAGGAAAGTAGTGAGCGTACTATCTCTCTTAATCGTATGGTTTCTTCTGATGATGGAAAGAGTTACGAGCCTGTTGGTCCAACTTTGAACTACGTAGATTTCACAGTGGAAGGAAGAACACTCAAGATGTCTGGTATGGGTCAGAAGAAGCAAATATGGGCTGCTACCTATAATAATAGCTGGCTAAATAACTATGGTGGCGACTGGGCTCTTACGATTGAACCACTTAAAGAGCAGCTTATTACACCACCAGCTACAGCTACAAAGAGCCAGTACACCGTTACTTCTAAGTCTGATCCTTCACCACGTATTGTTGAAGTAATGACCGATAATAACGATATCTATGTCAAGGGCTTGTTCAAGGCTGAGAAACTTGCAAACACTTGGGTGAAACTTACCAAGCAAGGCGACAAGGCAGTCATGTCTACTAACCAGTATTTGGGTATTACTAAGAAGACAGACTTTCAAGAAATACGATAGCGATAAGTCAGAGTATCACACCTTTGCCGCAGCTTTCGAGAGTGAGACCAAGGCTGCAGAGAACCTTGAGTTCAGCATTGATGCAACTGGTAAACTGACTGCTTCTAAGATTCTTAGAACTTCTTTAGGTAAAGGTAGTGACGACAACATTACAGGTGAAGACTACGTTGAGAGCTATGAAGCTCTTACCTTGACTCCTTACGTTCAGAAGGAGATTGGAGCCCCAGCGACACCAGAATACTTCTATTTAACATCTACTCCAAACTACGACAACACTTCTAATGAGATTAAGTTAGCATTCTATGTAAAGAACGCAGATATTAACGGCAACGTTCTCAACCCAGAGAAGATGTACTACAATGTCTATATTAATGGCAGCACAGAACCTTTCAAGTTCAAGAAGAGTGCAAGTCAATACAATGACATGCATGAGGAAGAAATGACTAATATTCCTTTCAACTACAAGGACAAGAGAAATTATGACTTCAAGGTTATCGATAACCTACGTATTCTTCATTTCTATGATAGTTCTATCACATCCCTCAAGGTCGTAATGGTCTACGAGGCTGACGGCAAGAAGTATTCAAGCGAACCATTGGTTGCCTCACTTACTACCAATGGTATCGAGAGTGCAAACTTCAACAAGACTACAACAGAAAAGTATTACACCGTTGATGGTCGTCAGATTCAGAAGCTACAGAAGGGTCTTAATATCATCAAGTCTTCTGATGGTACTACACGTAAGGTGGTGGTTAAGTAATTCACAATTCATTAAAAAGACCATTTCTATACTCGATTTTGAGGAAAGAGATGGTCTTTTCTTTGCTTTTAGGAAAAACTACTTATAGTTTGAAATTTGTCAATTTATTAATTTGCATTTTGATACATCCTCTCATCTTGTTTTTCCCTTTAGTTTCTCAAACAGAAAGAAAAATAAAAACAACATCTCTGTACATCTAAGATTTTTTTAACTTTCATTCGTCAACCTACTCCTCTTTAATTTTATTCTGTGGTGATGTTCGGACTAATAAATGTTAATATCCTGTATTATAGTTTCTCCACTTTATATCAGATGTGTAATTTGCGGCAGTCCTTATGATTTTTATAAAAACAAATCATACTTCGGCAGCTACTGTCCCGGAAGAATCGACGATTGAACTTCCAACAATACTCGTTGAGATAGAGTTGGAGAAATCTTTCGATCCACTTCCTTATGAATAGCCTCTATTGCACTACGACATTCTCCTGTTACTATATGTACCCACGGCAGAACCTTAGTCACCACCTCATGCACCTCCCCTTCCGTTTCCCTATAAGATTCATGACAGAACAACTCTCTCAGTCTAATAAGATTTGTTCCTCCGTCAGTAACAACTTTAGCAGTGGGACTCACAGCCTTTTCTGCATATGGTTTTATGGAGGCATATTTACTATCGTGCATAGCGAACATCTTGATATAACGTACAACCTTCTTGACTTTCTGTGTAGAAGACCTCCTGAGAAGTTTTGATGCTTTGTTAACGTACTTGTTTTCAGTTATATTTGTAAGATACTCGCGCAATATTTCATCCACAGGCTTACTTTCTGCAATTACCAATACAGGCGTTTGTACCATTTTGGTCTCTTTCTCAATATCTTCGGATTCAGGATTTGTTATAACAGAGGTTTGAAAGTAAGATACATCCAGTTCTACCTGTGCTGATAAGCTATATTGTGTTTCTCTTTTACCCATGATATCACGGTACTTCATCATCATCAGCCATACGGAAGGGTAATCTTTTCGTTCTAATTGATATTGAATCTCTTTTGCAGAAAGGACTTGCTTGAATGAAGTCATCATGTGAGCTGTAAAGAACCAATCATATAAGGGTATGTGACTTCTTTCCATAACAGTACCCTTTGTTAGGGGAGTACGATAACCACAAGTCTTACATTGAAATGCTTTTCTACCATCTAACCATTTATGCTCAGTATAGCCACATTTAGGACAGGTAATTCCTACTTCTTCTCGAATCTGACGAAAATAGTCTATACAGCTTTCTTCGTCAGGAAATATTTGAAAGAAATCTTTAAGTAACATTAAGTTCATCGTTTCTTGCAAAATTAATTGAATTACAGATGTTTATAAAGAAAGATTGTTTAAATTAACATTCTTTAGTCCTAATATCACCACACAGAATTAATTTATTACTTTCCGCTTTACAGAAATAATTTGATATTTTTAGGATAGTATACAAAACATTGCATTACTTTTTATTTTTTATATATTTATTGTATCTTTGCAAAAAAACAATAATAAACGTGAAAACAGCAATATCAGTTGACGAACAAATTAAAAAGTTACGCACTCGTGGGAATGATTATTGATACCGAGCAAGAAAGAAAAAGCAAAAGAGGCGTTACTTGATATAAGCTATTATCGATTAGGTTGTTATTGGTTTCCCTTTTGAGAATACTCCTGCTAAACAAAGGAAAGGTCAAACTCACATGTTCAAAAATGGAACCATTTTTTGAACTACTGCAATAAAATTATATTATTTCGATTTTGACTTACGAAATATTCTTCTACGATATATTAGTCGAATAGAAGTGAATTTTCAGAACCACTGTTATTTATCTTGTATCGAATAAATACAAAAGAATATCCCATGCTGGTATAAAGATAATAGTGTCGTAGATGAGTTCACTCCTAAAAAGTCGTACATATAAGGGAGTTCTGAAAAGAAATATTAGACAAGAAACCACTAATTAATCGACATTATACCAAGTATAAAACCGATGCTCCAGCATGGAAAGAACTTGAGTTTATGCCCTTTGGAACAATAATCAGTCTATACGATAACTTAAAAGATCAACATCTTAGATGTGATATTGCTAAGGTGTATGGAATTTCAAAGCCTTCGATCTTTTTCAAATTATATAAATACAGTTAGACGCCTACGCAATTGCTGCGCACATGGAAAAGTACTATTCGACCTTAGCTTACCTAGAAGCTATAAGCAAAAGGTCCTTTGGGTGATTTAGGTGATCGTAAAACAATGCTATCTGGTGCCTATCTCGTTTTCAGATATTTTTCTACGAAAAATATCTAAAAAAACAGAGTAAAAGAGATGGAAGAAAAGTTGCAAGAAGCCTATAATTTGTGTTCCATATCAATGTGTCAAAAGACATTATCTTGAATAATTCAGGGAATAAAGAAGAAGAAATAAACAAAAAGTTAAAGACTTTGCTTTCTCTTTAAATAATCTATCTAACTTTTGCAATGCATTTTAGCAAGTGCACTTGTTAGTTTCGACTTTCATACTGCACTAAAAAAGAACTAACGAGGGACAGCCCTACGGCAGTCCCTCGTTTTTCTACTATACATCTAAAGCATAGGGGGCAGTAGATATGCGACATCTTCATGTCAAAATATTTCAAACCCATCAAAATCTAAAACTATGCTCTTTTAGCTTCTAAAAAGATGCCCAATTGGCTTGCAAAAGATGCCCTTTTGAAAGTCCAACTAACGCCCTTTTGGACCCTTACTAACGCCCTTTTAAAACACAACCTTACAAGTATTTGATTCTCTGCAAGTTACAAGACCACCAAGATTAGCCGTTTTAAGACCATTTTTCGACCCAAAATGCACCGACTTTTGTAAACATATTTCACTCCTACCTACATTGTCAACTGGTTACCTCATTCCCCTCAAAAAACCTGTTAAATATGTTACCCTGTCTCCTTGTCCCCCTGTTACTCTGTCTCCCCTTACCCTGTCCGCAAACAACTTGTTTACTCGTCAGCTCGTTAACTTGTCTAACCCATACGTTCTATCAACACAGCACCAATACGCTCAACGATACCAGTTACCAGTGCATTTCCCATTAGGAAAGCACGACGCATATCTGATGCACCTTCCGTATGATGATCGGGGAACATATTAAGACGCTCTAACTCGAGCGGGGTAAGGCGTCGATAACGTCCATTCGACGTATATACAACATGTTTGAAGCGGGATGGTCCTTTACCCCCTTCACCTGTAATGATGGTACGTGACGGACGGTCAAGAAAGTCTGGGAAAGCCATACTTCCCTCTGAATAGTTGTATTCGTAACCAGTGGTCTTGTTAATTCGCTTCTCTGTTTTACTTCCTTTTAAGTATTCCCCAGCGTGGTAGTTCTTCTTCAGGAATAAAAGAACTCTGCTGGTACATCTTTATCATCTAACAGTATATCACCCAATGTCAATAGCGGACCATCGTATTTTGCTTTTGCCTCAATAGTTGTAACCTTTCTGTCCTTCATAATACCTACATTCTCAAAAGGTGAATCCTTCTTTCCTTTATTAAATGAGGATGAAACAGTAGACAAATCTCCTTCTATATGAAAACTTGTTGGTTGGTTTTTATAATCAATGCTCAACGGAAAAGCCTGTGCCATTACACCTTTAGACAGAATCCACTCCAAAGGGTTGTCTATCTGCTGAGTCATAGCAAGGTCATTCTTGTAACCTATGATATAAGTACGTTTACGACGTTGTGGCATACCATAGTCTGCAGCATTGATAATACGCCACTCTACAGTATAACCAAGGTCATTTAGTGAAGCAAGGATAATAGCAAAGTCACGTCCACGCTGTGAAGCTGGTGACTTCAATAGTCTATCTACGTTCTCAAAAAGCAAGTAGTTAGGCTTTTGTTTCATCTCGTCTAAGATTCGATATATCTGCCACCATAATACACCTTTCTTACCTTCAATACCGCCCGAACGCTTTAAAGTTGTTGCTACAGAATAGTCTTGGCATGGAAATCCGCCAACAAGCAAATCACACTGTGGTATCTCACTTGTTGGGACCGTTGCTATATCTTCATTGCTGTGTCCTTGTTCTCCAAATCTATGGCAATACACTATAGAAGCATCCTGCCGCTTTGTAGATGGTTCCCACTGATTACTCCATATCGTTTTGTAATGTTCGGAAGCACGTTCTAATCCTACACGAAAGCCTCCAACACCTGCAAACAATTCTACAACTCGTATATCATCTTGTTTAGTTACAATATTAGAATCTACAGAGAATAGAGATAGTTCACGTATTGATTGTACCGTTTTCTTACAGTATTCTGCAATAGGTTCACATAGCACCCAATCGCTTTGATTTATACTGTATGTATTATTCTTTGTAGACATGTTTATTTATTGTTTTCAATAATGTTTGTAACGTATTCTTTGTTAAACCAATAACAGTATTTATCCGCTTTTCCTCCATTAGGATTATCTGCGGCTCCAAGATAACTGTTTTTTGTACCCTTTGGACGGACATGAAAGTGCTTACCATTTTTATTACTCCAACCAGCTTTCCAGAAGTAGTCAAGTCCTATTTCATTCCTCAGCACATGTTTTTCTAATGTCTTGCCAATACTCCTCTGCGATTTTTAAGTCGTTTTGAGGCATAGTCCAAAAGAAAGCCTTTTCTAAAATCATTGGTCCATAATCAAAGTGGAAACTTCCTGACTGAATATTCGGATGACGAAAAACCATAAAGAGGAATCTACTAGTGAAAAGTTCATAAGTAGTTGAATCAAACCAATTACCATTATGATATAACTCTTCATAATCAATATTCTCATACGACATAGCCTCTTTTAGCCTATTATTTGAATATACAGGTATTGTCTTCAGCCTTAAACCTGATTTAACAAATTCATCTGCCTTTTCTATATGTTGCTTACCACGTCCGTTATATTTACCTTCGGACACTATCAAACATGATACCACATAATTGATATCTTTTGCATTAACCATCAAACCTGGCTGGTAATAATCAATAATATCTTGAACAGACTTTCCTATCCAAGGTTTAATTCTTTTCAATATAATGCCCTCTAGGGTGTCTCCTTTCAAATCAGTTTCTGACACAAGCCCTGTAGCTATTGAGGGAATCTCTATATTACTGACATCACTCCTTTTCTGATCTTTCACGTAGGAAAGTATCGTACGCATATAAGCTGGCTTCAAAGAGAAGGCACGTCTTGGTGCAGGAATATCAGAAAAAGGCTGTTTTCTAGGTTTTTCTCCTTTTTGTCCTTTACGGCATGCAGCAAGGTAATCAGTATCTCCCTCTGACAGTTCGTGAGCTTTTACCCTTCTTAATCTTATTGACAATGGTATCAAAAATCTTGTCTTATAATTAACAAGTCTTTTTCTGGTAATTGCCAAATTACCGTATAGATATATCGTAAATCCCATTTGCTTACCCCTTTTCTCGTAAAGGTAAAAATATAAGCAGCATTATACGACATTTTTAGATAGAAGAGAGATGTTTCAAATTGTTCATTAATGACAGAACAATAATCTATCATATCACACACAAAGCGTTCTTTTATCTGTAATTCTCCAGCTTTGTTTTTCTTTAAGCCTGTTGCTTTCAGTTCTAATCCAGCCTCTTGAAAATCTGGAGTAGGGTCGTTGTTAATATCATACTTGAAGTAGTATTTTTCTATCATCTGTCCAAGACCACCTTTTGCCTTGTCCTTGTAGTTTTAGTTCCTTAAATAATGATTTATCAACAACTTCATTCAAAGAATGCCCTATCAATCTTTTTACTATATTCAAAGATTGAGGCAATACTTGTCTTATCGTACCCAAGGCTTTCCATTAATGACTTGATCTTTTGTTCACAAATATACAAACTTTTATGAACGTATTGTATTATTGGTTTTAATTTGTTTATCTTTGATCGCACATTTTTAGATCGTTAACCAAGGTTTAATCTTACAAATCTATATTAGCAATATACTATTCGGCATAGATATGAGACACCTATACTAGGATAGAAACTTGTAATTCTAACGTAAAGGGAGTTTCTTGGAATAGTCTTTTTATAAACAAGTTACAAACAACTTATCTTTGTTCGTGGATTATTAGTTGATTATGACTATATTTGCATCGGAGAAGAAATATTCATCAATATACCTCCATAAAATGTAATCTTATAATAAAAGCAGAAATGAAACATATAACTTTAACTAAAGTTTCCCACCCCTTAAAACACTAGGTTTTTCCCATTTCTCTTTGCCTGTCGTTCCCCATATTCATTGACTTTTAACACATGACTAACTGAAGTTATGCGGTGTGCCCATATACTTCATCCCATTTTTCCAATGCTTCAGCCATTACAAGGATTTTTGCTCAACTCTTTGTCGTTGCCGCTGATCGTAGCCATAAGATGTTGGGGCGTCAATCCAAGTGTTTCTCCTAAAATACGAAGAATGCGTTCAATACAGGTAAGAACTCGTTTCCATAACGTAAGTGCCATGAGATCGTCCTCCATGTCCGAAAAGAGTTCGCCCATGGTTTGATATTCTGTGAACCTCTTTTCCAAAGCCATGACAGTATATGTAAGGTAACATAGCGTTGCGTCAGCTATCTGACCATTAAAGTCGCAACCTTGATAACCTCCTAATCCGAGATATTGCTTAGTCTCCTTGTTCATCACCTCTATGTTCCATCTAATCTGATACACTTCAAAGGCTTTTACGAAAGACATCGTAGTATCTGTGGTGAGCAGGACGTTCCATGCGGAGTTCCTGCCATACTTGATGAGGAAGATTCTAACAGGTATATCTCCTAAGCGTCCGTTAAGTTGAATATATCGACATTTATACTTACGACAGTTCTTTCCTCGTTCGCGTTCATAAGTAGCAATGAGTTCTGCAGCATTTTTCTTCCTGCCTGATACGGTGTATTTCGTCTTTCCCATTTTTGCAAGTCCAACAAAGTGCATTGCTCCTTTACCTATGCTTCTAACACATGACATAAGTTGCTCGCAGGTGAACCAACTATCGGTAATCACATACTTCGCATGCAAGCCCATCTTCCATCCACGGCGAAGCATATCCATGGCGACATCCATCTTAGACATCTTACACTCTTGAAAGCGCTTATAATCAGGGTTGCCAGTATTCCTCTTGGTATGATATGCCTTTCTACGTTGCTGTTTTGTCAGCCCACAGTCTCCTTGTTTCCCTTTTTCCTGATGCAGTGAAAAAAATCGAAGAGTACGGTTGTCTTGCCGTCAAAGAATGCACAAAGTAGCAGTTTGTAGCCCAATACGCATCTGCCTTTCACATGATACGTAAACACGACTGACACCCTCCATTCTCACGCCACTCTTCTCAAGCATAGTATCATCTATAATGAAACATGTCGTGGTATTGGATTGAGGAGCTTCGCCATGCTTACGCAAAAGGCACATATAACGCAGCGCAAAGTGGTTCATCAAGCGTCTCCAATCCATCTGAGGGGCGAATCATCATCCGATAGAAACAGTTCTTACCATGATATGAAAGCTCATATATCTTATGCTTGCATATACTGTGAATACTTTCACCCACAATGCGGAAGAGGCAAAGAGAAAGAATTAATTCCGAAGCCGAAACTCCGTCATGTTTCTCTAATGACAGGCGAGATAACAAGTGACCAATACCAAACTTGCCAAAAAGATGAAATAAATCATCACTCATTCGAGTTTTAACACTCAAAAGTTTGGATAACTCACTTATTTTCTCTATTTTTGCTTCCATAACAGTTTTGTTGTCTTGTCTTTAAAATCAGTTCTTTAGCGATTACTAATTTACAAAGAAAATTCGACAAACTGTTATTTTTCTATCTATTTATTAGGGTGGGAAACTTTAGTAACTTTAATCTTTTCTCTGATTTTTGATAAACGGCATCTGGTTGGTGTGAAAGTCAAAAAGGAAATAGACTTTCTGAATAAGCAAAAACAGAACTTCTACCCTATTATTATCAGACGGTGAGAAAACGTTGTTGCCTTACTTCTCTGGTGAGAATGCAACGGACTTATATGCAGTTTATTTCCTTAGGGCGTACAGAAAGAGAACGTCAATACTGGGATGTATATAATAAAAAGGATTTTTGGAAAGGTAAAGATAGTGAGCGGATACATCTGTACACCAAAGAGATAGAACAATATCTCAATGCGAAAAGAGAACAATATTATATATTTTCTATTTGTATTAAAAAGAGTATGATAAAGGAAAACGCTGAAGATGAGTTCCAACCAAATAGTAACGCACTATATAAGACCTATCTATTAACTGATGGGGAATGGATTATAGCAGATAGTTTCAACGTAAAAAAACACTCCCAAAGAGACAGCAGACTATTTAATAAATATTATAAAGAAAAGAAGAAACATAAACGTTAAGACTCCCAAAAGAATCTACTAATAGTTGGTATTAACCTTTATGATATAAAAAGAACTTGCATACTACATATATTTATACGCTTTTACTCTTTTGCATTCCTTCTTGAATTGGCTATCTTTGCAACAGAAAAAAATCATTCATCAATTTGCTTCAAAAATGAAAAAGATATTGTTATTACTGATACTAATGATGTCGTTGCTTACTGCACATGCACAAGCACCGATGAAGGGAGGCGAATGGAAGGACAGCGCGGGCAAGCATATTAATGCACACGGCGGAAACATCATTCGCTATAAGGGTACGTATTATTGGTATGGTGAGAGCCGTTCAGTCGATAGGGAAACCGTACAGTTCGCTGAGGTCAGCTGTTATACATCAAAGGATCTCAACGAACTGGACGAACAGGGGGCTGGTGCTGCCTGTGAGCAATGAAGCAGGTAGCGACATCGAAGGGGTTGCATCATTGAACGACCAAAGGTGTTATATAATAAGCAGACACGGAAGTTTGTGATGTGGTTCCACTTGGAGTTGAAAGGACGTGGCTATGGGGCAGCTCGTGCAGCAGTAGCAGTGAGCGACACACCACTTGGTCCATTCCGTTTTGTACGGTCGGGACGTGTCAATGCAGGTATCTACCCGATAGACTTCTCAAAAGGCAGACACGACCGATTTAAGGCAGCGACTTAATGAGCCAGAATATAAAGCATGGTGGACTCCTGCTTGGTACAGGCAGATAGAACGTGGAATGTTCTTTATGCGTGACTTGGAAGGCGGTCAGATGTCACGTGACATGACGATTTTTGTCGATGATGACGGTAAGGCATATCATATCTATTCGTCGGAGGATAACCTCACCCTTCATATTGCGCAGCTCACGGACGACTATATGCAACATAATGGTACTTTTGTACGTGTCGCAGCAGGAGGACAAAATGAGGCACCGAGTATCTTTAAGAAAGATGGTATCTACTGGATGATAACAAGTGGTTGCACTGGTTTGGGCACCAAATGCAGCCCGAATGTTCTGCGCAAAAAACATCTTTGGTCCATGGGAGCAACTGCCTAATCCTTGCCATGGCAATGGTGCTAATAAGACCTTCGGTGCACAAGGTGCGTATATCTTTAAGGTCGGAAAGACAAAAGAGAAGAAGTTGTTTGATGGTTCCAGACTACGTGTTTTATGGCGGATATGTGGCGACCAAAGAAGATAACAGACAGTAGGTATCTATGGATACCAATTCGATTTGAAAAAGGGGATGCCTACCCTGGAAGCAAATTTGCCAAAACAATTATCAGTCTTCAGATTCAAATTAGTCATTTGAGCGTGAAAGAGTTACTGACCAAGCTTCGCTTTTCCAGCTCTTTTATATCGTCTATTGTTCCACATCTAAGGATTTGGAAGAAAGTAGCCCCAAACTAACTAAAAAAGAAATAGAGATATATAGATTACCCACATATCTCTATTTCTCTTTACGGATTAACACGTAGACTTCGTTTATACGTTTACCCGTTCTTTACATCAACTATCTTTGTTGGAGCCTGTTCCTTATTGCGACGATTGACAACAGTGACTACACTCTGCGCAAGACTGAGGAACGACTGCCCTGTAATGGTGTCAACCTGTGACGCTGCTGGTGTTCCGTTATCACCATTCTCGCAAATGCTCTGTACAATTGGAATCTGAGCAAGTAGCGGACATCCAAGTTCTTTTGCTAAGTTCTTACAACCATCTTTTCCAAAAATGTAATATTTATTCTCAGGAAGTTCAGCTGGAGTAAACCATGCCATATTCTCAACCAAACCGAGAATTGGGATATTCACCTTGTCATTACGATACATATCAATACCCTTACGTGCATCAGCCAACGCTACATTCTGAGGAGTTGACACAATTACTGCACCCGTAATGGCAAGTGTCTGCATGAGTGTCAGGTGAATATCGCTGGTTCCTGGTGGTGTATCGAGGATAAAGTAATCGAGTTCGCCCCAATCAGCATCAGCAATAAGCTGCTTAAGAGCTGAGGTTGCCATACTTCCTCGCCAAAGGGTTGCTGTGTCTGGATTGACAAAGAAACCGATGAAAGCAACTTCACCATACTTCTCCACAGGTTCGATAAGCTGGCGTCCATCCTTTTCTACACCGTATGGACGAGCATCTTCTACACCAAACATCTTTGGCATACTTGGACCGAAGATATCGGTATCGAGCAAACCTACCTTATAACCAAGGCGTGCCAAGGCTATAGCGAGGTTAGCTGAGACGGTGCTCTTTCCTACTCCACCCTTTCCTGAACTAACAGCAATGATATTCTTCACCTGAGGCAACAACTTACCCACCTCTGGGCGTGGCGCATTCTTAAACTCTGTTGTAATGGTTACTTCAACTTCCTTACCAACAGAATAGTGAATCTGAGCCTCAGCAGCCTTAATAGTAGACTTGAGGAATGGGTCGGTCTCGCGTGGGAAAATAAGCGTGAAACTTACTTTATTACCATTGATGCTGGGTGTATCTGCCAACATCTCACTTTCAATAATATTCTTTTTCGTTCCTGGATAAATTACTTTCTCCAGTGCATCTGTAATGAGTTTCGGATATAATGTCATTGTTTTATTATTTTATAATCTTTGGAGAATGAAGCTATCTCACTGCTATAAAAGCTTATATTCCTTCTTATTAGAATTTCACTTACTTCTTTAAGTTAACAAAAGAATGCCACAAAATAATCGGACACATTAGTTACCGTTATTTTTGCGAGTTCTCCCATTCTTCCCATTCCTTTGCAACAGCTTTTCCAGTCGGTCATCTCTCCCGCTTCAATGGCTTGCTGCTCAGTGCAGCCTCATCACGCGCCTTATCACGCGCACGCTTTGCCTTCATATCAGCGATAGTGGCATCATCAAGAATCTGAATAGCTCCTCGTTGGATAGCATCCTGTAACTCTTCTTCACCGAAAGCCTTACCGGGCTCATTGAAGTCAGAGATATTAAATTCATAAATTGTACGGAGGTCATGACGAACCAATTTCTGTTTCGCCCTGATTACCCGCATTCTTCAGTCGGAGTAGCTTTGCTATTTCTTTTTATCTCGTCTTCTGCGAATTTATTTCTTCCCATGTTTTGATTCTTATTCAGATGCCATTGATGGCTTTCGTGTCTGCGAAGATAGCAACAAAATCCCAATACTGCAAGTTTTTTCTTAAGGAATACATTGTGCAAAGTATGATAAATTGGCTTCGTTCGTTAAACTCAAATTTGTCATCAGACCACAAAATGTATAGTTTTTATTACTATGGTATTGTTTCCTAACATCTTTTTATTTTTCGGTATCGTCGCTCTTTTGTACTGTTGATACCTCCATGATATGGTTCTTCCGAAATATGGGTGATAAACTAAAAGTCTTATATTATAAGGCACACAGGGTCACGGAGAGGACGGAGGTAACGCAATGTCACGGAGAGGACGGAGGTAACGCAATGTCACGGAGGTGCCGACGGCACAAAGAGCGACGGAGGTGTAGCATACAGATTCTTGATAACTATTCTGGGATAAACGCTTTGTATATAAAATTGCTAATAGAATTGGCTAACAAGCTCCGTCGCTCTATGCACCGACGAGTGCCTCCGTGACTTCCATTGCTTTGTTTTAATAATCCTCCGTCCTCTCCGTGTCTCCGTGTGACATTTCTTAAGAAACCTAACCTTAAGTAGCAAACCTTATCACTCCAAAATCCAGAAGAACCCATGATATTACGTTTACCTCTGTCTCTCTATGTTTCCATGTGCCTTATTAGATAAGAACTTTAGCCTATCATTCTATCTTAGAAAGCAACCCCTTTTTATCCAACCCACCTATATTTGTAAAAATTGTTTCAAACGCTTAATTATCAATACATGCTCTTTAAGCTTCTTAAAGACGCCTAATTAGCTTCAATAGGTGCCCTTTAGAAAGCTTACTAACGCCCTTTTGAAGTCAATTAAGCACCTTTTAAAATGCTTCGTTATAACAAACTGACCTACTGACAGTTACAAAATCTCTTGATATACTTATTTTTCTCCTTTATTTTTAAGGTTTTTATTCAAAAAAATATGTAAGTATTTTTTTCGCACCCTAACACACATCCAACAATCTTCTCTTTTAAAGTTCTCAACTCATTTAAGTTACGAACAATGTTATAGATTGGTTACCCGATAGTTGGCATGGTAGGTTTTCTTTTCTATTGATACCTTGGCACTATCCACAACAATCTCCGCATGAAAAACACTTTTGGACAGCAATAAACAGGGGGCGTCAAAGCGTTATTGTTGACAGAATAGGTTACGACAAAAGACGGCCATACGACCTATATGAAGTTCGGTAATGGAACAGAGACTACCTATACCTACGATAAAAAGCGTGAATGTCTGCAGGCGATGAACCTTACAGCAGGCGGTCAGACTGCAATGGAGAACTAATATTAATCCAGAGTAGATTAGCATAATTCTCATAGTAGTAATAAAGTAAACCGATAAGAAATTATGAGGCAGGCTGTATCGATTATTGTCCTATATGCTTTTGATAAATATTCTATCATTGTTATTCAATATAATTTCTTTTTTTCTACTGATGGGAAGATAGATATTGGCTTCCCTTTTATTTTTATCCATTTAACGAGTGCAAAGTATGATTCTACTTTTCCATACAATAAATTACTCATAGAGCCTTTTTTATGGGATATTATTTTTTTATTTACGATAGTTTGTTTATATTTGTGCTGCCTAAAATTTATCAAAAGGATTCGTGATTGAGAAAACCTAAGAATGAAAAATAAATGATGACCTACGATGCGGTGAGCAACCTCACGGCATAGTTGAGAAAGTCTATCGCTAAGAAGGAGTTTGCATACGCATGAGTATGATAATTTGAACACCCTTATCCATGCAAACGGTAAGGCGAACCGTTATACATCCAACACTGCTGGCGAACGCATCATGAAGAAATGCAAATATTAGGAGATAAATATGAGTTGCAGTCGTAGATAAAGTCAGATGTCTTCTTCCCTGCATTTACTGAGTTTAAGCAAACAGTTTATGATTATAGCACATCGGCTGAGAAAGAACATCATGATTTAATACAAAAGTACCCTAATTTGCAGGGAACTAAGTTGTATAGAGCAACTAAATCCGAGTTAATTGAACAAAATAGTAATTTAAAAAAACTTTTGATTATGACTTTAAGGAATACAAAAAAGATTTATTAATTATTGTATGTTGATTATAGGGCTTGGCGTGTGGGGATCATGTAACTCTAAATCTCAACATGTTTTACTCCCTGTAGATAATGTCAAATCTTATAAAATATGTGAGAATAATGACACAACAACAATTATCGAAGAAAGAGAAGAGAGTCTGAAGAAGTAATTAAATTTTATAAAGAGGGCAGTGAAATCTTTACTTCCGACTATGGTGGACGCAAAAGAATTACTGATGTCCACAACAGAGATGCTGGATACTGTATATTCAGGAAACACTTATTGTAGGGAGCATCGAATTCTGATAAAAAGAAAAATTCCAATCTGTTTTTCTACATCTATATATAATATTATTATACACCCTGTATTGGTCTTAACGATTTATTATGACCATTCATATAATATAAAAGCTATTCGTAATTGGTTTGCATTTACGACTTATGAATCGGAACACATTAGTATCCCGCAAATATCGAGACCAGTTAAATATTAATCAAATAACCCCGGAAAGAGAGGACAATCGAGTTCTCTCTTGCAAAAAGACAATATTTCAATTAATTCAAAGAGCTATTAGTCCTCTTTAACGGGATAGTAGTGATCGAACATGAAGAAAAAGAGCTCTTTTGACAATGGACTCGGACTCTGGCATCCTAACACGACACCAGGCACCAGCCTTGGGTGCGCCACTCTCCATATTATCTACTGGAAAGAAAACATTGATATTCCCGGGAGTGCTACATTTTTTGAATGGGTAGGGAACTTAGAATAGAACATTAAGTATGTTTCAATAATAATAAGAAATGGTATGAGAAACAGAATAATTAAATTGTTTGTTGTAGTTATAGCGTTATTATGTTCTTTATCGCAACGTGCGTTAGGGCAAAGACGAGATGGTTTTGTTGACTTATATGCAGTGAAGAAGCACATACTACTTCCCAATGAATATGACGTGTTTAAATGTAAACAGATATCTGACTATTTAGTTTCTTTGTATTTATGTGAAACAAAAAAATGATTGTTTAATCAATCTTTCAACAGGATATGAGTTTTCATATTACGCAATAGGGAAGATTGATTTTTAAATCCTATTGGCTATTTTTTATATGGTCAAACGGATGGATACACGCTTAATATTTATCTTGCATCATACTCAAAAAAAGACAATCGAATAATTGCAAAACTTAGAATCAGTGAAGATGTTACTGGTGAAAAGGTAATGTGGTATAAACTAAATCCCGATAAAACGATTTCAATTTATCGAAATTATGAAATAGGTGGAGAAGTTGTTATGAAAAAGAAACTTATCGGCTCAATTGCACATTTTTCGCGAGCAGACAAAGTCTTGTCAAGAAAAATACATAAACCGCTTATAACGATAGATGATATAGAAATAAGGTAATCACGGATAGGATTGGTATGATTATGGTGTATGACACAATGATGCTGTGCTGGAAAGATGGATGTAAGACAAGGTGTAAATTTGAAACTATCTGGTGTAGAACGACTAACAGATAAATTTATCGAAAAAGAGAATAAATTAAGAAAGCAGAAAGAAAATAATCAAGTAAAGGACATTGAAAAAAATGATACATTTAGTATGGGGATTTTCATTATTTTTTTAGTAGTATCTTAGTTTTCTTTTTATTTCAAAAAGATAATAGAGTAACCGCTAAATATTTGTGCTTATTCGGAGCTTTAATAGGTGCAATATTAGGGTATACTTAATATTTTTGTGCAAAAATACGATAGCTATTGTTCTATTTGTATTGAGTATTATGTATATTCTTTACCTATTATGATAATAAGAAACACCCAGTTTCGAAGATAACAAATGCTTATATATCATCTCTTCAAGGGTATGTAGCTGGTATTGGATTGCTTTTTGTATGGTATTTTTCATTTATAGACAAAACACTTCTGTAATTTGTTACAAATGTATATAATTTAGCATAACGCATAATAGCTGGAACTGTGTGCAGACGATAACTTATCCTGATGGTGAAGTGGTCACCTATCACTACAATGCTGCTGGACAGGTTGAGCGTCTGACGAGTAATAAACAAGGACATCAAAGCGTTATTGTTGACAGGATAGGTTACGATAAGAAGGGTCACACGGTCTATACAAAGCTCAGTAATTGGGAGGCGGATAAGTTTACGAGGTACAGTGTTGGATAGTTTTACCATTAATAGCTATATCTCATAAATATCAGTTCCCACTTTTCCATTCAAGGACAAATGTCGATTGCATACTGTTTTCGATTTTGCTGTCATTTCTGTCACTTCACTTTTGACATTAACCTACTATCTATAAACCCATTACGCGAAGTGTTAAAGGTGACAGCAACTAAAAATAAAACTTAATTAGTGGTTTTGATGGATTTCGCTTGGTTACATTTACGCGCACAACGCACCCTATCTTTCCCCGTTTTACCATAATCTAAAGACACATTTACAAAATAAAGTTGTATATTTGCCTTTGAAAGTGGTATGCGCGGTTTGTCTTTCTTTTCCAAAAAGAGACTAATCCTGAAAAGTATAGCCACAACATAACACATAACAAAGAACGTCTGCAGACACAAGGCCTCACAGTGGATGTCGGGTTATGGTGTAGGAAAACTTCTCCTCAATGCTGTGATGAACGGCAAAGAAGGGGAATAATGTCCCTGCCTAACATACATTTCCTACCCATACTTTATTCCTATTCTCACCACTAATTCCCGATACCGTCTCTTACAGAAAGTTCAAAAAGCATTAACCAACGTTTAAAATGAAAAATAAAGAATATTTTAGCTGTTTTTTTATAATAGTAGTCGGCATATCTTATGCTCTTTACTTTTCATTAGTTACAGATGTTTTTATTAAAAGTATGGTGAAACAATTCACACAAAGGCTATTATTGAAGAGAGATTAACAGGAAAGACTTTCAATCCAGTGCTGCGCTATAGATTCTTATATGAAAATCAAGTTTATATCGGTTTTGTGTCAGAAACATCACGTTTACATGTGTCTGATACTATCAATATTGTATTCTTAAAAAAAGTAGACCGTCTATAAACAAACCATTAATAAAAATAAATTTTTATATGGAAAAGAACTTATTATTCTCATTTGATGATGAGATTACAACTGGGTTTTATTATGATATTGATGGTCATAAAATTGTAGTTTATTTTGCGGCTTATTATGATAATGGGAGGTTCGTAGAGAAGAAATGCCAACTCATTATTGAGAAATGGGAGTATGCAAAAAGTAAATTATCAGTGGATAACCGATATAAAGATTTAGAAGATCATATTGGAATTATAAGCATGATTTTAGATATGCATATTGCAGATAAAAAAATTGTTTTTAACGGTGAATACATTGGATGGTCCAATATGTAGATTTACTGTTTTATAATTGCAATGTTAAAATAGAAGATATTTCTTAAGTAGGACTTGTATAATACAAAATGTGACCTTATGAATTTAAAAATAAAAACCGACTCATAGTACCCCTTTGAAAAAGATAAGATGACACCTTCAAGGTTTTTCTTACGTTAAACAATTTATAAAAGGTTTACTTCTAATGGCAAAAGATTTTAATATATATACATATCCTACCTTTTTTCATTGTTACTGATAATGCTAATACCATTTTGCATTATCAGTAGATGATATTATGAATAATCACCAAAGCAATATGAAAATAATACTTTTTGATTTCAGTATTTATAATCATCATTCTTGTTTATGGATTAGTAAAAACTCGCAATAGAAAAAAATAGTCATAAATGAGTTGGGCTTACTAATTACAGAAAAGGAAGGAAATATGAAGATTTCATGGGAAGGATATATCGCACATATTTTTTTGTTCAACACCATTTTGGGGGCTATATGTAAAAATAACTTTTACTAATCGAAGGGATCCTTTAATTATTGACTTTTGGGAAAAGCAGTTTGTGGAGTGTTAATTTTTATCGTTTTCGGATAGCCATATTGGCGTTTTCACATAAAAAGGATATAATAGTTGTAAAAATCTAATCAATGGTACCTAAAGCTAATATAAAAATAAATACACAAATAGAGAAAAGGCCACATGTCTATATTTGGCAACAGCAAGACAAGCTGCTACACCTATAACACAGGTGGTCAGTGCATCATGAAGTGTTATGGTACGATGGAGAGTGTCTTTATCAATGGAGCATCATAGGGTATTGCCTTCTAAGAGTAACAAGAAGAGGTATGAAGGCGATTCTTGCTATAGAACAATAATAATCATTCAAGAAATGAAAAAGAAACTCATTTTTATTTTATTCAGCTCTATATTGATTTTATTTTGTATAAATGTAAAAGGGCAGAATGCTTCTCTAAACAAAGCATTGGAAATCTCATACTATAATTTCTTAAGAACAGTACCTGACAGGTGGAAAGATAAATTTGACAGAAAAGATTTCTATCTCGTCAATAATTATAATCCATATGGTTTTAATGTTCAAAGAATAAAGGGCTGGAATAATTTACACCCTTAAGAACGGTAAACTTATAATAGGAAAGAATCTTGTCGGATATCCGCTTTTACAAATGATAGGCAGGGATACACTGCTAATAGAGATAGGGCAGATCTTTGCAGACAAGATAAAATGTGGGCTTTTACAGACGGATATACATCACTCTTTAATGTGGATAATAAAACTTTTTAAGGCAATAAAAATTTCTCAGAAAGACTTATACTACAAGCCTGAAAATGCTAAGAAGCAAGGAAAACTTATAGACTTTGACAGTATTTATGATAAGGCCGTTAATAGAGCGATTGGCTATTTGGGAAGATCGAGGGTCCCTCGGCATTTAATATATATAAATAAGGAATATTTTTCCAAGTTGGTTTTTCAAAAACCAACAAGAGAATGTCATTGAAGGTTCTGAATATAAAAATACATCAAAAAGAATTATTACATTATCGGTTGGCCTATTTTATTTATAAAAAGGAAATATAATCGTCAGGTTGCATTGTTCATACAAATCTGGTATAAGAAAGAAAAATTATTTCAGAAGTCCAATATACATTTGACGAAAAATAAAAATAAATGGACACTTCATAATGAAAAATTCCACTACTATGTCTATTAAAAATGAAATTAGTTGATGAGCATAGTAGCAGTGAGGACCTGCCCTATAAGTTCAATGGCAAACAGGTCGATGAGAAAAACAGGTCTGTACTATTATGGTGCAAGATAACACCTTCAATGTTTTCTTACGTTAAACAACTTATAAAAGGTTTTACTTCTAATGGCAAAAGATTTTTAATATACAGACATATCCTACTTTCTTTTTTATTATTATTGATAATGCTAATACCATTCGCATTATCAGTAGGTGATATTATGAATAATGATCAAAGCAATATGAAAAATAATACTTTTGATTTCGGTATTTATAATCATTATTCTTATTTATGGATTAATAAAAACTCGCAAAAGAAAAATAGTCATAAATGAGTTAGGCTTACTAATTACAGAAAAGGAAGGAAATATGAAGATTTCATGGAAGGAAATATCGCACATATTTTTTTGTTCAACACCAATTTAGGGGGCTATATGTAAAAATAACTTTTACTAATCGAAGGGATCCTTTAATTATTGACTTTGGGAAAAAGCAGTTTGTGGAGTGTCAATTTTTATCGTTTTCGGATAGCCATATTGGCGTTTTTCGCATAAAAAGGATATAATAGTTGTAAAATCCAATCAATGGTATCTAAAGCTAATATAAAATAGAAATAGGTAGTTCAATTGTCGTTCAAGGTGTTTCATTAAAAGGCAAATAAAATAATTTGGTTTGGCTTTTACAACATTGTAACTTTACATCTAATGGTGAAGAGATACACGAAAAACAAAGGATTACAACCATGAAACCATTTAGTGTTCAAGCAGCAAAGAAACAACTTATCAATATAATTTATTCGGTCGAAAAGCTTATATTCTTTTTAGAGAATTGTGGTTGAGATAAGGAGGAGTAAAAACATTTAATTAAACAGTAAGCTATGTTAGAATATAAAAGATATCAAATTTTGAACCTAAATTTTATTAATAAACTTGATACTGAAATTTTAGATTCAAAGTTTAAGTATATTTCTGATTTTATTTTTCCGGCAAGTGCAAGGAAAATCTGTTTTTCCTTTTGAGATGAAATCAACGAAGACATCAATTCTCTATGATATAGACCCAGAAAGCGAATATCATAGTATTAACTCAAGAAAAGTAATTTATACTAAGAATTTAAATCTAAGCAAAAGGTAATTTCTATGATCGTTGAAGATGAAAGCTTCTATTTAGGACATCTTTTGATTATTATAGGAACTTTCTCAAGAAATAAGATATCTATTATTTCAAACATGTGGGAAAAATTTATTAGAAACAGGAATAGAGTATTTTAAGATGGGTAATGATGGAAATCTTTCTATTGGTGCAACCCTCAGATAAATTCAGCAGAGGAAGAGTTCAAATTATTTATTAATGAATTGAACACCGTTGCCAATGGTATCAAAACATATTAATAATGAAAACGGATAAGAATATTATTTGGGTTATAGCATTACATGTAATAACTTTTACATTTGTTATAATTTCGTGGAATCATTCATTTAATAACATAGGTTTTAATATAGCCTCTGGTATTTCATGTATATTATTGGGAGGCAGTTATTTACATCTTGAATTATCGAAATATTCAGAAGAAGGAAAGGTGACATGCTTCAGTATTACGCATACCATTATACCTTTAATCTTCTTGTTATTCTGGGCTGGTATTGCTCTTATATTTTATCATTATATTGTAATAATGTTTTTTTAGAATGTTTGGTCACAAGTTTAATTCCCCTCAGTTTTTTTCGTACCTTAGGATTAAGCGTAAAGAAAATAAATATATAACGCTAATACTCATAATTATAAGCGGTATCATTATAGTTCTACCCTTTATAATTTTATCTATTTTTTTGAATTATGGTAAAAAAATTATTAGAATGAAAAATTATACTATTCTTTTAATTGTATTAATACTAATTTCCTGCCAATGCAATAAAGGAAAAGCTCTTCCTTCAGATAGATATGTTGACAGTATTCAGCATATAGAGTATAAAATACAAAAAAATCATATGGGAAGCGTACTCACAGTAGGAGATGTGCAAATTACTTTTGCACCCAATGGTCATATAATGGGGATTAAAAACAAGTCTTTAAAAGATGGACACATTCGACAATATTACTTCTTAGACAAAAGAGATAAAGATGAAAATTAGTCATTTCTACACCACCAAAAATGGATTAGATGGAGTAGCCGTATTTTACCATTGCGAGAACATAATTGATCGTGTCGATTTTTTTATAAAAACAATGAGTTGGTCTATTCAAAAACTATGATGAAAGATAAGATATTTGTCATAATACTAAGTGCATGCACTGTATGTTTCTGTAGTTGCAAGAATAAGAAATCGGATGATTTTAAGTGCGTATATACTGATAGCATCCATCAATTTGAGTACTATAGAAACACTAACCAGATTGTGATTAGAGTTGATTCTAATATTTTGTATTTCACGCCAGACAATAGGCTGCAACAAGTTTTGTACACGAAGTTCGTTTAGAAATCAAAAGTTATCTCTAAAAAGGGAAAGTATTTTTACTTTAATAAAAAGACTGGTTTCTTAGATTCTATAAAATACAACCATAAAGATATCAAACATAGTAGGACTATCGTTTTATGACGAAAATGGTTGCATTATAAGACAGTAAAAAGATAAACGCATAAACTGATCACTGCAGAAACATGGAAATGAAGTGTAATTTATAAATATTCGATGAGACAATGAATCTGAAAAATATTAAAGGAAGAAGCAACTTGGTGTTTCTTGGCCTTAGCGGGGGCTGTTGATACTACTCTATATGGGGACGTATGTCATTATAGATACGTATTTCTATATGATATCATTAAACATTTTTGATTTTTTTCTATTTTTCTTATATAATACTTAGGATAAAGAAAAAACTGCATTACTACTCTTATGTTGTAGGCTGTGCGTTTTTTGTAGTTTGGTTAATCTTTTACATTATATGCGATTTGAAAAGCAGAAGTTTGAAAGGTTATATGACCAAACAACTTCCAGTATTGTTTTTATATTCCAGCAAGTTCTGAAGGAAGATGGACAAGTAGTGGAATTGAAGTAGAATGTAAGGGAAATCAGCATAAAATCTCAACAACTCATGAATCAGATAGCCTATATCAGATTTATGGAGACTCGGTTATCAATCATATCGTAGTACGATACGTGCTAAAGGAACCTTTTTCCTCACGTATATTATATAGATCGCATGCAAATAACTTATAAGTAAGTTAGTTCTTTCAAAACATACTTTACAGATTGACTTATAACAAATTAAATAGAAAGGGATATAAATGAACATGAGAATTATAACCTTTATAGGTCTAATTACATTTATAATTAGCTGCTTTCTACCATGCTTCTCTGTAAGAGATAGTTCCTTTGATTACATGGGATACACGGCTTTATTCTTGGGATGGGCTGGAGTATTTATAAAATAGCGAACTAACTGTTTATTATATATCATGGTATGCGAATATTCTTTTCTTGATATCTTTATTTATAAAGAGAAAGTGTATCAGGATAATATTATTAACAGGCTGTCTCATTTTAGGATGCTTATTCCACGGATGCCCCTATATTGTTATTAACGAAGCTGGAAAACATAGTGATATTGTTTCATTGCAGATTGGATACTACATATGGATTTTTAAGCTTTTTCATTTTACTTATAGGAAGGATTTTTAAGATATAAAGAATAAAATTATCATGAGTATGAAGTACCTTTTATTATTAGTGTTATTCGTTTGTTTTTCGTGTATAGAGCCTAACGTAAAAGACATGTTAGGAGATGATTTTAGGTTGTATAAACATACGCCAGCATGGTCTTTAGCAAAGGCTGTTGAGGATGAAGATACTACAGAGATTTTCGAAACAAGTTTTACAGATGCATATTCCTGTAGATTACCGAGATCCTAAGTACAAGCAGACTCTTTTGATGTTAGCAACACGTACTAATAAAATAGAATCCGTTAAGAAATTATTAGAGTTAGGAGCTAATCCTAATGCACATAATGACTCCACTAAATACTTTGGAGAAAGTGCAGTCTTATTAGCTTGTCGCTTTACAAGACCCTCAAGTAAAATACTTGCTTTATTACTGAAATATGGAGGAGACCCAAATTCAACAGCTTGTGGAGTTCAGGAGGATGGATTGGGAGATATTGTACCAAGGAGAGAATTTGCTTTAAGTGCTGCTGTGTTTTCCTCCTTTGAGAAGGTTAAATTATTAGTTGATGCAGGAGCAAACATTAATTATGCAACATCTACTGAAAATTGTGCAATAGAAAATTGTATGATTCATGATAGGATGGATATTATGTTATATCTTCTACAAAAAGGAGCAGACTATCGCAGAAAGTTTACAGAAATAGACATAGATAAGCCTGATTACCCTACTTTTGAAGTAGACATTCTATATAAACTACGTAAATGCGTATGCCCAATTGGTTCAAAGGCTTACAAAGAGAAAATGAAAGTCGTTAATTTCTTGAAGAGAAAGGGATTAGATTATTGGAAATCACCAATACCAAGTGGAATGTATGGGGTTATAATGCGTGAGATAGCCCCTAAAAATAAAGCAGACTTCGATTATTATAAAAAGCATTATTAAATTGGTCTCTTTACGGTAATGATTTTTGATTCAAACATATAATAAAAAGAAATGAACATTGAAATTATCGATTATGATACATATAAAAAGATTAAATTATGATTCAGTATTCAAAGACTATCATAATGATTCTTATCAAATATATGGGAAGATAGTGGAAGGCGATTCCTATGCGAAAATTGCTTGGTCAAGTGACCTATTACAGCCTCAGTTCATAGAAGTATTCCCAAAGATATTTGCTATAGGAATTGATCGAGATTTTTGCTATCTATGATTTTGACTTGAAAACGTAGAATAATGTATTTAGACTTAGGCTTTCTTTTTGTGAAATGGCTATATTTGAAAAAGAAAATACTTATTGCTACTGAGTTAGAAGTTATCGTTATAGATACACAGCAATATAAAGTTATAGATACGATTCCATTACAAGATATATACAATAAAAATGAAAATTAATTGTGCTGAAGTTGAAATCTTTTGTATGGATAATTCTTTTTAAAAAGTATCACATTGGCAATAATTAAGCCCCTAAAAGCTCACTTTCTTTTTAAAAAGAAAACTTTGCCTTATCTATATTACACAAATAACATGATATCAAACTTTTTAGGAGTAGTTATTCTTCTCTTTTTAAGACGAATATATGATTTATGGAAGATTCTTTATTATTATATTTATCATCTTTGGTTTTGTTTAATAGAATCAGTAGTAGTTACTACATCATTCTCGATGTCAAAAAGGAATAAAACTACTTAGCATTTTTCCCGCTTTATTCTATACCTCTTTATTATTTATTATTTCTGTGTGGTGATGTTCGGACTAATAAATGTTAATATCCTGTATTATAGTTTCTCCACTTTTATATTAGATGTGTAATTTGCGGCAGTCCTTATGAGTTTATAAAACAAATCATACTTGGCAGCTTACTGTCCCGGAAGAATCGACGATTGAACTTCCAACAATACTCGTTGAGATAGAGTTGGAGAAATCTTTGATCCACTTCCTATGAATAGCCTCTATTGCACTACGACATTCTCCTGTTACTATATGTACCCACGGCAAAACCTTAGTCACCACCTCATGCACCTCCCTTCCGTTTCCCTATAAGATTCATGACAGAACAACTCTCTCAGTCTAATAAGATTTGTTCCTCCGTCAGTAACAACTTTAGCAGTGGGACTCACAGCCTTTTCTGCATATGGTTTTTATGGAGGCATATTTACTATCGGGCATAGCGAACATCTTGATATAACGTACAACCTTCTTGACTTTCTGTGTAGAAGACCTCCTGAGAAGTTTTGATGCTTTGTTAACGTACTTGTTTTCAGTTTATTGGTGTCCGGTAAAAACTGATAGAAAGTTCTAAAAGCCTTTGTTTATCGGCAATACAGGTACATTTAACCAGTGGGGGCTTACTTTTTGTTTCAAATAGTAACCGTTACTCAAAACTATTATTTGAATTATTGGTGTCCGATAAAACATTTTTTGCGTTCATATCTTTTTAATTCAGAATAATAAAAAACAGGGCTGATTGTTTTGCACATTCAGCCCTTCTTATTTCCTTTGTAGTTGTCATAATAAAACAATGAAATAAGATGAACAAAAGTACACATTTTATCGGACAGCCGCTATATGTTCAACTGTTAAACTATTTAAATCGTGATAAAATTCTCTCTCTGAGCCAAGCTCAGGGAGGTGAACACTATATAAAGAAGTTTGATGCATGGCATCATCTTGTCGTCATGCTTTATGCAGTAATGATGCGTTTAGACTCTCTGCGTGAGATAAAGGCTTCTCTCTTTGCTAATGTTAATCGCTTTAATCATCTTGGTTTAAAGCATTTTCCTTATCGAAGTACCTTATCAGATGCAAACAAACGTCGAGATTCCGAGTTATTCGGTTCAATCTATATGAACTTATATGAGAAATACCGCCATGAGCTTTACTCGGACAGCCGAAATTGTGGACAGCCTAAATGGCTGAAGAATCTAAAGATAATAGATTCTACGACAATAAGTCTGTTTTCTAACTTGGTCTTTAAAGGTGTAGGACGTAACCCCAAAACTGGTAAGAAAAAGGGTGGAATAAAAGTACATACAGAGATATTTGCCAATGAGAATGTTCCAAGCGATATCAAGTTCACATCCGCAGCCAGTCATGACCAATTTGCACTTATTCCAGAACGATACGCCAATGAGGAACTGATTGCTTTTGACAGGGCCTATATCAACTATGAAAAGTTCTCAGAACTCACGCAAAGAGGCGTTATATATGTAACTAAGATGAAAAGTAATCTTAGCTTTGAAAGAATTGCTGATACAGATTATGAGATGACAACAGATTATGGAGCTGTACGTGTAGAAACCATTATCTTTCATAAGCATACAAAGGAAAAAGATATCTACCATAAAGCAAGAAAAATTACATATCAGGATAAGACTAAGAAAGGGAAAATCAGATTAATATCTCTGCTGACCAATGATTCTCAGATGTCGGCAGAAGATATTATAGCTATCTATAAGAAACGATGGCAAATAGAAACCTTATTTAAGCAAATAAAACAGAATTTCCCGCTAAGATACTTCTATGGAGAGAGTGCGAATGCTATAAAAATACAAATATGGATTACGCTTATAGCCAATCTGCTTATAACACTAGTGAAAGACAAAATAAAAAGAGACCTTGGAGTTTCTCAGGCTTGGCAACAATGATAAGAATTCTACTTATGAGTTATGTCTCAATACAAAAGATTCTTTGAGCAGCCACATAGAGACTGGGATAGATTGATTACTCAGGTAAAAAGCCCCACCAGAAGAGTTGTCATTATTCTAGTGGGGGGCTTGGAATTTGAAATTAGAACTAATCATGCCTATTTCAGAAGGATTGAGAGAGGATATTGCAGTATATGGAGGTTTTATCGGACAGCAATAATATTGAATATGATTTGGGTAATGGGTGTGCTGACCCTTGCCGTGTTTTGCCTATCTGCTTGTGATAGGGATTTGGATGTTCAGCAGTCTTATCCGTTAACGGTGGAAACAATGCCCGTTCAGAAGGACATCATAAGGGGGCAGACGGCTGAGATACGCTGCACGCTAAAATGAGGCGGTGAGTTTGCCGACACTCGCTATACGATACGTTATTTCCAGTCTGACGGCAAGGGCTTGCTAAGAAATGATAACGGCACGGTTTTCAAGCCAAACGACCGCTATCCGCTGACGAAGGATGTGTTCCGCTTATACTACACCTCGCTCTCAGCCGACCGCCAAACGATAGATGTATATGTGGAGGATAGTTTTGGTAAGGTGCAGCAGCTGACCTTTTAGTTTCAACAACGAGCGAGAAGAGGGCAAGGATAAGCCTGCATCTTCTCGTCGCTAAGACCATAATTGATGCGAACGATAAATTCTTTCATTTTACTTTGTGTATTCTGCCTGTTCTGTCAGCCAACCCTTGCTCAGCGCAGGGTGCGGCTGGCAGACTTGCCACCTTTTGAGCGTGCGGTAGTCGTAGTAAAATACTTTGAGGGTATGCACAGCTGGAAGAATTATCCGTATGTTGGATATGAGCATCAGTTGCAACCGAGAGAACACTTCACTGCGGATATGACGGAACGGCAAGCAGACTCCCTGCTCCGTGCCGACCTATGGAAATGCTTTGAACACTTCAAAGGTTATGGTAAGGATGCTGCTGCTCACCTTGCTTGCCTACAATGTGGGTGTGGGGCGATTGCTGGTTATGGCAAACATTCTAAGAGTAAGCTGCTGCGAAAGATAGAGGCTGGGGATAGGAATTTCTATCGGGAGTATGTTTCGTTCTGCCTATACAAGGGTAAGGTCCTGAAAGGTTTGGTAAAAACGAAGACAGGTGGAGTTTGTGCTGTTTTTATGTACCTTAATTATCAAATACGCCTCTTGCGACATTTTTATGCTCCACAAGAGATGTTTTTTGCCGTTTTTCTTTGCCTTCCTCCCTATAAATGAGTAACTTTGTACAAATTCTATAATGTACAACTTATGAGACAGAAATTCACTTTAATCACATTGGGAGTAAAAGACTTTCAAAAGGCATTGGCTTTCTACGAGGGCTTAGGCTGGAAGAAATCGCAACAAAGTCAAGAAGCCTACGCATTGTTTTCCTTTGGGTGGGATAGTTTTAGGATTATATCCACTACAAGAATTGGAAAAAAGACACAACGCTGAATTATCAGCGAGGCATCCTTTTTCGGGCATGACAATCAGCTATAATGCCACATCGGAGGAAGAAGTCAATGCTGTGATGCAGGAAGCCGAACGGTTCAGGGGCAACCATTGTAAAGCCTGCGCAAAAAGTGTTCTGGGGCGGTTACAGCGGCTATTTCAAGGATTTGGACGGCTATGTGTTCGAGGTAGCCTACAATCCTTTTTGGAAGATTGACAATGAGGGCAACCTTGTCATGTAATTCGTCAGACGCAATGACCAAAAAGCAGACCATTAAGGAACTGACGATAATACCCGGAATAGGGAAATCGCTTGCAACCGACTTATGGAATATAGGGATAACCTCCATTGACGACTTGAAAGGCAAAGACCCCGAAGTTCTCTTTACTTTTGTCCAACGACTATGCCAGAGTGGTGCAAGACCGTTGTGTGCTGTATGCTTTCAGATGTGCAGTTTATTTTTGCACAGACACCGCCAGAGCATCGGGAAGAGGAAAAAAACTTAACTGGTGGTTTTGAAAGACTGAAAAACAGACGTCATATTCTCGCAAATATGGCGTCATATTTTATTGAAATGACATCATTTTTTGTATCTTTGCAGTTATTACATAAATAAATTATAAATATCACATTATTATAATGTTGCGGAAATGAAGAAAGAGAACCTTAATTATACTCCTTCGGTTTATGATGATTTATATTATGAATTAACAGGAAAGTATTTAGCTAAAGAAGGACTGCATATGAAAAATAACAGCAGCTGTAATAGGAATACTGACATCAAAAAGGGGTTGTACATGACACAAAAAAATCCGTGGTTTATCTGGCACACTATATCAAATGAGATGGATTAGTTGATCAAATAATTATGATAGAAGCAAAAGACTACCAAAAAGAAACAGCAAAGTCCCTCGTTCTGACTTACAGAAGCAAGAGGGTGCATTGTCAGATTTACCGAACATAGATAAAGGTTTTTTTGCATCTGCTACAAGTTTTACCAAGCCAGCACTTCAATACGCTAAAGGCTCTACTACTAATCCTATGCAAAAGCCTATCCTTCCCTTTAATATTCGAAAATCAATTGACGAAGATAAAAACAGAATAGAAACAATAAAAAAGTACGGATTGATTGTATGTGGCCTGAATTCCGGCCAAATGAATTCAAAAATAATCTTTCCAAATAACGATATTGAGGAGAAACTAAAAACCGCCTGTATGAATAGTAAAGAACCATTGAGAATAGATACTCTCTATGATTCAGATGGGCATTTTTAAAACGATAGGAGATCTTACAAAGGAGCAGCAGCCTAAAAATCACAGAAGGAGAGCAAGTGATTCACGGTGAATTCTCCATAAATGCATACATCAAATTTCTATCAAATCTGTATAAAATATCTGGGATAAGTTATGTTGCTGATGTAGTACATCTATTAGATGATTTTGAAGTTAAGAAGGAAGGGGACGCTATCATATTAGCAAAAATGTAGTGATCTAAACATTGATAAACTTATTACAGATAATGAATTAAAAAGAGCCCTTAGATGTTTATAGAGGATAATTATATTTTAATTTCATCATCGCGACTTTCTTTTGCTTCTTTTCTTTGGTCGCCTACTCGTTCAAAGAAAGAAAAGAAGCCACGCAGATTTTTCGGTTTGCGTGGCTTTTGCTATTATTCAGCAGGATATTTTGCACTTTCGTTATTCTGTTTATTCGTGTGTTGGGGTGTTTGTCAAAAGCCCAATTTATTTCATCATCGGGCAAAGTGCTGTGAATACTGCCACCCATAACCAACCCACAATTTTGCAGGACTTTCTGCCGTGCGCCTTCCTTGCTCTCCGCAACCACATCAAACACTCCATCGAAGATGTATTGCGTCCGAACTCTGTAAACTTTCTTCTTCATAATCTTAAAATTTAACCTTTAATAATCTGTATTCCTTTGGCTCTCCATTAGATAATTTGCGATGTGTGAGCCAAAAGTGATGCGCACCATACCCGTATGCAAAGAACTTATCAAGTTCTGTTTCTTTGGCTATTTTGTTGATAGCCGCTCTTAACTCCTCTTTGCTGTCAGATAGGGTTATTGCGTTGATAACCCTAATGAGAGTATGCGGTATCTCGTCTGCATAGTTATAGATGATGTTTTCAATCTCAGTTTTCATATCTCTGATAATTTAATGGTTCATACTTTATGCTGTTGCTTTCATTCTTCGGCTTATAAGTCCTCGATTAGCGTTGACAAGGTTTACTATCTGCTCGTGGTATTCTGTATTCTTGTTGCAAACTCCACGACTTTGCACCACTTCCAAAGTTCGTAATGATACTTCAATGGTTTCTATTCGCTTGCCTTCAATGGTAGCCGAAAGGATAAGGGAGTCCTCCTTGAGATAGTATGCATTAGAAAATACGCAATGGTGCATTGATACACCTTCTTCTAAATGCTCTTGCACACTCTCCAACACGTGGACTTGGATTGTGCCGTCCGTGAAACAGATACCGAAAAACTTGGATTTGAGTTCCTTGAAACGCTTTTCATCTTCCATAGCTTTTTTCTGCTTCTGTTCTATCTCTTCTCTTTCACGCACTCTGAGAAGTTCCTCGTGTCTGCGGTCGTGTTCGCCTTTAAGGTCAGTTGGACATAAATATTTTGGATTATGAATATCCTTACCTAATCTTCTAAGTGTATCTATATAATCACTCCAAAGAGAAATGTCTACTATCTCATAGCCATTACGGACTGCAATCTTGTAGGACTGCCATAGTTCCTCAAAAGTCCTCCTGTTGCCAAGAAAGTAACGTAAATGGTCTGTGCTACCTGCCTTTAGCAATGTTTCCACACGGCTGTCTGTAAGCAATGCTGGAATAAACTGGGTAGGCACGATGCCATAGAAATTATCCTTAAATATTGGAGTCCCGATAAAACTTTTTGGGAGTTATCTGTGTTAGATAAAATAGACTTAAACTTATGATTTCATTAATTTATTTGGTTATTATAGGGCTTCCCTTGTCAAAATAAACACATTTTATAATGCTTACAGTTTAAAAACTAAAAACCAAGCCCCTGGATAATTAAAACGGCTGCAACACCGATGGATAAAGAGATACAGAGCTTTCAGTTTATTTTTACCAGACAGCAATAGAAAAGAATAACTCTCAGCCTTTTTTTCTTTTTGGAGGCTGAAGGGCTTAGGACTGGTCGGACAGTCGTACACTATAGGCACACCTTTACGTCCGACCAAGTTTGTTTCTCTTTGGTCGGATTGGTTCAGGTATATATAGCCTGTATCCGTCCGACCAAAGGTTTTATTGTAGAGATTTATGGCTGAGCCGATATTTTCCTCGTTCTTCCTTAACCACTATGCCTTTGTTGAGCAAGAATTGCAAAAGCTCCTTGAGTTTTGTTTGTCCGTAGGATTGTCCCACAACTTTTGCATAAGCCACTTTGAGAGCTACGATAAGTTTACTATATGGCAAGACTTCATTTGTAGAGAAGACTGGTTCCAACGCCTTTTGATGTTCGTTAGTGCTTAACTCTTGGTAGGAGAAGCGATGTTGTTTTCGCTCATTGTCCGAATATGAGAGATCTATTTGGGGAATGCAAATCTCATCTTCAACCTCCTTAAGTCGAAAGGCAAATTTTTCAAATGGTTTGGAGCGGATGATGGAGGGTGCAACAATACTGCGTTCAGGCATAGTGTTGTCCTTTGTGATTTGAAGAACTGTTTCAGCCTTGTTGTTGAGTTCCGTCCCAATATGTCCTCGTGCATTGTCGTCACCTTTATTGAGATGGAGCACAGTTTGGATGTGGATATTTTTGCTCGCTCGTCCATTGCATCAGGTCACCTACTAACTTGGTTGCTTCCGTTGAGTTATTGATGTCTAGCATCAAATCACGAATGCCATCAATAACCACCAAACCCACATTTGGTGTATGATAAATGGCGTAACGGATGATTTCTCTGCGTTCATTAGGGTCAGCAATGGCTCTAAGATGACTGAATTTCAAATTCTGCGATTCTTTGTCTATCGGTAGTTTTGCCTATCTCAAAATACGTTGCATCACAAGTTGACAATGATAAGGGACTTTGTTCCGTATCAAAGTAAAGAATTGTGCGTTTACTCTCAGGAAATGATGCTTGATATTCCAGCACCTTTCCATTGATAAGAGCTGCAGCTACGATTGCACTCACATTGAAAGTCTTCTTGGCTTTCGCCTTGCCTGTGGAAACGCTGAAATTGCCCAGCGTGCCTATAATGGCTTCACCTGCTTGTAGCACAACTGGAGGAAGTGCAAACTCATCGGTTACATGAATGAGCGACTTTTGCCATATGTTTTCATAATCAGTCGTGTTCATCATCTTCCTCCTGTCTTTCGTCCTGCCAGTTCGAGAGCAAGTTCTGCATCAACAATAATCTTACGACCGACTTGTGTAATGGCACGATTGATTTTACCACTCTGCTTGATACGGTTAGCTGTAGGCAGGCTACACCCAAAGAGGCGTGCAATGCCAGCCAACCCGTACACATATCGCTTTTTCTTCTTTGGGGAAGAAGCCTTTGTTAATTCCCTGCTCGTGGATATATTACTGTGTTGTGCAAGGAAAAGTAATTCTTCACCAGTCATCTGCCAAACAGGCTTGTCCAGTAATTCGTTTATCGTCATAATTCAATTGTTTTTAAATGAATAACTCGCCCTTGCGCATAGGGCATTCAGTCAGGTCTGACGATACAAAAAGTAGAGGGCTTTTGATGTTACTTCCAAGAGGTAGGGATATTGTGGGAAGTATAGGAAATGCAAGGAAATCAGCGACTATCAAAAACGCTCAATATACATTCTAAAAAGTAGACTATTTCGGGCAAATACACATTGTTTCTCAATCATCATTGATTGTTTAAAAGATTCCTTTTGATATCCTCGCACTAGGAAAAACTATTTTTCAATAGCGTGAAAGTTCCATTTTTTCTTCGTTTTTGTTCATTATAAGTTCATATCTTTGTAACTAATATTGAGATATACAATCATCTAATGGGACAGAAGAAAGAACATAGCAACCTCATTAAGGAATATTTGAAGAAGCGAGGTATCACCCAAACGTGGCTAGCTCGTGAACTAGGTATGAGCTTTAGCGTCACCAATGCTTATGTCTGCAATCGCAAGCAACCTAACCTAGCCACCCTCTTTCGTGTGGTAGACTTGCTCGGTGTATCTCCCAAAGAACAAATCAAATAGAGCGCAATGAAGTGTGTGATTGATATACTTGAAGATGGATTGCCTACAGAGATTCTGAAAGAACTCTTAATTGACCATACTACGGGTAAGAATATTTTTTGGGCATCTTCCGATTACATTGCACTGGGGAATGGCTTTGACTTTTCCGATCCAATAGAAATCGCCTCCATTACTGGTAGCAATGGACATGTCATTATGCCACGTATTTTGAAGTCAAAAGAGCAGAAGAAAAAGCGAACTGTAGAGAAAGCGGAAATCTTCACCCCTGCTTGGGTCTGTAATGACATGTGCAATGCTGGAGATGAAGACTATAGAGCAAAGGATAGCAATTTCAACGAAACAGCCTACGTGGATGGCAAGCATATTTGGTATGCTTGTTCTGGACCCTATACGTTTTGCAGAATGTGTAACTTGGCAAGATTACATCTTACGTAATTGCCTTGAGATTACATGTGGGGAAGCTCCTTATCTGGTCAGTCGCTATGACACTGCTACAGGAGAGCCAATTGTATTATCTCAGAGAATTGGACTACTTGATGAGAAGCTCCAGGATTGCAAGTGAGAATGCTTCGAGTGAAAGCGATTGGATGACTTGGGTCATTAAGTCCTTTCAAACAACATACGGATATGATTGGCAAGGAGACAATGTCTTACTAGCAAGGAGAATCTGTTTTATAGCTTCATAGAGTATTACGAAGAACGCTGGGGCAAATCTCCCTCAATAGATAAGCAAATCGAGGTTGCCAAGATTATCTCTTGGAATATATTCCAGATGGATGGTTTGAAGATGGTTATCCCTAACTCTTGCAAACACGGTGTCATAGAAAAGGATAGTAATGATTTATTCAAAGTCGAAAAGTTAACGATCTGTGAAGGATGCAAGACAAACAATCCGAGCAAACATAATGGCATCCCTGTCAAAAATTATGGATTGGGATAAACTTGAGGCTATTGAATTTCGCTCTCTTTATTCGAAGAAACAATAATGGAAGACAGTACACTAATACAAGAACTCATCATTGGTCGTGTAGAACCACACATATATGCTTTCTCGACAGGCACTATACCTAACTACTTAAAAGTGGGAGATACCTATAGACCTGTAATGATGCGTCTGGAGGAATGGAGACGACATTTTCCAGACCTTGAGAAACGGTATGTGGAAAAGGCAAAGGTCGATGAGACAACATACTTCAGAGATTACGCCGTACATCAGTATTTAGAGACTGAGCGTGGTCGGGTTAGATTGATTCGAGAAGAGTTAGCTACCTCTATATTTCTCACGAGAATTTTTCAGAGGAGCAACGGAAGAGGATGTTGAGCAAGCCATCTCCGATATTCGACAAGCTTATAAGGACAAGTTGCAAAGATATACGTATTTCTCGTTTGAAGATGGGCGTATTCCTATCAACTATGTCTATGAGCGTAAGGAGAATTACGAACCTCGCCCCAACCAGCTAGAGACGATTGAACGATTCAAATCTGCACTAGAAAAGGGACGAAGCAACCTATTGATGTATGCGGTAATGCGCTTTGGTAAGAGCTTTACCTCAATGTGTTGTGCCCTTGAAATAGACGCTAAGCTGGTTGTTGTAGTGTCTGCTAAGGCTGATGTAAAGACGGAATGGAAGCGTACAGTTGAGAGTCATGTGAGGTTTGTAAACTATGTCTTCTTGGATAGCGATTCTTTGTTACAGGATGAGCGTATTCTAGAGACTACACTGCATGGAAAGAAAGCTGTGGTTTTCTTGACCCTACAAGATTTGCTGGGACAAGAAATTAAGGATAAGCATCGTATGTTGTTTGAGCAAGAGATCGATCTGCTGCTTATTGACGAAAGTCACTATGGAGCAAGAGCTGAAGAGTATGGTCGTGTACTCAAGATATCTAAGAAGGAACTCCAAACTGAACTTCAAGGATTAGATACAGCAGACGCATACGATCAAAACTCAGAACTCAAAGTGTTGAAGTCTCGAGTGCGCATTCATCTATCAGGAACTCCCTATAGAATCTTGATGGGAAGTGAATTTACCGAAGACGATATAATTGCATTCTATCAATTCTCAGACATTGTAGAAGCACAAGCTCAGTGGAATCAAGAACATCTCTTCTCTGATGATGTCAAAGAGTGGGATAATCCATACTATGGATTTCCTCAAATGGTGCGATTTGCTTTCTTGCCAAATAAATCTTCTCGTGAGCGTTTGGAGAATTTACGTAGAGATGGAATTTCGAGTAACTTGTCTGAGTTGATGCGTCCGAAGTCCATATCAGCGGATAAGAAAGATCACCTACATTGTCAGTTCGTTCACGAAACAGAAATATTAGGCTTACTCCAAGCTATTGATGGCTCTGAAGCAGATGAGCAGATACTTTCCCTTCTAGGACTTGAAGAGATACAGCAAGGCAAGATGTGTAGGCATATGGTGTTTGTCCTGCCCTATCGAGCATCTTGCGATGCGATGGAGTCTTTGCTTAAGACTTACAAGGATGCCTTTAATCATCTTGGTGGCTACGCTATCATCAATATCGCTGGGCTTGAAAGTGAACGTCTATATCCAACAACGGAATCTGTAAAAAGCCAAATAGAGAAATACGAACAAGATAACACAAAGACAATTACTCTTACTGTCAATCGTATGCTCACTGGTAGTACCGTCAAAGAATGGGACACGATGCTATATCTTAAAGACTCTGTATCTCCTCAAGAATACGATCAAGCTGTATTCCGTTTACAGAACCAATACATCCGTACTCTTGTAAGTGATAATGGGGAAAGTATCAAGTATAACATGAAGCCACAGACACTTCTTGTTGATTTCGATCCCAATCGCATGTTCCGTTTACAAGAGCAACGTTCCCAAATCTACAATGCCAATAAAGAGCAACGAGGCAATGAGGAGCTACGCAGGCGTATCGAACGAGAGCTTGAATATTCTCCTATTGTAACCATCGGTAGTAATGGGCTACAACGTGTGAGTCCTACTGATGTGATGGACGCTGTGCGAGCTTATTCAGCAAATCGCAGTGTGATGGACGAAGCGACAGATATCCCATTGGATTATACGCTCCTTGCCGATGAAACACTGAGGAATGCCATATCGCTACTGAATCCTATTGATGCATCTAAGGGGATAGAGATTAAGGCTGCTGACAGGGAGAGGGGGTGGAATTGGATTTTGAAGAAGAGCCTGCACAAAATCAAGATAATCAAGATAATACAGAAGATACCGATAGACGTCCGACTCCTCAAGTGGATGAAGAAAAGAATACGGACAATCTAATAGGCAAGAAGCTCGCTACCTACTATGCTCAAATACTTTTCTATGCTTTCCTTACCGAGAGTCCTGTCGATTCACTTCAAGCTATCATTGCATCGATAGAAGGTAGTGAAGAGAACAAGCGTATCGCAGGGCATGTAGGACTGAAAGTCTCTTCTTAGACTTGTGCAACAGAAGAGCAACGTATTCTCTCTTCGAGGTCTTGACTACAAGATTGAGAACCTGAATGGTTTAATGAGAGATGAATCACTCACGCCAATGAAGCGTGTTGAGGTGGCTATGGCTAAGTTTGGACGTCTCTCTTCGTCCGAGATAGTAACCCCACAGTCTGTGGCTTTTGAAATAATCCATGCTCTAGGTGATGATGCGATAACCAACGAAACGAGGATTTTAGATATTGCGTCTAAGCAAGGAGAGTTCACAAGGGCATTCATCTCCAAATATGGTACTGAGATAGATAAAAACATCTATGCTCTCCCTACATCAAGCGTAAGCTATGAGTTTACCCGAAAAGTATATAGCCTACTAGGACTTGATACTGATCAGGTAATCTCAGACTTCACAACATACGACCTGCTTAACCCAGAGCACAAAGAATCACTAATACAACAACTCAAAGATATGAACTTTGATCTCGTAATAGGAAATCCACCTTATCAACAAGCTGATGAGTGGAGCAGCTGCTAGTGCAAAACCGATATATCAAGAGTTTGTAACTATCGCTAAGGAGGTATCAACAACCTATACATCCATAATTATGCCAGCTCGATGGTATACTGGTGGGAAAGGATTAGATGAATTTAGAGCTTCTATGCTCACAGATAAGCACATCAAACTTTTATATGATTACCAACGTCCTGATGAGGTCTTTCCCGATACGAACAACCGTGGAGGTCTTTGCTTTATTGTCAGAGATAATAACTTTGACAATACGCTTACTCTCCCCGAAGTTATCTCTAACCGAGGGAATCAGGAGATAGTTTCTCAAGTACGTTCTATCCAGACTGCTGGCTTAGAAATATTTATACGTCATCAAGAGGCAATCTCCATATTGGAGAAGGTTACAGAGAATATTTCTTTTACTTCACTATCAGATGCTATATCCGCAAGACGTCCTTTCGGTATTGATGGCAATATAACAAAAGATATAGCCGTTTTTAAGAAACAGCAAACCCCAAGATTTTCTATTATTTGTTATGGTCGTTCTTCTAGTCTAGGCTATATAGCTCTTTCAACGGTAAAGAACAACTCTGAGTGGATAAATAGATGGAAAGTATTCATGCCTTATGCAAAATAACATCGGAACAGAATTGAATGATGATAATCTAAATGCGTTTGTTGGTAAACCGAACTCAGTTGCCACTGAAACTTTTCTAGTTGTTGGTGCAGACCTGTCTCTTGATGAAAATTCAGCCCAAGCATTGGTACAATATTTAAAAACTCGTTTTGCCCGTTTTATGCATAGTTTGTCTAAAGCGAGCCAGCATGCAACGAGTAAAACTTATCGCTTTGTCCCCTTACAGGATTTTACAGTGCAGTCTGATATAGACTGGAATAAGTCTATAGATGAAATAGATCAGCAACTATATGCTAAGTATGGACTATCTGAAGAGGAAATAGCCTTCATCGAGGGTGCAATCAAAGAAATGAGATAAGTATGGCACGTATTCATCAGCTTAAAATCAATCATTTTAGAGGCATAGAGCACTTTGAGCAATGCTTCGACGATACAAACCTAATAGTTCTCATCGGACGAGGAGATTCGGGAAAGTCAACAATTCTCAAGGCTATCTCCCTAGTACTTTCTCCTGCTTGGAATAATACATTTGCAGATACAGACTTCTATAACTTGGATACAACTAAGCCCATAGAAATAGAAGTTTCTTTACGTTGTGTCCCTGACAAACTACTTTCCGATGCTAAGTATGGGCTCTATAAAAGACTACTTGTTAACGGAGAAATTATCGATGAGATTTCTAAGAGCGGTGAAGAACCATTTGCTCAAGAGGAGGATATCTTAACTATAAAATTGGTTGTAGATGATACGCTACAGCCTAAATGGTATGTAGTGAATGATAGAGAGCAAGATAATATAGAGATTAGCCATAGAGACAGAGCTCTTCTTGATATGTTTATGGTAGCAGATTATGCTGACAATCATTTCTCGTACAATAAGCTCTCTCCGTTGTATGCACTGCTCAAAAAAAGGATTAGATGCCCCAGATACAATTGAAAAGAAACTTGTAGATGTTGTTCGTCAAGCCTACCAATCTATAGCATCTAATGTCAGCTTCCAAGAGTTTGAAAAAGTTGCCACTGAAATCAAACAAGAAGCATTGAATTTAGGTATAGAATTTGACGATCTAAAAACATCTTTGGAATACAAAGGCAATGCCTACACCGAAAGCAACATCACACTTCATGATGGTCAAAATCGTCCTTTAGGGATGTATGGGAAAGGGAGTAAAAGACTACTCTCTATGGCTATCCAACTAGCCTTAGCTAAAACTGGAGGTATAGTCCTTATTGACGAAATAGAACAAGGACTAGAACCAGATAGGATCGTTAGAGTGGTGCGTGATATGAAAGGTCGAATGAATGGACAAATTATTCTAACAACCCATTCTTCATATGTGCTAGTTGAAGCAGACTATTCACAGGTATATTTATTTCATCAAGGAACAGGTAAGTTAGTCGCTTTTACACAGGAGGAACAACCTATACTAAAGGAGTCAACCTCATGCTTTCTTTGCAACTAGTATCATCTGTTGTGAAGGAAAGACTGAAGAAGGAATTTTGAGAGCATTTGACACTCTACTTCGTTCAGAGGGAGGATTCACTGTTAAAGGGATTGCCATTTGCAATGGGGGCAGTGGTGATAAATTCTACAAGCAAGCAATTTCTCTCCGAAAATTGGGATACGATGTGACAGTATTTGCGGATGCTGACGTAGAAAAGCTCAATCAAATCCAAACAAAAGCCAAAGAACAAGGAGTACGCCTCATATTATGTGAAGAGGGACTTAGCATCGAAGAGCAACTAAGCCAAGACTTATCTTGGACAGACATTTGCCGATTGGTAGAGCTAGCTATCAACCTCAATAGAAATTTGAATATCCTGAACTCTCTCAACTTAAAAAGTATCAATGAATTAAAAGGATCTGATGAGACTCAACAAACAGTATTCCGTTCTAATATAGGGCAACAAGCCAAACAGCAAAACTGGTTTTAAGGACATCTCTAAAGGAGGCCTTGGGAGAAATTTGGTTTTCTAGTAGAGAAACATTGAAAGGCCAATCGTTATCAAATATTTGTGCTATCATAAATGGAACAACTATCTAACATTACGAACTTTCTGTCTAATCCAAAGGGCTTACTCATTGCTCCTGCTGGACATGGGAAAACTTATAGCATCGCCAAAATGGTTAGTTCTGTTGAAGCAGACAAACCTCAACTAATACTTACTCATACTCATGCAGGTATTGCTTCCCTGAAGAAGAAGTTCCGAGAACAAGGTGTCTCTCCTAAGAGATACTCCATTGAAACCATCTGTGGCTTCACTCAGAGATATGTCCTAACTCTATGTAGAAGAACTGATATTCTCAACCAAGAAGACGAGAAATTCTTTCAACAAATAGTAGAAATTGCTGTACACCTATTTTCTAAACCTGCGGTTAGGCGTATTATCACTCAAAGTTACTCTCATCTATATGTAGATGAATACCAAGATTGCACATTAGACCAGCATAAAATCATCATGCTAATGTCTGAGGAACTACCCACCCATCTACTAGGAGACCCTTTACAAGGCATATTTGATTTTGCTCAACCCATTGTAGATTTTGAGAAAGACTTATCGGCTTTTAAGCGATATGATTTCCTTCAAACTCCGTGGAGATGGAAGAATGCAGGAAAAGAGGATCTAGGTCAACTCATTCTTGGTATGAGGCAATCTTTACTTAAAGACAGAAATGTCAATCTTGTTACAAATAAGAAGGCTGGCTGTTTTGTACATGATGCCCAGGTACAACAGCGACCAGCGTTCTTCTTACAGAAGGTAGGTCCTTTTCTTAAGAATCTAAGCCAAAGAAGTAATAGTATACTGGTTATCTTCCCCAGTTATATAGATTGCAAGGGAATACCTCGAGGAACAGTCTCCGATCGATGTAGCGCTAAACCCCAAATTGATGTTCTGAATGAATTTACACTTATTGAGGCAATAGATGATACTTCGTACTATAAGTGTGCAAAGTCATTAGATTATTTATTGGAAAACCTTCCTAGGGCTCGCAAGCCGTATAAGAGACTTTCAGATATCCTTGATGACTTGTCTTTCAAGAATTCCGATATAACTGATTGGATTTCAGATAAAAGAGTCAAAGTAAAGCGTGACAATACAAAGAAAGTTAAGGCCGAAGCACTGTCAAATGTTGTATCTTCTATTATCAAATGCCCATCTTATAGGACCTTGATAGAGCTATTCACTATGATAAAATCTGATTTAAGGTGGAAAGCTAAAAGAGCTGATATCTTTTCATCTGTATTTAGATGCCTCAAAATGGCAAATGAGAATGCTACATCTGTTCTAGAAGAGATGAAGAAGCACAAAAATCGCATAAGACAGGTGGGACGAAGAATAGAAGGACACTGCATAGGGACAACTTTACTAACAAAGGGCTTGGAATTTGATACGGTCGTCTTGATTGAAGCCGATAAGATGAAATCATCAAAGGATTTTTATGTCGCTATCTCTAGGGCATGCAAGGAAGTTCACATCTTCACCACAAGTTCGACGCTTCATTTTGATAAGTAAGATTTCTGGGTGTAATAAAGGGTGTAAATCACATAACTCGTTGATTTACACCCTTGCTTGCGGAGAGAGAGGAAAATGAATATTCCTTGCAACTCCTTGTATCATAGTTCTTTATAAACTTTCTTCTTTTCTGTGTAGCCAGATTGTAGCCACAACAGAGTATTTTTGAGAGTACACGTGGATACTGCTGCTTGAAACACGCTCTTGTGTTTCTTGGGTTCAAAAGTACTAAAAATATGAACATGCTCCAAATATTTGATAGAAAATGTTTTATAGATTCTTAGCTTACAATTTTTCAGTGCAAGGTGCAAGCCTATATATATAGATAGGTCTTGCACCTTCACTGATAATCTACTATATTTATACCGTTGATTATCAATATGTAAAATGGTATTATACCACCAGAAAATGGTATTTTAATATTCTATCTAAAGCCTGTTTCATTAGGAACTTTGCAGCCATAATAATTACAATTATATATATTATGGCTAATAAAAACAAATTAAAACCCAAAGGCATCTTTATATTAGTAGCCCCTACACTTGAGGGTTTAGCTCTTTTATGTGAAAATGCAAAAGAAGCAGCTCATATAAGTGGCATCGAGTATTCAAATTTCCTTAAAGCTTGCAAGATGGAAAAGGATATAAGATTTAGCACATATCGAAAGTGTGCTGCAGGCTTGGGGAAGGAAGTTCTGGTTATCCATCTTCCTTTGGGAACCATAGAGTCAATGATTGAACCCAAGACTCATATGAACGGTTTTTATGAAACTATAGAGCAAGATAAATTGATTAAGGTGCTGATGGCGGTTATGCCGAGTGACGGAATAAAAATTTTTAACTTCATGGAGGATTTCAAGAAACACCTAACAAGTCACGATAAAGAGCATCTAATGAAACCATTTTTGTCTGCTATCATTAATCTTTGCCAAACCCTACTTAAAGAAGATGGAACACCACGAAACACTCTCCTAATAAATGAACTTCAAACACTTCATGAAGAATTCAGACAGATAGCCTGCTTTATCAGGGAGCTAAAGCGTGATTATTCCGTTTTGGAGGAAAAGATAGAGTTGAGTTCGGCAGATGTTCTGCACCTGCTTGGAATATCAAAGGCATCACTTGCAAGATGGAGGGAATCTAATTCTATTCCGTACAGATATGTATCTAGTAATCATGTAGTTTATCCATTTAAAGGACTCTATCTCTCTGTCAAGACAGGTAGAGCCACTTTCAAGGGCTTTCGTCGTTTTAGAGGCTTTGCAGCGTCTAAACGCTTACAAGGAAGGTGTGCTAAAAGGCTATATGGGAGAATCTCAAACCTTATTCGAAGAGCTATGAACATCAAAGAAGAAATATTATTGCGTACCAACAAAGGACTTGAAATATTCTGTTTCTATATGCCTATTGATTTCGTGATTAAGCGTAATTTTCCGTAATCCCTTTGTACGACGATAAACGTGCTTCATGCAATATATATCTTGATAGAAAGTCAGACTGCTATCGCATGAAAGACTTTGGAAATGATGCTTATTCTGGAGATTGTTTTTGGTTTGCTGCCACAATGATAGGATTGGATGTTAAGAAAGATTTTGTTAAGGTACTTGAAACTATTATACGAGACTTGCAACTAAACATCTACATAGGAAAGCAAGAACGCTTTGAACAACGATCTACGATAATGAAACCTCCTAAACCTCCTATTTCACAACCAGCAGACCAACCAAAGTTAATGGAAGAGAAGAAGTGGTTTAAACTAATAGAACAATCTTTTTGGTATCGAGGAAATGAAATATTGGCAACAATATGGTATTGATTCCAATACCTTACAACGTTTTCATGTAAAGTCGCTTGCTCGTTATGAGTCTATCTCTAATCAAGGTAAAGCCGTTTACATTAGGGTCGACAAATGAAGAGCCAATGTTTGCTTACAATATGGGGGCGTTTGTAAAGGTTTATCGTCCTAAAAAGTAAGCTACGCTTTTCTTTATGGTGGTGAGAAAGTGACCGATTATGTCTTTGGCTTCCAACAGTTGCCCAGTAAAAGGAGATATCATATTCATCACTGGTGGAGAGAAAGATGTACTATCTTTATCTGCCCATGGTTTTAATGCTATTTGTTTCAATAGTGAGACGGCAGAGATTCCTGAGAATATTATCGAAGGGTTACAGCTTCGTTTTTCGACATATTATCATATTATATGACACTGATGAGACTGGAATAAGAGAAGCCAAACAACAAACAAATGCACTCATTCAATATAAGGTTTTGAGCTTGACCTTACCATTGCAAGGGATTAAGTCGGAGAAAGATATATCTGACTTCTTTGCTTTGGGAAATAACTCGAATGACTTGAAAGTTCTCCTTTCTGATATGTTTACCAATATGTATTCACAGACAATGATGATATTAAAATCTTGTGAAATCGACTACGATAATCCACCTGATGCTTCAAAATCAGTTGTGGCAGTCAATGGTGTTCCACTCGGAACACAGGATAATCTGTTTTTGTATCACAGGTGGAGAAGGAACAGGTAAGAGCAACTATATTTCTGGAATCCTTTCAGGCACACTTGGTTCGGAACGATTACAAGCTGAACAAACATTGGGATTAGAGATAACTGCTAACCCCAAAGGATTAGCGGTACTCCACTATGATACAGAGCAGTCTGAAGCACAGCTGCACAAGAACCTGGGAAAGACACTTCGTCGGGCAGGAGTAAAGTCTGTGCCAGAGTTCTACCATTCACTCTACTTGGCATCACTATCGCGCAAAGACAGGCTAAAAATCATTCGTGAGAGTATGGACTTGTTCTATCACAAGCATGGTGGTATCCATATTGTGGTAATTGACGGTATTGCTGACTTGATACGCTCAGCCAACGATGAAACGGAAAGTATAGCTATTGTAGATGAACTGTACCGATTGGCAGGCATATACAATACCTGTATTATCTGTGTGCTTCACTTTGTGCCCTAATGGCATAAAATTGCGTGGACATATTGGTTCGGAACTTCAACGCAAGGCGGCGGGCATTCTCTCTATAGAAAAGGACGACAATCCTGAATATTCTGTCGTCAAGGCATTGAAAGTCCGTGACGGAAGCCCATTAGATGTTCCAATGATGCTATTCGGTTGGGATAAAACTGAAGACATGCACGTCTATCGTGGCGAGAAATCGAAGGAAGATAAGGAAAAAGCGCAAGACCGATGAACTCTTGCTTGTCATCAAATCTGCATTTCGGACCAAACTAAAGGCTTTCATACCAGGAACTTTGTGAGGTGCTGATGCGTGAAATGGAGATCAAAGACCGAACTGCAAAAAAGTACATTGCATATATGAAAGAGCAGCACATATTGACGCAAGATACAAGTGGAAACTATCAAAAAGGAGAACTATGCCATACTTAAACGATACTTCAGAAACAGATTGGTGCAAACAATTGTTTGATAAACTAAGAACTGTCGAGAATAAACTCGACCAGCTACTTGTCCTGCAAGAGCAATCCGTCGATACAACTGTCCGTCCACCTTTGAAACCGGAATATCTGGATATCATAGATGTTTCTAAAATCTTGAAAGTTGAGCAAAAGACTATCTATAACTGGGTTTGGGCAGGTAAGATCCCATTTCTCAAAGCTAATGGTAGGCTGCTGTTTCTTCGTGAAGAGATTGATAGTATACTGCGTAAGCGAGGTGTAGGTAAATTCTCTCAAAAATTAGATTCTTTCAATATTCTTCTATTGTTCACTATTATTGAACAAAATTAATTTATTGAACAAAATATTTGGTAGTTTTGTATTTGTTCATTATCTTTGCAGTGTTCAATATTATTGAACAAGTAATAAAATGATGAACAAGTATGGGAGAAATACATATTATAGAACAGGCAGTAAGTGCAATGAAGCAACAATGGGGAGAAAGTGGGCTCAATATCACCTATGATTTAACCCCACAAAGTAATCCTATACTTAAGGGACGAGTTAACATTATAGGAATAGACTTTCCTTGTCTTGTAGAAAACGAGGGTGAATAGTATCAACATTGGCCGCATTCAGGATTTGATAAAGGGGGTGCTGAACTACAAAAGATACCTATTTTTGCTTATAGCACGATATGTTCAACCAGGTGTTTATAACATTTTACGAACGGCAGGCATTAATTTTGTAGATACTGTTGGTAACTATCAAATCCTATATACAAAAGGTAAGAAGTTGATTTTTCAACTTTCTCACACAGGTGAAAAAGCACCTATAGCGCTTAACAAGGCTTATCCAATCTTTCAAGAAGCGGGCTTAAAAGTCATTTTTTATTTATTGCAAGATGTAGACAATGTGGGTAAAACTTTTAGGGAAATCAAAGAACAGTGCGACGTTTCGTTAGGTACTATAAAAAATGTACTTGATGAATTAGAAGCTCGAAAGTTTGTATTGACTACTAAAAGAAAGCGTATACTGAAAGACAAACGCAGGTTGCTTGATCTATGGGTGGAAAACTATCATCATGTTCTTAAGCCAAAACTTTTGGTGAAGCATTTTGCCTTTCGAGATGAACAGTCTAAAACACAATGGGATAAAATAGTGTTGCCCGAAGGAATATGCTGGGGTGGAGAGTGTGCTGCTTATCAAGTAAACGGATATTTAACTCCACAAAAGTTTGAAATATATACCGATGTAGCTTGGGGTAATCTGATGAAAACAGGTGCCATGCGTGCTACAGAAGGAGAAATTACAATGTATCAGAAGTTTTGGAAAGGCAGTACAATGCCAATAATTCTTATTTATGCAGACTTATTAGGTGATGGCAATAGTCGTTCGATAGAAGCTGCAAATAAAATATTGAATGATGAGCTTTCAAATTTCAAGTAATAAGATAGACAATCCACTTTTGGTTGAACTATTAAGAACCGCCAGCGAATGTTTTAAAGAGGTAGGACAAGACTTCTTTGTAATTGGTGCAACTGCACGTGATATACTGATACAGCAATTAGTAGGCATTAGCTCTGGTCGAAAAACGAGAGATTTAGATTTAGCTATTGCTATCCCTAATTGGGAAGCCTTTGACGAAATAAAGCAGATGCTTTTGGCGCATGGTTTCACTAAGGATGAGAAAATGTATCAACGCTTCTATTATGGAGTTTATGAAATGGATATTGTTCCTTACGGAGATGTTGCAAAAAGAAGATGGATATATTTATTGTCACCAGAAGAAGATATTGCTATGTCTGTGAAAGGTTATGAGGAGGTACTAAAAGATGCTATAACCATAAGTATTGATAATGAATTTGACATCAAGCTAGCATCACTTCACGGACTTTTTATCCTAAAGTTTAATGCTTGGTTAGATCGTAACCTGCAAACAAATAAAGATGCTGATGATATGGGGTTTATCATTGAGAACTACTTCGTAGCCAACTTAAATAGGGGTGTGTACCAAGAAGTATTTGATTGGGACGATTTTTGATGAGTTTATTGTCGGTGCATATTGGCTTGCCAATGACATTGTGAGTTTTCTCCCATAAAGTATTTGTCCTATTATGAAAAAAATGCCTACAAAAGGAAATCGCAAAAAGAAGAGGACAGTAGGCTTCTTCAACAAATACTGGACAGTAACTCAGTTCTTCAGTATGAGCAAGTTTTATATGCATTCCAAAAAATGATAGAAGTTTTTAATAAGTTTACCCGATGAAGATATGTATTGCTTTTCAAAGCATAGCAGCTAACGAAAAGAATGGAGACTTTATTCTTCAGAAGAAAAATAGCAGGCGGAACTTTGGTTTTTACTTGCTGATGGTATGGGAGGATTAGATTTTTCCTGAACAGGCATCGAAAATCGTTTGTGAAGCAATCCTTGATTACTTTGAAAGTTACAATGCATCTGATCCCTCAAAGATTATTCAAGAGAGCTTAGAATATGCTGATAAAACCTTACGCAAGGCATGCTACCAAAGAAAGTGTAAGATGGGTACTGCCCTCACGCTTGTGTATCTGACGGATAGCTTTCTCTATTATACTTCATTGGGGGATGTTCGTCTATATCATGAACACATTAATGGGACAATCACACTGCTGACGTCCGATGATGTAATCAACATTGGAGGTGAGAGTTACCTTACAGTCTGTATTAATGGAAGAGGGTACAGAAGTCCAATAGAAGTATATCAAATGTCAGTACAAACAGGAGATCGCTTCATACTTTGTAGCGATGGCTTTTACAAACAATATGATGTAAGTGAGTACTTGCAACAGAGAACTTCACCACCTTTACAATGCACGGGAGATGACTGTTCTGTGGTTGATATTAATATAAAATAAAATGTTAGATTCCGGCAGCTATATATATACTACCGAAAATCTACTCTTCTATATCTCGTGAATCCATTATTAAAAAGGTAAATGACTGCCTTACAAATACAGACAAGGAATTCCTCGTTTCCTTTGAGGAGGGAACACCACAGTGGAATAAATGTTGTGCAGGTGATTTAAGCCAATATCCATCTGTACAATGGAAATTACTGAATATAGGTAAACTTAAGAAACAGACCCCGATAAGCACAAAGAAGGAATAGATAAGCTAAAAGGTTATTTGCAGGTATAATGATAAAAGTCAGACATTCAATACGGATGTCTGACTTTTATTTAGCCCCTCGGCATGTGTTTAGTGCCTCCATTTGGGTCTAAAACTCTGTGAAAGCAGCTATTATCTTCTCTGTCTTGGACAAGATAGCTTTCGTTCTTTACTCCTCCAGAATGATAATGGTCGGATAAACCCTCTCCTTGCTTCATTTCTTCTGTTTCCTCTTTTTCCCCCTCTGGTGGAGCAAGGGTAAGCGCAATCTTTCTGTCCAATTCAGCAGCTTCACTTTTAAGTGAGCGAAGCTCGTCCTCTTTTTTCCAAGAACTGTTGGCAATGTTGGTGTAAACGTCTTTATTGGCTACAACCTTTGCCATTTCCTTCTCATGCGACTCTATTACCTTTGGAATACGCTCCAAGGCATTAACGAAGTTCTGACACGCAAGTTTCGGGTCAGTTGCCAACTTACCGTTATTATAGGTATAGTAGATACGCTCCTGCCCTTTTACAAAGAAGCGGTTCACCGAACAGTCAAACAAATCCTTGGAAGTACTCTCCGTCTTGACCATTATGGAAAAACCATAAACTTCACCGATTTTATTATACTCTCCTTTGGTGCGAGCTTTTTCGTCTATTTCTTGCAGACGGGCAGCAATGGCCTTGATATCGGTGCTGTCTTCCACACCTTTGATTGTAAGTTTATTTATAGGGTGTACCTTCATCATTACGCTCCACACGCTTCTCAAAGAGAGCTAAGTCAGACTGTGCCTCCTTGATTTTATCCGTATGGAAGGACACGGAACTCTCAATCTCTGCCAACTTGCCGTTTGCAGCATCACGCTCCCGAAGGAAGTTCTTGCGCTCTGATTCCAAGGTGGTAATCTTCTTATCCAATCTTGCTTTCTCTAAAGGTCGGTATTACCCGAAAGTACTGCTACATACTCAGAGAAGTTCATGCCGCTGTCCTCATCCATCGAACCCTCATCGATGGTGCGACTGCCAAGCTGGTTACTTTTCAGCTGATTGATGAAGAGTTGCTTGTTATGCAGCAAATTGAACTTATAACTGTCTAAAGAACGTTCTACAGCGTAGATAATCACATCGACCTTGTTGTTCGCAAATTCCTTGGCGATAAGGTTTCCCTTGCGCACCGCTCGTCCGTTACGCTGCTCTAAGTCCGAAGGTCGCCAAGGCGTGTCCAAATGATGGACCGCAACGGCACGTTGTTGAGCATTCACACCAGTACCCAACATAGAGGTAGAACCGAAGATAATGCGGATATCCCCACGGTTCATAGCATCTACCATTGCCTTCTTAGCTTTCTCGTTCTTGCATTCCTGAATGAAGCGTATCTCGTAGGATGGTATATGGTAGTCCTCCACCAGTTTGCGCTTGATTTCCGAATAGACATTGAAATCTCCACCGGGCTTATAAGTACCTAAATCAGAGAAAACGAACTGCGTACCTTTCTGTGCGTCGAACTTTTTGGTAATAGTCATTGAGCTTCTTGGCACAGTGACTTGCCTTGCTATCATATGGTCTGAGTACCCTTTTTCATCAATCATGCGTAAATCAAGGCTCATCTTGCGGGCGTAGTCTGTTGCAATCAGCATCTTTGCCCTTTCCTCGCTCTCACTCAGAGGTGCTCTTCCCAAAAGCGTGGCATCACCACTCTTGGCAAACTCCATCAGCTTACCGATAAAACCTCCTGCTCGGGCGTGGGCGGTATGTTGTGCAGTATCTCGTTCTTCTCTGGACGGTCGATACCGATGTCCTTGGCTGTACGAAAATCGCAAATCTCCGCATAGAAAGCAGCCAGTTCGGGCACTTTTATGAACGTCCTAAACCGCTCTTTCTGAATGATGTCGTTTGTGATGGAGAACTCGTAGTCGGTAGATTTCTTGGCAAAGACGGCTGCCCATGCATCGAAGCTATTGATACCTTGCTTTTCCAAAGCCTGCGGGCGCAGATACTTGAACAGAAGATACAACTCCGTTAAGCTATTGGAAATAGTCGTTCCCGAAAGGAAAGTGGCTCCCAAATCCTTGCCCGACCGCTCCTGTATGGTGCGTATGGCAAAAGAGCATATTCAAGGCTCGCTGTGAGCCGTCCGGATTGCCCAAGCCCGAAACCCTGTCGTGACGTGTGTTGAACATCAGGTTCTTGAATTGGTGCGATTCATCTACAAAGAGGTGGTCGATACCCATCATCTTGAAATCTACGGCATCGTCCTTACGCTCTGCGATGCTATCCTGTATGTTCTGTAACTTGGCTTCAAGTGTCTGTTTGCGCTTCTCCAATCCTTTGAGCATTCCACGAGAGATGTCTCTTCCTTGTTGCCGCAACACCTCGAGGTTCTCTTCCACAGAGTCCAGTTCCTTTTTGCATAATCGCCTCCTGTATCTCCAATGCCTGCGGTATCATGCCGAACTGTTCGTGCGTGAGAATAATACAGTCCCAGTCGTTGTTCTTGATGTCGTTGAAAGATTCGTTGACGGTTCTGCTTGTTGAAATCGTTCTTGCCCGGATATAGAATCCTTGCATTGGGATAAGCCTTTTCTAAAGGTATCGGCAATGTCAAAGACATTTGCTTTCAGACCGATAATCATCGGCTTGTTTGCCAGTCCCAATCGTTTCATCTCGTAGGCAGCCGTACACATGATGAGCGTTTTGCCCGCTCCCACCTCGTGGTCGCAGATACCGCCACCGTTGGTTTTGAGCATCCACACAGCATCCTTCTGGCTCTTGTAGAGGTCAGCAATACCCAATCGTTTGAGGTCAAGGTCGGGAAACGTCTGGTGCGTTCCGTCAAAATTAGGGCGTACAAAAACAGTTGAAAAGGCGGTTGTAACGGTCGGATAACTGCTGCTTGAACGTGTCAGGTGTGCGTCCGAGCCAATCGACAAAGCCCTGCCTGATTTCCTCAATCTTGGCATTTGCCATCTGGATAGCATGTCCGTCCCTTACTTTGATGGTTTTGGTCTCTCCCGTAACCTTGTCCGTCACCTCCTTGCTCTTGTTGATGTCGGGAATGGTATTGTGTAGGGCATGCTTTAAGAGATTGATACCGTCATAGCGGCGGAACTCGCCCTGTACGGCATACTTGTGCCAGATATTAGCATTCTTTCGGTCGCAGACAATGGAATACTCGTCCATATTGGAATGGTAGGACACGCTAATGTCCGTCCCGAAGAACTCCGAAGCGAACCTGCCATAGACTTTGGCAGGTATCCAGCGTTCACCGAGATTAAAGTCAAGGTCTGCAAATGGAATGGGTGTTGGCGTGGCTGCACGCAAGGCAGCAAGGCTCTGTTTTGCCTCTTCGTGGTTGGGATGATCCAAGAGCCACGACTCGATACGCTCAGCCTTCTCTATTACATTGCCCGAAATGAACTTGTCCGCTACCTCGTAGGCATTCTCTTCGGGATTGAAATAGATACGACCTTCCAAGGAAGAAATAATGTCGTTCTCTTCCATATCAGGTAAAAGCGAACTCATGTAGTCAAGTTCCACCGTGCCGTACTTGTTGAGCGATGCACCCAGTGCCTCCATCGGGTCTGCGGCAACGGACAGTTCGGTGGTGGAAAATGCCGTAGGATGGTCAAAGATATCCGCCTTGACGTACCTGCCGTTCTCAGAGCGTTCCAAGAACAGCATTTCCACGCCTGTAGCATCCATCTTGATGATGTCGGTGTTCGCCTTTTTGGTTAAAGTAGCTAACAGGATACATAATCATCATACAGGTGGTTGAGCCTGCTGCGGTCTTCCCTGTCTTCTGCATGGTTCTCTCGCCTCGTAGTCATAGAGACGGTGATAGCACTCCCGTATCTCGATATAGGCTTTTGAGACGTGAAAGCTGCGCATACGGCAAGTCCATCGGGTTAAAGGTTGGATGTCGCTTTAAGTCAGAAAGAAAGCCTATCTGTCCCTTCTGCACGACGATGGAGCCGTCTCTCAGGTGAGAGTCCGGCGAAGAGAGAAAAGGGCGTGGGGAAGCGTCAAACTCCTTTCTGACTTCCGCTATAGGTTTTGGCTTGCGCTCCTCGGCTTCGTTCATGAAGTCGAAAAGTGACGGCTCACGTGAAGAGGAAGAAGCCTTTTCCTACTACTACGGGTACGGCGTTGAGGAATGATTGCTGCCTTTTGTACCTTGCTGTCCGATGATTTCTGGGGAGCAGTTTGAGTTATAGGATGGCGCACCTGTGAAGTTCCTGAATTATCCTTGATTTCATGGTTCACACGGGTAACTTCTCTTGTCCAAAGGCTGTATTCCTCCGGGGCAAACAGTGACAGCTGCTCTGGTTGTCCGATGTCTTCCATGTTATTGTCCACCACTGGATGATGATCGTCGTCAAAGAATATTGTCTGCCCGTTCATCTCTCTTGGGGCTTCAATATCCGTACGGATTTCCTGTTGTTCCTGCTCGTATTGATGATGAAGTGTCAAGGCAGGTACACCTTCGGGAGCAGGTTCTATAGTTATGGAAGGCTGTCCTGATACTGATTGTTGTGGGGCGGACTCCGATGATGACGGCTGTAATGGGATTGTCTCTCCGCCAGAAATGGTATCTTCCATTATCTGCGTATCGTTCTCAGAAGCAATGGCTACAGTTTCCTTAACCTTATCGTTTATCTCTGTTTTTGTTACTACTTCTTCCTTGATTTCCTCCGCTACCACTTCTTCTTTGGTATATTGTCCCCTGACGATTTCTTCCAGTTCGGCTATCTCGTGCAATTTCTTAGGAGAGAAGTACAGGTCACGTTCAATGCCCAATCCTCTTACTTTCACGCCTTCCATCTCATCGAGGGACATATTGCCAAGCTCCCAGCCATAACCCATCGTGACAGCACCGAAACCAATGCGGCTCTTAGGGTCATATTCCAGAAGGTAGGCTGTGTATGCTCCCATAGGGAAGAAATAGCGTGCATAGGCAACCTTATCGCCAATGAGTTCCTTTTCCGTGCTGTAAAGTTTAGGCAGTTGCTTCCTGATACTGTCGGGCATGAGGTTATAGGCATTGTTTATACCCTGTCTTCAGTCTTTGTCTTCTGTTTCTTCTTCCCGAATTATGGTAATACCCAACTTGCGAATCTGTTTCTCGCTTCTGCCTCTCGCTCTACCTCTGTCATCGGTATACCTGTTTCATATAGTTTACGGTCGATACGTTGTCCCATTTCAAGGGAGAGTTGTGTTCGGAGACTTTCTGCCATTTCTTTAATCCCTCCCGTGAACCGATACTCCCATGCCGGTCTTCCATAAGGGTCTGTACCCATTATGCGTTCTGTGGCAACGGTGCGATGAGATATGTCTTTCCAATCTCCTACAAAAAGAGAGTTATGCTTGAAGACGACAGAAGAGCCTTCTTCCTTAGGAACGGAAACGGTTTCTACGAACTGCTGCTCAATTCCCTTGCTAATTTCTTTACCTGTCTGCTTCTGCAGGACGATGAGGTCACTGCCTACGTCCGTTCCAGCATTGTCTGAAAACATACCCGATGGCAGTCGGAGAGCAGAGATAAGGCGGCTGTTCTGCATGAGGGTAACGGCGTATGGCTTCATTGCGAGGGCTGTCAATACGCCCTGTGAGGTGATGAATGCCAGTAAGCCACCTTCCTTGATCTGCAGTCCAGACCTTTCACGAAGAAGTAATTGTGAATGGCACGTGTGGACTCACGTTTAAGAGAGTCCTTACCTTTGCTGTATTCTCGGTCATAGACCATGAAATCACCGAAAGGAATGTTACTTGTAACAAGGTCGTATTTGTCTTTGTTTTCTAAATCCCCTATAGCTTCAAAAGGCTCATTTCGGACGAAGATATTGCCTTTGCCATAGGGGTGCAGGGCTTGTGAGATGCGGGCAGTAGCAAGTCCTTTTCCATTGCATCTACAACTCCCGCTTGCCTTGCAAAGGTTTCAGCAAATGCTCCCATGCCAGCTGAAGGGATCCAAACATCTACGTATGGGTACATTTACAGAAGTGAGAGCATCGGCAATGGCGGTGACAATACGAGTATCGGTATAGAAGGAGGTCAGTACGCTTGCCTTGATGCTCTCCCAGTACCGTTTGGCGGTATTGGCATCTAAGGCTTCACGATAAATCATCTGCTTGAGCTGCTGTGTCGGTTCAAAGATATTCTGCTCTGACTTGCTCCAATAGCGTATATCATCGGGATTGTCTGTGCGGTTGAGTACACATTTCAAGCCACCGAATCCTTGATAGTTCCGTAAGATACTTTTCTCTGCTTCGGTGGCTTCGCGCCGTTCTTTTTCCAAACGCAGCACGACACGGATAGCCTCCGTGTTGGCTTGCAGGACTTCTTTCTTATTGTATGCCATAAGGTATAACTTATTCTATATGAGAATAACCACTCTGATACCAAAGCTTGGCTGTAATGCCGGACTTTAGTATCAGAAATGAAGTAATATGCTATTTCCGTTTCTTGTTTTGTTCAAACTCAAAGGTGGTGGTATAATCGTCCTTCAAAACCAGACGGGCGTTGAATTTCTTGCCAGCCTTACTGGTCATTCCTTTAAGGATAGGCGTACGACCAGAATTTATCAAGTCACGGATGTTATCTTCAGAGAGATGTATGCCGCAGACTTCACGGAATACGTAAAAACCACAGGTTTCATGTCTGCACTTGGCTACCTTGGCATAGATGCCGACACTCTGCTGTCCGCATTTTTGGGCAGCGGTAGACAGGATAGGACTTCTGCTCAGAAGAAAGCGAGAGGAGTTCCTCGCAAAATAGTTTCCCACGTATGAGTTGATGCCTTGCGAGAACTTATCAGATAGCATCTTTCCTGCTTCAATAGCGGCAAGGGCAAGTTCCCAACTGCCTGTCATCTCAGCATTGGCAATCTTCTTGTCCTTGACAATTTCATAGACAGCTAAGCCTTTCTCGGTAGGTATGATGGATTTCTTGTCTCTTCGGATATAATCACGGAGAATAAGCGTCTCGATGATGTTGGCACGGGTGGCAGGTGTTCCAATACCACACTCTGCCATTGCCTTGCGCTTATCGTCTTCCTTCACTTCCTTGCCGGCGTTCTCCATAGCAGAAAGCAGTGTCGCTTCTGTGTAGAGAGGTTTAGGGTTTGGTCTTATGTTCGGTGATGTCCGCATTGACAAGTGATAGGACTTCACCTTCTGTCAAGATTCGGCAATGAAGACAAAATATGTTCATCACTATCTTCTTTCTTATCTGCTTCTTTACCTTTCTGTACGACTTTCCATCCCAAGGAAATCTGCCTACACGCTTTCCAAGTAAAGATGTTGGTACCGTCAGTGAATCGCACCTGTATACGCTCTTCCTCGGAGTTGGGGGAAAAGGCTTCGACAAAGCGATTGACCACCATTTGATAGATAGTTGTTTCGTCTGTCGACAATCCTGATGGTGTTTCACCTGTTGGGATGATGGCGTGGTGGTCGGTTACTTTTGCATTGTCCACCGAGTGGCGGTTAAGTGGATTTGATAGTGGCATGCCTGTCTTACGCAGCAGAGTGGGTATTTCCTCGAAGACATCTTCACTGATGTATCGGCTGCCAGTGCGGGGGTAGGTTGTGATTTTCTTCTCATAGAGGCTTTGGGCTATCGAGAGGGTCTTGTCTGCAGAAAAGCCATGGCGTCTGTTGGCATCCTTCTGCAAGGCAGTAAGGTCGTACAAGAGTGGTGGCGGTGTACCAGCCACCTTTCTTACGACCGATTCCACTGTAAGCTGGCTCTGACTGCGAAGCGTGGCGAGAGTCAGTCTGTGCCAATGCTTCATTCTCATAGTCTTTACAGCCAATGGCTTTCAGTGACAAACCCTCTTTTTCTGTGAGAACGGATAATTTCCAAAATGGTACGGAAGAAAAATCACGGTTCTCTATGTACCGACGGCAGACCATAGCCAATGTCGGGGTCTGTACCCGTCCCAATGAATAGCCTCCCTTGCGGGCAATGGACAATGCACGGCTTGCATTGATGCCCACGAGCCAGTCAGCTTCGCTTCTTGCCTTGGCAGAATGATAGAGATTGTCGTAATAGTTTCCAGGTTTGAGATTGGAAAGTCCCTCACGAATAGCCTTATCGGTGAGGGAGGAAATCCACAAGCGGTCGAAAGGCTTATGGCAGTTTAAGTGTTGGTGGATATATCTGAAGATAAGCTCACCCTCTCGCCCTGCATCGGTGGCGACAATGATACGATCTGCCTTATCAAAGCAGGAACGTATCACCTTGAGCTGTTTGAGTGCCGCTGGGTCTGATACATACTCCTTATCCTTACGTACTTGTCGTACCACTAACTGAAATGGATTGGGACGGATGGGTAAGTCTTCGGCTTTATAGGTAGAAAAACCATAGGATTCGGGCATAGCAAGGGCGATGAGGTGTCCCATTGCCCAAGTAACGAGATAACCGTAGCCTTCCATATATCCGTCTTGCTTGCTCGTTGCCCTACGATGCGGGCAATATCTCTGGCTACCGAGGGTTTCTCGGCAATAATACAAGTTGTCATAGTCGATAATAGAATTAAGGGTTACATCTTACGTCCACGGGACTTCTTCTGTTTGTTTTCGTCCTGCTTCTGTTTTTGGGCAGCAGTAGGTTGTGTCTGTCCCGTTTTGAGAGGCTCTTTCACATCCTTGGTGGCTTCATTCGTCTTGCCGTGGTTGTTCACGGCTACCTGCGTTTTGTGTTCTTCCGCCACAGCAACCACCTTTTCTTTGCCGGTATCCTGCTTCTTGTCAGGATTCCACTTGTAAAAACGTGGCCTATTCTGTTTCCTTATCCATGCGGACGTATGCGTTGAAAAGGTTGTCCCTGTTTATCCACCATATTCTTTAGATATAGTGTACGACCGCTATCCAATGCTTCACGCTGTTTATCTGATAGCTCCAAGCCGCAGAGCTTATGAGGTACACCTTGCTGCTGTTTATGTTGTTGCCGCTCTTTCAAGCCTTGCTTATTCTCGAAGATAAACTCAATGCCCTTTCGATTCTGCATTGACTTGCAATACAGCATTGAATGTCTTACCACTCTTGGCAGTCATGCCTTCCACCTTCACGGCTTTGCCTTCCACAAGATCTTTGTACTGGACATCAGAGAGAGATACGCCTTTGATTTCCTTGGGGATGTTTACACGGTCGGCGCGCAGGGCGATAATCTCATTGGTCTGCGGATCGATAGATACGTAGGCAGAGAAAGGTTCGGCGTTCTTGGGAGTTACCTCGATGGTTTTACCGAGATTGCCCGTAGTGAGAAGTGCCTCCTTTTCTTCGGGAGAGAACTTGTAGCCCATATAGGGAAAGTCAAGCTGTGGTTCTTTTCTCAAAGGATGAATTGCCAAACCGATATTGCCGTTATCGTCCGTGCGGAACGCAAGGCGGGCTTCGGTGTAGATAGTAGTGTCTCCAATAGGTACGGCAATCGTCAAGAGATTGCTCTTCTGCCAATTGAGCATCTTTTCCAATTCTCCACTCTGCTCCAATCGCTCACGGGTAAGTCCGAGATTATCGAGTTGCTTCCAATCAACCTTCGACTCATCGATGGCAGTAGCATTCTTCTGCTGGGGAAGATAGTCCTCAAAGGGAACGCCCATCTCAGCCAGCTGCTGATTGCTTTCTGGCTTTTCACGGCTTTGTAGCATGGTACGCAGGTTGTCCACCGCCCTGCTCCACATTGTCTGCCAATACCTTGTATACCCAAAATGAGTCGGGTTATTGAACTGTTTGAGGAAGTTGTTCATGAAGTTTTTCAGAAGTCCGTCCTTGTTGTTGAACTTCAAGAACGCTGCTTGATTGGCAGCGACAGCCTCAGTGGTTTTAAGGCCTCCCTTGTCGTCAATACCAGAAACTACGGAGAGTTTTCCTGCTTCCTTTTCGTTCTTTACTTCCGTGCGGTCTTCCAGGACCAGCACGTAATTGTCATTGCTGTTTGATTCCATAAATCCTTGTTTTGAAGTTGATTAAGTTGTTATCTGACAACAAAATTATAGCTATATAACTTATATTCTTTATAAGGAGGTGATACAAGAAATTAAAGGAAATATAAAGAAACTTGTGTCGTACATCTTTTGCAATATTATTTTTGTATATTTGTAGCTGTTTGAGCACATACCAATTCTTTTGTTTATGGACAAATTAGTCTTGGGTGAGCTAAACACGACATTTAAAAAGGCGTTTACTAACGTTTTGTCTTTGACTGCTTAGAATCTCGCAAATCCTAGATATGTTCAAAGAACAAGGCAACGTAGATGTCCGTGGTGTGAACCGTATCCACACCTTTAATACATTAATATTATCCTGGTAACTCAAAGGATACATTTTAATGTGAGAGGGAGTGGTATATTCATATCGGCGTGGACTCTCGTTGTTCGTTCTAACATATCGGGCAATGCGAGAGCCTAAAGCAGTGGGACGGACAATAGCAGTGCCCACGCTTTTTGTTTTGTCGCAAAAAATAACCGTGATAGAAATAATTACAGTTATGGGTGCTGAACTGTATGTATGCGTATGAAAAGAGATAGAACAGGCCAGCCTCATGCGTATAGCATCAGATATCATCCATGTTGAGTGCAATTATTGATTTAGAGAGACTCTCATTCTTAGAGAATATACGCCAGAAATATCATATCACTCAAGAAGATGAGAAAGTCTTTTATGCTTACATTACAGAGGCTGTATCTTGTTTGCAGGAAAGTCAAGAAAGCCTGCAACAGATCTGTTGGTGATATGAGGAAGAATGATAGTGAGTGACCACTTGTTTTTCTCATAGAGAGAATGTTTTTCTTGTTAATGCTACTGGCATGTTTTACGGAAAAAGTAACTGGATATGCTACAGTATATTCATAAAAACTCCTGACGATATAATTATTGACGACTCTCAAATACTATATATTGAAGGGAGAGTTCTATGGTAACTATAATAAAGATATTATAGAGCATTATCGGGAAATAGTTAATGAATTACGACTCATAGGGTTTAATTTTGTTTATCTCCCTAAAGTTGGTGAGCACTATAGTTTATTAAAAAGATGATGAACTTTTTCAATTTCATTCATTTTTATATCGAACATTAACAATCTGTTGATTAATTCTATTTCTCAACAGATTAGAACCCTCTACTTCTGATTTCTGTAAAAGGAGCAGATTGCAAAGCGATTTTCAATACCGGAGTTATCAGAATCAGTTCCTTCTTTGATGCTAAAAATTGGAAATTCTGTCGTTAAGAATCAGATTTACACAAATTTTCTTGTTATCGAAATGGAAGATGACCCTCTATTTATGATACAAGAACTGTGTGCCCCTGTTCATGGATTCGTTTTCAACCACGATTGCTTAATCCTATATGTGAAAAGTAGACAACGATTTGCATATCAAGGATATTATAAAACAAATATTTGACGCTTTTTATAACTCGGAAAGGTGTTCGAAGTAGTGTTGTCGTAGATGTTTGTAGAGGTCATATACTCTTGCCAGAAGCGGGTGTCAAGTTGGAAGGATTGCATAGAGAGAAAGACTTTATACGCACTGTTTCTACTGGAAAGCAAGAGCGGGGAGTGTGCTAACATAATAAACCGACAACAGGCAAGAAATCATTAGAAAGATATAATAGGAGAATGGAGATTATTCAACGAAATACTCCATTATTTATGAAAATTTTGGAGGGATCGCGCAAAAGGCACCCATTCTAGAATTGTCTACTAACAGATTACCTATGATAGCCCTCATACAGATACGTGCTCTTGATAATGTGTTGAATCAAGGGGACGATTATTTACTACAGCGCAACCTATATGGTAACTATTGTGTCAAAATTGCCACCAGAGTTGTGCAGATGTATGAGAAAACTTCTACACGTAAAAATTGTGGCATTCTCTGAGTCTGAATTTTTGGATAGAAACTTCTAGCAATGTAAACACCTTAAATATTAAGTCAGGTTGTAAAACACATTCTATCTTTTATGCTAACCTTGCAATTCTTTCTATTGATTGTCTCTACTCTTTAATTGCAAAGGTTGCAACTTTCCATTTTAGTATGAGAATAATATGTAGCTTTGCACTATATAATCTTTTAAACAAAATATTTACATCTATGGCAATTTCTTTGGAAAAAGGACAGCGGAATTCAAATTGGTCTGTCAAAAAGTAAGTGTAGGACTTGGTTGGGATCGCAAATGATAGTACTGGCTTCGATTTTTGATTTGGATGCTTCAGCGTTTATGCTTAGGGTCTAACCACAAAATACCTAGTGATGACTTTTTATTTTCTCAACAATCAAAAATCACCTGATGGTTCCGTCAGATCAACTGGTGATGATTTGACGAGAAATAGTGATGGTGGAGATGATGAGACTATTAATGTTGATTTATCCAAACTTGATTCTCGTATAGAAGAAATTCTATTTACAGCAACAATATTATAAGGCGGAAGAACGCAGACAAAACTTTTGGACAAGTACGGAATTCATATATCCGTATTTTATAATCAACTTACTAATGAAGAGATTGCCCGTTATGAGTCTTGACGAGAGATTTCTCCCATAGAGACTGCTGTTTGAATTTGGTCGTCTTTATCGTCGTGGAGATGAATGGAAATTTGAGGCGATGAGTAATGGCAACAAAGGAGGCTTGCAAGCATTAGTAAATAAATATCAATAATCGACATGGCTATAAGACTAGAAAAAGGACAAAACTCTCGCCTCGATATGAGATATATTTCATATCGGCCTTGGTTCAGGATGTAAACGATGATAATTCTGGTCATGACTTTGACCTCGATGTATCTGCATTTCTTGTTGGTACAAATGGCAAAATTCTCTCCGATGACTATCTTGTTTTCTATAATTCGGAAAAAGCGATTAAAGGTTCATATTTCTGGGACAAACAAGGGAGAATTAATAAAGCCACTAACAATCGTTCCAAGTACTGAATGGAGTGACAATGACGATATACGCAAACAATCGAGACCTGTTGAGTCCAGATATTTCGGTTATAGGCTCAATTGATGATGAAGATAGGTAAAACCTCAGAAGATAGCGATGATGAAACAATGGATATTGATTTATCGCGTGTGAGGTCTGAAATTAACGAAATTGTAATCTGTGTGAGTATACATAAAACTATGCTGAGCGTAGACAGAACTTCAGTCAGGTTGGTCCGAGCTTATGTTCGCCTATACAAACCTGGACAGGCTGAGGGTGAAGGAGATTATATATAGAACTAAATGAGGATTTCTCAACATCAACCTCAGTTGAGTTCTGTAGATTCTATCATCACAACGGTGAATGGAAAATCCAAGCCTTAGGAATTGGACACAAGGGTGGACTTCAGAATTGTTAGACAAATATTACAATTAAACTTACTGCTATGGCTATAAAGACTTGAAAAAGCGGAGATTGACATCGCATCAATTTAGAAAAAGATAGCTCTGCTTTTTCTAGAGAAATTAAGATTAACCTCGACTGGAGCAAGGAGAGTTCCTAAAGAGAGTCTTTTCAGCGGAGACAATTGACCTTGACCTTGGTTGCTTTTTACGAGATGACGAGATGGAGACCAAGCAACTTATGGATGGTTTACAATTCTCTCATGGACGTGGTGGCAGTCGTCATAAACAAACGAGACAAGGATGCTATGACAGCAAACTTTCTCATCTGGCATAAAAGGTGATGATGAGGTGGCAGTTCTGAATCAGGAGAAACAATATTAGTCAATCCACAAGGTGTAAAACCAGATAAAGAGAATGATTATCTATACCTTTATTTATGAAGGTGTGGCAAAAATGGTCGGAAACTAACGCAGTTGTAAAAAGTCTCAGTACCAGGAAACGAAGATGTTGTAGTGGAAATGGGTCAGCAAACTTCTAATAAAAAGTTTTGTGCTATAGCCCAATTAGATTTTGGAGGCAACAATTCTATAACTGTTAAGAAACTTGTTACTTTCCATGATGGACATTCAGACTGCGATCGGAGATATAGTTGAGGGTTTTAAATATTCTGCAGGTAGTAAAGATTAACAAAAAACAGAAAAGATATGGCAATAAGGCTAGAAAAAGGTCAGCGCATCAACCTAGAAAAAGAAACTGGTGCTAAACTCACCAATTTTTGTGTGGGTTGCAACTGGGGCGCAATCGTTTTAGAAAAGTCTGGCTTCCTTGGTTTCGGGACAAGGAAGAGGAACTTGATGTAGATGTTGATTTAAGTTGTGTAATGCTTGACGCTAATGGGCAGCTTATAGATACACTTTATTCTCCGCTTTACAAAAAGGATTTTTTCCAACAAGTTGGACTTCCCATAGGCAAAGACTGGTCGGCAGATGGTTCTATGTATCACACACCCGATGATACGGAGGGAGATAAAGGGTGGTGACGATGGATTGAACAACGAAATTATTACTGTAGATTTGAATAAGGTTAATCCGCGGATTGATCGAATATTTTTCTTTCTGAACATTTACAGCCCCCGTGATATAGATTTCTTAAAAATTCCATATGCAGCAATTAGAATGTTTGAAGGAACTCCGGAACGTGTTAATTCTGTATTTTGACACAATACGATGTTGCAAAAAGACCCATTGTTCGCTGGTAAAAATGCATTAGTTATGGGTAAATTGTATCGTCGCAGTGGCGAATGGAAATTCAATGCAATCGGAGATGCTTTCGATGATAATATGACCTTCGTCAAACTATAAAGAGAATATTAACTTCATACAATAAATAAAAATAGAAGACTTCCCGTTTATTTAGTCCTCGACCATCTGGCTCTATGTATGGTGAGCCAATCGAGGCTGTTAAGAATGGTGTACAAACACTTATCTCTACTTTGCGTAGTGATCCTTATGCTTTAGAAACTGCATTTATTAGTATCATAACATTCAATACCAACGCTCAACAAGTAACGTCTCTCACAGAGTTGGCTTCATTCCAACAGCCAACTATTGATGCTGGAGGATGCACTGCGCTTGGTGGCGCTTTGGAATTGTTGGCACAGAAGATAGACGCTGAGGTAACAAAGACTACGGCAGAACAAAAAGGCGATTGGAAACCTTTAGTTTTCCTTATGACAGATGGTGAGCCGACCGACGATATCACTCATGGGCTCGCTGAATTCAGAAAACGTAAAACAGGAATGGTTGTGGCTTGTGCTGCAGGCACAGGAGCTAATACCAATACATTAAAACAAATAACGGAAAATGTAGTATCTCTTGACACTGCTGATGGTGCGACCATCAAAGCCTTTTTAAATGGGTAGGTGCAAGTATTAGCACTAGTAGTATAAATCTTGAAAAAGGTGAGGCAGGAAACTTCTGACATGAGTGAGTTACCTCCCTCCACCTCCCGAAGTGAACATTGTAGTATAGTAAAAAGCGTTCTTATTACGCTTGCAAAAGAACTGAACTTAAAGTTCCTTTTGCAAAGGGTAATATTTTTTCGATGACATAAACAAGCCAAGTGTCATTGCTTAATGTCGATTAAAAATGAGACATTTGCCCGTATATATGATTGATTGATACTAGTGGCTCCATGAAGGCGAGCCAATAGAAAGCGTAAAAAGTAGGATTGAGTGACATGATTTGCAACATTAGCCATAGACCATATGCTCTAGAAACAGTTTGCTATTAGTGTCATAACATATGATAGCGAGGTTAAGCAAGTTCTTCCTCTTACAGAATTAGAAAGTCTGCAGATACCCAATATTACAACACCTGACTCTGGACCAACCCCACATGGGCATGGCACTGGAAGAGTTGTGTAGGAATATTGACAGAGAAATAAATAAAGGCTCCGATGAACAAAAAGGAGTTGGAGACCACTACTCTTTTATTCTGACGGATGGAAAACCATCGGATATTATGGTTTACAATCAAATTATTCCAACAGTTAAAAGCAAGAATTTTGCTAGTATCGTTGCTTGTGCAGCGGGTCCAAAAAGCAAAACAGAACCATTGAAATTGCTGACGGATAATGTATTTACCCCTTGACACTATGGATTCTGCAGCTTTCAAGAATTCTTTCCAGTGGATTAGTGTAAATATTGCACAAGGAGGTAAGAGTGTTGGCACAACGGAGACATTAGAACTGCCACCGCACCCGCAGAAAGTGAATATTGTTATTTAGAAATTTATGAACTGCAAGATTGTTGGATATGAATTTAAGCACTTGGAGATAGAATTATCTCCTGGTGAAGATTTTTATGGGGAACGAGGTGCATTTGTCTATTGCGATGAAGGTATTGATAAGCAGACTGAAATAATTGGCACCTCAATTGGCGGAGTATTGCTCAGTAAACTATCAGGCGAGAAATCTGTTGCTTGTTCATTACCGTAACGTAAGTAGTAGTAACAGAATTTTTAGTTATTTGCAGAGTTCTCATGCCAATCTCTTACCACTCAAACTTAGCGGTTCTGACACCCTACTGATAAGACGTGGTGCGTATGTGGCTTCATCATCTAGAATGAAAATTGATGTAAATTTAAGTCTGAAACGCATCATTGCTGGGATGTCACTTATGATGCAGCGAATAACAGGTGATGGAACTGTATTTATTGATGGTATAGGAATACCAATAATTAAAGAACTCCAATCATTTGAGTGTATGAAGTAGATGAGAATCATGTATTGCTTTGGAAAATATCCATGAAAAATCAAATCAGGCGACGGGTGGAATCTTTCTAATATATTCCGCGGTGAAGGACTTTTCAACAATAAAGATAACTGGACCTGGAAAAGTGCACCTCTCCCACTTTCTATTGTAAATTCTCCTAACACACGATAAATATAATTTATTATCTACATAAAACCCATTTATAATGAGAAGATTACCCATATATTTTTCTAGTCGACGTATCCGAGTCTATGTAGGAGAGCCTATTCAGCAAGTTGAAGATGGCATGAGAACTATCATTCAGAGTTGCGCTAGATCATATGCTTTAAAACAGCCTATGTGTCAGTAATTGCATTTGCAGGCAAGGCCAAAAACTTTGTCAGCACTAACAGAACTTTATAAGTTTTACCCTCCTCGTTTTCCTATAGGTGGTGGCACGTCTCTTGGAGTAGCTATGAATCACCTAATGGACCATATCAATGTGGATGTCGTTAAGACAGCAGCGGAGACAAAAAGGTGACTGGAAGCCAATTGTATTTCTCTTTACAGATAAGCACCCACCTGGATAATCCTCAATCTGCTTTTGAACGTTGGAATAACAAGTTTCGTGGGCATGCTAGCATCATATGTATATCTATAGGTGACAATGTGACACAGAGCTTTTAAGCAGATTTCCGATAACGTTTTCCGCCTTTAAAAGATGCAAACAAAGAGGCTTTCAACGCTTTTTCAAGTGGGTCACTGCTAGATTAAGACCACTAAGCCAATCTGGCAGAATTTAATATGAACGACGGTACAACTTGCTCCTGCTGATGGTATCAATCTTGAAGATAGACAACACGCTTTTCACAAAGTTGGACGAGAACTTTGCTAATAGTCCAACTAAGTGCCAGACAACAGTCTTATTTGATTAAGTTTGCAAAACGTGGTATTATTACTCAGCAAATTGAAAGTACGGCACTTACCAGACGTTGAGCGCCGTTTTCAAACTTGTAGTGCCTACCCCATAGATGAAGAACAATACTTAGCTTTGGTGATGGTCACCCCAACCCCATCGTAATATCAATACCAATGACCTTATTGGACAACAGCTTGCCCTTGTTGTGAAATCAACTAGGCATGAGTGGTGTGTGAGTGTAATCAACGTTTTCTGTGTCGGTGAAGATGGGCACCTTGAAGTGTCCTTGGTGCGGTATGGAAGGAACTGGGCACAATAGATAGTGGTGGAATTGATGTAACACGTGGGAGGTTAATATCTATGAGTATAATTTCTAATATGTGATGACAATAACATCAAGGCTTCACTTGCACAAACAGATGACTTTTGAGAAATGGGTTGTAAAAAGATTTATGGGAGAAATATTGATGAAAAGTAAGATGAACAATAGAATAATAATTGAAAACAAAATAAAAGGAACTTGGTATTAGACTTCCTAACGGAACTGTCAATCAAGTACAAAGCAACAAAATTACACTTCGACTTCGCTTGCAATAGAGTGCAAGTTTGGAAAGAGACAAGATCTTGGACTTACCGCAGAAGTGATGCAAGATGAAGAGAATATTGTTGTTACCATAAAAGGTAAACCCTAAACAAACAGGCGACTTCAATCTACCTTATCATATAAATATAAAGGAATGGATTGATGGCGAAGAACCATTAACCCTCACAATTCCTGTGGCATTTAATACTGACCCTCGTACTTTAGTGGAAGAATATTCCCACATCTAAGGATATTCCTTTCTACAAAAAGAAAGACTTCACCTGTGGTATGTGAAAGTTGAAGATGATGGAAGAGTGGACCATGCAAAGACATAGTGGCAGCCAGTCAGCGTGGTCGCTCGCATGCTCAAGAGGAAAGGCTCGAGATGATCGTTTCAATCTTTACCATTGTGACAAGTCAGATTGGTATATTATAGTTATTTGCGAATAGTGCGGGATACTGCCAAAATTTTTCACGTAAAGGTTCCAGAAATTGCATGCAGAACGGTCATTGAGCAGTGCAAGAACAAACTCACTGTTGATAGTGCAAAGTTTGAAGAAAAGATGCGTGCCTACCATAATACTGATAATGGAAGAGTGGCTAGAAAAAGTATGGCCAATGTTATATATGATATTGTAGGAGGTGCCTTCAAAGGCTGTCAAACCATTAATGAAGCTGCAAAAAGAGCAAAGGATCGGGGGCTGGATGCCGTGCCCAAAAGATTTTGCAACAACGACTGATGTTCTCTATCTGCAAGAATTTGATTTTAGTTGGTTCATTTGCCTCATATTGGGTTGGCGATGGACGATGTGCATATATAATAAAGAAAAGCATACACAAATTGTGAGCATACCTGAGTGAAGGAGGTCAGCGGACAGACTCCTTCTTGACTATGTCAGGCATTTTTAAAAGATGCTCAGTCTGTAATGTCTCGTTTACGTTTCTCTATTGAGAAGACTTTACTGCACTTCTCTTGATGACCGATGGCGTCTCCGACCCAATGCTTTGAAACAGATAACAATCTTAGCAATCACTGATAAATGGGATGAGTTATGGGACAAACTTCATAATGGTTTCCCTGAAGATGAGATTAAAGGGTGTAGTCCTTTCTGATGACAATGAGGAATCGCAATACCAACTATTGAAATGGTTAGAAATTTTTGGTCACCAGGAAACCACGATGATCGTACAATCGCAATTTTTATACTAATAGAAGATTGTTCTATATAGCGGCAAATATTGTTAAAGTAACAGCTAGAGGATGGAAGCATCGTTGAGTTCTATGATGAAATCAAAGCGCAAGGTGTGTAAAAGATGTATATTTCTCTACAGATGAAAACATATGTTGTAGCTTTTGCAGAAAAAGTCCAGCATCAGTAATGACAGCGCACGTTTAGAAAATATTGTTGGTGTTTACCCTGTGAAAGGATATTTCCTCAAAATGGTGACGGAGACTATTGGAAAGAACTCTCTCCCTTGGCCACAGCAAAAAATAGTGGAATGGCAGGTATGACAGGAATTGTTATTCCCTTCTATGATAAGCGTTTTCTTTTAACAACGTGAGATCCAGTTGGCCATTCATTGAGGATGGACAGGGATGGCAAAGTGGTTCTCTTCTGCGAAGCTGCTAACATAGTTGTTCCTACAAATCAGAAAGAACTTTGAGTCGCCTTCACATGTGCTTAAAGATTGCTCGTGGCATCCGTCGTATACAGCAGCGGGTCTAGCACACTCTGATTTGTCATATAATAATGTTTTGGTGGATCCTGTGACTGGAAGTGCCTGTATCATTGATGATGATAGTCTTGTCGTACTCAGGGAAATTCCCACCTGAGGTCGTTGGTACACAGGTTTTATAGCACCAGAAGTACTTGCCACAAAGATCTGAAAATAGGCGACCCAAACAAATGTTTGCCCAAAATCACTACAGACCGTCATGCCTTGGCTGTGCTCATTTATACATTTCTACTTAACCGCATCCATTGAATGGAGGAAAGTATGGAATACGAATCCAGCCTATAGATGATGATATGCGGTATGGAGAGAAAGCACTGTTCATTGAACATCCGACAGATGCAACAAACCGGGTAAAGGTCGGTGACTTAATGGCGTCTCAACTACCTCAGGGAGATCCTAATAGGTTGCCTTACACTGTATGTGGACCATATTTAAAGTTGCTTTTTGATCGCGCCTTTATAGACGGACTTCATAATCCTACTGCTCGTCCAAGTGCTGCAGAATGGGAAGAGGCTATCCTAAAAGACATGGATTTGATCAGCCTTGTCAAAATTCTAATTGCGAACATAAGTGGTTCGTTTTTGACAATACTCTTAAACCAAAGTGTCCATTTTGTGGCAAAAGAATATCATGGACATAACTGCCTATTCTTAATCTTTACTATTCGCCTGCAAAAGGAAGGTTTGTTCCAGAAAAACCATCGCCTTATGGTTTATGACCAAACAAAACTTTATATGCATGGCACGCTAATCGTCTTATACCCCGCAATAATGAAAGAGCAGGGTTGAGGACAAAAAGCCTGTCGGAGATTTCCACTTTTTCAATGGTGAGTGGATTCTTATAAATCGCCAGTCTCACTTCAATGAAGGACATTACAGGAAAGAAAGAAATTAAGATTGGTGACTATGTTTCACTAACCGATGGAAGGCAAATCTTATTGTCCGGAGAAGATAGAGTAGGTTGGTTGTGGTGCAACTTGTAAATAATTAATAATAAAGAAAAATTGGTATGACTGTAATTGGTAATCGAGAACTTTATCAAAAGTGCCTTAGTTAGTAAGTCGAATCCATGGGTATGCGACTGATTTGTTGTACAGCAATAATAAAAGGTAATACAGATGTAGAGCAGTTCCTTGTTTAGGAATGCGAACTATATAAAAATCATTGATGACATATCTAAGGCAAAAAGGATAATAATCTGTCAATACTTAGAATTTAAAAAATTATGGCAAGACGTAAAACAAACTATAGGTATTCCAGGGTTGAGTTTCTCAAGGAAACGAGCACTAGGTGTGCTACAAGCAAAACAAAAAGTTTGCCGTCAAACTGGCATTCCTACAAAGTAAAGGCAGGATTAGAACACCAAGATAAAGGAGTTTTCTTCTAAAAATGCTATTTGGTAAATAGAATTTGCAGGCATTGCAACATTGCAGCAGAGGAATTGTGCCTTTTTCCTATCAGGGAGTGCAACGTTTTCATAATTCTTAGTATCAGACCAAAAGTTCTACATTTGCATTGTAAATCAATAATAATAAAAAGCAATTACAAATGAGAACAGATTACACTATGCCTAGTTTGTGGTATTTTGTCGCTAGTTTGACAAGCTGCGATAATGGTTCTCGCAATAGTACCAATTCTTCTAATACTTATACGCAGTCACAGGATTTTGCCTCCGGTGATGATAAAAATGTCGTCAGTGAAGTAGCCGATGTTGTAGACCAAGTGGTAGAAAGTTCTCCATACGTAGACAACCATTTGCAAACGGGCAGTGCGCCCTATTCTAGTAATTCTGCATATGGCGATAACTCCACTATTACAGTACGAACTTCTTCTTCTGATAATGATGTCGTGGTGATTGTAAAAAGCTCTATGGTGAGATGGTTCCAGAAATGTATCATATACAAGGCGGAGACTCATATACTTTTAATTTGCCTAGTGGTAATTATCAAGTATTCTTTTATGGAGAAAGGATAGGATCGACCAAAGATATGAATGGATATCAAGGAGGTTTCGTTTGTCAAGAAACTTTCTCAAAGACGACCCTATTGATTTGGATGGTCAAAGACTTGAATACGAGCTAATCCTTCAGCAAAATGGTAATTTCAGACAAAAAGGCAGCAGTAGAAAATGAGGTTTTTCTAAGTAACTATTCAGTGATAAGGCGTAAGAGCTGTTGTTGATTATCAATAAGTTACATAAACAGATATATACAAATTCTGGTAAAGAATGTCATTTCGAGCCTTTTTGTCACAATATTACATTTTATAAGTTCTTGATATTCAATGTTCATTATCGCTGAATAGTTACTCTTCTAATATAGAATTATAAATATATTAAATATCATCTGTTATGACATACAGAAAAAGTGTATATGTTGGCTTGACAGAGGCTCAAGTAGAGGAGAGTCGAGGCGCAAAATGGTGCTAACGTGCTCACACCACCCGAAAAGGTCGCTGGAAACAGTACTTTGAAATCTCGGAGACCCGATAATAAAGATACTCCTCCTTGCAAGTATATTTTTCCGTAGGAATATCATGCTATAAGAGTTTTTAGGGCAGGTGAATCTGCAACTGTCTTTTTCGAGCCAGTGGGTATTATGTTGGCAGTAATGCTATCAACCGGTCTTGCGTTCTAATTTTGAATTAAAAAGCAGACAAAAGGAATTTTCGGTCCTTAACCAGGTAAATGATGACGAACTTGTAGAGGTTATTCGTAATGGAAGATACAACTAGGGTTGCCAAGCGTGACATAGTTGTAGGTGACATAGTTGTACTTAGCACTGGTGACGAAGTTTCAGCAGACGGAGAACTCTTAGAGGCTACGGCATTACACTTGGATGAGAGTACGCTTACAGGTGAGCCTGTATGCGCTAAAACTGTCAATGAAAAGGATTTTTGACGGGAAGCAACCTTCCCATCTAATCACGTAATGCGTGGCACAAAAGGTTATGGAGGGACATGGTGTCTTTAAGGTGTTTGCAGTGGGCGATAAGACAGAGAATGGAAAGGTGTTTGAGGCTGCACAGATTGATGATAGTATCAAGACACCACTCAACGAACAATTAGACGGACTTTCTGACCTGATTACCAATCTTAGTTATGGTTTTGCAGCTTTTTATCATTGTGGGTAAACTTTTCGTGTTCTTCAATTTTACCTGGATATCATGGTTGTTGCTTATTCCTACTGCGTTGTTTTTCTGGCTTGTCATTAAAAAGTTTGAATACTGGTCAAAAACAGCCTGCATAGCTACTATCGTAGCGTTTTTGCATCCCTTATAGGAGGTGTGCTGATGGCTACATAATCTTGTTATGCCAGGTCAGAGTTGTCCACCTTTTCTCTTACATTGGAAACCTTGATGGATTTGCTGCAACAGTGATATAGTTGTTGCCGTGCCAGAGGGTTTTACCCATGGCTGTTACTTTGAGTCTTGCTTACAGTATGCGTCGTATGCTTAAAACAGAATAATTTGGTAAGAAAGATGCATGCATGCAGAACAATGGGAGCCACAACAGTCATTTGTACAGATAGGGACAAGACGCTGACTCAAAACCAGATAGGTGTGTACGAGCAAATTCTATGATGAGGCTATGATAAGCTTCTATTGAAGAAGGGATGGCTGTGAATTCAACAGCCTCAATTGATTTTCTGATAATAGGCCAAAAAGTACTGCGACGCAATCCTACGGAAGGAGCATTGCTCTTATGGTTGACAGGGAAAGATTACAAGACAATGAAAGCGTCTGCTCCTGTTCTTGAAGAACTACCTTTTTTCAACGGAGCGTAAGTATATGGCAACAATTGTATCATCTGCGGTGAGCGGAAAACGGATGCTTTATGTGAAAGGAGCCCCCGAGATTGTTCATTCACTATGTAAGCAAACGGCAGGTAATGTGTCTAAATCTAAAATTGAAAAACAAAGCTGCTGTCCTATCAAAAATCAGGCTATCGCACATTAGGCTTTGCATATCAGGAGGTGGATGATAATGAGGTTGTAATAAAGGATAACCGTATTGTTGCAGAAAATCTCACATTCCTTGGTGTTGTAGCTATTTCAGATCCTGTGAGAGAAGATGTTCCTGCTGCCGTGAAAGAATGCATTAATGCTGGTATTGATGTAGAAGATTGTCAACAGGAGACACACCAGGAACTGCAAAGGAAATAGCCCGACAGATTGGCTACAAGGATTCTGATTCTGAGGAAAGTATCATTACAGGACCAGAGTTTTCTACCCTAAGTGATGAAGAACTCAAGAAACGTACAAACATTGAAAGTTATAGCCCGTGCTCGTCCTATGGACAAAAAGCGTCTTGTGGAAGCTTTGCAAGCCAACAACGAGATTGTGGCTGTAACTGGTGACGGTACAAATGATGCACCCGCACTTAATGCTGCTCATGTGGGATTGTCAATGGGAGATGGTACTGCTGTTGCCAAAAAGCTTCAGACTATTACCATTATTGACAATTCTTTTCTCTTCCATCAGTCGTGCGGTAATGTGAGGACGCTCTCTATCAGAATATCCAACGCTTCCTTCTTTTCCAACTTACAGTAAATGTTTCGGCATGCTTTATTGTTCTCGCTGGTGCTTTTATGGGTACGGAGTCGCCACTGACAGTAACACAGATGCTATGGGTAAATCTTATCATGGACACCTTTGGTGCTATGGCTTTGGCTTCGTTACCGCCTTCTGAGCGTGTCATGAATGAGAAGCCTCGCAATCGCAAAGCGTTTATATTAGCAGGTGATATGTTACACAATATTCTTGGTGTTGGCACTAACATTCTTCCTTATGTTACTTACATTGCTCTACATATTCCAACATGCAGAAATCAATGCAATGAGCGATTTCTTACATTTGCAAATAGGAGCATCTAATAAGGTTACTCCATACGAACAGACATTATTGTTCTCTATATTTGTCTGGACTCATTTCTGGTACATGTTTAATGCACGTGCATTCTATATGGGAAAGAGTATCTTCAAGCATGAGTGGAGGCTTTTGGACAATTGTTCTTAGTTATTATTTTTGGACAACTAATAATAACAGAAGTTAGCTATGATTTCTTCAATGTAGAACCAATGTTCCATAATACCAATCACCCATTAGGATATGTTGACTTCTTTATTATAGTGCTACTATCTTCACTTGTTATTTGGATTCGTGAAGGTTGGAATATTTTAAAAAAAGTATTTTAGTTATTTTATTGTCGGCTTAGGTTATTATTTAGCCTAAGCCGATATTGAGTAAAAAGTGTTTGAAAATTCTAAAATCAAAATGGCGTTATAGGAAAGTATTTATATTTCCTTTATTAGTTGGCACAAATTAGGAACATTTTTTTATTCGTTCAATTTCACTATCAACAAGGGTTAGTACCTCTTGTTTTGGTGCGTTTATAATTGGCTTCGATAGTCTCTTTGAGATTGTCGGAGCCATCTTCGCTTTGGAACTCAGCAATGATGGGGATGGGTTGATATGCTTTCATTTCTGCCGAAACCTTTGCACTATCCACTACTATCTCTGCATGAAAAATCTTCTGGTCGATGCGTTCATCAAAGTTGTCAGACACTGCACCAACGAACATTCCCTGCGTGAGATTGCTAATTTTAGAAAGCAGGGATAAGGCTGTCCATCTGTGTGAGATAGATGTCGATTTGTCATTACGATTAATGGTCATAGACTGGCGCTGTTGAAGAACTTTGCCAAAACGTTCCGAGAGCGTCTTAGCTGTTTCTCCAACCACTTGCCCGGAGAACACGTTACCTACAGTGTTCTGTATTACCTTGCTCTCCTTATCTCCATAGTCCCTTGTTAATTGGCTAAAATCCTGAAATCCCAAGCACACTGCAACCTTATTGCTTCGGGCAGTAGCGATAAGGTTGTCCAACCCACGAAAATAGATGGTGGGTAACTCATCTATGATTACCGAGCTTTTTGAGTTGCTTCTTCTTGTTGATGAGCTTCACGATACGGCTGTTATACAAACCAAGTGCAGCCAGAATAAATATTCTGTCGATCGAGGATTGTTACCCACAACAAGGACTTTCGGCTCATTAGGGTTATTGATGTCAAGTGAGAAATCATCGCCTGTCATCACCCAATAAAGAGCAGGTGAAATCATTCGTGAAAGTGGTATTTTGGCACTGGCTATCTGTCCCTGCAACTGGTCCTGTGCTCCGCCTTCCCATGCGTCCATAAAAGGAGAAAGGTAGTTGGCAAGTTCATCGTAGGAAGTGAGTATCGGGAATATCTGTGCGTAGGGACGGTTAAGAAATTCGATGGCATGGGGAAAGGTGCAATACTTCCCGTCCTCATAGATTTTCAGAAACCAAATGATGGCAGCCAGCAAGATAATCGGTGACTCCACGAAGAAGTCTCCCTGTTTCTGAATCCACGAGCGGTTGAGATTGAGCATAATCGTATAGGCACTCTCGTAAGCGTCCGATATATCCGTCATAAAGGCAGGATTGATAGGATTGCAGCGATGCGACTTTCTCGGATCATCGAAGTTGATGACATAGAACTGCGGCTTTATCTTGTAGGCATCCAAGTGATTAAGCAGGTGATTATAAGCAATCTCAGAAAGGTCTGGAAACTTATAGTCGTAGATGTACATGGCAAAGCCTTTCTCTATCTGCTGCTTGATGTAATTGTTCACGATAGCGTAAGACTTACCCGACCCCGGTGTGCCGAGTACCATCGAGGCGCGGAAGGGATTGACTACGTTAATCCAGCCATTATTCCACTTCTTCTTATAGTAGAAGCGTGTAGGAAGGTTTACCGGTATTCATTCTCCATCAATCGTGTTTCCTGCATGAAACTTTCGTTCTCCGTGTTGAAAACATCGTCCATAAGGTTGTTTTTGAGCAGTCGGCTCATCCATACGCCACCCATCAGCAGACAGATATAACCAACGGACAGCGTGAAGATATAGAGCGTAGCTGCACCGACCTTACCGATGGGCAATGCCAGCAGCCACCAGTTGAAAAAGAAAAAGACAAAGCCAGAGAAAAGCACCGTCCAAATCTTTGGCCAAGTGATTTTCTCCTCTTTCACGCCTTTTGTCCCAAGGCAGGACAAGGCAAGGAAAACCACACAAAAGAGTTTTGTCCAGAGGATGGATGAAAACAATCCTGTGGTACGCTGGAAATTCATCAGTATCTTATCCACAATGCCGAGCGTAAAGCCCCAGGTATGGAACGCCTCGTAGCAGAACCAATAGTAGTTAATGAGAAGGAATATCACCGATATGCCTCGCATAAAGTCCATAACTTTACCTAATGCCCTTAAATCATCTTCTTGTGCCATAACGCTGTTTTATTTAGAATATCGTTTGAATACTATTTGAAAAGTGTCTGAATATTATATGAACAGTGTACTTAATGCTTCCTGCGTTTAATATTTACCTTATTTTGTCTGCGGAGTTTACGTTGCCATGCAGTTTCCTTCCAATCATCGTTGCCCGTAGATAGGAATGAGCCATCTGCCATACTTTCGATAAGTTCATCGACAAGGTTGTCCCCATCTTCCAAACTTTGAAATAATGCCTGAGTCTTATCTATCTGTTCCAAACGGACAGATGGACTTCCATATAACGCTTCATCCAAGAATGGGTTGTGCATAGGATTGGAGAAATAGGTATTGAATACATTGGCGGCATATCCTTTACCCAAGCGCGAGCCATTGAGCGCAACGCCCACTTCGTCATCAATGAATGTGCTACCATAGATACGTCCACTTTCGTTCTTTCGGATAACCACACGCAAGCCTTGTTCCTCCAATCTTTGCCGAAGTTCTTCCTCTGTCTTTGGAGAGGTACGCATTGTTTGTAACACCCTGTACCTTATGATTGATCTCAATGGCTTGATAGCTTGTTTGGATTTCTGCATCTTGTTCTGTACGGCAGTATAGCCCCACCACGTCCAATGTCCGAGGCATGGATGGGTGTGCTTACTTTGCCTCCCTTGTCATCAGTCGGAACATAGACCAGTCCGTCATACTTCTTTCCCCGAAACTCCGTCTTCACTTCTTCCACTGCAAGATTGTATGCGGAAAGAATGGCATTCAATTCACCCAAGGAACAGAAGCGATAATGCTTCAGAACCGTGCGGACAACACTTGCCACCTGTTCTTGATGTTTCCTCTGGTGATGTCAATCTTGGGCGTTTCTTCCACCGCTTTGTCAGCAACCTTTGAACTTGGGATAAGATCGTATTTCCTTTCCAAGGTATCAGTAATCTGCTTGCTCCTTCGCTTTTCAAACTTGTCGTTGATTTTCTTTCCTTCACCATCTATCCGAAGCGACACAATGTGTATATGCTCACGGGCGATGTCGTTGTGCTTGAAGACGATATAGGGTTGGTTACCATAGCCGAGTGCCTCCATATACTCCTTGGCTATCTGTGTGAGTTGCTCATCGGATAGTTTCTCGTCCGGAGTGCCGGATTGAGCGAACAGTGGAACACCGTTTTTCTTGGTACGGCAGTTCTTCGGTATCAATGCCTCCATATCCATGCACACGTCCTCCATCGTATAACGTCCTTCCTTGCTCTGATACAATTCAGCGGTAAGAAGAATATTCGCTTCTCCTTTTTCCACCTTTTTGAAATTGTAGCCGAGTGCTCCTCCGAGGTTCTCCGTTGCTGAAAAATTTTTGCTATCATTTTCTAACTAAATTCTCAATACTTCTTCTTTCTATAATCAATGGTTGAGATTGATAGCCTGCTCTTACCAAGGCAATGATTTGAGTAAACAATTTCTCCAACTTCTCAAGCATAATCTGTGCAGTCTTTATGCTGTGATAGCTGTTGATAGCCCGCACGGACTGGTTATAGAGCACGCATCAATCTTATGGATTTGTGCCGTCAGTTCGGATAGCTTTCGGTAGTATTCTACGTGGTTTATCCACCGTGATGACCTTTAAAACTCTCTCCAGAATACGCCCACGCATAAAATCCGACTTCGTTTCTGCTCCCGAACGTTGAAACAAGTCAATCGCTCTTGCTGGTCTTTTGGGTTGGGCAACCGTCACATGCCAGTTGTCCCAACGTGGCTTTTCTGCTTGTTTCCGTTCTGAACCATGTTCCGTTTCCTTATTCATATCCGTTTTATCTTCTAATTACGACTTTGGGTGAATTCATTTCCCCTTCGAGGCAAGGGTCTTTATGGTACAAACAGCGGTTTGTGTTACAAAGACACACCTTGCCAATATTAAGAGTTGATACGATTGAAGTATCCACCCTTTTTGGGGTGTCTGCTTCGGGACGTTACCTCCATGTATTATTCTCGCCTGCAAAGTTACGGCAGATTTTCAAATATCTCATTATCAATGATGTTCACTCTTTTTCCTTGCATTTCCTTGTACTTCTGTCGTATAGAAATATCTATCGAAAAAGCTTTTATTTTGCAGATAAAACGAACGGAATATCGTTCGACAGAGACTATTTAAAGAACGATATGACGAACTCTATTTCAATAGTTCAATATATCGACAAATAGAACTATCGAGATGTCGACAAATCGACAAATAAAACGATAGATACTTCGGTATTTCGACAGATAAAAGAATTAATAATTCGCTCTGACGATTACTCTAACGAACTACCATTCAAATTATAGTTTAAACGATTAAAAATATCTATAGTATGGAACAGATACAAACATCGCCCATATTTCTGGGCTTTTTCCTCTCAAAAAGGAGGTGTTGGCAAAAGTACTTTGGCTGAGATTGTCAGCAGCATTCTTTACTACGAAAGAGAATATCCATCTTTTGTGGTAGACTGTGACTTTGTCTCAAGACTCATTCTATAAACTCCGTGAAAGGGAAAAGGCTTGCATTGAAAGTGATCCACAGCTTTCCAAGCAGATGAAGCAATATTTCTCCTCTTTGAAGCGTACAGCCTATCGCATTCTCAAGGCAGACCCTAAGGAGGCAATAGAGAAGGCTAACGAGTATATCCGTAAACATCCGTCTGAGCAGTTTGATTTGGTCATCTTCGACTTTCCTGGTCATGCTGGCACTGAGTGACCTTTTGCAGCTATCGCTGGAGATGGACTATATCCTTTTTCACCTTTAGAGCCTGATGTTCGAGTCAATGGTTGCCTGCCTTCACCTATATCAAGGCATAAATGACTTGGGTGTATCTATGTCAGAGTGTCCGTATCAAAGGAAGTCATTCTCCTATGGAATAAGGTTGACCGAAGAGTTAAGAACACGCTCATAGAATACTATAGTGGGTATATCAAGAACGAAGATTACACGCTACTTAATCAGCATGTCTATGCTGCTCACCGCTTCAGCCATGAACTGGAGCAATACGGATTCCGTGGAGTATTCAGTTCCACTTACCTCCCTCCCAATAAGGCTTTTACGAATCGGGACCGGCATTGATAGAGCTGACGGAGAGAATTACTTACCCATATTCAACTTAAATAAGACAGCACTATAGCAGGATACAGGAACAACGGCAGAGATTGGAAGCCGAAAGCTTTAAGGAAATGGCAGAAGACAGGGGTGATGGGAGACACCACCCAAGGAAACTGTCTTTTGACCCTCCTGATGAGGGAGATGAAGAGGAAGTGAAGACAGAGGTCAGTACCAACAAAAGGAAAAACCAACATCTGGTAAAAGGAACTTCATGTCTACCTCGGACGATAAGCAGGATAAGACCTTGTGTAAAAGCCACGAGAGAGGATATGAGAGAAGTGCGGAAACACCTCGGATTTCCTTGGAGGACTACCGAACACGCTATTTACAGTCAATCCGTCTTCGGGAGCGGACCAATTTTACTATGAGTGCTGATACACTCCAAGTGCTAAGAAACATTTTTACGGACTTAGGTGAGCGGGTATCGATAAAGCGTTATATTGACAATATTCTCCGTGAACACCTTAAAGAACACAAGGAACTGCTCAATAATGCCACTGCAAAAAGCATCATAGCAAGGTGGCAATAGATTTTGAACATAGAATAAATGCACTATAAACATCATCAGTATGCAAACAATACTATTCAACGTTCTCAGCTTTTTGATAGTAGTATGGGTGTTCATTGGAATACTCTTCCTTTGGCAGCAGTTTCGCATAGCGTGCCGCAGATTGGAGAAAACGTGCGAGAAGAAAAATGAGCAGAAACAAAAGCAGAATGTTTCTTCTGTCTACGCAAGACCAGCTTGAACAGGCACGTCAAGTGCTTGTTGGTAGAGATAAATCATATAGGGAACAAATGAAACACTATCAAAAGAGGTTGCTACCAATTCACGAAAAATCTCAGAAGTTCCCGCTGTTTCCTCCTCTGAAAATCCTGATGAAAAACCTAATACTTTTGCAGAGAAAACCCCATCTGTGTCCGAAGAAATAAAAGAAGTGGAAGGTACAGAAGAGGACGAAATGCAGAGTTGACTACACAATGGACGAGTCGGACGAAGATGCTATCATCCGTGAGGAACTGCAAATCGCTGATGCAGTGATGCCCGAAGTCTCACCATCCGCCATTCTTGCAAGGGATTTGTCCCGTATAAACGGATGGCAAAGGAATGACGACACACTTGACGAGGAAAGCGAGCTGACGTTCACGAAACACTGCAAGCAATACGAGGGCACTACTGCTTATGGACTATATCAAAGAGGCAACGCTCAAGCAGGAGAGACCATCAAAGCTGCCTGCCATCCGTAAAGCAGAAGAAGCGAAATGACGAACGAAGAAACAATACCTCCCGAGTCTGATTCTGCACAAAGAGAATAGCGATGCATCGGAAGAGCCGACTGTCCACTGTCATACTATCTGTAAAACTATTGTTTTTGTTCATATTGCACAGATGTTCGAGGGGTGGCTCAAAAGTAAAACAATCAACCAATATCAGTCATGCACGATAAAAACCAGGCCACCCTTACCATCTCTACCCAAAAGAAAACAATTCATTTAACAACTTAAAATAAAAAGAACAATGAACAACAAAAAGAAAATCACAATGCTACTCCTGACGGCTACCGCCATAGGAGCATACGCACAAGGCAATGGTATTGCCGGTATCAATGAAAACTACAAAAATGGTAACCTCCTACTTCGATCCCGGTACGAAACTCATTTTATGCCGTAGAGGAGTAGTGGGGTTGATTGGAGGCATTAAAGTGTACAACAAGTTCTCAAGTGGTGACCCCGATACGAGCAAGACCGCTGCCTCTTGGTTCGGTGCGTGTATCTTTCTCATTGTGGCAGCCACTATCTTGAGAAGTTTCTTCCTGTAAGGCGATGGCAGCATTTGAAATCAACAAAGGTGTAGGTCGGACGGTAGAGTTCAAAGGGCTTGAAGGCGCAGTACCTCTTCCTCTTTGCAGGAGGCTTGCTGGCTGTCTTCATTCTCGTTGTCGTGCTCTATCTCTGTGGAGTCAGCCAAATTACCTGTCTTATCATAGGCGTAGTGGGTGCCAGCCTTGTGGTATGGCAAACGTTCACCATGAATAGAAAGTATGGGCAATATGGGCTGATGAAAAAAGGAGCAATACGTATGCATCCACGCTACCTTGTAAACCGCCGTACGGTCTGCCACCTTATCTGTAACCTTCAATCAAAGAAAGCGAAGCAATGAGAAATAAAAGCAAGATAACCACCTTGGAGTCTAAGTTTCCACTGCTCTCCATAGAGCAGGGCTGCTTGGTGAGCAAGGATGCAGACATTACGGTGGCTTTCCGTGTGGAACTACGCGAACTCTTTACCGTCACTTCTATAGAATACGAAGCAATGCACTCTGCTTGGCACAAGGCTATAAAAGTGCTACCCAATTACAGCATCGTACACAAGCAGGACTGGTTTATCAAGGAGGACTATCAAGGAAAACTCTCCGATGGCGGACTAAGCTTCCTTGCCCGTGCATCTGAACGGCACTTCAACGAACGTCCGTATCTCCACCACTCAGTCTATCTCTTCCTTACCAAGACGAATAAGCAGCGTATGGCACAACAGAGCAATTTTTCTTCGCTCTGCCGTGGACACCTGTTGCCCAAGGAAATCACCAACAAGGATGAGGTGATGAAGTTCATGGAAGCTGTAGACCAATTTGAGCGTATCATCAACGATACCGAGCAAATAAAGGATTGTCCGCATGACTGAAGAAGAGTTGGTTGGCACAAATGAAAAGGCGGACTACTCGACAGGTATTTCTCTTTATCTGAAGAGGGACATGCGTCTTTGGAGGACATCCGTCTGGGCTCCAGACCTTGTGCGTGTAGGGGCGACAATATGCTTTGTCTGCTACACTTTCCGACACGGATGACCTGCCGACAACGGTCAGCACGGACAGCCGATATGAGCGATTATCGACCGACCGAAGTGACTGCCGTCTTTCCTTTGCCTCTCCCGTAGGGTTGATGCTACCCTGCAACCATATCTATAACCAGTATCTCTTCATTGAGGATAGCGACGCCAACTTGGAACGTTTTGAGAAGCAGGCAAGGAATATGCACTCGCTGGCACGCTACAGCCGTAGCAACCAAATCAACGAGGAGTGGATACAGGAGTATCTCAATATTGCCCATTCACAGGGACTGACCTCCATCCGTGCCCATTTTAACGTACTGGCATGGAGCAGCGATAAAGAAGAACTTCGCCAGATCAAGAATGACGTGGGCTCTGCACTTGCTCTTATGGAATGCCACCCACGTCACAATACCATTGATGCGGCAACGCTCTACTGGGCAGGTATTCCCGGCAATGCGGCAGACTTTCCCGCGGAAGAGTCATTCTATACTTTCATCGAGCCTGCCCTCTGCTTCTTTCACGGCAGACGAACTATAAGGACTCGCTCTCTCCCTTCGGCATCAAGATAGCAGACCGCCTGTCGGGAAAACCTGTTCATCTGGATATATCGGATTTACCGATGAAAAAGGGAGTCATCACCAACCGTAACAAGTTTATCTTGGGTCCTTCGGGTAGTGGCAAGTCTTTCTTTACCAACCACATGGTACGCCAGTATTACGAGCAGGGCGCACGTCCTCTTGGTTGATACGGGTAACTCATATCAAGGCTTGTGGAACTTATCCACCGCAAGAGCAAGGGCGAGGACGGCGTGTATTTCACCTATACCAATGAAAGTCCGATATCCTTCAACCCTTTTTATACGGATGATTACTTCTTCGATGTAGAGAAAAGGGAGAGTATCTGTACGCTACTGCTCACGCTTTGGAAGAGTGCAGATGAGCATATCACTAAGACCGAGGCTGGTGAACTTGGTTCAGCCGTAAACTCCTATATCGAGCTTATATGTGCAGACCACAGCGTTACACCCTGTTTTAATACTTTCTATGAGTATCTGCGGGATGTGTACCGAAAGGATATGGAAAAGCGAGACATTAAGGTAACGCTCTCAGACTTCAATATTAACAACCTCTTAACGACATTGAAGCAATACTATCGTGGTGGTCGATATGATTTCCTTTTGAACTCGGACAAGAACATCGACCTGCTCTCCAAACGCTTTATCGTTTTTGAAATCGACCAAGTGAAGGACAACAAAGACCTTTTCCCTGTGGTAACGATTATCATCATGGAGGCTTTTATCAACAAGATGCGCCGATTAAAGGGTATCCGCAAGATGATACTCATTGAGGAAGCGTGGAAAGCCATTGCTTCGGCAAACATGGCAGATTACATCAAGTATCTTTATAAGACGGTGAGAAAATATTTCGGGGAGGCCATTGTCGTAACGCAGGAAGTGGACGATATCATTCAGTCGCCCATAGTCAAGGAAAGTATTATTAATAACTCTGACTGCAAGATACTGCTTGACCAGCGCAAGTACATGACCAAGTTCGATGGTATACAGGCGATGCTCGGCTTGTCTGAAAAGGAAAAGAGCCAGATACTCTCCATCAACCAGAACAATGACCCGAACCGACTCTACAAGGAAGTTTGGATAGGTCTGGAGCGGTATGCAGAGTGCCGTCTATGCCACGGAGGTAAGCATGGAGGAATACCTGACCTACACCACGGAGGAAACCGAGAAGGTAGAGGTGATGATGAACAGGGCGGCACAGCTGGTGGGGATATCGAGAACGGCTATCCGTCAGCTTTGCCATGAGAAAGAAACAATAAAAAGAAATAAGTACAAACCATCAAAAACTATAGTAACAATGAAAAGTACATTTTCATGGCTCTCTTAGGATTGAGCCTTTCTGTTCCCAAAGCCCACGCACAGTGGGTAGTGAGCGACCCGACCAACTTTGCGGGCAACATTGCCAACACGGTCAAGGAAATTGCCACCGCCTCAAAAACGGTGAAGAATACCCTTGATGGATTCAAGGAGGTGGAGAAGCTCTACAACGACACCAAGAAGTATTACGATGCCCTGAAGAAGGTGAACAACCTCATCGGCGATGCCTACAAGGTCGAAGGAGTGCATCCTGATGGTGGGCGACATCTCGGAGATTTACGTCACCTCGTATAAGAAGATGCTCTCGGACAAGAACTTCCGCCCTTCGGAACTCGCTGCGATGGCTTCGGGCTATGCCAAGCTTCTGGAGCAGAGCGGTGAGAGTCTCAAGGAACTAAAGTCTATTGTCAAGAGTAACGTTTTCTCGATGAACGACCATGAGCGCATGCAGTCCATAGACCGCATCTATACCACGCTAAGAGAATATCGCTCGCTTGTATCCTACTACACAAGGAAAAACATATCCGTGAGCTACGTGCGTGCAAGGGAGAAGAACGATCTTGCCTCTGTTAAGGCGCTCTATGGTAATACGGCAAGTAGGTATTGGTAAATCCACAGACTAAAAAAAGAACTTGAAAGAACTTTCATAAAACACACTTTTGCTTATGGATTTTGCCAGTTTACATGAGCTGCTACGCTCAACCTATGATGAGATGATGCCGCTCTGTGCCCAGATGACGGGCATTGCCAAGGGCATTGCGGGCTTGGGAGCACTCTTTTATATTGCTCTTCGGGTATGGGCTTCCATTGCCGTGCCGAGGCGATAGATGTTTTTCCGCTTCTCCGACCTTTTGTCTTAGGCTTTTGTATAATGTTCTTCCCGACAGTCGTACTCGGTACGATGAACGCCGTGCTCTCGCCCATAGTGCAGGGTACGGAGATGATGGTACACCAGCAGGAGACCAACTTGCGGAGCTTTACAGCCAAGCGAGACAAGTTGCAGAGGAAGCCTACCTAGAAATCCTGAAACAGCCCTACCTTGTCTCCAACGAGAAGTTCGATGAGAAGATAGAGGAAATGGGCATCATCGGACCTGAAGATGCTGTGACGATAGCGGGTATGTATGCCGAACGTGCTGCCTATCAGACCAAGCAGTGGATCATGAAGATGGTACACGACCTTTTAGAACTTCTGTTCCATGCTGCAGGACTTATCATCGACACGCTACGCACCTTCATACTCATCGTTCTTGCCATTCTCGGTCCGATAGTCTTCGGCATTGCCGTATGGGATGGTCTTGCTGGCTCACTTACGGCATGGTTCTCACGCTATATCTCTGTCTACCTGTGGCTGCCTGTTAGCTCTATTCTTACGGCACTGCTAACGAAAATACAGGTGCTGATGATAGAGAAGGATATCGAAGCACTCAGTGACCCTAACTATCTGCCTGATTCGGGGACGTGGTACTACATTGTCTTCTTCCTTATCGGTATTGTAGGCTACTTCTGTGTACCTACCGTGGCAGGCTGGATTATCGAAGCTGGAGGTGGTATCGGCTCATACGGTCGTAACGTCAACCAGACAGCACAGCATGGTGCGCAAGGCGCATATACCGGTGGCAAGGCTGCTATGGCTGGCGCGGGTGCTGCTGTGGGAAATGTCGGTGGACGTATCAAGGGTGCACTGCTCAAAGGAAAATAGAAATCGAGCAACTATGCTTAATAAACCAACAGCTATAAAAGGAAAAAGAAATGGAATTCAAATCACTTAACAATATCGAGACCTCATTCAGGCAGATAAGACTCTATGCCTTTGTCTTTGCTATCGTCTGCGTGGCAGTAAGTGGTTATGCCGTCTATGCCTCGTACAGCTTCGCCAAGGAGCAGCGGGAGAAAATCTATGTGCTTGACCAGGGAAAATCGCTCATGCTGGCTCTTAGTCAGGATGCAAGCAGAAACCGTCCCGTGGAGGCAAGAGAACACGTGCGTCGTTTCCACGAGCTGTTCTTCACCATTGCACCCGACAAGGATGCCATTGAGAAGAACATGGAGCGTGCCTTTGTGCTGTGTGACAAGTCGGCTTTCAACTATTACAAAGACTTGGCAGAGAAGGGCTATTATAACCGTGCCATATCGGGTAATGTCAATCAGCGCATAGAGGTGGACTCTATCCACTGCAACTTTAATACTTACCCTTATGCGGTAACGACCTATGCACGGGAGTTTATCGTCCGTCAGAGTAATGTTACAGAGCGCAGTCTTGTTACGACCTGCACGCTGCAGAACTCAGTCCGTTCGGACAACAATCCGCAGGGCTTCTTGATGGAGAACTTCCTCGTTAAGGAGAACAGGGACATACAGACTTATAAACGATAAGGCTATGGCAAGGAAAAGGAACTTTTTACTATCACGTCACTATCTGCGCTTTCACCTGTGGCTCCGCCATCGTTGTGAAAGACTCACGATAAGGCAGAGAAAGGAAATCGTCTATGGGCTGAGCTTCATCTATCTGCTCTGCTCACTCTGGATGATAGCGCAGTTTTTCCTTCCTCCAAAGAAGGAAAAACTACCCATCCCCACAGGAAAAGCTGACGGACAGTCCGATACGGACGGACAGTACTTTACAAGAGTTACATGGCAATTTTTTTATCTACAACATCATCAAACAATCAAGGAAAATGGATAATAAACAGAAAGAACAAATGAAGAAAGGCTTGGTTTTCGGAGGACTGGGACTGCTGTTTGCCCTCTCAATGTGGTTTATCTTCGCACCGTCAGGCAAGGATAAGACTGCTGCAGAGCAGGGACTCAATGACAGCATCCCGCAGGCAACGACAGAAAAACTGACGGAGAACAAGCTCAAAGCCTATGAATTAGGCGACAAGGCACACGAGGAGGAACAGACCCGCGAGGAGATGGGCAGGCTATCGGACTATTTCGCACAGAACACTGCTCCATCAGAGGAGCAGCGTGCAGAGACAGCTGCTTCTACGGCAAAGATAGAAAACTCCATGCATCGCTATGAGGAGAATAATCGCCTCTTGAACTCCTTTTACGCTCCCGACCCACACGAACAGGAGCGTGAAGCCTTGCGCTCGGAGATAGATAACCTTAAAAAGGAACTCTCTGCTAAAGACAGCAGGGAGGACAATGAAGAGAAACGGCAGCTTGCTTTGATGGAAAAGAGCTATCAGATGGCAGCGAAGTATCTTCCTAAAGCTTCAACTCCACCTACCTTCAATAATGGTCTGACGGCAGAAAAGGAGAAGACGGAAGACACTGCAGGTGGCTCTGAAGCCGCTAAGGGCAAGACCATGCAGAACGAAAAGCCTGCAATGGAGGTGCTGCCGGAGCGTAGGCAGTTAGTATCTTCACTTGACCAGCCTATGAGCGATGTCTACTTTATGGAGGAATACGGCAAAAAGGCTCGCAACTTGGGTTTCCATTCGCTCGCAAGCACGGCTGTGCCTACAATGCGCAATACGCTCAAAGTAGTAGTGGACAGGACTACTGTTCTTAAGGAGGGCGACAATGTCGTACTCCGTCTGCTTGAAAGTGCCAAAGTGCAGGGCTTGCACATTCCACGTCAAAGCCGACTCATAGCCGTCGCCAAGATAGAGGGCAACCGTATGCACCTACTTATCAAAAGCATTGAGGTGGACGGACATATCATAGGCGTAAAGCTCTCGGCATACGATATAGACGGACAGGAGGGTGTGTATATACCAGGTTCGGAGGACATCAATGCGCTTAAGGAAGTCGGGGCGAACATCGGCGGTTCAATGGGAACCTCCTTCACCTTCGCTTCCTCTGCCAAGGACCAGATTATCTCCGAGGCTGCCCGTGGGGTGATGCAGGGTGCAAGTCAGCTGCTTCAGAAGAAACTTCGCACCATCAAGGTAACGCTCAAGGGTGGCTACCGCCTTTTCTTGGTTCAGTCCAAATAAAACAATCGAAAATGATAAGTAAAAAATAACATCAAATCAAAAAGGAACAATGAAGAAAATTATTTTATCAATGGCTATGCTTGCCATGGTGGGAGCAACAGCCACAGCACAGGGAAAACAATGATGGTCTGACACCAAGCCGTCCTCTTACATCGGGAGAGCTTTTTCAAGGTATGAGCCGTGCCATACCAACGGGGCGTGTCGTACTGCCGTATGGTCTTGACGTTACCTTTGACAAGACCGTGCACCTTATCTTCCCTTCTGCCATTCGCTATGTAGACTTAGGTTCGCAGAACATCATCGCAGGAAAGGCGGAGGATGCTGAGAACGTACTGCGTGTAAAGGCTTCAGTGAAGGACTTTGAGACGGAAACCAATATGAGTGTCATCTGCGACGACGGCTCTTTCTATGCTTTCAATGTAAAAGTATGCTGATGAGCCAGAGAAACTCAGCATTGAGATGAAAGACTTCTTGTCACCAACGGACGGACGACTGCCAAGCAATCGCTCTGATATTTACTTTAAGGAACTCGGCAACGAGTCGCCCGTATTAGTAAAGCTGATGATGCAGACTATCTATCAGAACGACAAGCGTACCATCAAACATATCGGTGCACAGCAGTTCGGCATGAAGTTCCTGCTTCGTGGCTTGTATGCCCATAACGGCTTGCTGTATTTCCATACTCGTATGGAAAAACGGCACGAATATGCCATACTCGGTGGACTTTTATCACGTTTAAGGTGGTGGATAAGAAGGTCGCAAAGCGTACCGCTATACAGGAGCAGGTATTACAGCCACTTCGTGCCTATCATCAGGTGATGCAGGTGCGTGGTATGAGCAGTGAACACACTGTGTTTGCGCTCGAGCAGTTTTCTCTTGCAGAAGACAAGCAGCTTGAAGTGACGCTCTATGAGAGAAATGGCGGTCGTACGCTGACCTTTTATGTGACGGCAGAAGACCTGCAGTTGGCAAAGAAGATTGATAACCTAAAACTGAAATGGTAGACATTATGAAGAAGATAATCATTTTATCGGTTTGCATAGCGGTGGCAATGGCTTTTAGCTTGCCATCGCAGGCACAGCGACTGATACCCAAGCAAAGGGGAATAGAGGTCGTAGGGAGTGTTCCGCTTATCAAGGGTGAAAAGTTCCTTGCAGCTGACAATTTCGGCATGGGAGCATCACTCACCCGTTATCTGGGGCGTGAGAACTATACTTTTGTTATGGCTGAGTATGAACAGCAGAATATGCCGTACAGAAGTTATAACGTAAAACTCAAAGATGCACTCTTGCAGGTGGGCTATATGCACCCTGTTCTCTCCGACAGAGGTAAGAACGTGTTTCTCTATGGTGGCATATCCGCTTTGGGTGGCTATGAGCAGCTGAACGAGGACAAAAAGTTGCTACCCGATGGGGCGACACTGCTCGACCGCTCTCGCTTTGTTTATGGCGGTGCCGTGCATGGCTCGGTGGAAGTGTTCCTTACGGACAGGGTTCTCTTTCTTATAAAGGCGCAGGGACGTTCCTCTTCGGCTCTGACGTACATCGTTTTCGTCCGGCTGTTTCTGCAGGATTAAGGTTTAACTTTTAAGTAGAAGAAAAGATGAAGAAGATATTGAATACGATTTGGGTAATGGGTGTGCTGACCCTTGCCGTGTTTTGCCTATCTGCTTGTGATAGGGATTTGGATGTTCAGCAATCTTATCCGTTTACGGTGGAGACAATGCCGGTTCAGAAGGACATCATAAGGGGGCAGACGGCTGAGATACGCTGCACGCTAAAACGAGGCGGTAAGTTTGCCGACACTCGCTATACGATACGTTATTTTCAGTCTGACGGCAAGGGTTTGCTAAGAAATGATAACGGCACTGTCTTCAAGCCAAACGACCGCTATCCGCTCACAAAAGATGTGTTCCGCCTGTATTACACTTCTCTGTCATCTGATCGCCAAACGATTGATGTATATGTGGAGGATAGTTTTCGGGTAAGGTTCAGCAGCTGACCTTTAGTTTTAACAACGAGCGAGAAGAGGGCAAGAAGCCCGCATCTTCTCGCCACTAAGACTCATAATTGATGCGAACGATAAATTCTTTCATTTTACTTTGTGTATTCTGCCTGTTCTGTCAGCCGATCCTTGCACAGCGCAGGGTGCGGCTGGCAGACTTGCCTCCTTTTGAGCGTGCAGTAGTTGTTGTGAAATATTTTGAAGGCATGCACAGCTGGAAGAATTATCCGTATGTTGGATATGGGCATCAGCTGCAACCAGGAGAACGTTTCAGAGCAGATATGACGGAACGGCAGGCAGACTCCCTGCTTCGTGCCGACCTTTGGAAATGCTTTGAACACTTCAAGGGGTATGGGAAAGATGCACTGCTGCTGACCTTGCTTGCCTATAACGTCGGTGTGGGGAGGTTGCTTGGTTATGGTAAGTACCCTAAGAGCAGGCTGCTACGAAAAATAGAAGCTGGAGACAGAAATATCTACTGGGAGTATGTTTCGTTTTGCAGGTACAAGGGAAAGGTGTTGAGTGGATTAGTTAAACGGCGAAAGGTTGAGTTTGCGCTGTTTTATATGTTTTAATTGTCTAAAAACGCTCTTGAGATATTCTGTGTTCCGCAAAGGACGTTTTCTTTCATCCTTCAGAATGAAAAGAAAGACTGTAATAGATGGAGAGATAATTATTAACACCGAGAGAACATTGAGTGTTTTCGCCTTTCTTTTTTCATTAACATATTCTTATGCAATAGATCCTATTTACACCTTATATGAGGGTGATGTTTTCTCAATCGCTGATAGTGATCACACTCAAAATATTATGGAAGTTAATTCCAAGGATTATAGTAGGACAAAATTGCCACTGGTAAAAAAATAATATTGATAAGATGTTTGTGTAATAATTTAAATATAAGTAACTATTCAGCAACAATGTGTATAAACAATTATTGATTCTCAACAATTTACCTAAATAGATACATACAAATTTTAATAATTTACAAATATAAAAGGGAATATCAAAGATATAAAAAAATATAGTTGTATGTAAAATTAAAAAGTCTTCTATCTGGTAGTTCAAAGAAAATATTATATTTTTTGCAATACTTTAAATTACTTAGATATGGAAACAGCAACATTAAAAACAAATCACGACGAAATTCTTTCTTATGTCAATTCATACGAACGCAAAGTTAAACATGAGAATGCTTCTCAAGTTTATACAGAGTTTAAAGAAGAATGGCAAGACTCTATTGGATATCAATATGGTGAGAAGGATATGGATGAAGAATATGGGAAAGCTTTGAACATATACTCTGTAAGTATATATGAGGAAGGTTATATAACAGAAGCTAAAGTTAAGAAGCTTGAGGATTTAATTGATTACTACTGTAATCAGAAATCCGTACAATATTATTTCAATATAAAAGCCACATTATATGGAAATTTGGGTGTATGTTGGCATAAGTTGGGGAAAACTACGATGCATATTCTTTAAAAAGCCTTTAAAAATATGTGTATTATTTAGTAATTCCAACAAGTAACACTTCATATCAGCCAACAGCATATGCTTTTAAAACATGTTCAAAGTATCTTTTAGAAGCACTCATAAATGAAGAACTAAATATATCTTCTCCAAGTCGTTTTAACGACCCGTTTGACTGTCCTATTCTTGAACTTCTTAATAATTCAGATGAAGTTTCCCAACTACTACGTCAAGCTTATAGTCAATGTTTGAAAATCACTTGTTTTTCGAGTAACATGAAATTACCTCAAATAAAAGATAGGTGAGATTATAACAGAACCAAAACATCCAGATGATCAACCTGAGTATCTGAACGAATTAATGTGGGCACACTACGCTGATTCTCACAAGGGAATTTGCATAAAGTATCACTTTCCAAATTCGATATCAATCACAGGAGCTGAGGACCCAAACAGATTTTTTCCTATTTTTCAGGATGTGAGATATTCTAATGAAGATATTAGCAAATATTCTGCACAAGATACAATAGATTTATATAGCGCATTCTTCTTAAAAAGGTAAGCAATGGGAATACGAGAATGAACTACGTTTTTGTATTTTTGATACTAATGGTAAAGAAGGATATGATACCATTAAAATTAAAAAAACTGTATTGAAGCTATTTATTTTTGGGCTTAAATGCTCCAAGGAAGACAAATTTACAATCATGAATATCTTACGTGATAGAGCGCATATAAAAGAGAATTTAAACAACGAAAAAAGTGAGTTCCCAATTAAATTTTTCCAAATGGAAATTGACAAAGAACATTTTGGTGAGTTGAAGGCTGTGGAAATACAATGATATGATTTCCTGCGACTTTCTTTTGCTTCTTTTTCTTTGGTCGCCTACTCGTTCAAAGAGAAGAAAAGAAGCCACGCAAACCGAAAATTTGCGTGGCTTTTTGCTATTATTCAAAAGGATATTTTTGCACTTTCGTTATTCCGTCTATTTGCTTGTTTGGGTGTATATCAAATGCCCAATTTATTTCATCATCGGGCAAAGTGCTGTGAATGGTTCCACCCATAACCAATCCACAATTTTGCAGGACTTTTTGCCGTGCTTCTTCTCTGCTCTCGGCAACCACCTCAAAAACTCCTTCAAAGACGTATTGTGTCCGTACTCTGTAAACTTTCTTCTTCATAATCTTAAAATTCAACCTTTAATAGTCTGTATTCCTTTGGCTCTCCATTGGACAGTCTGCGGTGTTTGAGCCAAAAGTGATGTGCACCATATCCGTAGGCAAAGAACTTATTAAGTTCTGTTTCTTCAGCTATTTTGTTGATAGCTGACCTTAACTCCTCTTTGTTGTCGGATAGGGTTATTGCGTTGATAACCCTAATGAGAATATGCGGTATCTTGTCCTTATAGTTATAGATGATGTTTTCAATCTCTGTTTTCATATCTCTGATAATTTAATGGTTCATACTTTATGCTGTCGCTTTCATTCTTCGGCTTATAAGACCTCGATTGGCATTGACAAGGTTTACTATCTGCTCGTGGTATTCCGTGTTCTTGTTGCACACCCCACGACTTTGTACCACTACCAAAGTTCGTAAAGACATTTCAATGGTTTCTATTCTCTTGCCTTCAATGGTAGCCGAAAGGATAAGGGAGTCTTCCTTAAGGTAGTATGCATTAGAAAATACGCAATGGTGCATTGATACACCTTCTTCTAAATGCTCCTGCACGCTCTCTAATACGTGGACTTGGATTGTGCCGTCCGTGAAACAGATACCGAAAAACTTGGATTTAAGTTCCTTGAAACGCTTTTCATCTTCCATTGCCTTCTTTTGCTTCTGTTCTATCTCCTCCCTTTCACGCTGTCTGAGAAGTTCCTCGTGTCTGCGGTCGTGTTCGCCTTTAAGGTCTGTGGGGCATAAATATTTTGGATTATGAATATCCTTTCCTAATCTTCTAAGTGTATCTACATAATCACTCCAAAGAGAAATGTCTGCAATCTCATAGCCGTTACGGACTGCAATTTTGTAGGACTGCCATAGTTCCTCAAAAGTTCTCTTGTTGCCAAAAAAGTAACGTAAATGGTCTGTGCGACCTGCTTTTAGCAATGTTTCTACACGGCTGTCTGTAAGTAATGCAGGAATAAACTGAGTAGGCACGATGCCATAGAAATTATCCTTAAAACCATTTCTGCGAAGTATGTCTGTAACCTTGAACTTCGGATATATCGGTGAGTAGGCAATATGCTGATAGGCTTCATTATCGTTGCGTATCGCCATAGGACTATAATAGGAAAAAGTATCAACATAGTGTCCCAATACCCTCTGTATGGCAACCACAGCTTTTCGTCCCTGCATATTCCACCAATATTGCCCAATCTCAATTATAGAAGTCTGTGCTTTGTAACCTTTCTCCATACCCACAATAAGTAGGAACATACGTAATACTTGAAACTCTCCACAAGTGGTAAGTATGGTGAAATACTGCTTCTGCTGCAACTTGCGCTCGTATGTTTCCTTGACCTGCAACTTTGACCCTGCAATGAGGGCAAGTACAAGTTTCTCTATGTTTGTTCATTACCCAACTATGCCCACAATCCATACAAGTGGTGCGACCTTTGGGCAGTCGGTAGGCGAAGTGGTCTATGCACTCACGGAATGCCCACTTACTTTGTGTCTTGGTTATCGGACGAAGATACTTGCTTTGTTCCAAAACTGCTTTTTCAAATTTGTTTCTCGGTTTCATAGGCTTAAAAATCAAATAATGATGGTTGTACTTGGGTTGCTATGTTCTCAGTCTTTTTCACTCGTGTGTTACGGCTCTGTAACTTGGCAAGTTCCTCACGCTGATATTGCTTAATGGCTTCCTGCCTTGCTTCGGCTTTTTCTTCCTCCGTTAGTTCCACAACGTGATTAACGGCAACTTGGCAAGAAATAGCCTTACCCACCTCTATATCGTCTTCATCATAGTGAGTGAACAGCCATTGAGAAAGATTTCATCATCATCAAAGCCGTTGCAACCGCTTTTCTGCACTTCATTAAGAATGTAGGTGATGCACTCCTCGATATTCTTGTTCGGTTTCATCAAGTTAGGAGCAAACAAAGGGTCTGTCATAGCACGCTGATTGAGATACTCGGCTATTGTCCGTGTGAAATGTTCTGTTCCTTTCATTGTCGTATAAGTTTTGATGTTGTTAATACTTGGGAATTTCTACTATTTGATTGATGCGCCCATATAGGTAGGCTCTTGAGGCTTGTTCTGTCGGGTGCGTAATACTCTGTCCATTGTCCGTACTGATTGACAAGGTATTTCTTCAGCACGTCAAAGAAGTCAAAGCGATAGCCTTGCAGTGGAACGGCTGTACGGAAATAGGTATTAGAGTTCACCGCTTCACATAGCCAATTCTTTTCCTCACGGCTCATACACTCACCACGATTGAGTTTCACACGTAGGAGATATACTTTGCTATTACAAAGGCTCTCCAAAGGGGAATGTCCCATTGTACAAACTTAATTGCCAACACTTGCTCACTTTTTTTCAGCCGTAGGGTTAATGCGGTAATGAGAGGAGGAGCTATATCCTTTTCTGTTCATCGAAGATGTTGTATTTACTTTTTGCTTATCCATAGCGACATTTTTATGCGTCCAAAAGATCGGGAGTATGCTGATTCCTTTTTGTAGCAAAATAGAGGTAGCAGGGGCGGGCTTGCACAAGGTTTTGGCGGAAAATACAACCCGTAGGTGTGGAGATTTTCCAGACAAACCAAGCGGCTTAGGACCTTGGGAAAGCCACAAGCCCCGTACTACCTTTGCGGATAAAAAGGGAACAGCATCCGTCTCCTTGTCATCGCATATTGTGGAGCATTGGAAAGAAGCGAAAAGTGCAACGCTCGTAGTGGAAAATAGAAAAAGGTGGCTATCTCGAAAATGTGAGATAACCACCTAATGAACGATAAATGAAAGGTTTTACAGAGCCGTGCTTCTCAAAGCACGCATAGCAGGATGGCACAGAGTATCGCCAGCCAGAAGAGAATGCTCAGCAGCGTAAAGGTAACTTGGAGAATGACTCTGACTATAAAGCGTAGCATCAGAAAACCTGCAATGACAGAGACGGCAGTTACGACTTGCGGCGTTACCATCTTCGAGATAAGCCAAATGACACCGATAACGATGGAAAGCAGGATAGTGAGTTCGATGAAGCGTGTCCCAGAGAAGCGGCGGACTTGCTTAGGAGAAGTCGGCTGCTGCTTGATATTATCGGTTTTGTTCGATGCGTCTGCCTTGATGAAGGCAGGTGTGTGAATGTCTTGATTCATGATGATTGTATTCATATCGGAGCTTTTAATAGTTCAAGAGCAATAACAAGATGCGCAGGCTACACAAAGAACAAGTGTTGGTACAAACTCTTGGCGTGTGGAGCGGAGCGTTTATCTTGGCTCTTGACACTACAAAAACTCCCGATGGTGTTACATCAAGTCATGTTCTCACTATCGACTGTTAGCAGACTATTGACCTCGATAAGCAGAACGATTGTCCCTGTCAGTTCGGTGTAGAGTTTCTCATACTCTGGACTTGCACCAAAGTCGTCTGTCAGTTCATACTTATTGAAAACGCTTTGCACAGCCTTGTTCTTCAGAAGCATTGGGGCCAGTCTTTCAGGAAGAGGAGAAGGGAGTTCTTTCTCGAACTCATTCTCTAAGACAGAGACAAGCGTGTCGTACTTGGAAAAGTGCAAACCTTGGTATAAGACTTCATTTGCCATTGTTTCCGCTTCGGGATGGGAAAAAGCCTTGTGCTACAGCATCGCAGTAGGTGGTAAGGGCTTCATCGGCTCTTGCCGTTATGAATGGTTTGTCACTCAGCATTTCGGAGAAATGCTCACTGAGATAATTCTCTAATTTCAATCAGAAGTAAGATAGTTCTTTCTTTGTTGTTGTCATAATCTTCTTGGTTTAGGGTTGTACATTATTTTGAGTTGATGCCCATAGCAACTTTGAACTTGTCTAACTTGCCCGCCAACTGTTCCATATCGTGTTCTATTTTCTTATTGGTAATACGGGCATAGATTTGTGTGGTTTTAATATTGGTATGTCCCAGCATCTTAGAAACTGATTCCATTGAAACACCTTTACTCAAAGACATTGTTGCAAATGTGTGGCGAGCCATGTGAAAGGTTAGATCCTTTTTAATGCCACAAATATCTGCAATTTCCTTCAGATATGAATTAGTTCGCTGATTAGTTAGCATTGGGAAAAGTTTACCATTACGATAGGTCTTGCCACTATATTTTTCGATGATATTCTTCGGAATATCCAATAAAAGAACATTTGTTGCAACACTCGTCTTTTGTCGTTTTGTCATTATCCATTGTTTGTCATCAAGGGTAACAATATTCTCGGGAGTAAGGTTGGCTACATCAATGTACGCCAAACCTGTGAAAGCACGAGAATACGAATAAATCACGAACTAATTCCAAACGTTGTATGCCCAGATCCTTATTGGCTATCTTCAAAATCTCTTCATCTGTTAAGAAACCACGATTGACTGGCTCAAGGTGAAAACGATGATTAAGAAAAGGATCATGATGGATTACCCCCATTTTTCTTCCTAAAATCGTAATTGTCTTGAAAGTCTTCATTGTCTTGGTGGCTGTATTCGGGTTCTGACCAACTACTGTGCGAAGATAAATATCAAAATCGTGTATGATGATATAGGTGAGTTCAGATAAACGTATATCCGAACGTTTGTACTTATCCTGCAAGAAAGTTGTGAAGTGTCGTTTGCAGACATTATATTTCTGAAAAGTGGCAGCACTTACAGATATGCCCACTTGCTTAGCAATATCTTTGTTGTGCTTATCGAAGAGTGTCATCATCGTTTCTACCTCTTCTTTCTTGCCGAGATACTCCGACTTGATACGTTCCAAAGAAATGGCATCTGTCATTTCCAACTTTTTGAAGATGGTCTGCAATCCGCTTTGGATGTTATCCAACTCGAGATTAGTAGAAAGGACCTCTGTAGTCCTTCCCTTCAGCCGTTCTTTTTCACTATCCCATTGCGACTGCTGAACGGCAATGCCTGTTGAGCCAATGGAAAGTCGTTCGTTGTTGAGATATATTCTCAACATCACGGGTGTTTTACCCTCCTTGTTCACATAGTTGCTTCTTAAATAGAAGACTGCTCTGAAAATGGTTTTCATTTGCGCTGCTGTTTTTTAATTGTAGCCATGGAAAGGAAAGTTGTAGCCAAAATTCAATAATTGTAGCCAGCTTCTAATAGAATTGTAGCCAAAAGATTGAATTATTAGCGATATAAACTTCTGTAACCACGCTGCAAAGTTCGACATATTTATTTGAATAACAGCAATTTGCGTGTACTCTATGCGTACTCTGTACGAACTCTTGGCTACAATTTTTATTTTGCCTCAAAAAGTGTAGCCAGATTGTAGCCATTGTAGAGTATTTAGGGAGTATTTACCCCCTCTGTACGTACTCTGAGAAGAAGAATAGATATAAAAGAAAAGTATCATAACTACTTGTAGCTATGATACTTACGTTTTTGATAGGATTTCTCTGTTGGTCTGTTCAGAGTACCTA
>BNJS01003818.1_pt1 | contig 172639 bp, 229 predicted proteins | sample 8540461 | NCBI WGS metagenome assembly BNJS01 (sample SAMD00202454, study PRJDB9452) | human saliva metagenome | isolation source: human saliva | place: Japan
GAATATTTAATTCTTTCTTTAAATCTTCTGATAAATATGCAGTTGAATCCATAATTATTGCAATCTTTTCACATTCTATCCGACTATCATAAAGATAGCTTTTTCCTTTCTTAGAATTTTTCGATATTATAAAGTTCAAGCTCTACTTTAGTTTCTCTACCCATAAGCTCGATCATAACATCAGCTTTATAGTTATGTAAAGTCTAAGTTTACAACTTTTACCCTTCCATATCAACGAATGGACCAGAGATAACACGAACATAATCTCCAACTTCGATATCGATATCTACCACATTTGATAGACCCATTTGTTGCAAAATAAAGTTAATTTCTTCTGGTAATAATGGACTAGGTTTAGACATCCACCATGAGATCCTACAAATCCTAGTTACACCAGGTGTATTTCTAACTACAAACCATGAATCATCTGTCATTACTAACTCAACAAGTACATATCCAGGGAATGTTTTTCTATTAACTTCTTTTTCTTTCCTGTTGGAGTTAAGATTGTCTCTTTTTCTTCTGGAACAACGATTCTGAAAAATTTTGTCTTCCATCCAAGAGACTCAACTCTTTTTCAATATTATCTTTTACTTTGTTTTCATATCCAGAATACGTATGTATTACATACCACTCTTTACTTACTGTATCGCTCATAATAACCTCTCTATCTACTAAGTGTCTAATTCCAGCAGTTATTCCTAAATCTACTACGTAGCTAAATAACATTAATATTCCAACTACAACAATAACAATTAGTGTTTTTCTAACAAGTTCACTAAAAGTTGGCCAACTTACTTTACGCATTTCTGTGGCTACATTTTTCAAGAATCTAATCATTTATTAACAATCCTCCACATAAATTTCTTTTACTCTCTATATTTTTATAAATTATAACATAGTATAATTTATAAGTCCATATCTTTAAATATATTACATTATTGTACAATATACTATTGTATCATTAAATCAAAAACATTTTCAATTAAATAAAGTCTCAAAGAACATCTAGATTTTCTTGAAATTATTTTTCTAGTAAATCATAAGTAGCCGTTAATGTATTTCTCATTAACATTGTGATTGTTAATGTCCCTACTCCTCCAGGTACAGGAGAAATATAAGCAACTTTTCTCCATAAACTCGTCTAGATTTACATCTCCAACTAACTTTACCATCTTTGTAGTTATTTACCTACATCAATAATTGTACAAGTTGGTTTTTACTTTTTCTTTTCCGCTTAAGAAATGTGCAACTCCTACACAGCTTACGATAATATCAGCTTGTTCTATTAGCGCTTCTAAATCTTTAGTTCTAGAATGAGCAGTAATTACAGTTGCATTATTTTGAAGTAATAAAGTCGAAATAGGTTTACCTACAATATTACTTCTTCCAATTACTAGAGCAAGTTTTTCCAGAAATTTCCTCACCAGTTGATTTTAATCATTTCTAAAAATCCCTAAAAGGTGTACAAGGAATAAGTTTTAGCTTCTCCAATCACTAACTTTCCAACATTTATAGGATGGAATCCATCTACATCTTTTGATGGAGATCACAGCATTCAGATACTTTTCTGCATCTATGTGTTTTGGTAATGGTAATTGTACCAAAATTCCCGTGAACCTTGTCATCACTATTTAATTTTTTTCAATTTCGTTTAATAAATCATCAGTAGAAATTTCTTCTGGTAACTCTATTTTTATAGAATTTATATTATTTTCTATACAAGCTTTATGTTTAGAATTGACATAACTTCTTGATGCTTTTATTATCTCCTACTAAAACAACTGCAAGTGTAGGCTCAACACCTTTTTCTCTTAAAGCAGCTGCTTCGTTTTTAATTTCTTCTCTCAACTCTTTTCGCAAGTTGTGTTCCACTAATGATTTTTCGTCATTCTTTTTTCCTTTTTCCAATTTTTAATTTTCGATTGATTTTCTGTCCCACTTATTAATCTCTGTATATTCTTTTTTGTGCATATAAATAACAAAACATACACATCACTATCATAATCCACTTATCAAATCCAGTTTCAAACAGGCTAAGGTACCCAATAGCAGTTAAACTAATAAGTATGCTACCCTAATGAAACATATCCCTGTTAAAAATAGTGTTGAAAAGAATATAGCTAAAAGTAACAAGCTTAACATAGGATATAAGAAGATAAATACTCCTGAACCCGTAGCTACGGCTTTTCCCCCTTTGAAGTTTGCAAAGATAGGAAAAACATGTCCTATCATTGCAAATGCTCCAAATATTGATAAAAAGTCTACTCTTCCTAGCATCAATGTTGGAAGAAATGTAGCAATTATCCCTTTAGATACATCACATATAAATACTGTAACTCCTGCCTTTTTCCCAAGACATCTAAAAGTATTTGTTGTACCTAAATTTCCACTTCCAAGTGTTCTAATATCAGTATTATAAAATACTTTCCCTACTATTAATGCAAAAGGTATAGAACCAATTACATATGCTAAAACGCAAAATAATATTATTTGTGTAATCATAGACTACCTACCTAATAATAGCTCCGTACTCTGTAAGTGCAGAAAGTACTTTTATCATGTACCGCTGTTACTTCTTCATCTGTTAAAGTTTTTTGTTTATCACTATATGTAATAGTTAAAAGCTAGTGATTTCTTACCAACTAATAACTCAGCACCCAGCATATAAGTCGAATAATTCCACTTTAGTAATTAATTTACTATTTACTGATTCAATTACATTATAGATATTTTTGATATTCATCTTTAACATCAACTAACATAGCGATATCTCTTGTAATTTCAGGATATTTAGTTACCTCTTCATACTTTAGGTTTAACTTTACTTTCTGAAATAACTTCATCTAAGTTAATTTCAAATACATATGTAGTATTTAATCCAAGTTTATCAGCAACTTGTGGATGAACTTCTCCAATAAATCCAATACGTTTTTCACCTAAATATACCTCAGCGAAACGTCCTGGGTGCATACCTTCAAGTTTAGATTTTTTATAAGTAACTTTTTCCTCTAATCCTAAACGATCAAAAACAACTTCTAAGTATCCTTTAGCCGCGAAGAAGTCTAATGAGCTGCTTTCTTTTAAGCCATTTAGTTGCTCTTTTCTTCTCCCAGTTAGCGCAGCACTAAGTATAGTGTTTCTTTAGGTTGGATATTATCATCTCCACTACCGAAGAACACACGTCCAATTTCAAGAAGTTTTTAAGTCTTTTTTTGTTTTCTAGCTACATTGTATTGAACAGTATTTAATAATCCTGGAACTAAACTTTGACGTAATGTCGAGTGAGTTTCAGTCATAGGCATTAATAATCTTACTTTGTGATGATCTTCTAAAGTATACCTCCGTAGCTTCTTCTTCAGATACTAATGAATAGTTGATAGTATCGTTAAATCCTAAACTAGCATACACTGCACGAAGGTCACGTACCATTCTTTGTGAATAAGTTAAACCACCTTTAGTAGTTTTTAGAGAATTTTTGGTAATGTTGAGGCTAGATTATCATATCCATAAATTCTAATAACTTCTTCAACTAAGTCTTGTTTAATTGAAATATCAGGTCTTCTTGTAGGTACTTTAACTACTAAGTCTTCTCCTGTTACTTCTACTGTGAAACTTAACCCTTCTAAAATAGCTACGATTTCTTCAGTAGATAATGTAATTCCAAGGTAATTGTTAATGTATGAAGTAGTAATCTCTACAACTTTTTCTTCTTCTTTGTTTACTATTCCAACTGAACTTTCAACCACAGCATTTGGACATAATTCTAAAATTAATTCTACTGCACGAGCTAGAGCTGCTTTTTGCATATTAGGATCGATTCCTTTTTCAAATCTTGCAGAAGAATCACTTCTTAATCCATGAGCAGCTGAAGTACGACGTACTGATGTTGGGTTGAAATATGCAGATTCTAAAATAATATTTTTGGTTTCTTCACTAACCTCTGTGTTTTTACCACCCATTACTCCTCCAAGAGCAATAGCTCGTGTTCCATCAGTAATAACTAAGTCTGTTGTTTGTAATTTTCTCTCTTCTCCATCAAGAGTTTCAAGAACTTCGCCTTCTTTAGCATCACGAACTACGATTTTATCTCCAACCAGATCTTTATCGAATGCATGCATTGGTTGTCCAAATTCTAAAAGTACGTAGTTTGTAATATCTACGATATTATTGATTGGACGAATACCAGAATTCATAAGTCTTGTTTGTAACCATAGTGGTGAAGATTTTCACTTCAACATTTTTCACAACTTGACCTACATAGTTTCTACAAGAATCACTTTCGATAGCAACTTGCAATGTAGTCGCTTCATAATTTTCTTCTTTCTCGACATCTTTAAAATCAACTTTGTTATTGTATAAAGCACCTAATTCATAAGTAAGCCCACGCATACTTAGTGCATCCGCTCTGTTAGGTGTAATTGAAAGATCTAAGATGTAATCATTTAAACCAAGTACTTCAACAACATCAGAACCCTAACTCTTGCTCAGTCTCAAATACGTAGATACCTTCTTGATAATTTCTTAGGTACTACACTCTTACTTAACCCTAATTCAGCTAATGAACAAATCATACCTTGTGATTCTACACCACGAAGTTTAGCTTTTTTAATTTTAACTCCTGGTAATTTTGCTCCTACTTTAGCAACAATTACATATTGTCCAGCATCAACATTTGGTGCACCACAAACGATTTGTAGGTTTTCTTCTTCACCAACGTTTACTTGACATACATTTAATTTTTCAGCATCAGGGTGTTTTTCTTTAGATACTACATATCCAACTACAACGTTAGAAATTCCTTCTGCTAAATATTCAACACCTTCAACTTCAATACCACCACGTGTGATTTTTTCAGCTAATGCATTTGCATTATCTTCAACATTCGTATATTGTTTTAACCAATTATAACTTACTAACATTACTACCTCCTATTAATCGTTTCTATCACTATTGAATTGTTGTAAGAATCTTACGTCATTTGTGTAGAAACTTCTAATATCGCTAATTCCATATTTTAACATTGCAACACGTTCTGGCCCCATACCAAACGCGAATCCAGAGTATACTTCTGGGTCAAAACCAGCCATTTTAAGAACGTTAGGGTGAACCATCCCAGCTCCTAAAATTTCAAGCCATTTAATGTTTTCCTCATCATCTTCATTACCCCAAGATACATCAACTTCTACTGAAGGTTCAGTGAACGGGAAGAAACTTGGACGTAAACGAATTTTTTTATTTTCTCCGAATACAGCTTTAATAAAGTGTTCTAAAGTACCTTTTAAATCACTAAATGTAATATTTTTATCTACCACTAATCCTTCAATTTGAGTAAATTGGTGAGAGTGAGTAGCATCATCATTATCACGACGGAATACTTTACCAGGACAAATAATCTTGATAGGTCCTTCTCCATTAGCTTTCAACATTTCACGAGCTTGAACAGGTGAAGTTTGTGTTCTCATTAATAATTCATTTGTAATATAGAATGAGTCTTGCATATCACGAGCTGGGTGATCTTTTGAGGTAAGTTTAACATTTCAAAGTTAAACTTGTCGGTTTTCTACCTCAGGTCCTTCAGCAACTGAATATCCCCATAGAAATAAAAGATTTCTTCAATCTCTTCAATAATTTTTATTTAATGGATTAATTCCACCTAATTCAACTTTTTTGCTAGGTAGAGTAACATCAATATCCTCACTAGCTAATTTTAACTCTAATGCAGCTTTAGCTAATTCAGCTTTTTTCTCTTCTAAACTATCATTAATGAAAGTTTTAACCTCATTAACAAGTTTCCCAAATGTAGGTCTTTCTTCTGGTGATAAATCACGTGCACCCTTCATAACTTCTGTTAATGCACCTTTTTCCCTAAAAATTTAACTCTTAGGGTCATAAAGTTCTTTTTCATCTTTTAATTGTTTTAACTAATTCTAAATATTCTTTTCTTATATTCTCTAAAGTCATAAGTTCCTCCTTAAAAATTTTAATATAAAGACATTGCTATAAGTTCTATTATTTATCCAAAATAAAAAGCCCCTCAAGACTTAGTCTCAAGGGACGAATATATCGTGGTACCACCCGTATTTTTAAAAGCATAATCGCTTCCTTAATAAAAAGTTGATAACGGGTACCACCCGATTGTACTCATAGTCTACTTATACAATTACTCATAAGCTGAAAATATATTCTCAGTTCATACAACTCTTTCAGTCACGGAGTTGCTCCCTGTTAAAAACATCCAATATACCGTCTTAATCATCGTTTTTGAAAAATTTATACTTAAAATGATAATACAAATGTTCCCGAATAACAGATATGGCTATTCGAATAATAAATTCTTCCTGTTTTGTATTTTCAACCCTACAAAATTATAATTATCTTATTCATAAAACTTTACTTAGCGTAAAATAAGACTTCGATTTTGATCGACCCCAAAAAGTTAGACTTAGAATAGTAGTAGTTATAATGACTGCTACTTTATCTTTTTATATTTATAAGTCATGTTTTATTCTATGTTGCTTAGGACTTAAGCATCCTGGTTTCTCTTTTATTCTCTCTTCATTTATAATTATTTTTATATGTTTTTCAATAGCTAATTTCAGCTCCCTATAACTATTATATGTTGTTCCATAGTATATCTCTTGTTTTAATATTCGAAGAAATTCTCCATTACCGAATTATCCAAACAATTTGCTTTTCTAACCTCTTGTAAATACGTTCTTTTAACCTTTTCGAGTATGCCTTCATTTGATAAGCCCATCCTTGATCAGTGGAAAGGATTCTCCTATAAGGGATTTAGCTGTGACTTTAATAGCTTTTTCTAGTGCATCCATTATATTTTTAGCTGATGGGCTCTCACTTATACTATAGCTTATTATCTCACCATTATACATATCCATAAATGGATGCAAATAAAAGTTCTTTACTATAATTTACCTCTCATTAACTTCATAATATTTTAAATTCCAGTTGTGTCTGTGTTGATTTTTGATGTGGAATATTAGTATTGAATCGTCTTCTAATTCCTATTCTTAGCTGTTTTCCCAATTTTCCTTTATATGAATTGTATTTTCTACTTTCTAGTAAATGATGTAACCTGTAAGCCCTAATTTTTGTAATTCTTTGAACTTTCTTTTTGTTTATTATATATCCTGAATTACATAATGCACCATATATACGTCTATAACCGTCTTTATTATTCTTTCTTATTTCTAATATTTTCTCTTCATTCTTTATCTGGATTAACTCATCAAATCTCTTCTTGGTACATATATGTTGCTTTGTATTTTCGCATATAAAAGAAGGTCTTTAAGTATGAATTCTCTCGGAGACTACTTATAATTCGCACCTTCTTTTCATTTCTCCTTCTTCCGCTAAACGCAATCTCCTCACTTCTTTTAAAATGCATTTTCTATCCTTAGTTGTAGTAATTTATCTTTAATTCTTTTTACATATTCTTTTAGATATATTATCATTTGTGGTTTTGACTTGTTGTTTCCTTACTTAACTTTTTAGGTGGTTGTATTAAGATTTTTCCGACCTTTCCTTCGTTCTCTCAATGCATCAGGATAGCTATAAAGCTGATTAACCCAGTTACAAATAAGTGCTGGATTATTTATACCTTCTTGTAAAAGCTAGAGGTCATTGTGAGTTCACTTGTTAAGTATAATTCTACAACATATATCTTTTTTTCGAAGGATATTCTTCATTTCTTGAACGATATAATCCTTGTCTCCATATTTCTTATGTTTAACCCAAATTTCAATATTATTATGAGAGATTTTATAGCATGCTTTTCGCTAACAATCTTATGCTTATGTTTTCATTTATATATACTCTAGTACGACTTTCTTTTAAACAAAATTATATTTAGTCCTTAAAATACCGACCTCCAAAAGTTAGATTTTTTTTGGTCTAACTTTTGGGGTCGGTATTCATCAGAATCTTATAATAATTATTTATTATATTCTGCAACTAATGCTGACCCTTCTTCCAGTTGTTGAACACATAATGACTTTGTCAACTAATTCTTTCATCTTAACTAGTGATAAGTTTTTGATTTGACTACGTGCTTGAAGAATTGAAGTAGCTGACATTTGAACTCATCTAATCATACCTAATAGTAATGGAATAGCTAAACTGTCTCAGTCATTTCTCCACACATTCCAGTCCTTACCTTCTTTGTGAGATGGCTTCAATAACATTTTCACAGGACGTAGAGATTGCTGGGTTGTATGGTTGGTATAAGTATGAATACTTTCTCACTCATACGGTCTGCTGCCATAGTCTGGTGTATTGAACACAGTCGATTAGTACCGATGGAAAGGAAGTCTACTTCTTTGTAGCAAAGAGATATCGGCGATTACAGCAGTTGATGGAATTTCCAGCCATGATACCTAATTCGATATCGTTGCTGCTCACAATACTATTCTGCTACTAGTTTTCTTTTCTTCTAAGAATAGTAGCTTTGCTGGCTCTAAATTCTAACTTGAACCATAGCTTGTTCGTTTGGGAACATTACACAAAGTTTTCTGCTAAACTAGATGCCATCGTAGTAACTATAAGTTGTGTTTCTAGAAATGAAAGTCTTTTTCTTCTAGGCAAGTCGAATGGCTCACAGAACCTAAGAATGGATTCATTTCTTTCTGGTAAAATCTAAGTATGGTGATTCTTTGTCTCCCACGATATCTAAAGTACGAACTACAACAGGTCTGTCTCGTTCAGCTTCTATTACAGCTTTGTAAAGCTTCGAGACTGTTCTTCTTCAGTTGGCAGTTGATAGCGTCCCATGTATAGGAATTCTGTACGGTATAAATCCATACTGAGCTTCTCCACCATTGTGTGTGCTAACGCCTTCCCGTCAGTCATGGAGTGTACCAATGTTGGCTGCTAGTACTTCGATGTCCATCTTTGGGTTACACGAGATTTTCTGTAAACTAATTTTGCCCATTCTGCTTTTGCTCTTCAAACTTTAGCGTGTTTTCTCTTTAATTCAGCTGCAGTAGCTTGCAACTTCTGGATTTACGTATACAACGCACTCTAATCCGTCAGAGTAAAGTACATCTCCATTCTCACTTCTTCAGTGAAGTTTGTCCTGAGTTCCTACTACTGCAGGAATTTCTAGTAGGTCCCCAGCCATGATAGCTGGGTGAGGATGTGCGTCACTCAATGTTTGTGTAGCAAAACCTTTAACCGATATTGCTCGTTAAGTTGCTTTTGATTCATCAGATGGAGTTCAAGTCTTGTGCAATAGCGATTTGCTTCTTCATCGATTAGCTTGGGTTTGGTAGTCTGCACCTAGTAGGGTGGGCTAAAATACGTTTAGAAACGTCACGAGAATATCAGCAGCACGTGACTATCATTGCTAGTCAGTGTCCATTGATTCTAAACATTGAAAACAAACATACTCTGAAGTTTCTTTTCCATGCATATTCATGCGTTAATTTCTTTTGATTGAATATCAGTAACAGTCCCCATAGAATTCTGGGTCTTCTAAAAGTTAATAGAAGTGAGCTTCAAAATGCTTCTTTCTCAGCACCTAAGTTTTTCGTGATGCTTTATCTTTAACGTGATTGTTAATTCTTTTTAGATACTTTCAATCGCATCTTCAAAACGTTTAACCTCAGCAACAACTATCTTGAACTTTAACTTCTTTTAACTGTTAAGTTTGGCTCAACAAAAATGTGTGCTTTAACCGAGAGTATCATGAGAGGCTGCAATGCCTGTTTAGCCAGCATTTGTGACAATACTAATCCTTCTTTCTTCATTGTTTCTTCTATGCTGCTAAATGCTTCTGCTTCGTCCAGCTCCAGTCCAGCGTAAATTACGATATCAGCGTCTTTTCCAACTCCAAGACTCGCAACACCCATAATTGATTTTAAGTTAACTTTACGTCGTTGAATTCTAATTCAATGTTTTGGTGGAATTTGAGATGCAGCTTGTACTAATAAAAGTGGCTGGTCTGGCGTGGATTCCTGTTCATCGATAACTTTAAATTCTTTTGCTGTAACTATGAGTCATGTCTCTCCTTTTATTTATATTTACATTCAAATAATATCTCATGAAAGCAATATTTACAAGTATTTTTATACTTATTCTATACTAAGATTAGTAGCATTCTACTTAACAAAAGAAAACAGTTTCTTATCACGTGTATTAAAGCTGTTTACTACTCTTCTATTAGAAAATAACGTGAGAAACATCAGTGTTAACTAGACTTTTTCAACCTGACCAAATCATAAAAGTATCTGTCACACATGGGAAGTAACGATACTTTTTATATTATTCATTTTAATTAAATTTAAAATTATTGTATGTGTTTATATATACTGTAAACCTATTTATTAAATTAAACCAATTCTCCACCAAAGCTTAATTATAGATTTAAATTTCTCATAATCCTCTGCCAGTTTCTATTGAAGTCACGAGCGTTTTATTTACTTCTTTAAAATCAATACCAGCGGTCTTTAGCTGGCAATACACATCCACACCGGTAACATTGTCTATATATATTATGGTCATTGCATGGCTCTGAATCTTCTATAACCGTTATTCTTTTTAAAATCTGACGGTGGATAATATATTGAAACTTGTTCCTGAAGAACATATCCGGCTTCATTTATTTGCTAGCAACGTTTTCTTCGGACTTGAGAGTCAAAGCAGAAGCAGAAATAATCGTACCCTAACTCCCTCAGCCTTTTATGTGCGAAGAGTCTAAACGCGGTCCACTGACTCGTCTGTCATCTATCTCCTCCTTCTCCATCCTCCCTCTGTGTCTTTTTACCGCACTAATCAGTTTACTCAATTGTATTCATCCGCTGAAATTGTGTCTTATCATTCCTCTTATTTAAAGTTCTTCAACAGAAATCTTTTTGTACTAACATACGTTTTATATATATTCTTCTGGATTCGAATATTTGAATTAGAAAAGAATATAGTAATGTCCACTAATCTCTCAGATAAATACTCATAGTACATATGTACTTCAAGGAGCTTCAACAAGAGTGTATTAAGATTTTGGGACGAAAATTAGTCTTTTCATTCGTTTCTGTGAGTTCTTTTTAAGGACACGTATCGTAATTAATCTTTTGATATGTCTTGTGTTTATAAATTGTTTTACTATCAATCAACCACGAGATTTCAATCCTTCTAAAATTTCCTAATAATTTACTAAACAAGTTTAGCCACACTTTTAATGTCTACAATTAAAATAATTACTAATTAAAAAGATTATCGGCACACACACGGTTTGCGATTCATGACTTAATACAATCTGCTTTCGTAAAACTCATGTTTCTATTCACCTTTTATAACTGATTCCTAGATATTTGGTATGCTTTAGGGGTTGCACGACGTCCTCTGGAGTTCGCTCAATAAATCCTTCTTTCACTAAGTACGGTTCATATACATCCTCAATGTATACTCTCTTCTCCTATGGTAACAGCAATTGTTTTCTAATCAACAGCTCTACATCACCAACGTTTTATTAAACACTCTAAGATTTTATAGTCTATATTATCCAAGTCCTTTAGCACATCAACTTGAAGTAAATCTAAAGGAATTCCAGTTGCTAAATCTTTAGCTATTACACCATCATTTTAACGTATTGCGAAGTCTCTAACACGTTTTAACAACCTGTTTGCAATACGAGGTGTCCCACGAGATCTCCTAGCTGTTTCTTGGAACTCTCTTCATCAATATCACATTCAAAAATATCAGATGTTCTTTCTATAATATTTTGAAGTTCCAGAAATAGTATAAAATTCCAAACGACAATGCTACCGAAATCTATCTCGCAAAGGTGCTGTTAATGCTCCTGCTCTTGTCGTTGCTCCTACTAATGTACAAATGGAGGGAAGTTCAATTCTAGTGCTTCCGTGACTCTTCACCTTTCCTATAACAATATCAAGATAAAGGAGTCTTCCATGGCAGAGTATAATATCTCTTCAATAGATACCACTTGTTCTATGAATCTCATCGATAAAAAGGAACATCACCCGGTTCAAGACTAGTTAATATAGCAGCTAAATCTCGAGATTTCTCTATTGCAGGTCCTAGTATATTTAATCCCCACTTCCATCTCGTTAGCTATAATTGTCGCAAGTGTGGTGCTTCCCTAATCCAGGAGGTCCGTATAGTAAGCTTATTGATGGAAACTTCACCACGAAGTTTTGCAGCTTCTATAAATGTAAATTACTATGCTGTGTTCTTGTCCTATATACTGACTGAAAACTTCGGTCTTAAAGACTATTCTCACGCTCTTCACCAAAATTTTGGCTTGCAGATACCATTCTATCTTCCATAATTTCCTCCTTTCATCAATTATGCATTCATTAATAATTTTAATCCTTGTTTTACATATTCATCAACCCCAGAAAAATCGAATATGATAATTTTCTCAATTTTGCTAATTCTTTTTTACTATGTCTAGGGCTTCCAACTTGCTAACATTGCATCACTTAGATGTTTATTAGCTGCGGTTGGCGCACTACTGATATTCGATCATACTAAAATCAACCTTACCTTGTAAATCTGAGGATAATTTGCTGAGCCGATTTTCCCAATCGGAGACTTCGTAGAAATATTTTTACATCTTGATTCTCCGATGAGCTCCAATAGTTTCTTCACTAGTTCCTCCGGCTAATATAAGCTAAAAAGCACTCTGGGTCCTACGCCTTTTACCTGTCGATAATAGTAAGATACTTTTTCTGATACTTTGTTAGAAAATCCATAAAGTATCTGAGAATCTTCTCTTACCTGTTGACTTATAAAAACAATTTTCTTCTTATTCAGTTTTGAGTATTCGCACGGATTAGCAACAACTTCACCTCATAGCCTATTCCATTATTATCTACAACGATATTGGTCGGGTTTTGTTCTGAAATTTTTCTGCTGATATATGCGTACGTACATTTCACACTCCTGATTGGTGACTCAATTATAAAATTAAACGTATCTCAGTGTTTTATTTAATCAGAAATAATTGCCACGTAATAAACGAGACTTGCTGTATGTGTACTCAAGTTCATATTTCTATTTACTTTATCCTAAATCAACATTCCTTAACGATGCAGTTGCTGCTACTTTTTATATGCATCTTGTTGCATCAGTAAATCCAGTAATACTGAACATTTTTGTGAATAATTCTTTCCATTTTGGATCGTTTTCAACATCACGAGAGCTTTTCTAATTTTCTCTTGCAACTCTTTATCCATCTGCCGAAGCTGTAACCATAACACGCAGGAATCATATCTTTAGTTGCTAATTTTTGAATATCAGTTTTTGCTGTGGAAAATCTGCATATCATCTTCCACTCCATCAAATGTAGCAATTACATCCATCTTTGTCAGCAGTAGTTGTAAACTCTTATCATGTCACCACTAAATTGATAACTAATATCTTTATCTAAGTTAAGACCTGCTTCAACCAACATAGCACCTGGATAAATATATCCTGAGTGAAGATGAAGGATCTGCAGATGCTACTTTTCTTTACCTTTGACATCTTGTGGTGATTTAATACCAGAATCTTCTTATATAACTCACAGTATATCAGGTTTTCCTGTTTTGCTAGATGTTAGTATAGGTTTTGCACTACTTTGTTTGAGCAAGTAAAGATGAAAATGGAGGAATAATACCAAAATCAACACTTCCACTACCTAAACCTTCAACCACACCAATATGGTTACTAGCATGTGAAAGCTTCTACTTTTACTCTAATCTTTCAGAAGGTAATCAGAGATTGGTTTAAGATCTTCCTAACAAGTTTTCTCACTATTTTTCAAAGGAACAAATCCATTTTAATAACTTTTTCTTCTTTTTCGTTTTCAGTCTTCATAGTACATCCTACAATAGAAGACATAAAAACTAAATAACGCAATAATATTTTCCTCATATTATTTCCTCCTCAGTATTAAAAATAAATTTGATATAATTTTAACATACAATATATATCTAGCTTTTAAAAACGAAATAATAATAATTTTTCAGTATAAAATTTACATTATTAAAATAATGTTCGGTAATTACCTATAAATTTTTCGAATATTTTAATAATATGAAAAGATATATATACAAACCGTAATTTGGGCATACACCTTATATAAAGATGATTAAAAATTGGGCGGCTGCGGATTTTGAACCGGTGGTCGAGGTTTTACGCAGACCAGTGCCTGTACGCTTAACCAAAGCCGCCTTAGAGATTAAATTTTAATACTGGAGCGGCTGAGGGAGTCGAACCGAATGTCGGAACCACAATCCCGATGCGTTAACCACTTCGCTCACAGCCGCCATGTTTAACAACAATGTTGTGCCATTTTCATCAAGATTATGTCAAAGAACTTTTTAATAATTTTCAAATAAAGAAATAATTCCCTTTAACTCAATCGTTAAAGAATTGTTTAGTAATTGTGTTAGTATTTTTCTTCTTAGTACGTATACTAAACAAATTAATGCAATCCTACAAAGAGTTTGTAGGTAAAAGCTAATGTTCCTGTCTTTAGCTAATAGAGAATTTGATTTTCAACAGTTCCAAGATTTACTTGAGAAAGTATTTTGCTACCATTCCTTGATCTTTTAGCTACATCTGCTAAACCAACACTTACTTTGATCTTTATCCTTTGTCTTTCTTAAATACATTACCAAGTAATGTTGATAATTTAGATTTTCTTTCATTTACTTTTTCTGATGCTTTTTAGAGTTTCTAATGCATTGATTTACTTCATCTTGTTTTTGCATTTGCATTAGATAGATACTAAGATAGCTGCTTTTAAGCGCTTCTTTATATTCTTTCTTAACTGCTTCATCTGCTATCTTTTAAAACCGTCTTGTGACGTTAGGTCTCCATTTTCTCAACCTCAGCCCGCAAGCTCTGTATCTACACTTGGTGCTTCTGCTTTTGGTTGTTCCACTTTACCAGTATATTCTTTTGGTGCTTCTCACCTTCTCTGGTTCTACTATCGCTCTGCACTCCTGTGTATTCTTTTTGGTGCTTCCGCTTTTCTCTGGTATCTACTACGCTCCTAGCTTGAACCCCTGTATATTCTCTTGGTAGCTTCCACCTTTCTCTGGCTCCTACTATCTGCTCCTGCTTGTACTCCTGTGTATTCTCTTGGTGCTTCTACCTTCCACTGATTCTCTATCGCTCCTGCTTGCACTCCTGTATATTCTTTTGGCAGCTCCTTCTCGTTCTACTATCGCTCTGCTTGCCTCTATATTCTTTTGACGCTTCTACCTTCTCTGGTTTCTACCACTCGCTCCGGCTTGCACTCCTGTGATATTCTTTTTGGTGCTTCTACCTTCTCTAGGTTCTACTATCGCTCCTGCTTGCACTCCTGTATATTCTTTTTGGCGCTTCTACTTTCCGGTTCACCTTTTGCCTCTTTGGTTTAACACCAGTAAGTTTAGAGATAGCTACATTTAACTCTTCAACAGCTTTTGTTTACTTCTTCTTGTGTTGCGTATGTTCGTCTTCTATAGTTGTTTAGCTTTATTAGTCAGCTTTGTTGTACGCCTCTTTTAGCATCTAATGAAGCATACTCATACTATCACTATCTAGTTGTAGCTTTTGAAATTATCAGAAGCTAGTTTTCAGTTGACTCTTATCTCTTTAACCTCTTCTTTAGATTTGCATTTCTCTACAAAGAGCCACAAAATTACTAAATCCATCTACTGTGAAATACGAACTTTACCATCAACTACTTCGCCATTAACCGGTTCAATTGTTCCATCTTTTTCTCATGACCAAATTTCGCTGTGCATTTTATCTAATGATAAAAGTAACTTTTCTAGTTCCATCGACTTCTACTACCTTTATTATTTCTATCTTCTAAATGGATATCATAAAATACTACATCATATTTAGTTAAATCAACCTTACTGTCAGTTAGCTGTTTAAGTATTTTTCCTTGCTAGCTTTTTCAACATCTCCAACTACAAGTTTATAATCATTATAAAGTTTTAGCTTCTCCAAACTCAACTGTTGCTGGTGTAGTTGCACCTTCTAGCAGTTGTTACACCTTCTTACTTTTCTGAGCTAGACTCAATTGTAACTCTCTTTTGTGTTACGACCGTCTCCTACAACAAGTTCAAAATTATTTTCAGAAGACTCTATATCCTCAGGTAATACTACTTCAACAGTATACTTTACCATTTGTTTAATCGTTTTTGGAATTCCTTTTCTCACTATATAGACTTCTTGATAATTCTGTCACCTTGTTCATTTGTGACAAATACTTTTTGCTCAACAGGTATAACTTTATCAAAACTTTAATTATTGTCGTGTTTCTCTTTTGTTCTTCAAATGTAAATTCTAGCATCGTTTTGGTTGAATCATCTTTAGTAATTTCCAAAAAGCAACTTCTTTAGGACTAGTTAATTTGAAGAGCTTCACAGTTAAAACTACTTGTACCAGTATATTTACCATATGGCAGGCTGTTGAGGTTCTTACCATTTCTTTCGTGAAAGTCTTCTCCACTTCAACTCACCTTTTTCATTTTTATAGCATATCTTACGTTAGTGGAATAATCCCCTGTTCCATCTTTAGCTGTAGTTTTAACCTCTACAGTACCTTTTCAGTATTTTGAACTTTGAAATTCAGCACTTATCTTTGTTTCCTGCAAAGTCACCTACTTCATAAATAAATTTATCAAGAGATGCTTTTTCTGGAAGCGTAAATGTACCATCAATATTTGGTTCTACTTCACAACTTCTTTGCTCTCAGTTTTGCCGTCTTTACCTAGTCACTTTATAGCTTAATTTCTTATAAAAGCACTCCACTTCCGTTTTCTTTTACAGCATATGGTTTTAAATATTCTAGTTTTTCGTCATAAACTCCACCTGTACCAACAATTTGTGGTGCAACTCTATCAAGTGTAACGTTAAATGCTGTTTCCTGCATTTTTCGCTCTGTTGTAGCTGGGACTATAGCTAACATACATACTGATATTCACCATCTGGTAATGGATTTACCATTTTCTTTATCTTGACCTTTCCAGTTTGTTTCAGTAACTAACACAGCTATTCGTAGCTTTGTTATGGAAGAGTTCTTTTTACCAGATACATTACCATTTTCATAGTAATGGATTTTCTTTACGTTCAACATCATCTTTAGCATAAACAGATAATAGATTTCTCATAGTTTCTTAAGAATAGTTGCTTTTGAAATCCAATTTCATCGTGCTGTCTATCACCATTTTGGTAGAAAATGCTAATTTACCAAAATAATTAGACTTACTCTTAGGATGAGTGCTACTCTCCTAAAAACTTTTATATGTTTTTCTTTCACCATTTACATCAACAGTAACTAATGAAGTAAAGTTATTTTTATCATCACGCTCTGTTGTATATTAGGTTTATAGTAATAGAATGGTTTTTCATTTCCTGAAATTCATATATTGGTTTTTCAACTACTGGAAGATTTTGGAACTCACCTTTGAAACCAACATATGGAATTCCAGCAACTGCTGTATTCGTATCTTTAGGATCAAAGAATCTTACAAATCCTTCAAGATAATAACCATTTTGGCATTTGTCCTTCTAATTCATTTCTAGATTGTGTTGCATCTCTACAGTAATCGTAACAGATTTTTCTCCTTTAGCAGGAACAACTACTGTTTCTCCTCCATTACTTTCTGCTAATTGTCTTGGTTTTAGTGTAATTTGTCCATTTTCACTACCATCAGTATTTAAATAAGACTTGTAGACCAAGTTCTTTAGGTTGATCTGATAAGTTATGTAGTACTACATTAAACTTAAATGTATCTTGTACATTACTCAAAGGGATACTTCCATAATCATTGTCACCAGTCACATATAAATCACTAGCTGCTTTTAGAGACATCAATAACCCCAGCTCCTTGTTGTCTGGGTGACGTGATCGCTTTTGTTTCATTATTATAGTTTGGGAACTCCGCAGTACTCATTAATAAATGTTTTATTAATTTCTGTAATTCTTCACCTTGGAAGGTCAGGATATCTTTCCTGGAATACTTGTTTTCATTAATGATACAGCTCCCAGCTACGTGTGGTGAAGCCATACCTGTACCACTATCTAATCCATGCGTTCCATTATTGAAATGATGAATAAACATCACCACCAGTGTGCAGTAACATCTGCTTGAATAATCCAGTCTCCAGTTACTCCCCCAACGTGATCATGAAAAGTTGATTTGCTTGCATGCAGGTGAGTCTCTTACTGAAATGCCTGTAAATTTTAATTTATAATAATCTGGATAAGTTGCTAATAAAATTACCGAATTTATATCCAACAAACACTACAGGAAAAATCACTATCGTAATTATTTGTGCAGACATTAAGTAACTCTTCTCCACCTTCTTTTGAGTATTATATAAAACAACACCAGCAACTCCTGCTTTTGTAGCTGCTTTCTACTTTTGTCCATGAGTATTTCCACCTCCGCATCATTACTGCAATTTTACCTTTTACATCTTGGTTTTTAAAATCATTTTCTAAACCATAACCAGCATTAAAGTATGAATACTCAGTTTTCGGATTAAATCTTTTAGCAAATGGTCTGATTGTAGCTTCACCATTATCCCACTCTTCATTTCCTTCTAATCCAACAACAGTCATTACTTCAGTATTCATAACACTAGTGTTTATAGCCGCCACAGCTATTGAATCAGGCGTTACCGATGGCGTTCCGATTAATCCATAATCTGGATTAGAAGCACTTGGTTTACTTTGACCATTTCCAAATACATTATCATTCCCCGCAGCGACTACAACATTGACCCCAGCCTTTTTAGCAAGTGCAATTGCATCAATAGTACCTTGACCAACTTCTGTTACTGCTCCTGCAGTAGCACCTAGACTCATATTAATAGAGTCAGCACCTAATTTAACAGCATCTTCTATAGCTTTAACATATAAAAACGTACTTGTTTTTGCTCCACCTTGTTTATCTGAGAAAACTCTCATGAAAATTAATTGTGACTCTGGAGCAACACCTGCTACATATTCATTGTTTGGTGCTTTTTTCGTTGGATTCCCAACTGAAGTACCTACAACGTGCATACCGTGTGATTTATCTTTTTTCTCTTTTAAGTTATTATCCCAGTCGTAGTAGTTAAACGCATAAATCAGTTTATCACTATACCATTTACCATAATCAATTCCAGCTTTTTCTCTTACAGATTCTAGTTCAGCTTTATTTTTATATTTAGCCTTACTAGCATCAGTTAGATGTAATATATCATGATTAGGGTCTAAACCTGAGTCAATAACAGCCACTACTCTCTCTTGACCTTTATAGCCTTTATCCCAAAGACCTTGAACACCGATAATTCTATTACTATCGATAACTGTATTTTCAAAAGCAGTATCTATCTTCATTATTTTAGTAGTAGTTTCTGGAACTTCATAATCAACACTCACTTCAACACTGTTTACAAAATCCATCGCCTGAATAGCATCAGCATCAAAGTGTTTCTAAAAGAAAATCCATTTAAAAAGTGTGTCATATTCAAATAATACTTTGTAATCAACACCTTTATCTTTTAATTTCTTTTTAGTGCTCGTTCACGTGGTTCTTTAGTACTCTTTTCACGTTCTTTTCTTCCTTCTTCAGTTTTCAATGAATTAGGATCACTTTGTCCTCTTTTAAAAGAAACAATAATTCTAACTTTATCCTCATCTTTTAAAAGTATGTGCAGAAGTATTAGATGCAGCATCAGCCTTTCCATTTTCTTCAGCATATACCCAATTCTTCTCGTAAATATTAAAATCCATCACATGTAGATTAGTTAATAATAATGTAGCTGTTAGCAAATGATATAGCAGCTTTTTCTAAATTGCATTATTCCTCTCCTAAGTATATTTTAGTTACATTTCTATATTTAAACATATATTGTCTGTAAAATCAATAGATTTTTCTGTTTAATTATTAAAAGAAAAAGATCTAGTTTCCTAAGTTTTTCTCTTTTCTTTATTCTCTGTATTTCTAATGGTAATCCATCTGGATGAAAAGATAAAGCCATTTCTTATTATCAAAATCATCGTATCTTAATTCTTCATGTAAATATCTAATTCTATCAAATTTTTCAGAACCGCTTCACATCATCAACTTTCAGCTAATGTCTTGATCCACTGTATTCTGGACTTGGTATCTTAGGTCTTAATGGAGCAGCTTCTTTAATAAAAATTTCTAATACTAGATTCCTTGTTTTACATTGTAATAATATCATTCTTCTCTGGACGATGATATTCACTTGTAATTCTAAACCCTAGTTTATCTACATAAAACTCCTTTTGTTTTCTGATAATTAGTTCCGATGTTGCTATATGATGTATATTACTAAACATTTCTCTCTCTGTGTTTATATTTCTAACTATTTCGATAGCCTTCGACAATTCTACAGATCAACTTCTTCAAAATCACTTTTTCTGTATATCTGCTTGATACATCTTCCACATTTGTCATAACATCTATCCCATATTTCTTAAAAGTTCCATGAATTTGTGACACTCAGTTTCTGTAATAATTTTTCAAGATTATCCGTTGATATCCCTGCTCCTGCGAGAATCTCTATATGTTGCCCATATTTCGCCTGAAGAAATTTCAAAAGTTTTGTACCCTCTATTAACATTAGCTCCTAATCCACTTGTTAGGACCCTAGTACAACCTAATCCTATTAAACGCTGAAGATTATATTCAAGTTCATCAGAACAATCAGAACGCCCTATGAAAAATACCTCAGCTCCAAAACTATCACAAAGCTCTATCATCTTTTCTGTTTCTATCCAATCTATCTTTCTGTCTTCAGTTAGAAATCCAAAAACTATTCCATTAGCACCATGTTTTAAAAGTTCTCTCGCCTCTCTGAACATCTGCTCTTTTTCTATTCTAGAATAACAAAAACCTCCACCTCTGGCCTTACCATGTGCCATAATCGGTATTTACTCCACTTTTCTAACACCATATCCAAAACTGTGGTAGTAGGCGTTAATCCCCTAGTAGCTAGCACTAATCAATTCTATTCTGTCCGCACCTTTCGCACGGGCTGCAAACAATCCTGAGACACTAGTAGCACATGCTCAATTTTTATCATATCCCTATTCTCCCTTAATCTCTTTAGTTATATTATATCATATTATCTTATACTTTTATTTAAAATCTATAATTTTATGATATTTAAATCTATTACTTCTAAATTCAACTACACAAAGTTTTCCTTCCTAAGAAAAGGTATAAAAAATAATTTCATACCTTTTCTATATTACTAAGAATATATATGTTTTTCAAATATAGACGTTCTAAAATCTTTAGTTTGATCCAAATACGCTTTAAATATTGCTTTTTCAGTTTTAAGAACCCTACTATTTGTTTCTGGATATAGTCTGCGCTTCATCTTCTGCATCGCCTCTACCGCTTCGGCAATCATTCTATCTAGTACATTTATGTCCATATCGCGATACATTTCGTTGACGACCAATGGAGTATTAGGATTAATAAAGTTAACTCTATTTAGTTTTACTAAATTTATTTTCTCTTTCATATACATATCCTTCTTGAATTCTACCCAAGTTCTATATCTATTATTAAAAGACTTTTTCAAGTACTAATTTATCTGTAACTAAACCTACTTCTTTACCATAAGATTTAATCTTACTTCCCGCCAACTTTTTGCATCTTTTTCATATTGATTTGAGATATAAGGGACCATACCTCTTTATATCCTTTTGCAGCTAATAATTCGAATGCCATACATGACGTCCATTAAATCACCAGGAGTCCCTTTTCTCTCCACTAAAGACCCGAATAAATCGGTGAAAATAAATCAATTGTATAATAACCATTTTCTTATACCTTGGTCTTTTGTCCTCTACTAGTAATAATATCATTTTTCAATTAAACTATCAAAAGAATTTAATTTATTAACTTCATCCATAGTTAATCTTCGAACAACATTTGTCGCGTATACATTATTACCGTCTTGGAGGTCGAATCTATTTTTCAACTTTCTTAATAACTCATATGATTTGCTTCTAAATTAGCTACAGCTTTTCCTTCTAAATATTCTAACATATAAATTAATCAAACATATTATGCATATAATTATGTGATCTTCTGCACTATTAAATCGTTGAGTTGGGTCTGCTACTTGAAGTCTTGTTGAATTTTCTAATCTCATATTTCAATACAGGAGTTGATCGTTATCGTTGGGTCATACGAATGGTCAGGCGCCTGTAACAATCCTTTAGCATAAAACTCTGGTCCAAGACCAATTCTTCTACCATATCCTCCAAGATAAATCTCTCTATCTGAGTTATGCGTCATCTCATGAGTATGTTACTGCACCAGATTTATCAGCATACGATGAGCCATATAGTAGAACGCATCTCCCGTAACATAAGCACCATGTTGATTATGCACTACATTGTTCCTGCTGGCCCAAAAGGAAATATTTTTATCGCAGGTGATTTGTTGAAAGAAATCTGCTTGGCTAACTACTTTTATTATCATCATTACCAAATTTAAAAGCATCTGTATACTAATATACTTCTGTATAATTTTCTCTATTTTCGTTATCTAGAATCTTATACCAATAATCATAATGGTCTCTAAATCGTTTTAGCCGCTTCTTTAACTTTCTCTTCTACATAATTATTTAATCTTTCTCCCTTAGGATATTCAGAACTTCTATATCTATCGTAAGCTCCAAATCCTATGGTTGAAATATTCGCTATCATAAAACACCGACTTTTCTGGAAGTGTTAGTAACAGCAATACCATACTGATATTTCCAAGATGGACTAGTTAATCTATCATATACTCCAATAGAATATTTAGTTCCCTCTTTCCTTGTTTTCTCTTACCTCTTCAATAGTGGATTTTTCTTCAACTATATAGCTTTTTGTGTTTTTAAACCACTCATTGTTAGAAGTTTTTGTATACTTTTCTATATCCTTCTAATGCTTTTAAATAAAGTTTTCTGTTCCATAATTTTTCGCTAACAATACATATATAAGTAATAACATTATTCTTAGCTAATAAAATTATTAAAACCCAGTTTACCTAATTCAATAACATTATCTGAGAGCCGAACTATTTGATTTTACCAAAAGAAATTCAAATGATACATTATTAAATCTTTAGCATTTGTTTCCCCCATAATTAAAATTATACCAGCGTTCTAAATACGTTAAAACCTAATAATAGCTGTATTCTGTTTAATTTTCTGAATAACGTAATTATCAATTATCAATTACTGTTCTCAGCGATTGCTGCATCTGCTGACGCGAAGTTTCGCTAAACTATCACCTATAGCTTCTTTTTGTTTTATCAAATTGTTCATCTAAAATATAATTCTGTTAATTTTATATCTCCAGAAATATCTAATATAACTGAAAGTTGAATTATATTGTACAGATTTTTAAATCAGATATAACATTATTAATTATACTACTGTAATCATGTGTAATAATGCATTAGGCGTATACAATAGTTTTGTTTGTTCAATTTCATATTCTGCAACTTTTGAAAAAGTCACCTTTATAAGTAATATTCAATATTTGATGACGAATTATCTGCATAATGTAATAATAATTTATTAATTCTCTCTTTATTTTACTAATATCAGTAATTACTTCCTTGTCTCTCATAGGAACTACAGATAAAGATGCTGAGTATATAAATCATCATTAGTACTTACCAAATTCCATACTGTAACAATAGTCTCTCTATTATAAAACGGCAGTAATTTTTCTATATTTTTATACGCCCTTAACCTAGAAACATCAACATCTTTTAATTTACTATAATCCGTTACATATTTAGAGAAATTAAAAGTCCTCAGTTTTAATATTTCTTAGGAACAAGTTGAGCTTTTTCACATTAATATCATCCGCTTCTAGCAGTTCCTCTTTGCTCTTCAGAATCTTTGCTCAGCACTTCATCATCTGCTTGAACTACTTTTTACTACCTTATTATTTTTATTGCTATAGACATATAGTTTCTTTTAATACCTCTAAAATCACTAACCAGCTATAGCTTACGTTTGTAACATTAACATCACTTAAGACAATAGATAGTTGTCCAGATTTCTCTTCACCTGATACAGCGTCCCAAAGTTACCTACAACTCCTACTTTTACCAAAATGTTGCACATTGTTAAGATTTCTTCAACGTAACTATTACTGATTCTAGCACTTCTATCAACAACCCCAGCTATACCACCAACTGTTTGGTCCCCTTGATTAGCATTTGTCGCCATATCGATAGATGAAACCGATTTATCTGTATGAAAGCATTATCACCCGAGTTTTCCTACAATCCTCCAATTTGGTAGTTGATTTTTGTATCATAAGTATAGTTATTCTACCAGTAAAACTACTGTTATAAAGTTCTAGAATTTTCAACTCGCGAAACTAAACCACCTATTCCCCTTTCTCCTGCGATTATACCATTAGAGGTGTACATTACTAAAAGTAGTATTATCCTTCTTTCGCTATTGTAGCGAGTGTCTTTTGCAGAAATATTACATCTTTTATTGAAATATCTTTTACTGTAGCACTTTGGGTTTAGAAGTGCTAAATAATGGTTTCTTTTCAGATTATATATAGCATATTGCTTATCATTATTTTTACCTATTAATGTACCTGTAAACTCATTACTAACATAGCTTTCTTGACCTGCTTGAAGTTCTACTTCACGAGCATCCATAGTTGCTCCCAAACACGAACGTACCATGTAAATTTCTATTCATTGCTTCCACTAGGTTTTTAAATGATGTATAAAACTTCGTTTTCACTATTAACAGTTTTTGGTAAATAATAAGTATAATTTTCTAAAGTACTATCATTTTTCATGTTGAATTAAATCGAGTTGCTCGACCAACAATTTTATACATACTTCTTGATTATCTCTTTGTCACTTGTAATACTTGAACAGGTAACATCACATCTTTAAACTTCTCTGATTTTACTTTCATAAAGTAGTTACTAGGGATTATTCGGAACCGTATCAAATGAAGTTAGATGTCGATATTTATTATTTTCTACTGTAAACAATTCCCACATTTGAAATATTTCTAAGTTCTAGTTTCTCATCTACTGTTCTTTCTTTTTCTGCACTAGGTTGTTCCAATTTTACCTGTATATTCTTTCGGTGCTTCTATCTTCTCTGGCTCGACTAGCGCTCCAGCTTGCACTCCTGTATACTCCTTCGGCGCTTCTACTTTTCTGGTTCGACTAAGCGCTCCAGCTTGCACTCTGTATACCTCCTTCAGCGCTTCTACTCTTTCTGTTCCTAGCGTCCAGCTTGTATTCCTGTGTACTCCTTCTTGGTCTCTACTTTCTCTGGTTCCACTAGCGCTCAGCTTGTACTCCTGTGTATTCCTTTCTCGTTTAGCTCTACTTTTTCTGGTCTCGACTAGCCTCAGCTTGCACTCCTGTGTATTCCTAGGTGGTTCTACTTTTCTGGTTCCACTAGCGCTCCCAGCTTGTACTCCTGGATATTCTAGGTGGTTCTACTTTTCTGGTTCCACTAGCGCTCCAGCTTGTACTCCTGTGTACTCTTTTTGGTGCTTCTGCTTTTGCTGGTTCCCGACACCAAAGCTGTCTCCACCATATTGTGGTTCTACTTTTTCCAGCTCGACTATCGCTCCAGCTTGCACTGCTTTGACTCTTTTGGTGCTTTCTACTTTTGCCGGTTCTACTATTGTCCGGCTGCACCTTATACTCTTTCGGTGCTCTCTGCTTTTGCCGGTTTCTACTATTGCTCCGGCTTGTACCCCTTGCCACTCTTTTCAGTTGCTTCTGCTTTTGCTGGTTCTACCATTGCTCCGGCTTGTACCCCTTTATACTTTTAGTGCTTCTGCTTTTCTGGCTCAACTATCGCTCCAGCTTGCACTCCTTTGCCCACTCTTTCGGTGCTTCTGCTTTTGCTGGTTCTACTATCCTCCAGACTGCACTCCTTTGTACTCTTTCGGTGCTTCTGCTTTTGCCTGGTTCAACTATTGCTCCGGCTTGTACTGCTTGTATTCTGATTTACTTCTGCAGGTTTGCTAATTTTTCACCTTTAGTAAACTTTTTGTTTTTCTACCTTCTTTTGTCCCTTTTCAATTATTTCCAGAAAATCGGAGCTTCAGTATTACTTGAAATTAATTCTCTTGATACTTCTTTTTCCTTCAACAGTAAATACTCTTATAATATCAGTTTTTACCTACTTTCCCTTTTTGTTTTATTCTTGTTATTCCTTCAGGCAACTGACTATTGCTTTCTATGATTTGACTCTATATTGTAAATGATGTTTCTATTATTTTATCTGAATATAGTAATTCAGGTTTAGTCAGTTTCCTTCAACTAACACCCTCATCTTGAGGATTGATGAGTATTAACTCCTAATACTATCTTCTTTTATCAGTAACTTTTTGGTGTGTGTATTTTTCTGTATCAATTACATTTTGTATCTATAATTTCTTTTAATTGTTGTTGGTTTTTATTATTTTTGTTGGAAATTAACATTTGTCTTCACTTCTTCTCTTTTAATTGTTTAGTTTCATTTTTAATAAATCCAACAAAACTATACCCAGTATTGACGAAATATTAGGTAATTTTATCCCCTACTTTTAAGTTATAATCCATGTTGTATACTGATAATTGTAAGTCCTCCATAGCACGAACTGGTAACTCTAGGTAGTTGCTCATACTCGTTACTAACAGTATTGATGGTATGAGTTTTATTTTTACCTTTTGCTACAACAACTTCTTAGTGGACCTAGCATACCTCCTAAAACACACTCCCCAACTCCGTAATTCAAACCTGTATTAGGAAGTTTATTTAGTTGTGCTGTTTTTAGTCAGCATACAAGATAATATGTTTCCTCTGTACTATTAACCACACTTGGTACTTCTATTAATTCCTTTTCCTTATCAGTAAGATTATCTTCTCCTATGTATTTATAATGAACAATTGCATTATCTGCAGCCTTCACTATATAGTCTTCAGGTTGAACAGTCGACACTAAGAAGAAAGAACCTAGGTCATTGAACAGACACCGATGATCACTTTCTCCAAGTCAGAAAACTTATTATATTTTTCTCTAAAAATTTTCTCAATGTCCTTCTTTTCATCTATTCTATTAATTATTATTTTATGATTAATACATTAATTATAAAAGCTTTTCTAAGAAAAATGCAAGAAAAACAGATATTAGTGAAACCATACTATAATTAACAATATTACATCTTAAAATTAATTAATATTTAAATATAGTTAACACTTTAAATTTACGTTAACTATTACAGTATATAAATTTATTACTCCATAAGAAAACTGGAAGTTATTTGTTACTTCCAGTTTAAAATCTATTTGTTTAACATACCAGCTTGAAGTTGGTACATTTGTAATAATTACCTTGTAACGCTATTAACTCTTCATGCGTTCCAGATTCAATAATTTCACCTTTATCTAGTACATAGATACAGTTAGAATCTTGAATCGTAGATAATCTATGAGCAATCGCTATTGTAGTTCTACCTTTTCTCATTTTCTCAAGAGAATTTTGAATCAACTCTTCTGTTTCAGAGTCGATATTTGCAGTGGCTTCATCAAGAATAAGTATCTTCGAGCTTACTTGCTATAGTTCTAGCAAATGTTAAAGTTATCTCTCCAGATGAGAACGTTGAACCTCTTTCTGTAACTACACTATCATACTTATCTTCTAATTTATCGATAAAATTATGAGCATCAACAAATTTCGCCGCTTCAATAACATCTTCTCTTGTTAATTCTTCATTATACATTTTAATATTAGACTCTACAGTTCCATGATATAAGAATGGATCTTGAAGTACTAGTCCAATACTGTTTCTTAATTCCTTAGAACTATAATCTTTAATATTAACTCCATCAATTAAGATTTCTCCTCTATCATAATCATAGAATCTTAGGAATAGATTCATAATAGAAGAGTTACCAGAACCAGTAGCTCCAACAAACGCTATACTCTCTCCATTTTTAACGCTAAATGAAATATTTTTAAGAACATCGCGTTTACCATCATAAGAGAAGCTAACATTTTTGAACTCGATATCACCACGAGAAATTTTATAATCACTCTCTTTTTGCTCAGGCTCATACTCCTCATTATCTATTAATGTGAAAACACGTCCTGCAGAAATTATAGAAGTTTGAAGGATAGAGAAGTTTTGCATAAGTTCAATTAATGGATTGAACAACTGATTCGTATATTGAATAAACGCATAGATTATCCCAGCTGTAAATCCAGCACTTTCAAAACTTAGCCCAAAATACATTACGATAACACCATATGCTAGTACTTTAAATAAAGCCATAGCTGGTCTTAATAATAAACTATCAACTTTCAATGATTTAGTGTAATAACGAAGGTGTTCATTATTAACCTCTCCAAATTCATCAATTAGACGTTGTTCCTGATTAAATACTTGGATAATCTTCATACCCTCTATAGATTCAGATAATTTAGTATTCATTTCACTGAGTTTTCGCACGAGAAATTTCTACTAATCTACTAGAAAGCTTCTGGGTATAAGTATACCGAACCTACCATTACAGGAATAAATAGTATCATGTAAATTGTTAATTGCCAACTTGAGAGCAATCATTGCAGAAAGTGTTACTACAAACATAAGTATAGTATTTAGGAAACTTGAGAAAATTGTTCCAAAACATATCCGCAACAGCCTGTGTATCATTAGTTAATCTTGATACGACAGAACCCTACAGAGTCTTATCAGTATGACATACCTAATTTTTGCAGTTAGCAAAACTATCATTTTCGCAAATCTCTAACTATACTGTGAGCTACTTTTTTGTGAAGTAATACTCTCTAAAAATGTAAACACAACTCTTAGGATAAACAATCCAAAATAAATTATTAATATATATAATCCAGCTTTAGCAATATTCTGTAATATAGTTATCAATATAATATTGAGCTAAAAGAGGAATTGCTGTTCGACTATCGAAGTCATTAATATAAATAATAATACTAATATCGATAAGCCTTTATAGCGCAACATATAGCGCATTAATCTAAAAAACGTCTTACTTTTCGACATCTTCACTTCCTCCTTTCAAGCTTTCTTCCATCTGTTGACTTTCATAAGTCTCTTTATACCAACCATTATTGGCAATAAGTTCATCATGCGTTCCTTTTTCAATAATCGTATTATCACCTAAAACAATTATTAAATCAGCTTCCACTACTGCAGAAAGTCTATGTGCAGTAATGATATTAGTTTGACCACTACGTTGTTCTTTTAAATTCTCTAAAATCACGTGCTCTGTCTTAGCATCAACCGCAGATAATGAATCATCAAGGATTAAAATCTCAGGATTAATAATCAAGGCACGACTCATTGCTAAACGTTGTTTTTGACCACCAGAAAGACTAACACCTTTCTCACCAACAATTGTATCAAACTTCTCTGGCATAGCCATAATATCATCATATAAACCACAGATTTTAGTAATTTCTTCTACCTTCTTATCATCAATTAAAGGCTTAGCAAAACGAATATTCTCTTTAATCGACATAGCAAATAGTACCTGATCTTGAGGTACATATCCGATAAGTTTTCTAAGGTCATTAATACTATATTCAGCAATATCTCTGTTGTTAAGCATAATGTTACCAGATTTAATATTAAATTCTCTTAATAATAACCTTAATAATGTAGTTTTACCTGCTCCAGTAACACCTACGATACCAAGTGTTTGACCTTTTTCAATAGCAAACTTAATATCTCTTAGAACACTCTTACCTTCTTCAAATTCGAAATTGTTGATATTATATTCAAGTCTACCATTTTCAGCCTTAACTTTACTATCCAAGTTAGTATTTACCTCATTAACTTCAGCTAATAAACTCTCAATACGTTTATAAGATACTTCACCACGTTGCGATATATTGTATAACCAACCGATTGCTTGAAGCGGCCATACTAACATATCAAGATAAGTCACAAAAGTAACCAACTCACCAACTGATAAATCACCATTTGAGATAAAAATACCACCGAAGACAAGAGTAAGAGTATAAGATAACCCTACGAAGATTAATACCATCGGATCAAATAATGAGTTATACTTAGCAGCGATAACGTTCTTACCGAAAACTTTGTTATTAACTTCTCTAAAGCTCTTTATTTCATCATTACCATAACCGAATGATTTAGTAACCTTTATCCCAGAGGCACTCTCTTGAACTTTATTATTCAGATCAGAAAACGACTCTTGCGCTGCTTCAAAACTCTCATAGTTTTTATCACCAATATAATTAGTAGCATACGCTAAAAATGGTAAAGGAATAATAGCTATTAGAGTTAACTTGAAATCAATTAAAAATATCATCGTAAAATAATGTCACTAAAGCTGTAATACTCGCATCAACAGCCGACATTACTCCTCCACCAGCAACCATTGCTACTGAGTTAATATCATTTGTTGCATGTGCCATCAAGTCACCTGTACGGTATTTTTGGAAGAACGATGGCGACATCTTAGTAAAGTGTTCAAATAGTCTTGATCTTAAGATTCTTCCTAGATTATATGCTGCTCCAAAAATATAAACACGCCAAACATAACGAAGTGCGTACATCGCAGAGTGCAGCTAATACAAGATAACCAAACATTGAGAATAACTCACCATTAGTTAAATTTCAGCCTCAATTTTTATCAATAACAGTCCCAATAACTTTGGGTGGAATTAAGTTGATACTTTCACCAAGACAGAGCAATTATCCCAATATTGTAACGTCTTTTTTCTAGCTTCATAAACCAAGCTAATTTTCTAAATAAATACATCTACACATCACCTAACCCTTCTTCTAATTTTGAAAATACTTCTCCGATTTTTTCATTAATTACTAGATCCGCCATATTATCCTGAGGAGTAGATGATTTGTTAATAACAACCAAATACTTTCCTCTAAAATAATGTAGTAGGTTAGCTGCTGGATAAACACTTAATGAAGTACCACCGATAATCAGTACCTCAGCTCTTTCAATAAAGTTAATCGCAGCATTAAACACCGCCATATCCAATTCTTCTTCATACAGAGTGACATACGGTTTAATTACTCCACCACATTTATCACAACTTGGTATTTCTTCATTTTTAGCTAAAAAGTCTTCTAAGTTATAAAAACTTTTACACTTAGTACAATAGTTAGAATCAACGCTTCCATGAAGTTTCAAGACATTTTTACTACCCGCCTGTTCATGTAAAGTATCAATATTTTGTGTAATTACCGCTTTTAGTTTTCCTTGATTTTCTAAGTCAGCCAAATAAAAATGAGCCCTATTAGGCTTAGCATTAGGATGAACTAAATGTTTTTTATAAAAATCAAAGAAATCCACAGGATATTTCACAAACATAGTCCTAGAAACAAGTTGTTCAGGTGTAAAATGACGATTTAGTTTAACATTAAACACTCCATTCGCACTTCGAAAATCCGGTATATCAGATTCAGTTGAAACACCCGCTCCACCAAAAAAGACAATATTATCATTCAACTCTATTATTTTTTTTAGTTTCTCTATGTCATTCATAATACTTACCTCCTTATAATATATTATAAAAGCCATTAAAAGAAGGAAACCTGCTTTTAAGTCTCCTTCTTTCAATTAACTACTAATTAGCTTCTTTTTCTTTTTGAGCTTTTAACTCTTTGATACGTTGTTTACGTTCTTCAATACGAGCTTTTTTCTCTTCACGAGACGTACTCTTAATTGGGCCACGTGCAATATGCTCTTTACTATCGTTAGTAACTAGGTTTGTTGGCTCTTGTTTCATTTCGATTTCTTCGTGACGTTCCACTCTGATACGCATTAAGTTAGTAACAACCTCAACTTGAATATCATCTATCATATATTCGAACATTTCATGCCCTTCATTTTTATATTCACGAAGTGGGTCAATTTGTCCATAAGAACGAAGGAAAATCCCTTTTCTAAGTTGATCCATTTGGTCAATGTGATCAGTCCATCTATCATCAATAGCGTTAAGAAGAATATATCTCTCAAATGAATTCATTGTTTCATCACCAAGTAATTCACGTTTTTCAGCTAATTCTAAGTTAATTCTATGTAATACAAGTTCGCGAATTTCATCATCAGACATAACTTCTGAATATTCACTCTCTGTAATAGGTTTTTGTCCTAAGAATTTCTCATTAAGTGATTTAATGATTTCTTCCGTTTCTTCTTTTTCACTATGAGCTTCCATATTTTCTATAATATAAGCCATAGTCTTATCTACTGCATCACCTATCATATCTTGGATAATATCGGTAACAACTTCATTCTCCAATACTTCATTTCTTTCAGCATACATAATTTCACGTTGTTTACGTAATACATCATCATATTGAAGTACTTGTTACGTGAGTCATAGTTATTACCTTCAACACGTTTTTGAGCACTTTCAACTGATCTACTTACCATTCTACTTTCAAGCGGTGTATCTACATCTTTACCCATGATTTTTTGTAATCTATCAGCTCCGAAACGAACCATAAGTTCATCTTCTAGTGATAGATAGAATCTACTGTAACCTGGATCCCCTTGAGCGTCCTGAACGACCACGTGATGGTTATCGATACGACGTGATTCGTGACGTTCTGTACCAATTACAGCAAGACCACCTAATTCACGAACACCTTCACCAAGTTTAATATCCGTACCACGACCAGCCATGTTAGTCGCGATTGTTACTGAACCACGTTGACCAGCTTGTTTAATGATTTCAGCTTCACTCTCGTTTTGTTTTAGCGATTAAGGACTTTATGAGGAACACCGTATTTATATAATAATTTAGATACTAGTTCACTTGTTTTCAATAGACACTGTACCTAAAAAGAACTGGTTGTCCTTTATCATAACGTTCTTTTAACTTCTTGTGCTACTGCATTAAACTTAGCTTCCATATTTGAGTAAATGAAATCTGGTTCATCAATCCTTTGGATTGAGTCTGTTCGTAGAAATTGTAGTTACAAACATGTTATAAATATTTTCTAAATTCTTCTTCCTCTGTTTTTACCAGTACCAGTCATTCCACTAAGTTTTTTATACATTCTGAAGAAGTTTTGGAATGTAATAGTCGCCATTGTTTTACTTTCTTTTTGGATTGGAACACCTTCTTTAGCTTCAATAGCTTGGTGTAATCCTTCAGAGAACCGACGTCCAGGCATTGTACGACCAGTGAATTGGTCAACGATTAAAAATTTCTCCATCTTCTGCAACTACGTAGTCAACATCTAGTGCCATTGTGTAATTAGCTTTTAACGCTTGATTAATATGATGCGTCAAATCAACATTTTTTAAATCATATAGATTTTTTAAACCAAAGTAACTTTCTGCTTTATCAATACCATTTTCAGAAAGTTGGATAGATTTTGTTTTAATGTCTAATGTATAATCTCCATCACTACCATCTTCTTTTTCTGCTTTTCAATGTTTTAACGAGAGCGTGCAACTGATATGATGAAGTTGATTCTTGACCTTCACCAGAGATAATAAGTGGTGTACGTGCTTCATCGATAAGTACTGAGTCAACCTCATCGATTACAGCATAGTTTAATGGACGTTGAACGCGAGCTTCAACTGTTTTAACCATGTTGTCTCTTAAGTAGTCAAACCCTAACTCATTGTTAGTTGAGTATGTAATATCAGCATTATATGCTGCTCTTTCTCTTCGAGTTTAGAGTTTAAGTTAAGACCTACAGAAAGCCCCATGTGGTTATAAAAAGTTCCCATTTCTTGAGCATCACGTTGAGATAAGTGATTCGTTAACTGTAACAACGTTGCACTCTTCACCTGCTAATGCATTCCAAGTATGACTGGCATTGTCGCAGTAAGAGTTTACCTTCCTGTTCTCATCTCTGCGATATCTCCACGGTGAAGTGCGATACCACCCATGATTTGAACCTTATATGGTTTCATTCCTAGTGAACGAAATGCTCCTTCACGAGCTGCAGCAAATGCATCTACTAAAATTTTATCTAATATTTCAGGTGTAGCTTTTCCTTTTCTTTTGTTCTTGGATATGAGCTTTAAATTCTTCAGTTTTATTTATTAATTGTTCATCGCTAAGACTAGAATATTCTTCATCTTTAGCTAATACTTTATCAGCTAATTTTGATAAGCTTTTTACTTCCTCTTCTGTTAGCATCAAATATTTTTCCTAAAATAGCCATTAATATTTTTCCTTCCAACATATTTTTCTATTAAATGATTTTATAATCATATTATAATTCATCTCTTAATTATAACATTCATTTTATCTTTAAAGCAACCACAATAGCGCGATTTTAAGTTGATATTAACTATGTAATACATTCAACAAAATGAAGCTAAATGAATTTATATATTTTTGATTTTTAAAGTAAAAATAATAGAATAGACTCTAAAAATTGATTATATAATAATCTCGTTTTAAAAACCATTCTATCTGCATATTATTATTTAAATCATTACAGTTTTAACATTATTAATCATCGCTCAATAAATCATTCGAAATTTTATAGAAATAAATGCTATTGCTGACCAACAATTTAGATAATTGGTTAACCGTCGTTGGCTATTTCTCTCTAATATCTCATCTCTCATAACCTCAGTCATTAGAAGATGAAGTAACTCCTAATTTTTTCAGATTTTTCTCTCCAGATACTTTTTCAATACATCTTTGAATTCAGATATCGATATTTTTTGAACCATTGAATTCACTTTTTACATCTCTTTAATACATTTTTCTCAGCAATTTTCTAATGCTTTTTCTCATTGATATCTAATAATAATCTAAGTTCGTACTCTTCCCATTTCACTGTATCCTCTTCTATATAATCATTATTTTTATATCAGGATTAATTAAACTATTCTTTATCTTCTCAATTTCTTCCTCAGTATATATTTCTTTTTAAATCTTTTTCTTTTTCTCTAATGAGACTATTTAAACGATCTAGATTAATTACATCAATACCTCTTAATGCATCCTTGTCTTCTATTTCTATTCCAGTTTCCTCATTCGCATAAACTACTATAGGATGCATCTCTTTAATTTCTACTCCCAAATCTAGTTGTTCTAAAATCATTTTTGTCGTTCAATTTGATTTAAAACACTAAAAGTTCTATTCTTCTTACCTTCGTTTATAAGATAAAAACTCCCTGTTTTTATCAATTTTAACATTAAACTTAGTATTTTTACATTCAATTAAATACATAGCTTTCTTAGTTAATATAACAAAGTCAATCATGGCACTGAAATTCACCAATATTAATAGAGATATCTTTAAAAATGTGCATAGGATAAAAACTATACTTCAACTCATCTAGTACTTTATTTTCACCAATTTCACCTATTTTATATAGTAAAATTTGATAGTTAATAGCATTGTTTTTAAGGGATGTGAAGTCTCTGTTTTTGCTTCTCCATTAGTTTTCTAACACTATAGTTCAACATATCATTCGCTCTAAAAATTTCTATTCTTTCACCATTAGGTAAAGCAACATATTCTGTTTTTACTACTTATAATATCGTTTATCTCTTTCAAAGTATCATCTATTACATAATCTTTATTTGTACTATCCTCGTCCAATAACAATTCTCGAGATAGTTTATCCTCGTTACAAGAGTCGCACCATCATTAATAATTTTTAATATTCTTTTAAAAAATATACCTTCATTTTTCAATTGATTGTTGGTCATATTTTTATAAAAGGTCCCTTAATTTCAAAACTACAACAATGTTTACAAAAACGATAATCTCCCCAAATAAAGTCCACCCAATCTAAAGAAGGTTTATTAGTAGATTTTTCAATGTTCTACAGGATACTTCATGTATCAAACCGCTCTCCATCTTACAAAAAGCACTAACTTCACTTCTACGTTCCAAAATAAACTACAAGTCTTTCGAAAATTTGATAAAATATATCTACTGCATATCTAGGAACACCAAGTTTAAATTTATCATATTTGATTTTCAAATAATTTCAATACATTTTTAGTGTATATTTAATTGGATTATTAATATTTGTTAATCCCACCTTAATTATCATAGCTTGAATATATTCAAATTTATAATAACTTAGAAAAGAAAAAAATATTTTCAATTAATTCTTTCTTTTTCTTTATACCAAACGAAGATTTTTCACATCAGTATCCAATGGTATCTTATTAAAAATAATTCTCTAATGTATTCTCTAAATCAAATAAATACTCTCCTGAATCTATTTTCTGATGAAAAATCTACATCATCAATAACTTCAATTCTATCAGTTACATTTATTCTTTTTACTGAAACTGATAAAATATTAGCGATCTTAGTTTCAATGATATCTAACAAAAATAATATTCTTATCCATTTTTCCAACCTTCTCATTTATTTATATTTCTTCAATAACACCTCAACTTTCTCAACATACAATTCTCGTACATTTTGAGGTGTTAGTATTCAATATCGTTACCTAAAGAGAAAATCCACCCTAAGAAATGACCACTACACATTACCTCAACAGAAGTCTGATAAACATCATCCTTTTTATGAATAATAATATCTTTACCGAATCTATCGACAATTGCTCCTATCAATGTTTCCTTAAACTCTAAAGTCACCTTTTCTAACGTTCCACCATACATACCGAAGATTTTTTTCGAATAGCTAGAAATATCTTCTTTTTGAAACTTATCATGACCTACTCTATCACTTTCAGCAATCAAAACATTTCTCATCTTATCAACACGATAATTTTTGATTAAATCCGTCTTAGCATCATAAGCTACCATATAATAATTCTCATCATTCCACACTAGGGCAAATGGACTTACATTATAAACTTCACCATCTTTTCTATCTATCATCTGCTTCTTATGATTCCACTGCCAATAATTAAAATCAATTTGCTTATTTTCTGCAATCGCATTATGAATCGCATCAACATTATAATAAATATTTTCATTGATATATTTATTCTCTTCGAAAGAATATACCTGTCTTTGTATTTTTGTGCTTGTTTTTACTTGCTAATTTCTTGAGTTTTTAAAATTAGATCGCGAGATTTTTCGCTGTTAGAAAACTTACTAGCCTAGTATAACATCGATTAACATTTTCACCTCAACAGCTCAAATTCTCTCTCTACTAAAGCATAAATATTTTTCACGTCCACTCTTTTCAACTACGATATTAAATCCATAATCTTGTAATAATTCTATATCCTTATATAGAGTTTTCTCTCAACAACTATTTCCTTTTCAAGAGTAAAAAGTTAATTCTTTTTACACTTAAATAAATATTTTTCATCACTAAAAGTCTCTCAATATTTCTAATAAGTACAATAGCTTTTAATTTTTGATATCTTCCTTTTTCCATAAATTTTTGCTCCTTATATACACTTATGTATATAATAACAACTATTTACGAATTTTTCTATCATTTTTATGATTATTTTTCATCTCTTTTTAGTACTTCGGCAATTACAGAACCACTAGTAACAAAACATACTTTAACAAAAATTTATCACCTACTTTATCATAGATTCTACCTGCACTTTTCGTACCTTTTTGCGACAGTTCTGCAAGAATTTCCTACATAACCAACTTTGCCAAAAGTTTTTCATCATAACTTTCTAAAGCTTCTTCGTCATAATCATTATCAAACTCTTTCTCACAACTTATAACATCACCCACTTTAAAAACTGTTGTTTCCAAAATAATGTTGCATCCCTGTTATTGTAATATAATCTTTTTCCATTTTAAATCACCTCTTCGTTTTGTGATTTAATTATAACAAAGCTATCTGTCCATTTTTTTGGACTTATAATAAAAAAATAGAACTTAGATTAAATTTAACCTAAGTTCTATTTATAAGTTATTCTTATTATTTGTTTAAGATGCTAGCACAACGTGGGCATAAAACCTTCTTCGTTTACTTCATCAACGATGTTCCAACAACGTTCACAACGGTGTCCTTCAGCTTTAGTTACTTTAACAGTAGCAGATGCAAGCTACACCATCGTTTTCTTTAACAGCTACTTTACTTACGATGAAGAATTGGTTTAAGTTATCAACAGAGTTTAATAACTCAACTACTTCTGCATCGTTACTATATACTTCAACAGCAGCTTCTAGTGATTTACCGATAACTTTTTCATTACGGCTTTCTTCTAATGCTTTATTCACATCATCACGAACTTCTAGAAGTTTATCCCATTTAGCTTCTAAAGCAGCGTCTTCGATTACATTTTTAGCTGGAAGTCAGTTAAGTGAACAGACTCCAGCATCTTCGTATGGCACTATTGTCACTATACTTCTTCAGCTGTGAATGAAAGAATTGGAGCAAGTAATCTAACGAGATTTACTTAATACTGTGTAAAGAACTGTTAACATACTTAAACGTTTGTGAGAATCTTCACCTTCGATGTAAAGGATATCTTTACCGTAGTCAAGGTAGAATGAAGATAATTCAACATTAAAGAAGTTGATTAGTTCAGTAGTAATACTGTTGAATTGGTAGTTTTCATAGTAATCTAATACTTTTGCAACAACTTTTTCGAATTTAAGAACCATGTATTTATCTAGTTCTTCAAGGTTTTCATACGCAACTAAATCAGTTTTGTTATTGAAGCTTCCGTTGTATAAGTTACCTAATAAGAAACGGAAAGTATTTCTGATTTTTCTGTATGTTTCAGATACTTGTTTTAAGATATCTTTAGAGATACGAACGTCTTGAGTGTAGTCAACACTTGCAGACCATAGACGGATAATTTCAGCACCTGAGTTCTTTACCTACATCGTTAGGGAGAAATAACGTTACCTAATGATTTACTCATTTTGTTACCATTACCATCCATAACGAATCCAGCAGATACTAACTCTTTATATGGAGCTACTCCAGATACCGCTACAGAAGTGATAAGTGAAGAGTTAAACCATCCACGGTATTGGTCACTTCCTTCTAGGTATAAGTCAGCTGGGTAAGTTAAGTCTTCACGGATTGCACAGCATCCTTGGTGAGATGTTCCAGAGTCGAACCATACGTCCATGATGTCCATTTCTTTAGTGAATTCACCGTTTGGACTTCCTGGGTGAGTATATCCTTCTGGTAATAATTCTTTAGCATCTTTGTAGAACCAAACGTTAGATCCTTCTTCTTCGAAGATTTTTCGCTACGTGTTCGATTAACTCGATATCAAGGATTGCTTCTCCGTTTTCAGCGTAGAATACTGGAATTGGCACACCCCATACACGTTGACGACTGATTACCCAGTCACCACGGTCACGAATCATGTTATATAATCTTGGTTTACCCCATTCACTGTAGAATTTAGTGTTATCTACAGCTTCTAATAATTCAGAACGGAATGCATCAACAGAACAGAACCATTGAGGTGTAGCTCTGAAGATAATTGGTTTTTTACTTCTCCAGTCATGTGGGTATGAGTGAGTAATATCTTCTTGTTTTAATAATGCTCCAGTTTCATCTAAGTGAGCAATATATGTCTTTTGTTCGCATCGAATACAAATTTACAACCCGAATTGCCCAGCTTCTTCCGTAAGAACACCCTTGGTTATCAACTGGTGATAATACTCCAAGTTTGTATTGTAATTGACCAACAAGATAGTCATCAACCCCGTGTCCAGGAGCAGTATGTACTAAACCAGTCCCTGAATCAAGCGTTACATAATCAGCTAAGATTAATGTAGATGTTCTATCTAAGAATGGGTGTTTACATAGTAGGTATTCTAAATCTTTACCTACTAATACTTCACCTGTTTTCGTAGTTTTTCCCAACCAGATTTTTCAGCTAAGAATGCTACTCTTTCTTTAGCTACAAAGTAGCTTTCTCCATTGTATTTAACAACTTGGTATTCGAAGTCTGGGTGAACAGCGATACCCTAAGTTCGCAGGTAATGTCCAAGGAGTAGTTGTCCAAATAACAAACTTAGTTCCTTTTTCAACTGCACCATTTTTCACTAACTAGGGTCGAATGCAACATAGATAGATGGTGAAGTGTGGTCATGGTACTCGATTTCAGCTTCAGCTAAAGCAGACTCTGAAGATGGTGACCAGTAAATAGGTTTTAATCCTTTGTAGATATATCCTTTGTCTACCATTTTCACTGAATACGCGATTTGTTCAGCTTCAAATTTTGGATCAAGAGTTAAGTATGGGTTATCCCAATCTCCTAGTACTCCAAGTTTTTTGAAGTCAGCACGTTGTTTATCAACTTGTTTTAATGCATAATCTTTACATTTATTTCTGAATTTGTTAGCTGGCATAGATTTTCTATCAACACCATTGTTTACTAATACTTGTTCGATTGGAAGACCATGAGTATCCCAACCTGGAACGTATGGTGAAACAAAACCATTCATATTTTTATATTTAACGATAAAGTCTTTTAAGATTTTGTTTAATGCGTGTCCAATGTGAATATTACCATTCGCATATGGAGGTCCATCGTGAAGTACGTATGAAGGTTTCCCAGCATTTTTTTCTAAAATTTTATTGTATAAATCCATTTCTTCCCAACGTTGTAGGAACCCCGGTTCTTTATTTGGAAGATTTCCACGCATTGGAAACTTCGTATTTGCTATTAATAATGTATCTTTTTAATTCTACCATTTTATCTCCTTTCAAAATAAAAACTCTTAGTAAAAAGTTATAGAGGGCGAAATGTATCCACGGTACCACCTCTTTTAACTCCTACCAAGAGCACTTGTTTGTTCTATTTAAAATTATTACACAATAAAGTGATAACTCCTATGCTTCTATAAAACTTTTCACCAACCAGTTTCTCTCTAAAACTCCACATAGATGTCTTGTCTTTATTTACGATATGTTTATTATATTACATTAAGAATAAAGTTTCAAGCATTTTATGTAATTTAACATAAAATTTTCTGAAAACATTTTTAAATTTATAAAAGACTTTAGTAAAAACAATATGTGAGATGAGACATAGATAATCTTCTCTTTCTTCTATAGAGGTTTTCTAAAGTCTTAATATATTTTTATCCTCTAAAGTAATTTTTTATAGCTTCAGAGCCATATTGTAAGATTTGTTTTTGTGTTAGTGATGCAGTCACATTAACATTTCCACCTGAGACTTCCACATTGTCGATCGTAACTGGAACGTCTAGTGATTTAATCTTAATTGTATTACCACTCACTCCAACTCCAGTTCCTGTTAGTGCTTCTTTCAAATATTTTTCCAAAGCAAAATCAGGTATAGGTACTTTACCGATTTTAGCATCTTCTAGTACTAAGTCCACAGAATTATTTGCACCTACTACTTTAATATTAGTATTAATCATAGTATCCCAAAGTCCTAGTTTAACCGGTAACTTCGCTTCAATATGATTTCCAACTAATTTATAACTTCCATTTAATAATTCTGAATCTTTTTCAACTGCGTTTTTAAAAATTGATAAAAATGTATCATTATCAATTTTTAGTGACATAGACACTTTTGAATTAGCACAACTAATATTAGAAAGAAAGTCTCCATTCAAATCTTCTAATGTAGTTGAGGCTTTAACATTTGCTAGTTTTTCTGAATTTTTAATGTTATTATCTGGTGTTAAGGCATATGTAATACCACCACCAAAAAGAGCTAATACTATTAATAGCGATAGTAGTTTTCTTAAAAGCTTTCATCTTGTAAAACTCCTTAGTTATTTTTAAATTACATTATACTATAATATGCCGAACTATACAAATCAAACTAAACCAACCATTTTCTCTATAAATATATATCACTTCATGATTATATTTAATTTTTAATCCTTTTCCAATTATAATATTTAATAAGTCACTTGAAAAATCCTTTAATATATGTTAGTATATTTCCAATACTTGAAAGGAGAAGGATAATTATGAATACAAAATTTTTCAAAATACTTAGTTGGGTAGCAACATTCACAGCTATGCTAATGTATATATCATATATACCACAAATTTCAGGAAATATACACGGTCATAAGGAGACTTTATTCAACCTTTCGTTGCAGGAATAAACTGTACTCTTTGGGTACTTTATGGTCTACTAGGAGAAAAACGTGATTGGCCAATAGTTATAGCCAACTCACGAGGCATAATTTTTGGATTTTACAGCTGCATTTACAGCTCTATAATATTATTAATAAACTGGCTTTTTTTAAGTCCAGTTTTTAATTTATTCTAATTTATTATTTCAAAACTAGTAAATTTTAATGTACAAAATATATATTTTTACGTTATAATAATTAGTAACATTTTTTGGGTTACGAATACATAAAGGAGATGATGTTTATGAAAGAAAAAATTACTATTAAAAATTTCACTATGAACGTCCTTAATGGTATCGCATTAGGAACTGTTCTATGTTTAGTACCAGGTGCCTTACTTGGTGAACTACTTAAATATATAGGAAAGCTATATCCATCACTTGCGTTTTTATCATTATCAATAACTATTTCCAATGCCATGATAGGATTGGCTTCAGGAATAATAATCGGATTATTCTTTAAATTCACACCCGTACAGAGTGTTTCAATCGGATTAGCTACATTATTTGCTGGTGGGTCAATAATACCAACACCAGATAAGACAGGACTTATGCTAAAAGGTTCTGGAGATATCGTAACGATGATTTTCACAGCTGCACTAGCTACAGCTTTTATACTGCTAATCGGAGATAAAGCTAAAAACTATGCAGTAATTATACTACCACCACTTACATTGGTAATTATCGGAGGTATCGGTAGATTCACACTTCCATTTTTCTCAGGTGCAACGAAATTACTTGGGGATGGAATTAAACACTTACTTACTTTACAACCGATTATCCTTACTATTCTAATCGCGATGATTTTCGCGTGTCTTGTAGTATCTCCTATTACATCAGTTGGAGTTGCTCTAGCAATTAATATAGAAGGTATCGCCTCAGGTGCTGCAAACCTAGGAATTTGTGCATGTGGATTTACACTTGCAATCGCAGGTTGGGCAGTTAACTCTAAAGGAGTTTGCTTCGCACACTTTATCGGTTCACCAAAGATTTCTATGGCAAATATTTTTGCCAAGCCGAAAATTATGCTACCAGTTCTTTGCAGCGCAGCTGTCTCAGGAGTGTTCGCAGCGATACTAAATATTCAAGGAACACCTATGAGTGCCGGATTTGGATTCAGTGGATTAGTAGGACCATTAGCTCACCTTGCGACTACTAACGGAAGTGCTTTAGAATTATTAAAAGCAGCTATCGTCTTCGTAGTAATTCCAGTAGTTTCTGGTTTCTTCTTCGTAAAATTATTCACGAAGATTTTACCGATTATTAAACCAGAAGATTACAAACTTAACTTATAATATAATATATACACGTGACTCGATAAAATTGATTTCTTAAAATCACTATGTTCGAGTCACTTTTTTATAATATGTAATTCATTAAAACCTTGCATAAATTAGTCGCATATTTTTATAATTATAAAGTATTAATTTTAAGATATAAAATATTATCGACACATTAAAGGAGTAGCTATGCTAGATCTTATTCGAAATAGAAAATTCAATGTTTATAAAACTTTAAATATTGTGAATCCCTTAATCCCTATTGCTACTGATGAAATGTTCTTACGCACAGTATCTAATAGTGATGATTGTATATTACATTTATATACATTACCAAACTCTGCAATAATCAGTGCACCAGATCACGCGTACCATACTTTTGAACAAGCATTATTTGCATTTTATAGAAATAATATAATTCCAGCAGTAAGAAATATCGGAGGTCTTGGTATTATTTCAGACAAAGAATTCTGAACTTATCAATCGTTATGAATAAACCAAAGATAACTTTTCTATTAATGAAGGTTGCTGAACTTAGATATCATTTATAAAAAGCAATCTTCCCAGAAGGTGCTGACAAAATCGAAGCGGTAGAAATTGCAAATTCACTACTGTCCAGGGGATTATGACCTAAGCATAGATGGAAAGAAATTTGCAGGATTGCTCAAAGAAAGATTAAAGAAGCGGTAGTAGTTTCTATCTACATAAGTATCTTCGAGTGATCGACAAAAGCGTGCAAACATCATGAAAGATTTCTATGAGATTGGAATCGATGATCAGAAAGTAAGATACAAGTATCAAAAGTTGATGCAGAATGTATGGAAACACTAGAAAATCTACTTAATAAAAAATTCACACTTGAAGATGTTTTTGAAAAGAGTGGAAAAAGTACTTTATGGTTTAGACTGCGACCTAGAAAAAGGTGAATACAGAAAGCAATGGTGAAGAATACAACACAATCTTCGAACAAGCAAAAGAAAGAAACGAAAGTTACTTTAGAAGGAAAATAAAATAAAAAGTGGAATATACTCACAGCATAATTTTTAGAATTATGTTGGAGGTATTCCCACTTTTTATTATTCATAATTTTAATCAATTTATCTTTATTTTTTAAACTCTCTATCATAAAGACACCGACATCTATAATGTGAAGGTTAGTTATTTTCTCAAGTTCTTTTTTGATATAAGGAAAATGAGTACATCCAAGAACAACTGCTTCTACATTCGTTAATTCAAAATAATTAAACAATTTTTTGAAATTGAAATCTTCCACTATCTGTTCAGGTTTATTGCCCTCTTCAATCGCCTTAACAAGCTCCAACATAGATAATCCAAGTACACGTAGACGCGGATTCGAGATATAGAGATTATTCTCAACACCTGTAAGACCATGAGAGTTCGCCGCCATTACAGCTAGATACTTATACTCAAGTCCTAAATTTCTATACATTTGCATAGGAGTAACAATAGAAATATTCATTTTTTCTGCCAATCTATCAAAATCAACAACCGAACTAAGTGAGTTACAGTATACAAAAATTGCATCACAATCTTTCTCTTTTAGTTCATCAATAATTTTTACAATAATATTTTCACGTTCTTCATCTTCCAATGCTTGAAACGTAGTTTGCTCTACTGGATTATTAGAAATCGGCACTAAAACTACATCATCATAACCATATGAATTTAGTAACTCCGCACCTAATTTCGAATCAATTGGTGTTCCAGCCATAACCGCTATTTTCATTAAAATTCCTCCTACAACTTATCCATTTTTTTACAAAATCACACTTAATTATAAACTTCTCTTCGATGTTTAAAATTAATAGCGATTATAATAAGTCTATCATCTTCTATTCTTGTTATTAACCGATAATCCCCTATTCTATATCTCCAATAACCTTTTTATTGCCTACTAGAGCTTTTTCCCTTACTGCGTGGATCGTCCGTATTACTCAAATTTTTTCAATCCAATTAAATAAAATCTTTAAAGTTGTTTTATCTAATTTCATTAAATCTTTCTTTATCGCTTCATCAAAAACAATTTTGTACATTATCAAATCAAACTCTTTCTTTAAATCATCAAACTCTATTAGAGTTACTTCACCTTTCTCCTCACGACTTTCGAAATCTTTTTATAAGTTAGAAGATCATACTCATCCTCAATCTTCTCAGAGTGCAAGTTGCTTAATAGTAGTGAGATAGTTTTACCACCGTATAAAACCAGAAATAGAATTAAAAATCTGTTCTTCCTCTTTTATTTAGTCTCAATGTTAAAGTGGTCATTCTTTCCACCCTCTTAATGTGTTACTTTTTGTAATACAATTATACACCTAAACCTTACAGTAATCAACAATAATCACTTATAATTTAATACAAAAAAAGGCCCCAGGATTTCTCCTGAGGTCTATAGTTATTTGAGTGTGACTCAATACTTACGATTTCTAATAAATCGAATTCATCAAATCATTCTCTGTATGGGGCTAAATCAATATATTATTTTTATATCAATTTTTCAATTCATCATCTAAATAGTCTAGGTGAATTTCCATTCCATCTTCGATACCATGACGGATTAATTCAACTGAAAGTTTGTTTTCGATTTGACTTTGAATGAATCGTTTAAGTGGACGAGCACCGAATTTCATATCGAATCCAGCAGTCGCAACCCATCTAGAAACATTATCAGTATATGTTAAAGTAATATTTCTATTAGCGATACGCGCAACAAGATCGTTAAGAAGTTTATTAGCGATTCCTTTAATATTATCTTGTGTTAATGGTTTGAAAATAATTATATCATCCATACGGTTTAGAATTTCTGGTTTGAAGTATCCGTAAAGTTGGTTAGTAACATTTTTACGAGTTTCTTCAGAAATCACACCGTCTTTAACTTCTTCTAATAGTTCTAATGAACCGATGTTAGAAGTCATGATAATTATTGTGTTTTTGAAATCTACTACTACACCTTTAGAGTCAGTAAGTGTACCTTCATCAAGAAGTTGAAGTAAGATATTGAACACATCTGGGTGAGCTTTTTCGATTTCGTCCATTAAGATAATGCTGTAAGGATTACGTCTTACACTTTCAGTAAGTTGACCACCTTCTTCATAACCGATGTATCCTGGAGGGGCTCCGATTAAACGGCTAACAGAGTGTTTTTCCATGTATTCACTCATGTCGATACGCACGATGTTACGTTCATCATCGAATAAGTTAAGAGCTAATGCTTTAGCAAGCTCAGTTTTACCTACCCCAGTAGGACCTAAGAATAGGAAGCTACCGATTGGTCTATTAGGATCTGCGATACCAGCACGAGAACGTAAGATTGCATTTGTTACACTCTCTACAGCTTCATCTTGACCTATTACTTTTTCATGAATAGTATCAGCTAGATGTAATAATTTTTCTTTTTTCAGTTTCTACTAGACGAGTTACTGGAATACCAGTCATTTGACTTACGATAAATCCAATCTCATCTTCAGTAACTTCTTGTTTTAGAAGTTTATACTCTTCGTGTTTAGATTTTTCTTCTAATTCTTCTAACTCTTGAGTTAATTTTGGTAAAGTAGAATATTGTAATTCAGATGCTTTTTCTAAATCATAGCTATTTTGAGCTTGTTCTAATTCTAATTTAACTCTGTCGATTTTTTCACGTAGATTTTTTACAGCTGATAATTTTTCTTTTTCACTATCAACTTGTAATTGAAGTTTATTTTGTTCTTCTTTTAGATTAGCCAACTCTTCTTTTAAGTTTTCTAAACGTCTTTTAGACACATCATCATCTTCACTACTTAATGCTTTTTCTTCTATCTCAAGTTGCATAACTTTACGATTGATTGTATCTAATTCAGCAGGGTTAGAAGAGTTCTCAGTTTTAATAGTTGCACAAGCTTGGTCGATTAAATCGATAGCTTTGTCCGGTAAGAATCTATCAGTAATATATCTGTTAGATAATTCTGCAGCTTCTACAATCGCACGGTCAGAGATTTTCACACCGTGATAAACTTCGAATCTTTCTTTAAGACCACGTAGAATTGAGATTGTATCTTCTACAGTAGGCTCATTAACAAGAACTTTTTGGAAACGACGTTCTAATGCAGAGTCTTTTTCGATATATTGGCGATATTCATTAAGAGTTGTAGCACCGATACAGTGTAGTTCACCACGAGCAAGCATTGGTTTTAAGATGTTACCAGCATCCATTGCTCCATCAGTTTTACCAGCACCAACAAGCATATGAATTTCATCGATGAATAGAATTATTTTTCCATCTTGTTCTTTAACTTCTTTTAATACAGCTTTTAGTCGTTCTTCGAACTCACCACGATATTTAGCTCCTGCTACTAAACTAGTAAGGTCAAGTTCAAATACAGTTTTGTCTTTAAGACTTTCTGGTACATCACCGCGTACAATACGTTGAGCCAGTGCCTCAACAATTGCAGTTTTACCTACCCCAGGTTCCCCTATCAACACTGGATTATTTTTTGTTTTTCTTGATAAAAATTCTAATTACATTTCTTATTTCTTCATCACGTCCTATCACAGGATCAATTTTACCACTACGTGCAGCTTCAACAAGATCACGACCATATTTTTCTAAAACTTCGTAGTTGTTTTCTGGATTTTCGTTCATAACTTTCTTACCTCCTCTGATATTATCGATAACAGCTACTAAATCTTTTAACGTAGTCACCTTATCGATATATTTTTTTACTATACTATTTTTTTCAAATAACTCACCAAGAACAATATGTTCACACGAAATAAATTTATCTTCATATTTATCTTTATATTTATTAGCTTCTATTAATAAAAGCATTCAAATCATTACTTAAGTAGCTAGCGTAATTGATATTGTCTCCTTCTACACTATTTACCTTCGCAATCTCGTTATCTAACTCATGAGTTAAATTCGCCTTATCAACATTTACTCTTCCTAATATATCACTATATAAATTACTACCAGTAAGAGCCGCTTTTTAAGAACATCTCACTCGTAATACTTTGACTTTTTCTCAGTTGCAAATTCGGAAGATTTCGCTAAGATTTCTTTCACACTATTAGTAAAACTATTAATATCCATTGTAAATCTCCTTTGATTAAATTATTAGATCGAATGGTACTTTTTATTAGTTAACCAGCATCTCTAATATAATAAAGATACTGACCTCATAAGATACACCTAAACACTCAATAAACTAAAAGGTTTTTTATGGTATATATTTAAGTTTTTCTTTTTTTGACCTTCTTTGACCTTAAATAAATTATAACATGTTTGACCTTTTTGACAATAGTTTTTAAAAAAATTTAAAAAAAGAGCTCACAAACCTTATGTTGACAAGCTTTATACTATATATTATACTTAATATTATCTTAGAGATATAAAAATATGCTCTACTGGTAACTTTCTCCAGAGATTAATTTCTGCTCTGAAAGACACGTATGAGATTTCATAGGTGTTTTTTAGTAATAAAAAAAGCGTGAAATAAATCACGCATAGATTATATATTTTATTGTAAAGTAAACAATCAATAATTTTTACAATTTTTCTAAAACATTAACTACAATTTTGCATTAGGATTCTCATTATTAAATATTTCTATTAAATTTTCCATATCCTCTTTTTGTTGCATAGCGTCTAACAAATGTTCTAGCAGCCGTTCTTCTATTATTCATTAAAAGCACGTTCTTTATTTTTCATAATAAGCTTTACTTGCTTTCTTTTTGTGCTTCAGACGTTTTTGATTCAGTCATTTTATTCTCCTCTTTCACTTTAAATATTACTAATTTCTAAAAACAATTAGTCAGGTACTATTCAGGTTTCCTTAATCCACTATATTATATTTAATTCTTTCTTTAATGCTTGTTGTAAAACTTGACTAAAATTAACTTCATTATTAATAGCTAACTCATTTAACCAATTTGGAATAGTTAAAGTTTTCTTAACTGCTTTGTTATCTTCTTTTTTTCTAGCAAAAACAGTATCAACAGTTACATACTGTAAGAAATCTTCCTCTCCATCCGCTAAATGTTGTAACTCATTAAATGATCTAGGTTTATTAATCTCAAATCCATAATCTTCAGCATTCAGTAACCATACCTCTAATGCATCTTTTGCCATTTCAATAGCCTCAGGGATACTCTCACCAAACGTAACAACCCCCTCCAAATCAGGTACAGTTACATTATAAACGCCGTCTTCTTTTTTAAACAGTGCAATATATGTATAATTCCCTCTTGTCATAATTCATTTTACGGGATGACACCGATATTAACAAGTAGGGCTTATTTCAACCCTGCTTGTTTTAATATCGCATTTGCAGTTCCTACAGGATAGTCTGTTCCGTTCGGTTTAGGTACTATAACTTGTCTTGTTCCGTTAGTCCAAGCTTCATGACTACCTTTACCACGATTTTTCAACTGATAGAAACCATTGCTCTTTAAGAGTTTTATCAGTTCTCTTTTGGTCATCCCAACCTCCTTATAATAAATTTCTCTCCGCATTTACATTATAACACGTACTTTTTATACGCGTCTATATTTTTGTAGTTTATTTTATAAAAATTTACTTAATTATTATTCAACATCTTTTTATCACTATAAAAAGAGTCCATATTTTTAGAATCTTGACTTTCTCAACTAGATTAACTTGATAGTAATTTCTTAATTAAAAAAACACCACATATATATTATTAAAATACATATGTGGTAATATACTTTATTTCTTATTCTTTCTCACTCACAAAACCATTTTTTTCTAATAGTTCTTTAGTTACTTTTTCTATTCCTGAAGGTTGTGCATAGAAGTCAGCAAATTTCTTAGTCCATGTTTTTGTCTCACGTGCTTCAGCGAAGTCTACCATAGTTTGACGGTATTCTTTTAATACTTCTACATTTGAATTAGGGAATTCATTGTATCCTACATTAGCCGCATCTGGTAATCTAGGTTTTACTTTTTCCGTAGATAACTCTTCGTCTTTAACTCCGATACTTAATCCACATAAGAACAGAGCATTTTCTGGAATATTTAGTAATTCAGAAATCTTATCTCCAAAACCTCTTACTCCACCGCAACAAACAATTCCGTATCCTAAAGACTCAGCAGCTAAAGCGGCATTTTGCATCGCAATACCAACATCTAAAGTACCGATAAGTAGTGGTTCATATTGATTAGAAATATCAAACTCTCCACCTTCAATATCAAACGCTAATTTGATGTTAGTATAATCTAAACAATATAGTAAGAACGCAGCTGAATTTTCAATATGAGCAGCATTACCAGGTGCTTTATCACGGATTAAATCAGCTATTTGTTGTTTAGTTTCACCTGTTGTTACGATAATACTATAGTGTTGACCATTCATCCAGCTAGATCCTTGTTTAGAACTAGCGATGATTTGATCAAGGTGTTCTTTAGGAAGTTCGTTTCCTTTTACAAAACTACGAGTCGTACGATGATCTAACATCGTTTTAATAACTTCATTCATATGTTACCTCCGAAATTTTCTAGTAATAGTAACTTAATTATAACGTGAAAAAAGAATAGAATGAAAGAAAATAGGTTGCTTATGAGTAAAAAAATTAATTGATTGTTACTATCTTTAATTATTCAACATTAATCTTAAATTCTTCTAATATTTTATTAAACTGTATTGAAAAAAATTAGAACGGAGTATTTTTACTATCTTTATGACTACTATAATCAAGTAAATTAATATGTTCAATATTATTATATTTATCTACTAAATACTCTTGTACTTTCAATGTTGAAGATAAAAATAACTTGCTTATTTATTTTCTTAAAAATAAGTTAACATTATTTCCTCTTTTTGCCGTCGAAATTTCTCCTTCTCTAAATGAGTCTATAATAATAGGATACGGGTGACTTAATAAGTCATTCAATGCAAAGTAATCTACAAAAATAGTAAACTTGCTTATCACTTCCAGAAAATGTAGTATCTTTTTTTAGTAAATAAATTATCGAAAATCAATGTACCCGAAGGATCGATTTTTTTATAATACCTATTCATTGTTTCTATCAACTTATTTTTTTCTAATCTTATCCCTTCTTTATTTAAATTTTGTTCATTCTCAATGGTTTCTTTAGACTTTTTTTAATATATTTAATTCTTCTTTTTAATTCCATTATTTTTCTATCGTAATCAATATCTTCTTCAAAAACTCAGAATATAATAAGATACTTTTCAGCTCTACTGGGGTGATTAATTAATAACTCCTTTAATTTTTCCCTGTAATGCGTTGATTTTTTTATTTCAATTCATTTATCTCATCTTCACTAATCTCTATTTGAAACTTAATAGAAGATAGAATTTGATTTCGTACTTCCGTATTACTTAATTCAAAATGAAAATCATGATTTTTAAAACTAATTTTATCGCTACCACATTCTGCACAATAAATATTACCAGTTTTTCATCTCTCTATTTAACGAATTTAATTCTCTTAATAATTCTTCTAATTTATCTTTTCGATTTTTCTTCTCTATTTCTTTCTCTTTTATAAGCCCCTAGTTCCTCATTGTACTTCCTTGACATATTCCTAAAATTATTAAATTCTTCACTATCTGAAAAAAATTATCAAAGGTAAGAAGATATTTTTCTTATTCTCTTTCCTTAATTTTTAGGTATTTTTTTGTTTTCTTTAATTTCATCATTTTATTTCGTCAATCTTATTTTTATTTCTAACATATCAAGTTTATTATTTACAACCTTATACCCCTTTAAAGCCATAATCATATTTATAAAATCACTCTTATTATAGTAACCTTTATTAATAATATTAGAGGGATTTTCTATTATCCTGACCAATAAAAAAATAATTCATAAAATATTTCTAAATCAGCTAATCTATCTCTTCCATCTTTTTTCTATAATAGGAATATCTAATAATCCTCGTTTTTTAAAAATGTTTCAATCCTGACACACTTTCAAATAGAAATAATTCATCATTTTTTTCTAACTATAAACGAATCATTTTTCTTAAAAAAATTATATTCTTCCCCCACTAAAATCTATTTTTTTGAATAAAAAAATAATAGTCTTCTTTTTTAAAATTTTTCTGGGAAAATAGGCGTATTCCCTATAGAGAACATTAAAGCTTGAAATAACAGTGTTTTTCCCCTTATTATTATCATCACTATAAATTATATTAACACCTTCTTTTAATCTATCTTCAACAAATGATTCTTGAAAATTACCAAATCCAATACTATCATTCTCTTCAAGCCCTTCCTTCACCATAGAAATTAAGTATAATAATGTAAATTCGTCATCTATAAATTTAGGGATATTATTACACTTAACTTTCCCTAAAACATCTCTAATATCAGGATATAACTCAACATATATCAAAATTTCTTCTAATAATGACCAGAATAATTCTTTTTGACTATTTTTGTCAAAAAGTTTAGATATATTAGCATTACACTCCTGAATTATTTCTTTTCTTTCTACTTTATTCATATTAACAAGTTCATCGTAAAAAAATCATTAGGAATACGAGAACTAGTAAATAATTCTATTCCTATAATTCTATTGATAATTAACATCTCTAACTGCTTCCTTGTAATATATTTATTAAACTTTATTACTTCAGAAGCTTTCCCAACAGTAAATTTATGAATATTAATATTTTTTTAATTCTGCTTGTTTGTTTCTTATTTCATCAAAAATTAAATTATAAAAAGTGTTCTCCTTTATTATGCGATTTGAAATTAATTATATTATTTATATATATTGCTTTTTCTTTTCTTCCAACAACAAATATCACAATTTCTATGAATTCTTCTATTTTTGATTCTCAGATCACTATCTTTTAATACTCTATCTTTATTTCTTCTTATGTATTCAGTCTCAAGTCCTATTATTATATTTTTCTTTATAATTCTCTTTAAAATTGTCAACTTTAAATTCTAATAATTCTTCATTTTTTTAAATACACTTCTTTCAACTTTGGAATAAATAAAATATACTCAAAAATCAATTTCAGATATATAATTTTTGAAAAAGCGTTATCAAACATTCCCCTATTGTCTTTTTGGTCTCAATGAAGAAACATTTTTTTGCTTGAACATCCCACAAAGACAATATATCATCATCAGCTCAGTTATATCATTGAAACAATCAATAAAGAAAATAGTTATATTTTTTTACTATCAGCTCTAAAACTCATTAAATAAAAGCATTGCTTTTTGTTTCAAAAATCATTAGCTTTTCCTAAGTTTTTGTTCAGTCGTATTAAATTCGTACATCACTATCCTCAATAGTAATTTTTAAAGATATTATATCACTCTTCTATATTTTAATCTATAATAATTTTTAATTAATAATATAAAATATGTAACGTTGCAATTGACATAAAATAATATATAAAAAGAGTAACTCTTGTTTAATGAAATTACGACAAATCAAAAATGAATTTACTCTTATGAAAACTATTATAATAAAAAAATTTACAAAATACACAACGACTTATACCTCATACATTACAAAGTTTCCAAAGCATATTTAATATATTGGAATAAAAAAATATGATAGAACTAAAAATCACTTATGGATAAATCTCAAACCACATTCTAAATACCGAATAATTATCCAAAGAGTTTCAAAATCTTAGTGAATGTATTTAAAACTATCTTATCAATTTCAAAAATTGATTTAAATATTTAATTAAATATTTTTCAATACACCATACAAAAGCTATAGCAACTCGTAAATCTGAATCACTAAAAGTGACCACCTTTATTCCATTCTAATATTGTATTTATATTATCATTTTTAATAGTTCTTCTTGTTTTCTAATATTATCTCCAACAGCGGACATTACTTTATTTTTGTTTTCTCTTCAGTATCACCTAAACTTAAGTAAATAGTGTTACTTATTGGCGTATTATTATTCATAAATTCTTCCCAAACATTAAACCAAACAGATGGAGAAGCTGCTGCAATACCTGAAAATGTATTTGACTTATACGCACTCCAAAGACTGAATAAACCTGCCAAAGAATAACCACCTAGAATAAATTTAATTTCATCACCTAGATTATATTTATCTTTAACCGTTGGTATTAATCTACTTTCAATAAATTCTAAAGTATCTTTAGCACCTGAACCAAAAGATTTATTTCCAAATGCTGGAGGTGCTTGCCAAGGAGAAAGTTCATTATTCCAATCCTCTATTTTAAAAGAAATAAGCGAGAATTGTTTATCTATATTTTTCAATTTCTGCTACTTCATTATCCAATACTTCTATATCATGTTCATCAACAGGTTGTATTAATAAATATTGTGTATTCTCTGAAATATATCCAATACATTCTTTATTATCGATGACAAATTTCTCTTTTCTTAGTTTTCATTAATTTCTCCTATAATATTTATTATTTTTATGTTCATATATGTTACCGACCAATAAAATAATTTATTTTTATCCTTAAGCCATATTTTTCTAAAATAATTTCTTTAACAATTTTCAGATGCGCTTCAATTTTTCTTAACATCCGTTCTTATATAATCTATCAACTCTTTACTAGATACATGTTTTTTGATATGTGCATAATCATAAACATCTTTTTATCATACATCTTCCATTTCTTTGTTGAAGATGATTTTTCTAAAATTAGATTATCTTCTAGATTGAAATTATACAGACATGTTTTTTCTTTTTTATAATCTCACATATTTTTTCTAAATCACCTAATTTTTCTTTATCTTCAAGAGAAAAAAATTAACCTTATGCCTATACTGATTTCCTTGTATCTGAATATCAAATGTGGACTTAGTACCTTCCATAGTTAGTTCTATTCCAAAGTGATGAGCTCCTCTTATTCTGCCAGAGTATGTTTTATACCCTAAATCAGAAATATTATTCTGTAAATTCGCATAATGAATCTTCTCGATAACCGACCTTAATCTCATACCTTCAAGTACTTTATAATTAGATTCTTCTAAAAAGTATGATTCACCATAACATATCTTTTCAATAAACTCTTCTACATTCTTCATATATTCAATATAATCTAATAAGAATAATCTAAAAAGTCTCATCTACTTTATCAAGTAAATCACCATAATATTCAATCAACTCACCATAACTTCTTCTAAACCAACTATCAGGAAGCTCAAATCCAGGTTTAACTAAACTAAGTAGTATACCTTTAGCATTAGGATCTTTTTCAGAATAACGAATTAATTGACTTTCATCAGGTAAAAGACTTAACTTTATTTTTCTATAAAAAAATAACACAAGTCTGACCTTTTTTTCGTCAGTTACCTCAATAGTTAAATCAATCGAGTTTTTTCTCTGTATACTTTCAAATCTGTATATCTTTTATTAATATCAATAACATCACTAAAAAAACTTATGATTAATAAATCCAGCCTTTTTCAGTACAACAGCAAATAGATTAGCTGTGATATAGTTCTAAATTACTAAGTGAAAGTTGATAATTCAGTGTATTTTTCTATTTTTATTCCTAAGAGTTAATAACTCATTATAATTTCCCATTTAACAATTCCTTTACTATGATAATTAATTTAATCTGTTGTGTTTTATTATAACATAAATAACAAAGGAATGTATTTATTGTAAAAAAACAAGAAAATATACCCTCTTTACTTGAAAATCTTCAAATAAAGAGAGTATATTATATTTTATTTCACAGCAAATTCTTGACTACTTAATTCAGGTCCAGCCACACCTTTATAAGCAGTAAGTTTTACTGATGTAGTCAAGTCTGAAAGTTCATAAGCTACACCACCAGAAACAGTTCCATCTTTTTTTATAGTCGCTAATTGATCACGAACTAATGTTTTATCTGGATGCACAGCAACTTGAAGTTTATTAACCTTATTCTTATCGTTATCTTGAATTGCTCATTGAGGGAAGGAAGCAAACTATCGTAAATATACATCCTTATCTATTTTTAGAAATAGATAAGGATGTAATAGAATTAATAAGTCTTACTCCCATTTCAAAACCAACTCGCCTTCTATCGGAGTTTCTAAATTTTTTGCACTTATCTTGTATTTAATATTAATCTTATTTCCTTCATATTTTCTAACCTTACAACATCTTAACTCTTCTGAGAATATCCTTGTTAAATCTTTTATGACGTATATTATCAAAATACTCGGTAATAATATAATAATTGTTTTTCCACCTCTACATTTGGGTACCCCATTATAAATGATGATGGTAGTTTCCCACAAAGCTATCATACTGTGGTTTTTCTGGGATTCTTTCTGCAACAAAAATGCATCCTTTGGTATTTTTAAACTCTATTTTTACATCTTCTAAAAAAATATTAGTATCATTGTATATTGAAAAATTTAACTTAAGTGAATTCTCTTCTAGTAGAAAAATAATAATCTTCATCATAAAATTCAGTTGTTACATTTTTAATTTTTCTAATATTTTTTTCTCATCATAATAAACTGATTGTCCTAAAAATTTGTTCCAACTCTTATTTTTGAATCATTCAGATAATCTACAAAATTATTATTAACTAAAGATAACTTTTCTCTTTTTATTATCTCCCCTTTCATATGACCTTAATTTCTCTAGAAGCTCTTGTAATCTTTTTCTTTCAATATTCGAAGGTTTTTTTCATCTAAATTAATTAATGGTATTTCTATATAGTGTTCTTTTTCAAAATTATTAGCTATTCCAATCTTTTATTTCTTTAGTGTCTATATAGCTTAATCGTTCTTGTATCATTTTATCTATATCATCTCTTACTACTCTACTTTGACGACTCCCTTTTTCTTATCCACGAATCACCCTTTTTTTAACGAAGCATTGTCTTTCTTCATCATATAAGGCCTGTCCCTATTATCCCCTATTTCTATTATACCTAACATCTTACCTTTAAATTCATACTTATAGTATTTAAAATAAATAATTGGTTCAATATTTTTCTTGAATAACATTTTTCTAAAACTGCTTGATACCTATGTTTTTAATCCAATAAATTCTCTATCTTCATTTTGGGTTATCTTTAACCCCTACTACTATATATTTCTTTTCATTACTATGTGCATTTGCCATAGACATAACTATCTTTTATTAGTTCAAAATTATTTTTACCATACTCCTCTGCCTTAAAATCTAGAGATGTATTCTCTGATTCATATTCTATTAAATCATCTAAATTCATATTTTCTCCTACTCATACATTATAATAATAGTTTATAGATTTTGCTAGTAATAAGAATTATATTTTTCCTATACCCTAATTCATTCATTTTTTTATTAAATTCTTTATTAATGGGAAATTAATAGGAATCATATCTAAGGGAAATAAGAAAATTTATACTATCTCCTTCAATTTCAGTAATTCCATGAACTAAGTTTTTCATCTTCTATATTTAAATATTCACTAAATAAATTTGATAGTAAAGAATTTATTAATTTATCATTTCCTATCAGAAAAATCATTTCTAATTTTTATAAATGCCTCATTTAAAACAAGTCATCCACATTTTATAATATGTAGATATTGAAATCTCGTCCTCTTTTAACTTATATACATAATTCTTATCAGCCCTGCTAAAAATTTGAATTATTCTTTATAATTTTTAAATTGATTAAAAGATCATAGTAGTCATATCGTTAGTTTCATCTTTTTCAATTTTTAAGTTACTAAAAGGCAGCGCATAATGCTGACCAAAATTTCTTAAAACTTTTAGCATCCTTATTTCATCTTTTTTCTCAACTTTATAAATGTACTTTATTAATTCTTTACTAATTATACAATATGCTTTTATATTATCAATTAAAATTCTACCAAACATAATATTAATTAAAAATATAAACTTACAGTCACTATATATTTCGTATACAGTTTTCTGTTCATTTTTGAAATTTCTTTAAGATAATTTTTTTATAGCTGCCTCACTCCTTTTTAAATTAATAAAACAATTAAAAACATTTGAATACTCTTCAACTTTCTTATTAAAAATTTTCATAATTATTATACTGTTCTTTAGTTATTTCTTTAATTAGATCTCTACAGTCATTTACAATAAAAATATCTTTTTCAATTAATCCTCCAAAAATCTTGAAATCAAATTAAAATCCATTAGTTATTATACTTTTTAATTTGTATCGCATCTATTGTAACACTAGATAATCTAGATTATAGTTCCACATTTTCCTGGATGAAAGTAAATCTAATCAATCACCATAAGATTAAAATTTAATTTTATATTATAACTATTATTATACCACTCTAAGTCAGCAATACTCAATGATCTCGTAGAAAAATTCTATTAAATGTTTATTACAAACTATGTTTTCATTTATAACAACAAACTAGCTTAAATATGATATAATAGAATAGTTATATTATGCTTAGGAGAAATATCATGATTAAAGAACAACTTGAAAAATAATGAGAATATCAGACCTAATACAAAACTTTTAAATCTACTTAAGGAAAAATTTTCCTGATTATTTTTGATAAAAGATAACAATTTTATGATAGATAAATTTAAAAATATACTAAAATCTGATGAAATTAATATTACTAAAAGGGGTATGAGCTTAACTTTCTTGGTAAAAAGTTATGCAAGATTTCCAAACTTCAACAGAAACAGAAACTATCATTAGCCCCTTTAACTGATCATAATAATAAAGATGAAAATAAAAACTCTGAAAATCTATACATCATAGGTGATAATCTAGATGCTCTAAAACATCTATTAAAAATCGTACAGTAGAAAAATAAAATGTATCTATATTGATCCACCATATAATACTGGAAGTGACGGTTTTGTATATCCAGATAACTTTAAATTTGATTCTACAACTCTAAGTAATAAAATGGGTATAGATGAAGAAGAAGCTGAACGTATCATTGATATGCGTGGTAAGAGCACTCATTCCGCTTGGCTTACTTTTATGTATCCACGTCTTGTTTTGGCTCGTGAATTAATTAGCGATGATGGGGTTATTTTTATTAGTATTGATGATAACGAGTATGCAAATCTAAAATTAATTTGTGATGAAATATTTGGGGAAGAAAAACTTTATTAGTACTCTAAAATGGAAGAAAAAAAGACAACCAAGCTTCCTTTCAACAGTAGCAAATATTATGGAATATGTGCTAGCATATTCTAAAAACAGAATAAATATAAATAAATTAGCTATTGATTCTTTTATCGGATGATGATAAGCCAATTGTAAAATGCATCTAACAACTATAGTGAAATTACGTTACCTGAAGGAATTAGAGTTAAAGCTAATGTTTCTAAAATAAAAAGCTGGCGTTTACAAAAATAAAACAATGGATACAGAATATCTTGATGATGTATTAATAGAGGACAATCGAACTATAAATAAAAATAAAAAAATTAAAAGCGAAATTTAGAACAACGCAAGAGGAGATTAATAGATTTTTTAAAGATGATCTTATATTCATTACTTCAAACTTAGGATTACGAAGAAATCTCACAATTGAAGAAGCTAATAGTAAAAAAATCAATTACAGATTTACTTTTTAGATTGGGGACAAAATCAAGATGCTACAGAAGAAACTAGATCATTATTTGGTATTAAAAACGATACGACCATCTTTGATAATCCAAAACCCACACTATTAATAAAAAATTTAGTGAAATCTTGCAATAATAACTCAGTTGTACTTGATTTCTTCTCTGGTTCAGCAACTACTGCTCACGCTGTAATGAAATTAAATGCTGAAGATGGTGGTAATAGAAAATACATTCTAGTTCAACTACCTGAAGAAATCGAAGAATCAAAACCAGCTTTCAAAGCAGGATATAAGACAATTGATGAGATTGGTCGTGAAAGAATTAAACGTGCTGCTCAAAAAATTAAAGAAGAAACAAATGCTGACATTGACTATGGCTTTAAAGTAATTAAACTAGAAAATGTTCAAGAAGATACATTAGATAGATTAGAATCATTTGATCCTAATGTCCTAGTTAGTGATGATTATGTAAATGATTTTTCTAATGAGGACTCTTCTGGTCTTGAAACTATCCTTACTACTTGGTTAAATCAAGATGGTTATGGTCTTCATGCTAAATGGGAAGATTTCAAACTTGTAGACTACATTGCACATCGTTACTCTAACTCACTTTACATAGTAAATGAAGGTATTGAAAGTTCTGATATTAGTCGACTAATTGAAATGATAGAGAATAACGAACTAAATATCAGTCGTATTATTATCTATACATACTCGCTTCCATTTACGATTATTAATGAATTAAAAACTAATATTAAAAAAATTTAAGAAACAATAAAACTGTAGATATTATAGAGAGGTACTAATATGAAAATTCAATTACAAATACTACCTCATCAAACGAATGCTGTTGATATAGTTAACGAAGTTTTTCCATGATGTTGAATTTATCTCTGGTAATATCTCTCAAAAATCCAATTTTTTTGATGTTAGAGATTTAAAGAAATTAAAGAAAAATATAAAAAAACATTCAAAATGGTAGTTTAACCCTGAATCTCGTATTGATATAAACGATATAAAATCAGATGATGATAATATACTTGGTATTGACATTAAAATGGAAACAGGTACAGGAAAAACATATGCCTACACTCGCGTAATGTACGAACTTCATAAGAATTATGGTTTTAATAAATTCATTATTCTAGTTCCTACTACTGCTATTAAAGAAGGAACTAAGAAATTCATTGAATCTGATTATGCTCGTGAGCACTTTAGTGACTTATATCCTGAAGCTGAACTTAAACTTGAAGTATTAAACCCACAAAAAAATTAAAAAGGGAAAAAGATGTTCCCCTCTGCTATTTCAAACTTCTCTCGTGCTACTAGACTAGAGAATAATAAGATTAATTCATTATTAATTACAAGTAGTATGTTACTATCAAAAGCAACTATGGATACAAGTTTTGATCAAACATTATTCGGTTCAATAACCATCCCTACTGAAGCTTTAAGAGAATCAAGACCAGTAGTAATCATTGACGAACCTCATAGATTTAAAAAAGATAATAAAGCATATAAGAAATTGGTAGAAGAAATAAAACCTCAAGCTATTATTCGCTTTTGGTGCTACCTTCCCTAAAAAAATGAAAAAAACTAAAGAAATTGATTATAATAATCTTGTTTATAATCTAAATGCTGTTAAATCTTTTAATGATGGACTTTGTTAAAGGTGTTGCTATACAAACACCAGAAAATAATAGCAACGAAAGTGCTAAAATTAAATTACTTAGCATCACTACTAAAAAAACCAAAGGTTGCTATTTTTTTAGAAATGAAGAAAATAAAAGAGAATATACTATTAATTTAGGGAGAGAGCTTATCAGATGTAACTCCAGAATTTCGAGGAATTACACTTGAAAAAGTTGGTAAAGCTTGAAGAATATAATATAGCAAAAGGTGCTGAGTTATCTAATGGTACTATAATTGCTGTTGGGGAGAAAAATTTATCCTAATATATATTCTGATAATTATCAGGACATTATGTTAAAACAAGCAATAAATAACCATTTCAAGCAAGAAAAAAAGACAATTTCTATCGAGAAGAAAAAAATAAAAAAACTTTGTCATTATTCTTTATTGATAGTGTGTACTCGTATCGTGGAGAAGAAAACGATGGTTATTTGAAAACAAAATTCAGGTCATTTCTTAAACTTGAATTGGAAAGAGAAATAGAAAAACTCTCGGATACAACTAAAATAAGAGAGCTTGAATATAAAAGTTTTCTAGAAGTATCTTTAAAAGATATTAAAAGCTACAAACGGTGGATATTTCGCTGTAGATAATTCTACTGATGATGATAAAATTCGAGAAGAAATTGATGCTATTTTACGTGATAAAGAAAAGATGCTGTCTTTCAAACATAAAGATGGAAGTTGGAACACTCGCAGATTCATTTTCTCTAAATGGACACTACGTGAAGGTTGGGATAATCCTAATGTTTTCCAAATTGCTAAACTTAGATCAAGCGGTAGCGAAATTAGCAAACTACAAGAAGTTGGACGAGGATTACGTCTTCCAGTAGACGAGTATGGTAATAGAATTTCTAATGAAGAATTTTTATTTAACATATCTAATTGACTTTAGTGAACAAGACTTTGCTAATACTCTTGTTAATGAGATTAATAGTGATGTTGTTCAAAGTTCAGTCATTACCGACTCTGATTTAGAACGTGTTGCTAAAACTTTAAACACTAATGTTAAAGACCTATTCATTACACTTCTTTCTTCTGACTTTATAGATACAAATAAAAAAATATTATAGTAGAAAATAGGAAATGAGTTTTTCAATAAATATCCTGAGTTTAATACTGGTTTAAAATCTAATAAAGTTGGAAATAAAGAAACATTAGATAAAAAGGTTATGTAGGGAATTCGTAAAAATAATTATGAACAGCTTAAACCACTTTGGGAAAGCATCAACAAAAAAATATTATCTAAAAATTAGATGATATTAGCGATGAAGAAATTCATTCTGCTATCATGAACATACTTTTATGAAGGTATTTATTCTGCTAATAATATAGCGATAATAGAAAAAAACTAGTAAACACTAATGAGAATATGTCTGTTAAAGATGGTACTACAGGAGACTATCATGAACTTAATGAAACTATTCCTTATAACAAGTTTCCTGAAGACTATTAACAAAACAAACTGGTTTTTCTATTGCTACTCTTCATAAATGTTTTGTAGAATATTCTAAAACAAACGAATTCGAGAAAGATTATTTCAACAAAAAATCATTAGCCAACTTTATTAATAAATATCAACTATGGCTAGAACAAACATTCAGAAATAGATTCAGTTATACTAAAATGAATGTAAAAATTAACGAAACAGCTCTTACTACACTAGATGGTCTTCCTAAAGAAAAAATCATTCAAGGGAAAATTGGTGTGATCAAAGATGATCAGAAAATCGTTCCTGAAAAATTCCTTTTCGACTCATTTGTTTATGACTCTGAACTAGAAAAAGCCACTATAGAACGTAGTAAAATAGATGAAATAGTAGTTTTCGGAAAAATCCCACGTAAAAGTATTCAAGTCCCACTTTACTTCGGTGGAACTACTAGTCCAGACTTTATGTACATTATCCAACGAGAAAATGATAAACCAGAATTAAACCTAATCATTGAAACAAAAGATGTTCAAAAAGATAGCGGGTTACGTACTGAAGAACAACTGCGTATTGAGAGTGCTAAAAAATTCTTTGAAGCACTTAAACAGGATGGCTTAAATGTTACTTTTAAAAAACAAATGAAACAAGATGAGATTATTAAGTTGATAAATGAGATTGTGGAGTAAGTGTATGCATGATGTTAAGTTTAGTCCTACTGAAGAAGTTGTTTTAAATCTAATATATACTGATATGAAATTCATTTACAATCTAATTCAAGATATAGAAAAACAGGAATCTGCGAATTTTGCGATATCTTTACTACCGTATATGGCTCTTGTTTACAAAGAAGCATACAAATGGTGTTATAAAAAAATAAAAAAATACGAAAATGTTTGCCAGAAATACCTAAGAAAATAGAAGATTATTATGAATATTATCGAGAATATAATAAACTTTTTAAAAGAACCTATTTCTGTAATAAATGAAAAATATAAAGCTGAATTCCATAATGCTAAAAACCATTTTTCTAATAAAAGAAAAATTTTTAAAATATATAAACATTTATAATATATATGGAGTAGGAACATTTAATAATGATTTGATTAAATTATCTCCAATATATAACACTGTTTATTTTTTTCAGTTATTATTCCTGGATTTTCATGGGACAATTTTGATCAAACTGCTAAAGAAGCATATAAACTATCCTACCATTTAGGCTATTTTTTTCGGATTATTTTTGAGATCCCATTTAGACAGATTAACAGATAGTATTGATAACAATAAAATAGAGGATTATGATTTCGGTGCACGAACTTCTCCTTTCCATAAAGTATATAGAGATGAGTTTCTTATTTTTGATTTATTATGCAAGTGTAATTTTTCTTCTATATGGTTTAAATAATTATACAACTATATTTAAAACTACAAAATTACGATTTACTTACAATCTATATTTTTTATATTTGTGAAAATTTAGACATAATCAATAGTTATTATAATACTAATTTTCACTATTAATACTAAATATAAAGATAATGAGCTAAGAAGTGCATTTATGCATTATGGTATATGGAAAATTGTAAAAGATAAATTTAATCCGTTAGATTCATTCGGTGGAATGACTAACATCAGACTAGGTATTGACTGGAATAATTTATTAATTTTTACACTTAGTGAAATAAAATCATTTTCTTTACAGTTAGATAACTATTTATCAAAAATAATCTATCACACAACTATAGTATTTTTCAATAAAAGCATAACAAAGAAATAAGCGAGAACTCCTGTTCCTGCTTATTTCTTTTGTGAATATTAACTCTATTCCACTACTTTTTATCTTCTCTGTATTCAATAAATTTTCCTTAACTATATTTTTTTGATTTCATCTTTTTGATAGGAAATCTAGTACTACCACTCCACCTACTAAATTTAGTATTTTTATTAGCATTTGAATACGAGAATCTGTTTTTCTATCATTTTATTTTCGTCTATTAATTCATATATTGCTTCTAATGTTCCTAGCACTATTTCTTTATTTGAAACTAAATTACTAGAGAAATAAGCTACTGCATTACCTCTATATGAACCAGATAAGAATCTTTTTGTATAGTAATATGGATCTTTCTAATCTCTCGTCATAAGTATAATAAGCTATCCACCATAGAATGGAAATATTATTAATCATAAGAGATCTCTTATTACCATTATTGAAAATTGTTCTGAGACATAATACTTGCTTCTTTTTCTTACCTGTTATCATTTTTAATTGATCTAAATGATAATCCAGGTAATAAGTATTTTCTAAAGCAACCCATACTTTCTCATTTTCCGCTTCTGTAATACTTAATCCTCTTAGTGATTCCCAAATAATTTGTATATTTTTTTATACTTGCATCTGAATCTACAGACTCTAATACTAATTCTTCGTATTCAAACTCAAATGATGATTCTAATACATTTTCACTATTAGAAAATATTTCTCTAATTTTTTTCTTTATCCCCCTTCATATATAAAGGTAAGTATTTACTTTTTAAAATTTGTTTTAAAAATCATCTAAAAAAACACATCTGTAACATATTTTTAATTTACTCATTCTTTTCCTCTTCATAAATATAATAATCATATAAAACATTTTCTAATGGGCAATCTAATAATTGCTGAGCAATTTTCATAGAATTATAATCAGAATCTCTAATAGATTCAATATCTAAATTAATTTTTCAATAAGTAACCCTAATGAAACTACCCACTCAACTGTTTCATCTATCTCGCCATATTTTATTTTTTCTATTGCCATCGTTAAGGCTGGGAGAATAATCGTGACTAGTAATAATTTTTGTCTTTCTTGACTAGAATTTGATAGATTAACATATGCTATATATGATTTTTTTAGGAAGATTAATTTGAATTATATCGCTATCAAAATCTACTTCCATATAATTCTCATCAAACTCAGCTACTCTTATCATAGATTTTTAAACTTCCATTATCATCATTAGAAAAAAATCAATATTTAATTCAGCCATAGTATCATAAGCCAAAATACTTCCTTTATCTATTTGTTCAATAACTAAATCATCACCATAATAATCTTTTGTTAAAATTTTTTATTAGAGTAATTATATATTTTTCTCCTTTGCAATGACCATAAAGTTAACAAATAGTTTTTTAGGCGTTGTTTTTTGATTCAAGTTCAACAGAATATTTATATTCATCCTTAGTTAAATACGCTAACTTTTCTATAAGATGACGACTCACCTTCTATATGTATAGCGAACGAAGCTTTCTCTTCTTCTATTAAAGAATTAAGTTCAACATTATCAAGTTTAAATTTAAAAGATAATTTAATTCTATTAACACTTATCTTTTCTTGATTAATTTCTACTTCGAAACTGCTATTAATGTAATCATCTAATTCGTTACTTAATACTGGATACGGGAATAAATCAGATCTTAACTTCATAAATTTTTTCCTTTCATTTTTCAATAATAATTTTTGAATTTATATTTATATCGATTGTTGCTAATTCACCTTTTTTTAATATTGTAAAGTCTAATCATTGAATCATTTTTCATTTTATTCGTATTTGATTTTTTACATTGCGAACATCTGTAGCAGTTATTCTTCCATCTTCACCAACGATATTAAATTTAATATCAATCTCTTTAAATGATTTTTGTAGGTTTTAGAATACATCTATAGGCCACCACTTGTATTCAGCGCTATAATTTTTAACTCCAAAGAATTCATCAGCATCAACAAGCTGTTCTTTTTTAACTTTCTTCTTAGACTAATTTTTTCTAATATATTTTTAATCTTTCTGGTTTTCTTAGTTTCTTTTTCTACTTTTTGTTTCTTCAGTATCATAACCAAGTTCTTCAATAATCGAATCTACTCCATCTTCAGCAAATTCATATGTATTATATATATTATTCTTCTTAGTATTTCTTTTTATTACAACATTATCAATTGTTTTCTTTATTCCTGTATCAGCTTGTTCATCTTGTTTTCCTTCTGCTGAGAAACGAGTGGTAAGAAATCTTTAATTCCAATAGCATCTATAACATTTTCTACAGATTGCTCATAGGAATTTTTTTAACTGTTTCTTTGAACCAATGATATAAATCTTTTTAAAAACTCCTCTGCCTGTTTTCTGTTTTCCTTAGATGATTGATCGGGACTCAACCAGTATGATTAGTATTCTCTAGAGACTTTAAGAATTTATCTAGTTCTTTTTCCAGTTGCTCTAAATACACCAGTAAACATGATATTTCCACTAATTCTATCTCTATCATAAATCTTCATCCCAGAAATTCTAGTCTGTAATATCATTCGGTTTGCTTCTTCACATTTTAATAATACTAGTTTTCCATCAGCTTTATCTTTAATAAAATCATATTTTTTTCAAATCGTTCATCAAGTTCAAATTCTAATCTTTCCTGGTTTGTTAGAGCATCATAATAATTTATAGTATCTTTTAAATACTTTCTTTTCATCATAAGACTTTTTAAATTCTTCTAATAGTGTTATTACTTCACCAAGATTCTCATGATTTAATATAGTATTGTTAACTCTAATTATTAATTTTTTTCTCAAGAATTGATACAAGAAAGTTATTTACCGCAGAGAGCAAAAATTCGTTTTTCCCAATCATCATCTATTTCTCTTAATCCAATAATAAATAAGTCTGTACCATATTCATCTAATTTTTCGTTCATCAAAATTAAAACTAATCTGACCTTTAACATAATCTTTATCTTCAGTTTGATATAATGCTCTTTCTTGTGTAATTATTGATTCATCATTTTCATCAAAAATTAAAAAGAGACAAAATTCATTACTCCTGCATGCTTAGGTATTGATTTTGTTGGTACTGTATTATAAAATACAAGTCTCAAATCAGAAATTGCAAATGGAGCTGCCTTCCCTATTCCTTTACTACCCGCAGCATTTTTCGTCGATTTTTTTCAGTATAACCATTTCCAATAATTAATGCATCATAACTTTTTATCATTTAATCCATAAGCGTTATAATCACTAACTTTTAATATTCTAACAGTTTCTGAATTTAATAACTTTTTCAAATCCTCTTAAATGATTTAATGTCCCTACATTTCCTTTTTTTCTCCCAAAAATGAATTGCTTTAGGTAAAAAGCATCTCTAATATCTTCTATTCCAGGTATTTCTTCTGTTTTAATTACTCCCTCATCAAACGTAACTTCAACAGGATTATTGTTTTTCTTTTAATTTTTGCATCTAAAGAATTTTTGAATAACTTCTCTTGTTAAAGAATCTATTACATTATCTAGAAATGAATTTATTGCTGGATCATTTACTCCTCTTGGTGTTAAATCTTTCCCATGTGGGAACATCCATCTATTCTTCATAAACTTTCTCCTTTTTATCTACGTGTAAATTTAAATTTTCTATCTTTTTTCTAATTCCCATTCAAAAAGAACGTTTTTGCTAATTGTATCTCTTTTTCTAACGCTTTTAAATAGCTCAGTAATTTCTTCTTTACTGTACTCATAATTACTTCTATTTGCTAAATTCCCAATCAGTTGTATACTCTTAATCGCTGAATTTGTTCTAGATTCAGCTAATCTAATAAATTTTTCGTGTTTATCTTCCATTAAACCCTCCTACGGTATCTTTTATATAAATAATACTATATTTACTATTTTTTATGCAATATATATTTACAATATTTTATAAATATTTACTATATTTGTAAAATATACCTAATAAAAGGTATATGTAATATAAATTCTACTATATTTATATTACATATAATTATAAATAAAAATCCGGTATTTCTACCGAACTTTTCTTATATATTAAATTTTTAAAAATTAGTTATCTTGTAATATATATAAATCAAATATTGTTTTTTTCTTTTATATTTCACTTAATTAATAAATTTATATTAGCTGTTAGATTTTTATCTTTTCAATACTAATCTATAACTTTAGAACAGCTACGATTTCATCTCCGTCTTTTTCATCAGTTTCTACAAAACTAACTGATTTTTAAAACTGTCGTGCTACATCATTATCACTTTCATATGATAGCCAACAATATTTTGCTGTTCCACAAGGAAAAGTATTAACAAATTCTAAAGCTAAATCCATTGCTTTTTTACCAAATCCCTTCCCTTGGAATTTTTTGTCTATCATAAAACGCCATATATTGTAATTCCCTTTAGCTATCTTAGGAGCACCTTCATCATCTGAATTCACATCAAAACCTATCATTAGAAAACCAATAGGTGTTTAGTCTTTATATATACCAAATGTGAGTACATCATTATTCTCAGTAATTGCTATATACGCTTCTATGATACTACTATTATTTGTAGCTACAAAACTTTTCTGATTATTAAAAACCTCTAATTTCAAAAATCTCCACTATATTGTTTCTATTAATCTTTTTCAATTTAAGCATAATCTATTCACCATTGATTTTTTTGATTTTTAAATATGAAGTTTTTATGATTATAAAAATAATATCGTAATTTTAATATTCTGTTTCTAAGTACCTCTACGAACTTCCTACTTCATAAACTTCGTTATTTTTACCTTCTTTTTATATGTTTCTACTGCTTTTTGCTACTCTCTCGAAGTCACGTTTTAAACTATATGAATAGATATCTCTAAATAGTCTATATCCTAGTTTTTCATTTACTTCGAATGCTAGTGTGTATAGTTCATATGTTTCCATTGAATCGAAGTTTTCGTGTGCTTTTACTACATCTACTAATATATCGTCACAATGTTCGACTAATGCTTTTTCTAGTCTATCATTTAAGAATTTTGATTTATCTAGAGTATATTTAAACATTTCTCTTGATGTAGTTGAGAAGTCTGCTACTAAACTTTCTTTATCTAGTTTATCATACAGTTCATATCCTAACTGTTCATTTACATCTTTTGCGATTTCTACCAATCTTTCATCTGATACTGGGTCTAAACTAAATGCTGCGTTACTAACTTCAGATAACGCATTGTAGTTTTCTTCTATCGCTTTTTTTAATAATTCTAATTCCATAAAGATCCTCTCAATCCTAATTTTCTTACATTCTATTATAACATACTTACTAGTTATTCTTATATGTCTTTACAACTTTTCTTTATTCTTGTATATATCCTTGAATTTAACTTTTTTTGTATAAAGTTCTCTTAAAAATTAATCATTCTATGATAAAATTAATGTATTAACTAAGGAGAGTGTATTATGAGTGAATCAAAAAAATTGTTTTTAACTATTGATGATGAATTAAAAATGAGGCTGAGGATTTATTCTTTAGTCTTGGATTAAATTTAGAAACTGCTATTAGCATGTTTCCTTACAAAAGCTGTTAATGAAGGTGGAATACCTTTTGAAGTGAAACAAACAAAAATACATTGAAAGTCCTGATTTTTATCTCAAGTCACTTCACCATTAAATCAGCTGTATATGAGATTAATGAATACATAAAGATAGATTTAACGAAGAACCTTCATTTTATCTAGCATGTGAAAAATAGAGGTCTTACAGATGATGAAACTAGTAAATTATTCATTCTATTTTTCTAATAATACTGAAGAGATTAATCAAGAAGAGTTCACAGAAAAATATTGATAACCTAGTAGAATTATCAACAATCGCCTTCCTAGCATTAAGACGACTATCAGATGAACAACTACGTGATATCGTGAATGCATATATCACAAACTACTATTTAATTAGATAGTATTAACTAATAATAAAGCTTTTAGGAATACCTTAACAGATATGACTTTAAGGTACTCCTGTTTTTTAAAATTATATATATTTTATTAATCTTTCAAGGAACTAAATTTTTATTGAAGTAGACTTCAACTTTAATCATTTTACCCTTAATTGGAAGTTCACTTCCAACTTTTCCTTTTTCCTTTTCTTCAGATTTTTTTATTTTTTTACAATCACTTTATTTTTCTGATAAACTATAATTGTAAATAAAACACTTACATTTATGTAAATAAGAGGAGATCAAAATGGGAAAATTTAATAAAAAAGTTGTTTCAGTAGCTTCAATTGCTGCAACATTACCTGCATTAATAGGTAGCTATGCTGGGTACCAAAAAAATTACGTTATAATCGTAGTGCTAAAAGCCGGTTTTAATCGAGTTATACCTTGGTAATAAATATAAAAACTAAGAGATATCGATGAAACTAAAAAGACTAGAAAAAAAACAAAAAGAAGATAAGAACGAAGAAACTGTAAATGTATATGAATTTGATACTAAATCTAAATTCTATACTAGAATTGTTTCTGATAGACAGATTTGGCATTTAAATAGTGTAAATGACTCTAATTCTACTATTTTCTATATTCATGGTGGTTCTTATGTTCATGAATTCGTAGATATTCAATGGGCAATGGCTGATAAGATAGCGCAAGAAGCTGATGCTGAGGTTGTTATTCCTGATTACGGATTAGCTCCATTCTATACTTATAAAGATAGCTATGAACTTCTAACGAAATTATATACAGATTACATTGCTAAAAATCCAGATAAAGATGTCTATATTATGGGAGATAGCGCTGGTGGTGGCTTGGCTCTAGGATTAGTTCAAGATTTTGTTCAAAATAATATTAAACTACCCAAAGGTCTTATTCTACTAAGTCCATGGGTTGATCTAACTATGTCAAATCCTGAAATTAAAAAATATATTAAAAAGATCCTCTACTACACGTTGATACTTTACTAGCTGATGCTAAATCTTGGGCAGGTGATGCAGATTTATCTCATTGGAAGGTTTCTCCATTGTACGGTGAGATGAAAGGTTTACCTGAAGTATTATTATTTTCAGGAACTCGTGAACTATTATATCCTGACATAGCATTATTAGCTGAAAAACTTCATGAAGCAAATGTTAAGACTGAATTCGAAATCGGTAAGAACCTAAACCACGTTTACCCTGCTTTCCCAATCCCAGAAGCAACAAAAGCTATTTCTAAAATTGTTGAGTTTGTGAAGAATTAATAGTAAGTAAATATTTCTAATACAAATAGCTATCTTTATTTAATAGGAAAAAATAGACCACAAAAATACTAACAAATTTTTGTGGTCTATTTCTATTTAGTTTTGAACTTTGTATCTTATATTTTTTAAAAAACTTTAAATTAAATTTAAAATATTTCTCCGTTATCATTATCTTAATAACGGAGAAAGGTTACTAATACTTCTCTAGATTACCTTTTTCGTTTTGTATAAATTCTAGTTTTCAATTAGATCTTCTATTTTTCTTTAGCTTCTTCTAATGTTTTGCTATTATTTATCTTTTCTAATACTAACTTTAGAAGAGTCTCTTTATATTCGAAAAAAATTGTTCATCTGTCATGCCTTCCATTTTTCTCCTTTCTTTTCTTCTCCGCAATATTTTCTAAATAATCATCTAATTTATCTTCTAGTGCTAATTTTATCAGCATACTTTTGATTATAGAGTGAACATTTTAGAGTATTATAAAATATATAACTGAATCACCATTAGCTGCATTTATTGCAAATTAAATATTATACTTATTTGATAATTCTACTCGTTTTTACTTTTTATACTTCTTATTCTACAATAAGTGAGCATGAAAGTAAAACTTTTCTATATATCCCTAATAATATCTAACATTAAATCTAATATCCACAATATTTTTCAAAAGTTCTGTCTCATTTCTCAATATCCACTTTTTTTCAACCACAAAGGTCCAATTCCATTCCCCAATGTCCCGCCCCTTTAACTATTAAAAGTCCAGTTTTACTCCCCAATATCCACTATTTTTAACCACAAAAGTCCAGTTCCATTCTCCATGTCCACTTTTTCACCACAAAAGTCCAGTTTTTACATTTTAATATAAAAACTCGAAACAAAAGATTTTTCCTTGCTTCGAGTTCATTTATTTTTATCATTTTGTAAGTTCTATTAAATTAGCTCTATTCTAAATTTATATTTTCCTTTTCCGTGACCTTCTACTTTTTCGATAATTTGATGTACTAGCATTTCTTTAATTATTTCTGATGCTCTTGATGTTTTTTAAATTTGTAACCTCCATCACTTCTTTTTCTTCCAAATACAGAGTCTAAAATTAAATTTATCATAAAGGTTATTGATATATTCCTTTATTTTTTCTGTGAAATTTTTCTAGTTTATCATTAATATTATTTGTTATAATCTCTCTATCTTCTTTTATCCAATTGATATGTAATTCTCTATTTTTTTCAATGTGTATTTTCATCTAAAATTAAATTCTTTAAAAACAACTCTACATATTCAAATGTTGAATAGATTTCTTTCTTCAGATTTCTGTAGTTTGCTCTTACTAATGCATTTCTAAAAATACCAAGAGTTAGCAGCGAATATATCATTTGTTACATCAAATCTAATGTTCTTAGATATTTGATAAAGAATACAGCTGTTGTTCTTGTATTCCCTTCTTCAAAAACGTGAATTTGCCATAATCTTGAGATAAATTCAGATAAGTGTTTTTATTATTTCATTAGTTGATAAACCATTATACCAGAATTTTTTCTCCTGCTCAATGTCATACTCTAGAGTTCTAACTAGTTCACTCGCACTTCCGTATATTACAGTTTCTCCACCTAAAATCCATTCTTTTTTTGTAATATTATAAGTTCTGATTTTCCCTGCATGCTTATATATCCCTTCAAATAATTTCCTATGAATCGCTAAATATTCCGTTGGAGAAAAGGTAAAGGCTTCTTCAGATAAAATTCTTGCTATTCGAACAGATACTTTATCAGCTTCTTCCACACGACTTTCTCTATTAAGTTCTGGATTTTCTTCATAATATGAGTGAAGAAGTAAGTCAGCTTCTTCCAGTGTAATTTCACCTTCTATATTTCGCAATGCAGTATTAATTAAATATTGAGATGGAGTTAGACCATCAACTACCTGCAAACCTATTGCTGTCTGCCATGCATAACCTTTTTCTCTTTTAGAAGGCTCTGATTGTATTAAATATTCTTTAAACGGATCTTCAGTCATTTCATTTTCCTCCTACAAGTTATTTCTCAATAATTACACATTAACAGATTTATTTTTCAACATTATATAGTAAATGCATATTTCTTAACTTAATAAGTTTTTATTTCCGTAATATTTATTATATATAACAATTAATTTCTTTGCAATACATAAGAGACTTTTCTACGCTTCAAATACTAAAAAACTCAAAACAAAGATTTCTCCTTGCTTCGAGTTCGTTAATTATTTTCGTTATTATCGTTTTGCGATTTCTTCTAATAACATTTTGTTGATCATTTGTGGGTTAGCTTGTCCTTTTGAGGCTTTCATGATTTGACCTACTAAGAAACCAATCGCACGGTCACGACCGTTTTTGTAGTCTTCGATAGATTTTGGATTGTTATCTAATGCTTCGTTTACCCAAGCTAATAATTGTCCACTATCTGATACTTGTACAAGACCTTTTTCTTTAACGATTTGTGCAGCGTCTCCACCGTGTTCGATAAGTTCTGCGAATACTTTTTTAGCGATTTTACTTGAGATTGTTCCATCAGTGATTAATTTAATCATTCCTGCTAAACCTTCTGCAGTTAACGCTGTGTCTTTAAGTTCTTGTTGAACTTTGTTTAAGTATGCATTCACATCTACCATTAAGTAGTTAGAAGCTAATTTTGGATCTGCTCCTAATGCTACAGTTTGTTCGAACATGTCTGACATTTCTTTAGTTAATGTAAGAACGTGTGCATCGTATGCTGGTAATCCAAGTTCTTCTTGGTATCTTCTTTGACGAGCATCTGGAAGTTCTGGAATAGTTTTTCTTACTTCTTCCATCCATTCATCAGAGATAATCATAGGTACGATATCTGGCTCTGGGAAGTAACGGTAATCGTCTGAACCTTCTTTAACACGCATAAGTTTAGTTGTTCCTGTTGTTTCATCGAAACGACGAGTTTCTTGGTTGATTACTCCACCTGAAAGAATAACTTGTTCTTGACGTTTTTCTTCGTACTCTAAACCTTTTTTAACGAAAGTGAATGAGTTTAAGTTTTTAAGCTCAGTTTTTGTACCGAATTCATCTTGACCGTAAGGACGGATAGAGATGTTCGCATCACAGCGCATTGATCCTTCTTCCATCTTAACGTCAGATACTTCGATATATTGAATGATTGAACGTAATTTTTCTAAGTAAGCATATGCTTCTTCTGGAGTTCTAATATCTGGCTCAGATACGATCTCGATAAGTGGTGTCCCTTGACGGTTAAGGTCAACTAGTGAGTAACCATTTTTGTGAGTTAATTTACCAGCATCTTCTTCAAGGTGAGCACTGTAATACTCGATACGTTTTTGTTTCTCCGTTTACTTCGATATCGATCCATCCGTTTTCCCCTGATTGGTTGGTCAAATCATGAGATTTGGTATGCTTTTCAGGGTTATCTGGATAGAAGTAGTTTTTTTCTATCGAATTTTGACTCATGAGCTACTGTCATGTTAAGCGCCATTGCTGCTTTCATTCCCCATTCTACCGCTCTTTTGTTTACTACTGGAAGTACCCCTGGGTATCCTAAGTCGATAACGTTTGTGTTAGTGTTTGGTTCTGCACCAAAGTGAGCTGGAGATGGTGAGAATATTTTTGAATCTGTTTTTAATTCTACATGGACTTCTAGTCCAATTACTGTTTCAAAAATGCATCTTGTTTCTCCTATTATAATTCTATTTTTATCGTGTAAGTTGTAGTGTTGTTCAGTTGTACGCTACATCATATAGTGTAGATTCTGCGAATGGTTTAGCAATAATTTGCATACCGATTGGACGGTTACCTTTTGAATCCACATGGGATACTGATACCTGTAATCCAGCCATATTTACTGGGATTGTTAAGATATCGTTTGCGTAGATTTTAATTTTGGATCTCCTACTTCTTCTCCAATATTGAATGCTACTGTTGGAGCAGTTGGTCCAATCGATTACATCGTATTCTTCGAATACTTTTATCAAAGTCTTGTTTAATTAATGTACGAACTTGTTGTGCTTTTTGTAGTACGCATCGTAGTATCCTGAAGATAATACGTATGTTCCTAACATGATACGACGTTTAACCCTCAGCACCAAATCCTTCTCCACGTGTTTTTTTGTAGATTTCTTCAAGGTTTGTTGCGTTTGGACTTCTAAATCCGTAACGAATACCATCGAAACGAGAAAGGTTTGAACTTGCTTCTGCAGAAGCGATAATGTAGTAAGTTGAAATAGCGTAGTCTGTATTTGGAAGACTTACTTCTTCTACAATAGCTCCTTGGCTTTCTAAGTATTTAACACCTTCAAGTACTGCTTGTTTAACTTCTTCATCAATTCCAGCACCGAAGTATTCTTTAGGAAGAGCGATTTTCTTACCTTTAATGTCTCCAGTGATGATTTTGCTAAATTCTGGTACTTCTACAGGTGCACTAGTCATATCGTTAGCATCTAATCCTGAGATGATTTCTAATACACGAGCGTTATCTTTTACTGTACGAGTCATTGGTCCGATTTGGTCTAATGATGAAGCGAATGCTACTAATCCAAAACGAGATACACGTCCATAAGTTGGTTTTAACCCAACTACACCACAGTAAGAAGCTGGTTGACGTACAGAACCACCAGTGTCACTTCCTAGAGTAAAGCTAACTTGTCCTGCTGCTACTGCTGTAGCTGAACCACCACTTGATCCTCCTGGCACTGCATCTAAATCATGTGGGTTACGAGTTAGTTTGTAGTAAGATGTTTCTGTAGAACCACCCATTGCGAACTCGTCCATGTTTAATTTTCCTAAAAGGATTGGGTTTTCTTTGTTAAGTTTGTTCATTACTGTTGCATCATAAATTGGATTAAATCCTTCTAAGATTTTTGATGCACAAGTTGTTTGAATATCTTTTGTAACAATGTTATCTTTGATTCCCATTGGGATACCGAATAATTTACCTTCAGCGCGACCTTCTTCTTGAGCACGATCTAAAGCTTCAGCTTGTTTTAATGCTACTTCTTCAGTTACTGTAATGAATGAACCTACTTTTTCATCAGTAGCTTTAATTCTGTCTAGTGATTCTTTTTACTAAATCACTTGGTTTTAATTTCTTTATTTTTTTAAGTTTAAGTTCTAAACTTTCAATTGATTCATGTAATAAACTCATTAAATTATCTCCTTATTTTATTCAATAATAGTAGGTACTTTGAATTGTCCTGCTTCAGTTTCGTGAGCATTTTTAAGAACTTCTTCTCTATCCATTCCAGGTTTTGCAACATCCTCACGGAATACATTCACTAAGTCTAAAACGTGATATGTTGGTTTTACATTTTCTGTTGGTGCGCTGTTGATTGTGTCAAACAAATCTACAACTTTTTCTAATTTTTCGATGTACCCATCTACTTCACTTTCTTGGATTTCTAATCTAGAAAGATGAGCAATGTGAGCTACTTGTTCTTTCGTAATTGTTGTCATAAGTGCCTCCATATTTTTATCAATTTTAACTTCTAAATATTAGCAAACCTCTTATAATTTGAAATTAAAAACGCCCCATATAGTTACTTAACTACATGGGACGATTACTAGTTTCGTGGTGCCACCCGAATTCATATCAGTTTCCTGATACCTTTCAATTTATATTCGGTTTTATAAAGAGTGTTGCTTATTTCAATCATTATTATTTAATCTCTCAGCCTATGGATTAAACTCTCTTCTAAAAAACATGAAATAAAAGTCTCTTTACTAATATTTTATATTACGGTTTACTTAGTCTATATTATACTAAACTACCATTATTGTCAAGGTTTTATTAAAAAGCACTAGGTGAGTAGGGTTTATTTAGATTTTTTTAACACTATAATAATTTTCAAATTTAGCCCATAGAAAAAGCACCTATTTCTAGGGCGTTCTAATATTCCTATTTGGACTCTCGCAGTGGAAACATCTAATCTTTTCCTCACTTTGTTCGTTAAGATTAGTGTTTCTATTGGGAGCGACTCAAAAATCATGATTTCGAAGAAATTGATTTTGTCGAGTCACCACCGCACAGTTTATTAGATATCTAAAAAGCTTGTACAAGTGAATTTAGATATCTAATAAATCACTTCATCTTTTGTCATTATTATTCTTTATAATTTCATTTTTACTATATTTTTTTAAATATGCCAACCAGATAAATATTTCTTCGTGTATTCTACACTCGAAATATAAACGACTACCGCATACTTTTTTATTTGCTTAAATATTAAAAATGGTATAATATGTTGTAGGTATGTTAAAAGAGGTTAACTTGTTATGTTAGTCTTTTGTTTTGGTCTTTTGATCAATTGTATAATGTAAAAATCTAAAATATTTGTGAGGTATAAAATGGAAAATTGGGTTGAAATTACAATTCATACTACTAATGAAGCTAGTGAAATAGTTGAGTCTATTCTTCTTGATTATGGTTCAACTGGGGTTGCTATCGAAGATCCTACTACTCTTGAGGAGAACTTACATGATGATTTCGGTACTATCGTTGAACTTAGTCCTGCTGATTATCCTGAAGTTGGGGTTATCGTTAAAGGATACATCAACGAGCTTAATTTTGATGAAGAAACTTTCAAGCGTTTTGAAGCTGAGCTTCTTGCTTTAGGTGAAAATATCAACATTGGAGATTTCTTCAAGATTGAAACTACTATTATTCAAGATAGTGACTGGGAAAATTCTTGGAAAGATTATTTCGATATTCTTAATATTGGTGAAAAATTCGTTATTGTACCTACATGGCGTGAATATGAAAACACTGAAGATAAATATATTATAAATATTGATCCAGGTATGGCTTTTGGTACTGGTGGTCACGAGACTACTTCTCTATGTATTAAAAATCTTGAGAAATATGTTCAAAGAAATGATAATGTTATCGACGTTGGTTGTGGTAGTGGGATTTTAAGTATCGCGGCTAGTTATTTAACTGATGGTAATATTAAGGCTGTTGACTTAGATAAACTTGCTGTTGATGTTTCTTATGAGAACTTCGCGTTAAACAATCTTGAGAAAAGAATCGAAGTTGAGCAAGCTAGTCTTCTTACAAAAGAAACTAAAAAATACAACATTATCGTAGCGAATATTCTCGCTCATATCATCGAGCTTATGATTGATGATGCTTATAATTTATTAGAAGATGGTGGTTACTACATCACTTCTGGTATTATCGAAGAGAAGAAAGACGAACTTCTTGAAAAAATGTTAGAACGTGGTTTCAAACTTGTTGAAGAAACTTCTGATAACGGGTGGTACTCATTCGTAGTAACTAAATAATACGAAAACCTCTTAATTACTTATAGTTTCCTATTTGTAATTAGAGGGTTTTTTAATATGAAAGCTAAGAAGAGTTTAAATTCATAAACTCTTCTTAGCTATTTTTATAATAATTTTTTTCTAATCTACTTTTCAGATTCAACTGTAAATACTGATACCGGTCTTCCTGATGTATAGTATTCAGCATCTTCACTTAAGATCTCGATGTTCACTAAGTGATTTAAATATTTTCTAATTGTAATTCTAGAAATATCTAATTCATCTGCTATTTGCTGTGTAGTGAATCCCTGATTTCTGTTGTAAGATAGTTTCTAATACTTTTTTTAGAGTTATTCTTGATAACCCTTTTGGTAAACTGTCTTCTTCTTCATCTACTCTACCTGAATTTAAGTAGTCATCTATTAAATCTTGATTAATTTTCTCTTTTGATAATAATTTCACGTAGTCTTGAACTTTCTCAATAGCTTGTGAAAACCTTTCGTACGTAAATGGTTTTACTAGATAGTCTACTACTCCATTTGATAGCGCAGCTTCAACAGTTTGAATGTCATTTGCTGCAGTTATCATTATTATAGGGTAACCTTTTAACTCTGGTAAGAAACCTACTCCTTGACCATCTGTTAGATAATTATCTAAAACTATTAAATCCACTTTAGATTCTTCTAAAAAAATTTTTCTTGCATCTTCTATTGTTGCAACATGGTTTAAATCACATGATAACTCTTTTCTTTTGAAATATTCTTTGTGTATCATTGCTACCATTGGATCATCTTCTATTATTAGTACTCTCAATTATTATTCCTCCTCGATTGGTATCTCTATTGCAAATTGAGTTTTCCCTACTTCACTTTCTACGTCTATTAAACCGTTATATTTCTTCACTATTGTATCAACGGCATTTAGTCCGTAACCTCTATTTTTCTCCTTTAGTTGAATATCCTCTTTCAAATATATTCTTCATTATTTCCTTACTAATCCCAGAACCATTATCATATACTTTTACAAAGAAGTATATTTTTCTTCAGTGTTCATGTATAGATAAACAGTAATCTTTCCATCTTTTTTGTTTCCTATAGATTCCATAGAGTTGTCAATTAGTACACCGAGTATAATCAAAAGCTCATTAAAGAGTTCATCTAAACCTTCTTTATTTAAAATCATTGAATCCGAATCTATTGATAACGATATATTCTTTTGTTTAGCTTCTCTTACTTTGGCAAGTAAAAAAACCTGCTATTGATGGTACTTTTATATTTTTCTGATATATGTCCAATTTTTTTCATGATAATCATCTTTTAGATATGTAATAAATTTTGCTACTTCATCATAGGCTTTCATCTCAATAAGTCCATGTAGAACATGTAGTTTGTTCATAAAATGATGGCTTTGTTCACGAAGGCTATCATTGTATTTTTCTGTACCACTTAATTCCGTGATTAATTTTTTTCATTTCACTTTGATCACGTAATGTGATTACAGCTCCATATAATTTATCATTTTGATAAATCGCATTCCTATTAACTAATACCTCAATATGGTTTAAAACTATTAATTCATCTCGACTACATTTATTCTCTTCTAATACACTCTTGAAGAAAATTTCATACATTTCATCTGGAATAATCTCACCTTTTGTAATTTTAGAGTATCCCGCTTTATCTAGAATCTGATTTGCACTACTATTTTTTTACAATAATCTTTTTATCGATATTAATACCGATAATACCTTCTGGAAACATGATCAGAAATTAGATTTTTTTCAACGTAATTATATGCAATTTCTTCTGGTTCGTAATTTAATAAGATTCTCTTTAATTGTCTATTATATAGTATTGCTAGTGTAATCGCAACTATAACCCCTATCATTAAAGCTAACAATATTTTTTCTTGTGAATGCTGTATTTGTTTTTTTACGGTCTCTTTAGTATATCCAACACACACTACCCCAATATCATCGCCATTTTCATTTTTTATTGCTGTAAAAAATCTTAGACCTTCTCCTAAATGGCCACTCTGTCTACTAAAATGATCACCTACGGTAAATGTTGAGCTTACATCTTCAATATTTGAAAATTTTTCTCCAATAAGTTCATTTTGCGGATGTGAATATCTCGTAAAAGTATCATCCATAATAACAATAAAGTCTGTTCCTGTTTCGTCCATTACTCTATTAGCAAATTCTTGGATTCCTTTTGTCATTCGGTGATGCTTTACATCATCTATAACACCTTTATCATTAGAAATCAACTTAGCAGTCGAATATATTTTTTGACGAATTACCTCATCTTCTCGTTTTTTTATATATTCTCTTACAAAAAAGGAAGTAACTAATAAACAAATTACAACTAGACTTGTCATTATTAACACTAACCTAGTTAAAGTCCTCTGCTTTTTCCTCAATTTTTTATCACTCCTAAATCTAAATAGACTTTTCTTGCCAATGTTCATTATATAGCAAATTATCTTGTATTTCAAGCAATTCTAATTTATAAATTCTTTGCGACCACATTAAAAATATCAATATTATACGAATATATTTTTACAATGTAAATTTACATTTAATTTTTCATAGGTGTGTTTGACGCCTGTTATTAGCTTAACATTATTTATTACCATACGTTATTAAATTTATTATATAATATTTTATTTTTAAATAAAAATTTTTAGCTTAATTTATTTTATTTTTTTACTTGAATATTTACGTAGACTATGCTAGTATTTTTATTAATGCAATTTTGCAGTTATTAGTATATTTTTATATTTTTAGGAGGTTCTCAATGGAGAGGGATGCAAAAAAAATATTTTGGTACACCCTAGCCTTCATGGCATTCTCAACTGTTTGGGCGTTCGGGAATGTTGTTAATGGATACTCTGAATTTGGTGGATTAAAATCAATAGTTTCTTGGATTCTAATTTTTGTAATTTACTTTATTCCGTATTCATTAATCGTTGGTGAGCTAGGATCTACTTTTAAAGATGCCGGTGGGGGTGTGAGTTCTTGGATTAGTTCTACACATGGAAAACTACTTGCTTATTATACTGGATGGACAATGTGGATAGTTCACATGCCTTATATTTCTCAAAAACCATCACGTATTATCGCGGCATTTAGTTGGACTGTATTTCGTGATAACCGTATTAGCAAAATGGATATCACATACTTACAAATCGCTTCTTTAGTTATCTTCTTAGTCGCTTTATTCTTAGCGACTCGTGGAGTAAACTTAATTAAGAAAATGGCGATGTTAGCCGGATCTTCAATGTTTATTATGTCATTATTATTTGTAGTTATGGCTATTACCGCACCATCTATTACTGGTGCTAAAACTTTCGACATCGATTGGTCTTTAGATACTTTCATGCCTACATTTGATGTTAAGTATATTACATCAATCGCAATTTTGGTATTTGCGGTTGGTGGTTGTGAGAAGATTTCACCTTACGTTAATAAGATGAAAAATCCTTCTAAAGACTTTCCTCGTGGAATGATTGCTCTAGTAGTTATGGTTTGTACAACTGCGATTCTTGGGACTTTTGCTCTAGCATTAATGTTCGATACAAACAATATTCCTAAAGACTTACTTACAAACGGAACTTACTATGCTTTCCAAACTTTAGGTAACTACTACGGTGTTGGTAACTTATTCTTAGTTATCTATGCAATCGTTGATTTAATCGGACAAGTTTCAGTTGTTATTATTTCTATCGATGCTCCACTACGTATGTTATTAAGTAGTGCTGATGAAAAATACATTCCTAAGAAATTATTAGTTAAGAACGAAAACGACGTATACGTGAATGGATTAAAACTTGTTGGTATTATCGTTTCCATCTTACTAATTATCCCAATGTTTGGAATTAAAGAAGTAAATGAGCTATTTAGATGGTTAGTTAAACTTAACGCTGTTACTATGCCATTACGTTACCTATGGGTATTCGCTGCATATATCTTCTTGAAAAAATCAGCTGAAAAATTCCAATCTGAATACAAATTTGTTAAGAATAAATATGTAGGTATGGGACTTGGAGCTTGGTGTTTCTTCTTGACTGCCTTTGCTTGTATTTCTGGTATGTACACGCCAGAAAGTACTTTCCAAACAGTTATGAACATTGCTACACCAATTGTTCTACTTTCATTAGGATTAATCTATGCCTTACTTGGCTAAAAATATAACAAATAATTATATAAGCTTTTCATAAGAAAAATTACCTACTGAGTTTTTTTATAAATACTCAGTAGGTTTCTTATTACTAATAAACGTTCTTAGTACTAGATTAATTTGATATTTTTGATTTAAATTATTAAAATAAAAATATCAAGTTTATAACTATAAATAAAAGAAGAGAAACTCTCTATAGTGTTTCTCTTCTCTTATATTATTCTAAGCCTTCTACATAGCTATATGCACTTTGCGCAGCTATAGCTCCATCAGACGCCGCTGTTATTACTTGACGGATTTCTTTTTCACGTACATCTCCAGCAGCAAAAATACCTGGTACTGATGTTGCTAATTTTTCATTAGTTGGAATATATCCTGCTTCATTAGTAATTCCTAAATCTCTAAAATCTTGTGTTTGTGGTAACATTCCTACATAAATGAATACCCCATCAGCAGGGATTGAACTTTCTTCACCAGTTTTTACATTTCTGATTTCTATTGAAGAAACTTTTCTTTCACCTTTAATTTCATAAGCAACACTATCCCAAACAAATTCGATATTTTCTTTTGCAAAGGCTCTATCTTGTAGAATTTTTTGGGCACGTAGTTCATCACGTCTGTGAACGATAGTTACCTTAGCAGCTAAGTTAGATAAGTATAAAGCTTCTTCTACAGCTGAATCTCCTCCACCTATTACTACTACTTCTTTATTTCTAAAGAATGCTCCGTCACAAACTGCACAGTAACTTACACCTTTTCCTGAAAATTGTTCTTCTCCTGGAACATCTAAGTTTTTGTGTTCTGAACCTGTTGCGATAATAATTGATTTAGCTAAATATTCTTTTTCACCCGCTACTACATATTTAAGATTATCTCTTACTCCTACTTCTGTAATATTTCCAAAACCGAATTCTGTACCGAATTTTTTAGAGTGTTCGAACATTTTCTCTGATAGTTCAGGTCCTGTAACCATTTCGTATCCAGTATAGTTTTCAATTTCTTCAGTTGATAACATTTGACCACCTGGATATTTTCTTTCTAACATCAATACTGACATATTTGCACGTGATGCGTAGATTGAAGCTGTCATACCTGCTGGACCAGCTCCAACGATAATTAAGTCATAAATTTTTTCTGACATATTTTCCACCTTCTCTTTTTATGATTCTCTATAAAAATCTTTTTTTATATTTTTGAACTTTGTATTAAGCACTACTAAGTATATCAAACTTCCTATAACAAATACTAGCGAAAGGACTTGAGAAACTCTTAAGCTTCCAAGATATAGTGAATCTGTTCTCATTCCTTCTACGATGAATCTCTCTACACCGTATAAGATTAAGTATGCAGCAAAAACTTCACTTTGTGCTAATTTATTTCTTATTAGTAGCAGGATTACTAGTGCGATAAAACACCATAAACTTTCATATAAGAATGTAGGTTGACGATACGCTCCATCAATATACATATTTTCTACAATAAAATCTGGAATGAATCTATCATGTAAATATTGTTTTGTAACTATTTCTCCGTATGCTTCATGGTTGAAAAAGTTTCCCCAACGCCCTAACATTTGTCCTACTAGTAAACTCGGAGCAATTATATCTAATAGTTTAATTATTTTTATTCCCCTTCTTCTAGCAAAGAAGTATAAGACTATAAATCCACCGATTAAACCACCGTAAATTGCTATTCCACCATCCCAGATGGCTATCATGCTTGCAAAATCACCTTTGTAATAATCCCATCTAAATATTACATAATATGCACGTGCAAAGATAAATGCGATTGGCAATGCAATAAGTAATAAATCTAGCATAGTGTCTTTCTTTAAGCCACGTTTTGTAGCCTCCTTATCAGCAAGGTAATAAGCACAAAAAACAGTAGTTGCTATAATAATTCCATACCAATATACCGGTTTTGTAAACAAATGAAAGGCAATTGGATCTAAGTAACCTAATATCATATTACTCCACCCCATTATTCATATTTTTTCTTTTAATTTCATCAGCTAATTTTGTTGTAAATTCCTTAGCTGTGTTTATTCCCATTTGATTTAACCTATAATTCATTGCTGCTGATTCTATAATAATCGCAACATTTCGTCCAGGTCTAACAGGAATAGTTTTCTTTTCAATCTTCGAATTTAAAATTTCTTTACTTTCATTTCCAAGACCAATTCGATCATATTGTTTCTGTTCATTCCATGTTTCCAGATGTATATTTAATTGTAATCTTTTATCGCTACGTACTGCTCCTGTACCAAACAATGTCATTACATTAATAATTCCTAATCCACGAATTTCTAATAAATGTTTGATTAAAGTAGATTCACAGCTTCCAATTAAGAAGCCTTTTTCTAATTCTCTAATATCTACCCTATCATCAGCTATAAGACGGTGCCCACGTTTTATTAATTCTAGCGCTATCTCACTCTTACCGATACCACTTTCTCCAGTTATTAATACACCAATTCCATATACCTCAATAAACACACCATGTACTGACGTTGTAGGTGCGAATACTTTTCGAAGATAGTTAGAAATATTTCCCATAAGTTTAGTAGTATCTTGATTACATCTTAATACAGGTGTATCATATTTATCTGCTGCCTCTTTCAATTCTTTTGGGACTTCTAAATGTCGAGACACTATGATACAAGGAGTCACACGTGTACATAACATACGCATTCTTGACTTTTTCTCAATATCTGGTATTAATTTAAAAAACGATAATTCACTTGTCCCTAGAATTTGGATTCTTTTTGGTGAATAGTGAGAGAAGTACCCTGCAAGTTGCAGTGCTGGACGAGATAATTCGTCTGTTGTTATTATCCTATCTAGACCTTTTTCTCCGCTTACTACTTCTAAGTTTAACTTTTCAGCAAGCTCTCTTGTTGTAATTTTTGGCATATTTATTTTTCCTTTTATTTATTTTTAAATGTTTTAATTATTATTGTTCTCTCATTAGTATTAAATATAAAATTAAAAAGTTTTATTGCTATCACCAAACCAATTGCTGTCCAAAATGAGACTAATTCAAAATGTGGTGATAATAAATATGAGACTAAGTATACTAATAACGCCCTTACTAATAATGAAAATAGTCCGAAACTAAATATTGTTATTATTACAGTTACTAATAATAATGGTCGAATTAGTGTGAATAATATTGTAATAAGCAAAGCTCCAAAGAAACCATATATTGGATGATCAATTTTTAATCTTCCTTGTGTCAATCCTGCAAATGCTATTACGACTAAGGTATTTATAATAATCTTTTTTCAAAAAGGGCCAATATATTGCTTTAAATGTATTCATATATTTCCTTTCGATTGCTATTTTATATAAATTAGAAAGTGAGAAACAATTGTCCTCACTTTCTCAAAACATATTTTTTGTAATTATTTAGAAAACTCTTCTGTAATTTGAGGAACTACTTGTTTTTTACGAGATACAACACCTTCTAGTGTCATAAAGTCATTTTCTAGAGTTTTTCCGAATGCCGCTGCTACTTTATCTTGTTTTTCACCTAATACTAGTACTTCTGAATCCGAAGTTAAGATATTAGTGATTACAAATACATATGCTGCTAATCCTTTTGAAGAAAGTTCTGCATTGATTGCCGCTTCTAATTCTTCTTTTCTGTCAGCTACTTCATTAGCGTCTACTGTGTTAATTTGAGCAACTACAAGTTTATCTGCTCCTAAAACGAATTCTTTAGCATCTAAAGAAATTAGAGTCTCAGCTGTTTTATCAGTTGTTGATGCTCCAGCTTTAAGCATAGCAAGACCATATTCTTCTAAGTTAACTTCAGCAATTTTAGCTAATTCTTCAGCTGCTACTTTATCTTGTAAAGTGCAAGTTGGTGATTTAAATAATAATGAATCAGAGATAATTGCTGATAACATTAATCCTGCTATTTTTTTATCAATATTAACATTTTGTTCTTCATAGATTTTTTTTAGGATTGTAGCTGTACATCCTAGTGGCTCAGCACGGTAGTATAATGGTGCTGCTGTTTCAAAGTTAGCAATACGGTGGTGATCGATTACTTCACGAATAACAGCTTTTTCGATTCCATTAGCTGATTGTTGGAATTCATTGTGGTCAACTAAGATTACGTGTTGTCCTTCTTCTACTTCTTCTACTAAACGTGGTAAACTTACGTTAAAGTACTCTAAAGCGTATTTAGTTTCATCATTGATTTCACCAAGTCTTACAGCTTCTGTATCCATTCCTTGAATTCTTTTTAAGTTATTATATACGATACTTGAACAAATTGTATCAGTATCTGGATTTTTGTGTCCGAAAATTAAAATGTTTGTCATTTTCTAACTCCTTATGATTATTTATACTTACTTATTATTTTTACCTTTTTTTAGTAATTATTTCAAACTTATTTTTGAAAATTACAGGCTTTTTTTCGCTAGACTTAAATCTACATGGCAATAACCCTGTAGGGTTCTTCTCTAGGTATTTTTGATGATATTCTTCTGCATCAATATAGTTATTTACCGCTTCTACTTCTACAGCAATTTTTTTAGTGTAATTTTTTTGAAGTTCTTCTATAAATTTAACTGCTTCTTCTCTTGTTTCTTCGTCGACATAGTAAATTCCCGTTCTATATTGACGACCTCTATCTCCACCTTGTTTATTAATACTTACTGGATCGATGATTCTAAAGTAGTGACGTAGTACATCATTTAATGGGAGTACTGAATTATCATATTTTAAGTAGATAACCTCTGCATGGTCTGTTGCTTTAATTTGTTGATAAGTAGTTTCTGCAGTTTGTCCATTACTGTACCCAACTTTTGTAGTAATTACTCCATCAAGTTGTGCAAAATAACCTTCCACACCCCAGAAACATCCTCCTGCTAGATAAATTTCTTTTTCCATAGTGTTAACCTCTCAATCTATATTCAATCTTCTTAATTAAGTACCTACAATTATACTATAAAAACACTTTCTTTTTTTATAATTCTGCTTAAATTATTAAGCTATATAATCATTATTCATCTTTTTCTCTTCATACGCAAAATAAAAACAAGCACATTTTTGTACTTGTTTCTTATTTGATTCTATTAATATTTTTAAAGTATCTATTATCTAAGTATCGTATTTCATATACCCTTTTATTCTGTTGTATGTGTTTCTTCGAATACCCTATGTTCAACTTTATAATTATGAAAGATAGCATTAATTTCCGCACCGATAATTAGTATATATCCTGTAATATATAGCCAAAGTATAAATGCCATAAATGCTCCGATTGTTCCATAAGTTTTAATATAACTTGAAAAATGATCAATATAGTATCCGAATAATTTACTGACTATTGTCCAAGATAATGTTGCGAATATCGCTCCTGGCAATATACTAATAGCTTTTAGTTTCAAGTTGGGTCCCATAGTATATAAGAACACAAAAACAAAGAATATAAAAAGTAATGGCAGTGTGTAATTTATTACCGACCATAAGTTATAGAATCCTTCATCTAGATTAAATTTATGGAAAAGGATGTATGTAAGTTGTTTTCCAAATACGATTAATGCCAATGCAAGAAACATACCTACTAAGAATAACGCTGTTAAGATTACACTGATTATTTTAGTAACAATCCATATTCTTCCATCACGAACTCTGAAGGCATTGTTAAATGCTATAATTATCCCATAAATACCACTAGAAGCTGACCACAGTGTGAATACAATCCCCACTGTGATAATCGTGTTATTCTTATTATTTAATACTTCTGAAATCATATCAAAAAGATAATCACCTAGGTCCCCTGGTGCGTAGCTTTGAATTTTCTCTAATAAAAATTGCTGATCAATTTTAAAATATGGCGTCAAGGCCAAGGCTACAATTAACATTGGGAATAAAGATAAGATAAAAATAATAACTTAAATTTGCTGAGAGCAATGATATTTCATCATACATAAGACGATAATACATTTCTTTAACAAATTTCTTTATCGTTAATTTACCTTTTGGATTATCTTCATAAAAATGAATAATTCTTTTTCTGGTATAAACATAACTATAAAATAAATTTAGCTACTGTTTTTAGCTGCTTTTATAGTACATCGGTAATGAAGAAACAGATAATAAATTTAAATCTCCTATAGGAAACTTAGATTTTTTCTGAAACAACATACCCTTTTTTTCTTCTAAATATTTTTGCTTCTTCTACTTTTTGTACGTTCTTCTGAACTAAGATTTTCTTTTTTTATGAAATACAGTAGCTGCTGCAATTGCTCCAACTCCTACAAGGCCTAATAATAATTTTTACCCATTAATATCTCCTTTTAATTTAGTTTCAATTTTTGTCAATATAATACTATTTTTAAACCATTTAATAAAACAAAGCAACAATTAATATATCTTTTTAAAACTTTAATAATGACTTCTTTTTTTATTATAAGTTATTTTTTAATAATTTAGTCCATCCTAAAATCCAATATGGAAAAATAGAATGGACCTAATTATTATTTAGATTTATTATTTTCTTCTAACTGCTGTGTTATTTGTTTGTCATAATAATCATTTAAGTTTTTTTATTGTATACATTTTTATTTATATATATTCCTACAATACTAAACAAAACTGTAATAACTAGTAACGTAACCAGTAAGGAGGCTACTATAGCATTTGCACTTTTTATGTTTCTTTTTAGTTCTCATAAATCTAATTCCCTCCTCGGTAGCGTCTACTGGTTTAATTTTTTTCTATTTCTTCATTTTTTTATTATCTTGATTCTCTTTTTCTTTCCGTGCTTTCTCTTCTTTTTCTTTTTTTCTTCTTCGGCTTTTTTTCTTTCTCAGTTTTTTCATTTTTTCAGTTTTAGCAACATTTCTCGATGATGATTATTTTTTTATCAACAATAATAATATGAATAGTTTCATCATCTACTGATAATGAATAACCACTAATATGCTTAAGTAGGAGAATATAGCCAGCAAAGTCATTAGAATTTTTTTAAATTTATCCATATAAATCTGATTATCATTAAAATTTATTCTTATATCTTCTGAGCCATCTTTACTTGTCATTATAATATAATGTTTTTTTCTTGAGTGACTTTTTGCACTATTGTTATATGTTTTGTAAAAATTTTTCTATGAGCTAAAAGCATATTCATAATTAGAATAGTCTAAAAAAATCTTTTTAGAGGTGTTTATTGTAGTTTGTAATATTAACATAAGTAGTAGCGTCAGAATTACTAATAGAAATAAAAGATACTGTCAATTCAAGTAAAGGTAAATCCTTGTTTATATTTAGCTATAACTAATTTTTCTCACCAGTCTCTTCATCCTCAATCCTCGCTGAATTTTTCATTTACACTTATGTAATAATTATTTCTTCTTGTAATAAAACTTTTTATCTTTATAGTGACTACAAATCTCCTCATACAATATTTCTCTCATTTCTAACTCTTTTTCAACCCCTATATAGATTAGAATATTGTCTAACCATATTTGGAATTAAAAAAATACGAATAATAGAGAGCAGATAAATAGAGCCCCTATCAATTCCACAAAAGTGAAAGCTTTTTTATTGTATTTCATCTAGTGTTACATATCCAGTATCAAGGTGAATAATAATCTTATATGCACTATTAGCAAATTGCACATTAACCGTATTCGCCCTAGATGTTAGATATCCTCTCCAATATTCGAATTTTACAGAGGCTGCTCCAATCTTTGCCTGTCCATTTTTACGTATTTTTTTCCAATGTTTCTGTCCATCATATAAAACAGCATATTCATTATCACTTGAAAAAAAGCAAATATAGGATCTATCTTTACCTAGACTCTTAGTTTGAATAGTATAAATTTCTGACACCAGCTCGTTAACAGCTAATCTCTCTTGATATTTATCATAAGTATTTATGGAGATTTTTGATAGGATTATTACTATAATACTAACTATCATTAACACAGCTATTAGCTCAATCAAAGAGAATCCTCGTCTATTTTTCAAGCGTTGCTTTACCATTTGCTATTACTATTTTCTTACCATTAGGTGCTGTACTAGCTTTATCTGCTGGACCATCTAAATAATGTTTTTCAACTAGTTTTTCAAATGTAACATCTTTATCTTTTTCATTAATTTCATAAGCTGTAACTTGAGACTGTACTGTTTTTTCATAAGCTTCTGAACTTTTTATCTTTCGCAGTGTCTATATTCTTAGTAATATTAGGGATTATAAGAATTAATAGTATTGCGATTATAAAAAGTACGATTAACATTTCTATCAACGTAAAAAGCCGATTTGTTTTTAAACTTTTTTCATAATATTTTTCCATATGTTCCTCCTTATTTTTAGCTGAACTAGCCATATTGAAAAATTGGAAGTAATATTACCATATACAATCCAACTATTACTATAGCTAAAATACCAAATAAAATAGGTTGCAATTTTTTCAAATTTCTATCCAATGATGTTAAAAATGTGTCTAACATCAATTCACTGAACAATTTCAACTCTTTATCAATCAAACCATTATTCTTCCCATGACTTACAAATTTTTCTAATTGACGTGTCAAAATATTTAATTTTTTTCCTATTGCATCTTCGAAACTTATACCTCTATCTAACTCTTGTAATATTTCTGTAGAAAATTCTGTTAAGTAATAATCATAGTTTTTCCTCAACAATTACTTCTAGGGCTGTTTTCAGTGAAAATCCACTCATTAAAAATAAACTTAACTCCATAGAAAATCTGTAAGAAAAAAATATAATTTTTGAATAGTTCCTAATTTTAGGAATATATATAAGTGATTTTTAAAAAAATAGATTTTGTTTATATTTAATTGTAAAAATGTAACTTAAAAAAATAAAAATAGTTAGTAAAATAATAATAGAAATGAATTTTTGGAATATAGTATAGTGATTTGATTAATATAATAGTTTGGAGATCCATCTTAATATTAGATGAAGTATAGATGTTCTCAAATTGTGGAATTACTAGCGCATTAAACACCATAATGAGACATATTAGTGTAAGTGTTAAAAAAATAGCGGATATCTTAAAGTTTTTAATTACCTTTTCTTGTTGTATTTTTTTGTATCGTAAGATATGTTTCTACTTCGAGCAACATATCTTCTATCCTACCGTAATCTTCTGCAAATTTAATTTTGCTTATAATTAATTGTGAATAACCAAGATATGCCAATATATCGGATAATTTATTTCCGTTAGAGTTTTTTTCTTTTATCTTTTTTTAATTTCGTCATCAGTAACATCATATTGTATTAAAAAGAAATTCTAATGAATCTTCAACATATATCCATGATTAATTAATTCATATAGACGCTTTTATAAAAATATATTTTATTCTCTTTATCTAGGATTTTTTAATATCCCCATTTTTTTCTTTTTCATCAGCAGAAATTAATCCTTTCTCATGTGCTAATTCAAATTTTTCTAAAGAGTAATTGTGTATTTTTATCGTTATCTATATATTCGTGGATATTTTTCTCTTCTCAATATTTCAGTTACTAATCCCCTTTTTCCATTTGTTAAATTTACCAATCTTTGCGAAACTATGCAAATTATGGTTTGTTTGATATCTTCCAATGATAGGTTCAGGTCCCTTAATCGATTTATTACTCCAATAGAATCTTCAGCATGAATTGTACTTAATACTAAATGCCCTGAAAACGATGATGTAATCACTTGACTTGCTGTTTTATAATCGCGTATTTCTCCAATTACCATCACATCTGGATCACAACGTAAAATTGATTTAAGTGCATTATCATAAGTAATTCCTGCCTTTTCATTTACTTGCATTTGAATCAAGCTAGAAATCTTTTTTTCTACTGGATCTTCGACTGTTATTACTTGTTTATTTTTACTAGCAAGCATACTTGCTAACTTGTACATTGATGTAGATTTCCCACTACCCGTAGGCCCAGAAAATAAGACTAGCCCGTAAGCTCTTTTAGAAAGATTATTTATATACTGACTGTCTTCATCAAAGATACTGTATTCAACATCTTCTAATTCATTTATGAAGATTCTGACTACACAACCTTCATTTAACTCACTAAGCGGTAAGGTAGAAACTCGTAAATAATAATCTTTGTTATTATGTTTATAAACGAATCTCCCACTTTGTGGTTCTTTATTCCTTGAAATATCAATGTTAGAATTAAATTTTAATAACGAGATTATCGCCTCTATCTCCCTATTTGAAAATTTTTTTCATATTCACTCAGCTGGCCTCTCACTCTGAGTTTTATAAAGGATTCACCCGATGTATGTGGGTATATATGGATATCACTGGCTCTGTTTTCTATTGCATCATTAAGAATTTTATTCATTAAATCTTTTACATCAATAGTTATCACCCCATTCCTTAAGAAAAGGAAAATATAGGCTAAGTATTACTACCTAGCCTATATTTAAAACTATTAATTTAATTTACTACATTATAACTCTATAGCCTAAGTATTTGAGTATGTTATAGATTTATATTTCTAGAAAAAGAATATCCCCTAAATCTTCTCAAAACTTCTTCTACTAATTTACAATCCTCACTATCAAGCGATTTAATCATATCTATTACTTCAAAGTGAGTATCTGCCAACTCTTCTGGTTCCCCTTTTTCAGTTTTATAACCAACCAATTCATCAATAGATACGTTATATAGTTTCGCTATTGATACTAGTGTTGCAACGTTTGGTTCGTTGCGGCCGTATTCCCAGTTCGCATATACACCGTGAGATGATAACTCTAGTTTATCTGCTACAGTTGACATAGAGTAATTGTTCATTTTTCGAAGTTTTTTCAAGTTTTGTGCCAGTAATGTTCCTTTATTCTTCAAAGTAATCCTCCTTTCTCATCTATAACCATTATACCTTGTTTTTTTATAAAAAAATCAAATTAAATTATAAATTTTTAAACCTTTTTTTCATGCTAATATAGAATATTATTTTTCAAATTCTGTGTAATTTTTTTACAGAAAAACTGCCATGAACTTTGATATGTCAACCATAAGCAAAAAAATAAAACAACGCTTAAATTAGCGTTGTTTTCATTTTTCTAATTAGGTTTTTCAACAGTTAATATTTTTATATTTTTTTCAATAAATTTGTATAAACATAATTTGCTGCTATAAGGCCAGCTATTGACGGACAAAAATGCGTTTGAAGCTGGTGGAATTTTTCGCTTTTCGTATAGCTGAGTCTTGTTTTTCCAATTTTTTTCTAAATATTCTTTATTAGCAATTGTTGGACTTTCTGTAGAAAATACTACAGGTACTTTCCCTCGAACCTTTTCTTTTTTAAATTTAGTTCTGATTACTTTTGCTAATGGACAAACAGTAGTTTTTGCTAATATCAGCTATTTGGAATTTTGTCGGATCAACATTGTTAGCAGCCCCCATTACACTAATTACCGGAATGTTGTTTGCTAAACAATATTTTTATTAAATGTATTTTTAAATGTCACTGTATCACAAGCATCTATCACAAAATCCAATGGTTTATCATAAAATACAGGATATGTATCTTCAGTGTAAAAAGTCTTGAATAGCAATAACTTCACATTCTGGATTAATATCCAAAATTCTTTTTTCATTTCTTGAACTTTACTACATCCTACAGTTTTAGTGGTTGCATGAATTTGTCTATTAACATTAGTAATATCAATATCATCTTTATCCATAAGTACTAGTGAACCAACACCTGAACGAGCCAATGATTCAGCTGCAAATGATCCTACTCCACCGATTCCCAAAATACCTACTCTTTTATTTTTTAATAATTCTAAACCTTCAGTTCCTATTAATAATTCGTTTCTCGAAAATTGATGTAACATTTTTATCTCCATATTTCTGATTCTATAATTTTTAATTAAAAAAAGACTGGATAGTTATTGAACCAGTCTAAAAAAAACCAAAACGCCGTAGATCCTTACCTAGATTGGTCCTGATAATATCAGGTGGGTACGATAGCCTTATGTTCTAAAGTCTTCTCAAGGAAGCATTTTATACTAGTAAGCGATTCTCATTCCCTTTTAAAAAGTGTTAGGCCCGAATATATGGTAAGTCATACAAGCGCTTTAGTTGTTATTTATATTTTACCATACTTACACTACTAAAACAACCTCAAAATTTGTATAATCATGTTGTTTATTTATATTAATCTAATGGAATTGCCTAATATATATGGTTTTCATAAAATAAAAAAATTTTTTTAAATATTTTTTTAATATACCATTCTTTAATACTTATTTATTAATTAATTTTATTCTAATTTAAAAGTTTTTTCAGAAACTTCCCTGTATAGCTTTCATTGTTTTCACTTAATTGTTCTGGAGTACATTCAGCTAAAATTGTTCCTCCGCCTACTCCTCCTTCAGGTCCTAAATCTATAAGATGATCGCAGCATTTTATAACATCTAAATTATGCTCAATCACTACTACAGTATTTCCACCATCGACTAACTTATCAATTATTTTGATTAATCTGCTTATATCATCAATATGTAATCCAGTAGTTGGCTCATCAAGAATATACAATGTTTTCCCTGTAGATTTCTTATAAAGTTCGCTTGCTAGTTTTACCCTTTGAGCTTCTCCTCCTGAAAGAGTGGTTGCACTTTGACCTAGTCTTATGTAATCAAGTCCTACATGAACAAGTGTCTCTAGTTTGTTTTTAATCTTAGGAATGTTTTCAAAGAATTCATATGCTTCTTTAATCGTCATGTCTAAGACGTCACTAATACTCTTTCCTTTATATTTAACTTCTAGAGTTTCTCTATTGTATCGTTTACCTTTACATACTTCACAAGGTACGTAAACATCAGGTAAGAAGTGCATTTCAATTTTTAGAATTCCATCCCCACTACAAGCTTCACAACGTCCACCTTTGACATTAAAGCTAAATCGTCCTTTTTTATATCCTCGTAGTTTTGCCTCATTTGTACTTGCATATAAATCTCTTATATCATCAAATACACCTGTATATGTAGCTGGATTACTTCTCGGTGTTCTTCCTATTGGACTTTGATCAATATCAATAATCTTATCAATATTTCCTTCGATTCCCTCTACCGATTTCACTACAGTTGTGTCTATTTCTTCTTTATTAAGAACATTTTTTACTGAATTAAATAAGATTTCATTAACAAGTGTTGATTTACCACTTCCTGAAACACCCGTTACTCCAATAAATTTTCCAAGTGGAAATTTCACACTAACGTCCTTTAGATTATTTTTTCTTGCTTTCTTAATAACGATATTTTCACCGTTACCTTCTCTTCTTTCTAATGGTACAGCTATTTTTTTACGACCAGATAGGTAAGCTCCAGTTATAGAATTTTCATTCTCCATGATTTCATCAGGTGTTCCAACAGCAACTACTTGACCCCCATGCTCACCTGCTTTAGGTCCTATATCAACTATATAGTCACAAGCTAACATAGTATCCTCATCGTGCTCTACCACTAATACTGTATTTCCTAAATCTCTCATAGAAAGCATAGTATTAATAAGTTTTTCATTATCTCTTTGGTGTAAACCTATTGAAGGCTCATCTAGAATATAAGTAACTCCCATAAGTTTCGAACCGATTTGCGTTGCTAATCGAATACGCTGAGCTTCTCCTCCTGATAAGGTTCCTGATGCTCTATCTAGCGTTAGATAATCTAAGCCAACATCATTTTAAAAAAACTGTAACCTAGATTTGATTTCTTTTAAGTACTAATTTAGCTATTGCATAGTCTTTTTCACTTAGTTTTTATATTTTTGGAAAAAAATTCATAACTATCTTTAATAGACATTTCACAAACTTCTGCAATATTTTTTTCTGCAACATACACTGATAAGATTTCTGGTTTTTAATCTTTTGCCCTTTACAGCTACGACATGAGATCTTCTTTAATATACTTAGCCATAGCTTCTCTTGTTGCTTTAATCATTTCCTGATTTATAACGTCTAAGGATATTATTCGCTACTCCTTCAAAATATACTATACGTGAACGTTGCACGCCTTCGTCATTAATATATTTATGAGTAATTTCTTCTTGATCATTACCGTATAAAATAATCTGTTGTTGTTCATTATTTAAATCCTTAAATGGAGTATCCATATCTATTCCGAAGTGTTCACATGCACATTTAATTAAACTTGGATAATATGTCGAAGTTGCATTATTATAAACTAGTATTGCACCTTCATTTATCGTTAAGTCTTTTTGAATAATCTTGTTAATATCTACCGTTTCGTGCATCCCTAAACCATCACACTCTGGACACGCTCCTTGTGGATTGTTAAACGAGAAAATACGAGGTTCTAAATCACCTAAAGTAAAATCACAATGTTTACAACTATATTTTGTTGAAAATAGTTGAGTAGTCTCTTCTTTAACATCATCAATTTCTACTAAATCATTATTAGAAAGGTTTAATGATGTTTCTAATGAATCAGCTAAACGTGTTTCAATTCCTTCTTTAATAACTACCCTATCAATAATTACACTAATAGAATGTTTTTATTTTTTTATCTAATTCTGGAATATCTCCAACTTCGTATAATTCACCATCAATTTTTGAATCGAATATATCCATCTTTTTATTAGTTTATCTATTAATTTTTTTATGAGTACCTTTTTTTATCCTTAACAATCGGTGCTACTATTTGGATTCTACTACGTTCTGGCATTAACATAATCGCATCTACGATTTGGCTTATTGAACTACTCTCAATTTTCTCATGATGATTTGGACAGTAGATTTCTCCAATTCTTGCATAAAGCAGTCGTAAATAATCGTAAATTTCTGTTACTGTTGCTACAGTTGACCTAGGATTTTTTGATGTCGTTTTTTGATTTATTGATATTGCTGGCGATAATCCTTCGATAAGATCAACATCTGGCTTTTCAAGATTACCTAAGAACTGTCTAGCATATGCACTTAAACTTTCCACATAACGACGTTGTCCTTCAGCATAGATAGTATCAAAAAGCCAGTGAACTTTTACCACTACCACTTAGCCCAGTAATAACAACAAACTGATCGCGTGGGATTTCTAAATCTATATTTTTTTAAGGTTATTTTTCCCTTGCTCCTTGTATTACAATTTTTATTTTTTTCTTTTGCATAAATTACCTCAAATGATTCTATACAATCAAACTTTTTATTTTTTTCTTAGTAAAGACTTTTAAATTCTCATATACCTTTATATAGTATTATTTCTCAAAATCCTTTACTCAACTCTCTTATTATAACATAAATGTAAATGAATATTAAGGGAGAAAGTTTTGATGAATATACAAAAATTTTTGGAACAGTCTTTTAATCTTGTAAATAAATAAGTAACAAATTACTACTAATATAGATATCAAAATATATTAAATTTATAAAACAAAAAAATAATATGAACCACTCCTACTGATTTCTTCAATAAAAACGATTCATATCAATTTGTTATTTTAATCCTTTAAAAACTATCTATTTTAATTTTTTTCCTTACTTATTCCAGCGGATTCTAGAAAATTTTTTCATAGTCTCAACATCATCAGGTTTGCCTGATAAAAGATATATTGCTCTATTTCCATACTTATCCACTTCCTTTTTAAGTTTATCTTGACTTTGTTCTATACTTCCACTAGTTTCATAAGTGAAATCTTGTCCTTTCTTAGATAACTCGGTCAACTCTTTATTAAAGACCTTTTACCCCATTATCTAAATGATTTAGTATAATCGAACGTTTAGAACTCCATTCTTTAACAATTGGTCTAATTGCTGCAATACCAACATCAGATGCAAAACACACAATAGGTTCTTGACCATCTACAACCTCTAAGTTTTTATCTAACCAACTAACGTTAACCTTTTCACTAATTTGTAAATCTGTTAGTTCTTGTTTAAACCTACTTCCACTATTTCGAGTTAAAAGAACAATCTCATTTTCATCTGGATTAGATGCAATAGTAAGCCAACGGCTATTTTCCTTTTTATCTTCAATATTAGGAACTGTAACTTTTATATATGAACCTGCATTCCAACTCATATTATGTGGCTTTTTCAAATCGAAACACATAAAGACTATCACTTACATTATCTATTGATTTCACAGATATAGTTTGACTACGTCCAAGAAATACGAATATTCCAGACATTATTACTACCAGAATCGCCGCTATAATAAAAAAATAATAGTTAACATTTTTCTACCTCTTTTCATTTTCTTCCTCTTTCTTAAAACTATAGTTAATATGATGTATCATAAGATACAATAATATTAACCAAATTTGTAACTCTATTTAAAATACAATTTTTTTATAATGAATATTTTTCTAAAATTCATTCATTTTTTTGTTTTTTAAAAAGATAGTGACTCATATATCGAATTTTTCTTAAGAAACACGATTTTTGTCGAGTCACTTGCCGCATGAGTTTATTAGATATCTAAAAGCATTTATAAAGCGAAAATAAATATCAATAAGCCACTATCTATGTGTTCTCATGTGAATTTAGAACTTTTGTTGCTCCCCATTAAATAATCCTTTTTACAAAATAAATTGCTAATCTTTCTGTTGTTTCACTAACATTAGGAATATCTTTTTCCGTAACGTTCATATCTATATAGTTAAAAAAGAGTATAAATTTTTCAAAATCTCTTGAATCTTTTCTTGAGAATACCCTTCTGTTTGCAATCGATTAGTAAAATTTTCAACTAAAAATTTATAGAATTGATTAGATCACTTACCTTCTTCTGATGAATAATAGTTGTGTAATTCACTAGAAATAGCAGGATTGTACCACTCTGATAAAAATCTTATTAGTTGATATTAAACTTCTTGATTGACCAAAAAAAGTTGTTCTGTTAGCTTAACTACATCACCTTCCCAATCGATATTGTTTATCATCAGTTGTCGAATACGATTATTTTCTTCTATATAGGTATCTAAAAAAATTGTTTCTTTACTATCATAAAAAGTTATAGAAAGAACCTACTGCCATTTTTGCGTGTTTTTGTTATTTCTGAAATTGACGTTGCTTTTGTACCCTTTTTTTAGAAAATACCTCATATGCCGCTTCTTTTTAAAATCTTTTTATCCATTATAACCACCTCCTGCTTAATGAATGAATATTTATTTATATTCATTCATATTTTATCAAATATCCACTTTAAAGTCAATATTATAATACAATGTAAAAATAAAGAATAACTGATAGTGTATAATATTTTTGTGTAAACAGAAAAGTCAAGAGAAGTTGAGACATAGAAAAAAAGAGACTCCTAGGTGTAAAATAAAATTAACCACAACTCATTACGAAAGAATCTCTCATAACACAAAATTAGTAAATGCACTACTAAAAAGGAGAAGATATTTCAGAAATATTTAGAGCTGAAGTAGAAAAAAAGCTATAAACACAGTATTAGAAGCCGAACTTACGGGATTTCTAAATTATGAAAAACATTCTGTAGAAGGATATAATACAGGAAATTCAAGGAATGGAAGTTATTCAAAAACAATATATAGTGAGTATGGGAAACTGTCAATAAAAGTCCCAAGAGATAGAAATAGTGAATTTACACCTCAAACCCTAGTACCATATAAAAGAAACACACAAAATTTAGAAGAAACAATAATATTACTGTATAAAAGAGGTATGACTACAAGAGAAATAGGTAAAATTGTAGAACAATTGTATGGACACTATTATTCACCACAAACAATAAGCGTTATAACTAAACAATTAGATGAAAAAGTTAAAGAATATCATTCAAGAAAAATAACAAAAGATTATGCGGTAGTATATGCAGATTCAACATATATTAGTGTAAAAAGGGGAACAGTAGGAAAAGAAGCGCTACATATATTAATAGGAATAACAATAAGCGGAGAAAAAGAAATCCTATCATATGAATTATTTCCAAGAGAATCACCAGAAAACTACAAAAGATATGTTAGAAGATCTTAAGAAAAGAGGTTTAAATAGAGTATTATTGTTTGTCACAGATGGATTAAAAGGAATAAAAGAAAAGCTTGAAGAAGCATTTCCTAAAGCAAAGTATCAAACGTGTTGGACGCATGTAATAAGAAATATTTTACTAAAAAGTAAGATCGAAAAGATAAAGCGGAAATATCAGAAGATTTAAAAGTAGTATATCAAGCATCGGCAAAAGACGAGGCAGAAAAAGAATCTAGCATTATTTATAGATAAATACAAAAGAAATATACCCAAAAAGTAACAAATAGTCTATTAGATATTAGAGATTGTCTATTTACATATTATTTATTTCCAAAATCAATAAGAAGAAGTATTTATACAACAAATATAATAGAAAATTATAATAAACATTTAAAAAGGGATAAAGAAAAAGAGCAATTCCCCAATGAACAATCCCTAAACAGATATGTTTGTGTATCCGCGTGTGAATATAACGTAAAATATGCAGGGTATATCGCACTACGGCTTTTAGTATAGCGAAAGAAGAATTAGAGAATATGATAGAAGAAATATATATATACTAGCTTTTATTCCCTTCTAGAGTTTAGATTTTTCTATGATTTTGTCAAGAACAAAGGGCAAGCCTTCTTTGAATTCTTGACAAAATCTCTCGAAAAATCTTATTAAACTCTAAGGAATAAAAAGCCATAAAACTAATAAAATTTAAATAGTTAACTTTATTTAAAAACCTCAGATTGTGTTTACACAAAATCTTGACACTGCCATAATAATACGGCTGATATTTATTATCAACCGTATTTATTATAGATCCAGAAAAAAACAGTAAACCTTTTTGATTTACTGTTCTTGTATTAGTTATGTTTAATTGTTACTTCAATAAGCTGGTGTTTATTCCTATTTCTTATTTCTTACATAATTCGACTAAATGTTCAACAACATTTAATTTCCTCATTGTCATGGTTATTGAAAGCTGTTTTTCAAGATAATTAGTATTCAATCTTTTGGGACTTGCATCTCTTGGAAGATACATATATAAACATTCAGAACCAATAATAAACTTTTCATCTCCAAAGTCTTTATTTTTCCAGTTTTTTTAGTTCATCTTCTCCCATACTATCGTTAGTGAATACTAAATGTATTCTTGAAAAATCATAATTTTTCATTAAACGGATTTTCCTCAATAGCTATCTGTAATTGATTTTTTTCTTTTATAATGACACTTAAATCTGCTCCTATTTCTTTAGCTATTGTGTCATGAATTAACTTTGCTGTTTCCCCTTTTGACAACTCTGTTTCCAAAAATAATATTACCACTTTGAATATAAGTCTTTACTTTTTAGTCCTACTTTTTTCAAGTATCTCTACCAAAAATGACATTTTAGGTATTCTATTTTTTCCTGTTGGTGTTACTCCTCTCAACCCCTATGTTTAAGGGGAACATATCCATACTTGTAGTCGGAAACATATCCAACATTGGCTCTCGTTTGTGGGAAGATATCAACGGTTTTGTCTGTTCGTGAGAACATATCAACTCAAATCATTTCATGGTTAATCCCTTATCAATGGCTTCCTGAATAATCTTATGACAACATACCCCCAAAGGATTGTTTTCCTTACAAAGCGAATTTTTCATTGCTCCAGTTATGGCATTTACTTCTTTAACGGTTTTCGCACCATGCTTTACAACTGCTTCAATTACCTGATCTTCTGTGACTTTGCTGCAATAACAAGCATACTTAGGATCTGCATCTTTCTTAAACTAGATAGGAACCCTAACTTGGTCTTTTAAGAATTTTATTTCTTTATCTAAGTTATAGTAAATAACGTCGCAGTCCTCATTCATGCATATCTTATATTGATCTCCATCAACGGCATTACGATAACCATCTGTCACCATGTGTTCAACGGTTATCCTACTAATTGTTACTCCTTCATTATTACAGACAGGGCAACTCTCCTTTGTTCTATTTAAATTTTGTGTGATACATTCACAGCAACATTCATCAATAACTTTCAATTACATAACCTCCATATCTTTAAAACCATTTAATTCAAGGTAAATCCCAACCAATTTTCATTTATAGTTTTTAAATTAAAAAATACCCCTTGATTGTATCGTCAATTATCGGTATCATTCAAGGGGTGAATATGAAAAATAGTTTATAGATTCTTTACATTCAAAGCTCTAAAAGCATTTAATACTGCGATGATAGTTACACCTACATCTGCAAAATATAGCTGCCCACATAGTAGTTATTCCAAAAGCACTCAAAATAAGAACAATTATTTTTTTATTCCAATTGCAAATACTATGTTTTTGATGTGCAATTTTTAGTGTCTTTTAGAAATCTTCATTGTAGTAGCAATTTTTCGATGGCTCATCAGTCATAATTACAACATCAGCAGCTTCAATGGCCGCATCAGAACCTAAACCACCCATTGCTATTCCAATGTCTGCACGAGCTAATACAGGTGCATCATTGATTCCGTCACCAACAAAAGGCAAGTTTACCTTTTTAGATTTTTGCGAAAAATAATTCTTCTAGTTTTTTCAACTTTATCTGCTGGCAACAGTTCTGCATAAATCTTATCAAGACCAAGCTCTTTAGCAACTTTTTGAACCAATACTTTTATTATCACCTGTCAACATAACTGTTTGTTTAATATTAGCTGCCTTAAGTTCCTTGATTGCTTGTGCTGAATCTTCCTTTACCTCATCGGCAATTACAATGTAACCTATATATTTGTTATTAACAGCAACATGTACAATAGTACCGATCAGCTCTCCCTTGAAATAAGGGATATCCATCATTTTCATAAGTTTGATGTTTCCTACCATAACCTTTTTGCCATCTACTGTTGCAATAACACCATGACCTGATATCTCTTCTACATCTGAAATACGTCCATTGTCTATTTCTTTGCTATATGCACGTTTCAGTGAAAGTGAAATCGGATGATTGGAATAGCTTTCCGCATGTGCAGTTAATTCTAATAGCTCTTCTTTGGAAACTCCTTCTGGATGAATTTCCTGTACATTAAATACACCTTTCGTTAGTGTTCCAGTTTTATCAAAAACAACAATTTCAGTTTCTGCTAATGCTTCTAAATAATTACTACCCTTGACTAAAACACCTTTTTTTGAGGCTCCACCTATTCCACCGAAGAAACTCAAAGGAATTGAAATAACTAAAGCACACGGACAGGATACCACAAGGAATGCTAGTGCTCTATATATCCAATCACTAAAAGTCGCCCCGTCTATAACAAGAGGTGGTATAATAGCTAGAAAAACTGCAATTATAACCACAACCGGTGTATAATATCTCGCAAACTTCGTAATAAATTGTTCTGAATTGGATTTTTTACTACTTGCATTTTCAACTAAATCAAGAATTTTACTTACAGTAGATTCTCCAAATTCCTTGGTAACCTCTGCTGTAATAACCCCATTAATGTTGATGCACCCACTTAGGATATCACTTCCAACTTCTACTTCACGAGGAACAGATTCGCCTGTTAGCGCCGATGTATCAATCATTGAACTTCCCTCAATTACCTTGCTATCAAGAGGAATTTTTTCTCCTGCTTTAATTAAAATAATATCTCCAATTTGTACTTCATCCGGGTCAACTTTGACAAGTTCATCACCTTTTTTAACATTTGCATAATCTGGTCGAATATCCATAAGGCTTGCAATTGACTTTCTCGACTTGCCAACTGCATAGCTTTGAAACAGTTCTCCAACTTGATAAAACAGCATAACTGCAACACCTTCAGGATACTCACCAATAAAAAATGCACCAATTGTTGCAATACTCATTAAAAAATTTTCATCGAAAACTTGACCTTTAAAAATATTTTTTACAGCTCTTTTTACAACATCTCCACCTACAATAATGTAACTTATTATAAAGAGAGCAATCTGTAACCATTCGTTATTTAAACTAAGCAATACTGCTGTAGCTAACACGGCTGCACCAATAATTATTCGCCATAGTCGTTTTGTCATACTAAATAGCCTCCTTTAAGCCTTTTTCATAGTTGTATCGGGTTCGATTTTTTTAACTATTTTTTCGGCCTCTGCTATTATTGTTGGCATTTTTTCATCCTCACCATCAATAACGAGTTTTGTGGTCATAAAGTTAACAGTAGCTTCTTTCACTCCATCAAGCTCATTAATAGCCTTTTCCATTTTTGCCGCGCAATTTGCACAATCTAAACCTTCAAGTATAAATTTCTTTTTCATTATTAAATCCTCCTAAATATTATTTGTAATTTTATTTTGAATACTACAAGTCTTTTTCAAATTTTTCTTGAAGCATTGCTCATTTGAAATGAAGACTTAAATATATGCCCAAATATCTTCAAAAAAATATTCTATTCTACCGCATTACTACTTCTCGTTGATATGAATTAGACCTTGGTCAAATATTTCTCTTACATGATCATCAACTAATGAATAATATACTACTTTGCCTTCTTTTCTGTTTTTCACTAAATTAGCTTGTTTTAAGACTCTCAGCTGATGGGAAATTGCTGATTGTGTCATGTTAAGTAATACAGCGATATCACAAACACACATTTCAACTTCATGTAAAGCCCATAATATCCTGATTCGTGTTGAATCTCCAAATACTTTAAATAATTCTGCTAGATCATAAGGCTTTTCTTCTTGAGGCATTTTATCTCTAACTTGATTTACAATATCCTCATGAATTACATTGCAGTCACATCTTTCAATTGAATTAAATTTTTTAGTCATATTATCACCTCTTTTTAAATCATTTCATCCGATTACTTGAACAATCATTCATACGTTGTATATTTATTATATTATTATTTTTTTCTCTTGTGTCAATAGTTATATGAGCATTTATTCAAGTGTTTTTATATTATTTAAAATATCTCAAAAAAAACATCTACTAAGACATTAGTACAGTCCTTTCTCAGTATCCTGTTCCATACATATCCTTTAAACAATTCCTTAAAAATAAAGACTTCTCCTTCGTACAAGTTTTTCGGTTTCTTTAATAGCTTCATCTAACAGCTTATTACATCACTCATTTGGTCAACTCCTTATCAATAAACCTTATAAACAACATTTTTTTGATAATATCACATGTATAAATCATGTAAAAGTCAATGAAAAAACCGCCAATCAAGAGAACCTAACTCTTAATTGACGGTTTATATTAGTATTAAATCATACTTCCTTTTCAATTCCAGATTTAAAAGCATATTACAAAGTGGTCATCATAAACACTAACATTCTGGATAATCTTCCTTACTAGGGTATCATCATAACGTGTAACCATTACTGGAACATAAGCTATAAATTTCGTCTTTAAAATGTCCGTTATTTGCAGTTAATATGTTGGGTACATTTTCTAGCACAAAAATACTTCGGTCTAACAACACTAACTACCTCAAAAAAATATTTAAATAAATAATTACGTGGATCATCCATTATTTTTCTTTTCCCTTTTTGAGAAAATCCTTGACAAGTTGGTCCCCCAACAATTACGTCTATATTTTTTTATACTCATTAAAAACATCATCAATATCTAATTTTTGAAATATCTTCATTAATCATTTTCACTTTAGGATAATTTTTTTATAAGAATTAGCTATAGAATAGTCAACTTCATTTGCTAAAACAATTTCAAATCCTGAGTCGAAAAAAATCCTTTTAGATAGTCCACCAACTCCAGAAAACAAATCAATAACTTGTCTTTTTCATCTTCTACCCTCATATTCGCTAATTTAGCATATTTTTTTCTTCTAATTCAACACCGATAAAAATTTCTATTTAATCTATAGCTTGCAATTGCAGAAGAACCGCTTCCTAGAAATGGATCTACTACTAAATCGCCCTTATTTGAAAGCAATCTTATAAAATGTTTGAATAATATAATTGGCTTTTTGTGTTGGATGTTTACCTAATTTCTTTTTCCCTAGCAGTCGTGACAGATGTTTCAATATAGTCTAGAACCAATTTACCTTTATTATTGAATGTTCCTGTTTTTTTGTTTTTATAAGTAAAATATATCCAGCACTCATTTGAATTAACAAAATGTAAATTCATATTTCTAGGCATTGGATTTGTTTTGTGCCAAATTCCAGTTGTTTTATAATAAAAACCAAATTTATTTGCTATTTCAACAAGAGTTTCAACCCTTAATATTGATCATAAAAACTATCATGGAAGCACCATTCTTAAGTATCCTACTTGATTCTTTAAAAACAATCTCATATGGTCTTTCCAATCATTAAAATCTAAATCATCCCAACCAGCAGCACCAAAAAAATTAGAACGCATTTTTTTGTAGATTTGTATCTCTCCCGTTCATGAAATTCGCAATATTATATGGGAGGATCTGTAATAATTAAATCAACTGTAGATGAGTCTAACTTCCTCAATTCTTCTATGCATTCTCCATTTATTATTTCAATCATTTTTTTAATACACTCCATAATTTCTGATATGTCGCAATCCAATGCATCACAAATTCTGAGCAAAAATATCGGTAGTTACATTCTCACCATTCTTTAATTTATAAAAATGTACTCCTACTTACATTTGCTTTTTTTCCATAAGCTCATTATGTTGCATATCTAAATCAATAAGAAGAAGTATTTATACAACAAATATAATAGAAAAATTATAATAAACATCTAAAAAGGAATTAAGAAAAAAAGAACAATTCCCTAATGAACAATCTCTAAACAGATATGTTTGTGTATCAGCATGTGAATATAACGTAAAAATATGTAGGTATATCGCACTATGGCTTTAGTATGGCGAAAGAAGAATTAGAGAATATGATAGAAGAAATATATATATACTAGCTTTTATTCCTTCTAGAGTTTAGATTTTTTTCTATGATTTTGTCAAGAACAAGGGCAAGCCTTCTTTGAATTCTTGACAAAATCTCTCGAAAAATCTTATTAAACTCTAAGAAATAAAAAGCCATAAGAACTAATAAAAATTATAAATAGTTAACTTTATTTTAAAACCTCAGATTATGTTTACACAAAAAAATCTTGACACTGCCTTATCCTTCCTACGTCGATATAATTACTATTACATATTATTCTAACATACATCCTTATTTGTTTATATACATATTTTAAAACTTTTACTAAATATTAAGAAAAAAATGGAGTGACTCAAAAATCGTGATTTCTGAGAAATCAGTTTTGTCGAGTCACTCTCACAAGAGTTCTGGGTCTATAATAAATACGGCTAATATTTATTATCAACCGTATTTATTATAGACCCAGAAAAAAACAGTAAACCTTTTTGATTTACTGTTCTTGTATTAGTTATGTTTAATTGTTACTTCAATAAGCTGGTGTTTATTCCTATTTCTTACATAATTCGACTAAATGTTCAACAACATTTAATTTCCTCGTTGTCATAGTTATTGAAAGCTGTTTTTCAAGATAATTAGTATTCAATCTTTTGGGACTTGCATCTCTTGGAAGATACATATATAAACATTCAGAACCAATAATAAACTTTTCATCTCCAAAGTCTTTATTTTCAAGTTTTTTTAGTTCATCTTCTCCCCATACTATCGTTAGTGAATACTAAATGTATTCTTGAAAAATCATAATTTTCATTAAACGGATTTTCCTCAATAGCTATCTGTAATTGATTTTTCTTTTTATAATGACACTTAAATCTGCTCCTATTTCTTTAGCTATTGTGTCATGAATTAACTTTGCTGTTTTCCCCTTTTGACAACTCTGTTTCCAAAATAACATTACCACTTTGAATATAAGTCTTTACTTTTTTTAGTCCTACTTTTTCAAGTATCTCTACCAAAAATGACATTTTAGGTATTCTATTTTTTCCTGTCGGTGTTACTCCTCTCAATAGTGCAATTACTTGCATATTCTAAACCTCCAAATACTTTATACTTTTATACAAGTTATATTATAGCATTTTTCAATCAAAATTTATAGGTCTAACTCGTTTCTCTTTACCTGTGTTAGTCGTTTTTCTTATTCCTGTAACTGCTCTATATTTGTAAAGTTTTGCAAATACTATTACGCTATATTATCCATATCGTATAATTTCTTATACTTATCATTTGTTGCGTATAGTTCACTATGTGTTCCATCCATCTCTATTTCTCCATCTTTAATGAATATTATTCTATCCATATATTCGATAGAGTTTAGGTGGTGGGTAATCCAAACTATTGTCTTATCTTTACTAGATTCAAAAATTGTAGTTAACAGTTCATGTTCTGTCTTTCGGATCTAATCCCACAGTTGGTTCATCTAGTAGTAACAATTCGTTGTTTTGAATAATACTTCTAGCGAATGCTATACGTTGACGCTCTCCTCCTGAGAACCTACTTCCTGTTTCAAATACATTTGTATCTATTCCATCAGGAAGACTTTGTAATAATTTAGACAATTGAGCTTTTTCTAAACTCTCATTAATTTTATCTTCAATTTCATCTTCTTCTATTCCCGAATCTAAAAGTGAAAGTTTAAGATTTTCTCTAATCGTCATATCAAATAGATATGGTTTTTGGTTTAATAGTGAAATCTCTGTACCCAACATTGTTTCTGTTGGTTTTTTATCAAGAACAATAATCTCACCTTGATAATCTGTATATGTACCTGTTAATAATTTCACCAATGTAGATTTTCCCTACACCACTTCTTCCCTAATATTGCTACTTTCTCACCTTTTTTTAATAGAAAGTGATAAGTTATTTAAAAATAGTTTTACCTTTTTTTCATATTCAAAAGATAAGTTTTTAACATCAATAATATTTCCTTCAGAATTTTTTGCATTACTACTTCGACTTTCTCATCATCTTCTTGAGCATAAAATTCTTTTACTCTATTTATTGAAACTTCATATCCTGGAATGTGAGCTACAGCTTCACTTGTCATCACCGCTACACTAAGAACCGATAATACCATCATACAGAATGATGCAATATAGACATTTTCGATTACATTATTAACTGTCATATTCCAACAACTATAAATCATTAAGAAAGCTGTGGCACCTGCAAGTAAGTTAACAAAGTTTTCTCTTAAGTGAACGAATGTTTTAATTTTTCTTTCACGTTTTAAAAGTTTTTGTTCTTTAGCTTGGTAGTCATCCATGAATTCATTTACTTTATTAGAAGAAATCCAATCACTTAATCCAAAAATAGCACTAGTAAAATCACGATATAGGTTATATTTAGCTTCTTTCATAATTTGAAAATTTTTTCTTGTAATTGTAAGTGATGCGAATGGTACTACAAAAATTATAAATATTCCAAACAGTGTTGCTAATAGTGCATAATTCATATCATACCCAAACATTACTGTAATGAAAAGTACATATAATACTAATGAGATAATACTTGGGAATATTGTTTTTAGATAGATATTTTGCATATTTTCAATATCTTCAGAAATAATACCTAGTAAATCTCCAGATTTATATTCTTTTTTTCAATTTTCAATGCTTTAGGTTCTAATATTTTATATACCCTACTACGCATTTTTTCTATTATTCCTAGGACTAAGTTGTGGCTCACTAATCTTTGAATATAAGCAAATGTAGATTGTGCTAAAGAGAATGTTCTTGTTAATACTGTAGGTACTTGTAGCATTAGGATATTTCCTATTTGTAATGATGCTTTACTGATTAAGTAACCTGATACGTACATTAACGCTGCTCCACTAATAACAGACATTAATCCTAAAAAGACTACTCCACTCATTACACCTTTATTCTTTTTAAGTTCTTTTCTTATTATTGAATTATTGTTCACTATAGCTACCTCCTACTAGATTAGCTTTTCAATTCTTCGAAACGTGGTGAATTTTTAAATTCGACAACTTTCTCAAAATCACTAACCTTTCCTTGTTCTAGATTTAACACATAATCTACATTATTCAACCAGTGTAGTCTATGTGTAGCTATAATTACAGTTCTACCTTTAAATAATTCTAGTAGTTTTTTCTTTAATCTCAAACTCTGTTTCTATATCCAGGTGACTTGTAGGTTCATCTAAAATAATTACTTCTCTATTACTAATTAAAGCTCTAGCAATAGCAATACGTTGTGCTTGACCACCACTTAATTCTTGACCACCTTCTCCAATATTAGTGTCATACCCTTGTGGTAATGTAGATATAAATTTATCTAAACCTACTAACTCACTAATTTCTTTTAAATGATCTTCACTTATATTCTCATTAGAATAGAATAATATATTATTGCGAATTGTATCTGGGAAAATATAAAGGGAATTGTGATATATATGAGATATTATTTCGACCAGTGAACATTTTTTTAGATTTGTAACTTCATCATTAATTAATATCTCACCTTCACTCTGTTCATTAAAACCAGATAATAATGAGATTAATGAAGTTTTTCCACTTCCACTTTGTCCTACAAGACAAATCTTTTCACCTTTGTTTATCGATAAAGTAATGTTATCAAGAATTTTTTTGTCATCTTTTATTAATCCTACATTTTGTAGTTTTATACTTTCTACACTCTCGATAGAAGATTTCTGAGATTTATTTTTCTCGTTATCCACTATCATTCGATTAATATCTTCATAAGCCATTTGACCATCAAGTGTTGCATGGTAGTCTGTCGCTGCTTGTTTCATCGGTAGGAAAAATTCTGGGGCTATTAATAATACAGTAAGCGATGGTAATAATACCGTATCTCCATCTAATAATAGAATCCCTAATCTAACAGCTAAAAGTGCAATTGCGATTGTTGTTAAGAAATCTAGTGCAAAGCTATTTAAAAGCTACACTAAGTGTTTTCATAGTACTCTGACGATATTCTCTGTTTTTCTTTTCCATGATTGGTAAGTAGTTTTTACTTACCCCTAAGAATTTTAAAGTCTCTACTCCTCGAATTGTATCGATAAAGTTATTAGATAATGCTCTATATTTTTTTATACTGTCTATTCGCCATATCTCTAGCGTTAATTCCTAATAATATCATAAAAAAATAACGATAACTGGTATTACAGATATTATCATTAAAGCTGATACATAATCTGTATAAAATATAAAAAAATAACTACTAAGGTTGGGATAATAGCTCCACGAATTTGTTTTGATACATTTAATTCAAAATACTGTTTTACTTTTCCTATTCCATCAATCGCTAGTGTTACTAGCTTTCCTGATCCTTCTCTTGATGTGAAAATCAGGTCCTAAAGTCAAAAGTAACTCTGAAGTAATTTTTCTTCTTAATTCTGTTTCAAACTTTGATTGCATGATTTTTCTGTAAAAATATTGTTGTAAGTGTAAAAACACTATTCTAAAAATAAAACCTATTAAAAAAAGAACACTATCTCTTACTACATTATCAAAATTTTTATCAAAAAGTCCCACTATGGCTTTTGCTAAAAAAGCAGCTTGTATAATTATACAAGCTGCTTCGAATATTGATAATATTAATAGTGTCAATGTAAGACTTTTTTTAACAGGAAGTTTTAATTTTGCTTCCTTTTTTTTCATTGACTAATACTCCAATTTATCTTCTTTACTTAGTCGTTTTCTAAAAATAGAATAAGACCAAACTTGGTATCCTAAAACGAATGGCAATAGGAATAATGCAACTATTGTCATAAGTCTTAGTGTATATACTCCACTAGCAGCATCATAAATAAATAATGATTGACTAACATCATTACTGTTTATTATAGCACGTGGGAACAGACCCGCGAAGACACTTAGAGTTAGGAACGCTAAAGTTCCTGATGTACTTAAGAATGCACCTAAGTCACGACCTTTAAAGTTTAAAACAAATGATAACACAAAGAATGCTACCGCTACTAATGCTAGCACTAAGCCAACATAGTAGTTTGTTGTAAAGATATCTGTTTTAAATAATGCCCAGATTGCGAAAATTAATGTTACTACTGCAGCAAATGGGAATAATAATGCAGATGTTGCACGAGCTGCGTTTCTTAATTCTCCTGTAGTTTTAAGAGCTAAGAATTGAGCTCCGTGAACTAACATAAGAAGTAACATCATAATTCCACCAAGAATAGTAAATGGTGATAATAATCCTAAGAAACCATCAACTAAATTTTTCTTAGCATCAAGGTTTGCCCCTGTCATAAAGTTAGCTACTGCTATTCCCCATAAAATTGGAGGAAGTAAGCTCCCTACAAACATTGCTATATCGAATGATTTAATCCAAGTTCTATTATTACCTAATTTACCTCTAAATTCAAATGATACGCCTCGTAAAATTAACGCAACTAGTAATAATACGAATGCGATGTAGTAACCACTGAATAATTTACCATACCAGATAGGAAACGCTGCGAACATCGCTCCACCACCTGTTAATAGCCATACTTCGTTTGCATCCCAAAAAGGACCGATTGTATTGAAGTAAACGCGTTTATCTTCATCGTTTTTCCCTAGTACTTGAGCTAGTACCCCAACTCCGAAGTCATATCCTTCTAATACGAAGAATCCTGTAAATAGTATTGTTATAAGTAAGAACCAAATATTTGGTAAGGCTACTGACCAATCCATACTATGCTACCTCCTTCACAGTTGTTTCTTTTTTATTCATTGTATATCTAAATGCGATAAATTGTATAATACCTAATACTGTATATAATACACAGAAAACTAATAATGAGAATAACACTGATGCACCAGAGTTTGGTGAAACTCCTGATTCAGTAGCCATTACTCCAAAGATTAAGAATGGCTGACGTCCCATCTCTGCCATAATCCAACCACAAGCAGTAGCAACTTCAGCTACTAGTAAAGTCCATGGCATTAGTTGTAGGAACCAACGTTTCTTAGTTTCAGTTCTCTTGAATGAATATATAGTTCCAAGTAATGACATTAGGATTAAGATACCTACTGAAGCTGACATAACTCTGAATGAGTAGTAAATAGTCGGCACATGAGGTGTATAATCAATATGTTTTCCAACTACTGGATAGTATTTTTCGTCCATTTCTTTTTGAAGAGATTTCATACCTTTAAGGCTTCCTTCAAATTTATCATATGCTAAGAAACTTAACATACCAGGAACTTCAATATAGTGTTCTGCTTTTTGTTGTTTTTGATCGATTGTTGCTAACACTGAGAATGGCGCTGAGTTTCCAGTATCTTCATATAACGCCTCAGCAGCTGCAACTTTCATAGGATATTCTCTTACTAAATATTGCATTTGAGAGTGCCCAGTAACAAATAATCCAGTAGAACCAATTAGAGCAGCAATAATTGAAACTCTAAAAGCTTTTCTGAAAACTTCAACTTCGTGTTTACGAAGGATTTTCCAAGATGCAATACCTGCAATTGTAAATGCCCCAACTGTTATTGCCATTGTAATTACGTGAGGGAATTGGTTCCATAAGTATGGGTTTTTAATAATTGCGAAGAAATCGATCATTTCCGCTTTTTTACCAATTACGTTATTCTCAACGTATTTAACACCAACAGGGTGTTGCATGAATGAGTTAGCAGATAAAATCCAGAATGCTGACATAACTGTTCCTATACCTACTAACCAAATACACATTGCGTGTAGTTTTTTGTTAATTTTCTCCCAAGAGAAAATCCAAATACCGATAAATGTTGACTCAAGATAGAATGCAAGTAATGCTTCTATCGCAAGTGATGGTCCAAAAACATCTCCTACGAATGAAGAATATTCAGACCAGTTCATACCAAATTGGAACTCTTGAAGAATACCTGTAACAACCCCAACAGCGAAGTTAATTAGGAATAAGTGCCCAAAGAACTTCGTAATTCTTTTGTAATGCTCATCGCCAGTTTTAACATAAATACTTTCAAAAATTGCGATTAAGAACACCATACCTATAGTAATAGGTACAAAGAAGAAGTGGAACACTGTTGTTGCTGCGAATTGTATCCTTGCAAGTAATAGTGGATCCAACATAGATATACCTCCTTATGTGTGTTAAATTATATTTAATTGTAAATATTATATTATTATTGTATAACATAGTTTTTTTATTATGGCAAAACAAAAATGATAAAAAAAGTAGTATTTTTTTCCTACATTTTACCATTTTTTTCGTTCACAATTTGTTCACAATTAACGATAATTTCTATATTATCACGTAGTTGAACATTTTTATTTTTTTAATTTTTATATTTTTATCTATGTGTTACTCCCTAGGAACAAACTAATAATTAGTATTCCAAGTACTAATATACAAATCCTTACAAATTTGTAATCTTTTTTTCTTCAATATAGACATACAGTAAACCAAGTATTCTTAATACAGGTGTTAATATTAATAGAAATATACCGAACATTAAATATGAATAATAATTAAATGATACTAAACCTCTCAGCATTTCATTAAAAGTATATCTTTCTAAAGTTAATACTCCATCTGCTCCTTGTATAAAACTAAGTATAATTCCTGTTATAATAAAGAATGAACTTACAAAAACCCCTGTTTTTTTATAATATTTGCAATTACTATATTTATATCTCTTTTTCCCATTCATATTAAAAGCACCCTCCCATACCTTTCAGGAACATGTTTATAATAGTAAATAGTAAGATTGGAAGAAAAATATAACGAATATACTTTGCATCTAATCTTTGCATTACTTTTGCTCCAGTTCTTGATCCAATTAAAGTTCCAATCGCTATTGGTGCTGCTACTATTGGATTAATAGTTCCATTAAAGAAGTATATTAATGCACTTGCTGTTGCTGTAACTCCCATCATAAAGTTACTCGTCGCTGTACTTACTTTTATCGGAAGTTTCATATAAGTATCTAAGGCAACTACTTTAAATGCTCCACTACCAATCCCAAGTAATCCACTAGCAAACCCAGCTCCAAACATTACTAACGAACCTTGTGGTACATTCGTAACATTGTAATCAATTGTTTGGTCTATTGCTTTATCATAATATGATGAATTAAGTTTATATTTCTCAGCATATTTGTCATTTTCGACTACTACTTCTTCTTTTTTCGCTTTAGTTATTAATCCTGTCTTTTTCAACATTCCATAAAAAGAATTCAATAATATTAGTGAGAAGAAGATATATAATAATTTAGATGAAAATACCCCAGCCATAAGCGCTCCTACAACTCCACCAGCTGTAGTAAATACTTCTAAAAGCATACCTACTCGCATGTTACTAATGTGATCTTTTACAAATGCTATTGCTGAACCACTACTTGTTGCGATTACCGCAACAATACTAGCTCCAATTGCATATTTAATATCAAATCCAAATAAAATTGTTAATGCAGGTGTGATAATAATTCCTCCACCTAGTCCTACTAAAGATCCTAAGAAACCTGCAAAAACAGCTATCAACATAAATTGTAATATTTCTACCATTGTTTCTCCTTTTAATCTTTTGAGTATATTACTAGTACATTATTACTAACTTCTAATTTTATTTCCTCATTACTTTTAAATTCGTTACTAGTAGCATTAGGACGATTTAATGTCAGCATTAGATCTTTAACTTCATATTTAGAATTTTTTTATTGTCATTAAAGTATCTTCATAGATAGGTACTATTGAGAAATATTTATATCCTTCTATGCTTTCAAAGAAAGCTAGACCTTTTTAGCTACTGTAATAATATTATTATCATCTATTATTCTTATTTTTAATGTGTTGATATTTCTTATTATTAAGTAAAAGTATGTTACCAAAAAAAGTGATCAAGTCTCCTTCCAGTAGCTCCGTATATATCTATTACTTCAACCTTTTCAAATAATTCTAAAATATGTTCTAACGCAAATTCTGCATCTGTTAAATCTTCACTACTTTTTCACTTTAAAGTACTTAGATTTCTCTTCAACTTCTTTTCTTTGTTCTAAAGTTATCGAATCAAAATCTCCGCAACTTAATATTGGATTAATACCGTTATTAATCAAGTACAATGCACCTTTATCTACTCCGCACCATAAGTTAGAAGAAGGGAATTCCTTTGGGAATACTCCTCCTAACATTATGTTTATTTTTTTCATATTCATTATTTTAACAACTCACCTAATGTTTTTTCTTTATCACTTGCTCCAAATAAGAATGAACCACAAACTAATAAGTCTGCACCTTTATCACGACAAGCTTTTGACGTTTCTATATTTATTCCACCGTCTACTTCTATTAAGAAGTTATAGTTTTTTTCTTCTCTAAGTTTTGCTAGTTCTTCAATTTTTTCTAACATCTCAGGAATGAATTTTTGTCCACCGAATCCTGGATTCACAGTCATAATTAAAACATAATCCAATTTTGGTAATAGGTATTTAATACTCTCGATTGGTGTTTGAGGGTTTAGTACAATACCAGCTTTTTTTCCATTGTTTTTAATTACTTGAATAACTCTATCTGCATGGTTAGTAGCTTCGATGTGAAACGATACCATATCACAACCTACTTTACAAAATTGTTCAACGTAGTTTTCTGGATTTGCAATCATAAGATGACAATCAAAAACTTTAGCTGTTTTAGGGCGAATTGATTCAATTATTGGGAATCCAAATGAAATATTTGGAACAAAGTTTCCATCCATTACATCGATGTGAAACATATCAATACCAATACTTTCTAATTCTTTAATATCTCTTTCTAAGTTAGCAAAATCTGCTGATAAAATTGAAGGTAATATTTTCTTCATCTTATCTCTCCTTTATATATTTTCTCTTTTGATTTTGTTTTTCCGTAAACAACACTTTGTAGTCTTCATAACGACTTTCTAATATTTCTTTACTTTCCACCGCTTCTTTGACTCCACATTGAACCTCTTCCATGTGATTACACGGTTTAAACTTACAATCATAATCGTTAAATTCTCTAAATAAATATTGTAAATCTTCTTTTTCAATAAATGTAATATCTAATGAAGAGAATCCTGGAGTATCTGCGATATAGAAATCATCAATTTGATAAAATTCCGTATGTCTCGTAGTATGACGTCCTCGTCCTAGATGTTTAGAGATTTCTCCAGTTTCAATATCTAAATGTTCTGCAAGCTTATTAATAAACGTCGACTTTCCTGCTCCAGATTGTCCTGAAATAGCTACATACTTCTCTGAAATGACTTGTTTTAATTTTTCAATATCTTCATCAGAGTTTGTAAATACTTGATATCCTATTTCATAATAATAATTCATTATTTCTTTCATTTTCTTAAGATCTTCGTCATTTAATAAATCAAGCTTTGTAAAGACAATAATAATATCTACATTACTATTTTCATTTAAACAAATCGTTTTATTCAGTAACTTTACTAGAAAACTCAGGGATCTTTTACAGATACTACAATAATACTATAATCTATATTTGCTACCTTAGGTCGTAGTAATTCATTTTTTCTTTCTAATATTTCTACAACATATCCTGTATTATTATCACTTAATTGAATTTTTACATCATCTCCTACTAACGGCGTGATGTTTTCATTTCTGAAGTTTCCTCGTGCACGACAAGTAATCAACTCTCCAGAACAGTCTACATAATAAAATCCACTAAGTGCTTTTAAAATTTTTCCTTCTTTAGTCATAGTCCTCCTTTACCTTTACGGTATTTTTACTAACTATTTATTTAGTTTTTCTTTTATCTCTTCTTTAGTTTTTTCTGCTAATCTTAACATTTCAATAGAGTGTTCTTCTGAAAGTTTTGTCATAGTATCTCCAGATACCATTCTTGCTACCTCTGCAATCTTTTGTTCTTCAGTCAACTCTCTAATAACAGTTAATGTTCTCTTATCAATGATTTCTTTACTAATTAGTAAGTTAGTATCCGCCAAAGCTGTTGTTTGAGGTAGATGCGAAATACATAATACTTGTGATCCTACTCCTAGTTGATACATCTTTTCAGCCATTCGTTGTGACACTCTTCCACTTACTCCAGTATCGATTTCATCAAAGATAATTGAAGTAGCCTCTATACTTCTTGAGAAGATTATTTTTAGTGCTAACATCACCCTAGAAAGTTCACCACCTGAGGCTACTTTAGATAATGATTTTAAAGGTTCTCCTAAGTTTGCGCTAATAAGAATTTAACATCGTCTTTTCCTGTTGATGAGAATTCTTTTTCTTTAAAGTCAACTTTGATTGTACTTTTTTCCATATATAAGAATTTCAACTCATCTTGGATAAGTTTTTCTAATTTTAAAGCTGTATCTTTTCTTAATGAACTTAACTCGTCAGCTAAAACTGTTAATTCTTCCTCTATTTTTTTACTTTCTTCTAGATAATTTTTCGAAGTTTTCTTCATAATTTTTCCAACTCATCTAATTCTTCTTTTATAGTTTCTGTGAAAACTATTAGCTCATTTAATGGTTTTGAATATTTTTTTCTCTAAAGTTTTTTTATCTTATCTAATCTATAGATTAATCTATCTAATTTTTTTCTTCATCATATTCGATAACATCAGTATAACTAGATACTTCATATTTCAAATCGTCTAAGATATAGTATAAATTTGTAATTTCTTCATACTTTTTCTTCAAAAGTTTGAGTTATATCTAGTTAACTCTCCCAGATTAGATCTGATTTCTGCTAGTTTTAGAAATAACTCCATATTCTCCATCGATTCCTTCGAGTAATACTATGAGCAAGATTATTCACCTTCTCAAAGTTTTCCAGATAGTCAATATCTTTTTCTAGTTCTAAGTCTTCATCTTTTTTTAGTTTCATCTGACTTAATTCTTTATATTGGAATTTTCAAGAAATCTACTTTTTGAAGAACATCACTCTCTTGTTGTTTTTAAGTTATCAATTTTTTTCTTTTATTATCTGATATTCTTTATACTTCTCTTTGTATTTTTATATACACAGGTTGTATTTTTTTCACGATTAAAAGAATCTACTAAATTAAGATGATTTTTTTCTCTACTAATAGAACTTGATTATCGTGTTGTTCATGAATATCTAATAAATGAGCAGCTACTTTTTTTAATGTCGATAGGTTAACTATAGTTCCATTTATTCTACAGACACTCTTTCCACTACTATAAATGTCACGACGAACTACTATTACCTCATCTTCTAGATCTAAGTCTAATTCATTAAAAATTTCCTTAACTTCCTTACTCTTTTGGGAAAATCAAATACTCCTTCTACACTAGCCTTATCTTCACCATATCGAATATAGGAAGTTGAGGTTCTTTGACCTGATAATTGCGAAATTGCCGCTAGAATCATTGATTTCCCGGCACCAGTTTCTCCACTTAAGACAGTTAAACCATTTTTAAGTTCTATAGTTGCTTTTTCAATTATTCCAAATTGCTTAATATTTAACTGAATTAACATTGGCTCCTCCTCTATTTAAAGTGATTATGAGCATTGTTTACGATATGCTCGATATTTATATTTTTATTTTCTACTTCTTTAGTTGCATTGTATTTTAATGTCATTAGGAATTCAATATTTCCTTCTCCTCCTGTTATTGGAGAATAAGATAGATTTGTCATACTAAACCCAACACTATTGGCTAAAAGTAATACTTTTTCTACTACTTCAAGTTGAACTTTTTTATCTCGAACTATTCCACCTTTTCCTACCTTATCTTTTCCAGCTTCGAATTGTGGTTTTACAAGAGCACAAACTTCTCCACCATCTTTTATAATTTCTGCAAGATTTGGTAGTATTAATGATAATGAAATAAATGAAACATCGATTGATGCTATATCTATATCATATACATCAAAATCTTCTTTTACTGAGTGTCTGAAGTTAGTTTGTTCCATTACTTTTACACGTTCATCATTACGTAATTTCCAAACAAGTTGATTTGTCCCAACATCTAATGCATAGACGAATTTTGCTCCATTTTGTAAAGCACAGTCCGTAAATCCACCAGTTGAAGATCCAATATCAATCATTACCTTATCTTTAACATCAAAATTTAGTTCGTTAATTGCTTTTTCTAATTTAAGTCCCCCACGACTTACATAAGGCATCTGTTTACCTTTAATTCTAAGTTCAGCAGTTGATTCAACCTTTTCTCCTGCTTTGTCGATTCTTATATTATCATTATAAACAATACCAGCCATTATCGCTCGTTTTGCTTTTTCACGTGATTCGAATAATCCTTGACTCACACAAAGGACATCAGCTCTCTCTTTTGCCATAATTACCTCTTTTTAATTTACTAGTTGTTTTTCTTTTGAAAAAATTTTTTTAATTTTTCAATTTTCAAACAGTCTTTCCTTTCTAATTTTTACCATAATAATTACTTTTTTTATCTATGAGTACGGCGTGTTTATATACACTTTATGATTAAAAACTATATTATTTTTCACTCATAACAAAAAAATAAATCAGAGCAACTTATAAAAATAAATTTTCTAAGTTGCTCTGATTATGTTTATTCTATTTTTACTTTTTTTATGTCCCCAAATGTTTTTTTGCGTATTCTTCTACTGATCTATCTGCAGAGAAGATTCCAGCGTTAGCTGTATTAACTAAACTCATTTGTCCCCATTTTTCTTTATCTTGATAAGTTTCTGCTACTTTTTCTTGAGCTGCAACATAACTTTCAAAGTCCGCTAGACACATGTAATTATCTTGTGTTAATAAATAATCTACGATAAAGTTGAAGTTCATCCCACCAACAGTCATAGTTCTAATGAAATCTAGTGTTTCTTTAATCTTCACTGAATTATTGTAGTATTCCCATGGTTTATATCCTTGCGCATTTAGTGCGTCTACTTCTGGTGTTTCTAAACCGAAGATAAAGATATTTTCATCTCCTACCGCTTCATGAATTTCCACATTTGCTCCATCAAGTGTTCCTAATGTTAACGCACCGTTCAACATTAGTTTCATATTACCTGTTCCACTTGCTTCCTTACCTGCTTGTGAAATTTGTTCACTAATATCAGCAGCTGGAATAATTTTTTCTGCAAGAGTAACTTTGTAATCTGGTAAGAATACAACTTTGATGTATTCACGAACTAATTCATCACATTCAATCATTTGAGAGATTGAGTGGATAAATTTGATGATGTTTTTAGCCATTTGATATCCAGAAGATGCTTTTGCTGCGAAGATAAATGTTCTTGGTACTGGACGTAAACCATTGTACTTAATTTCTCGGTATAAGTATACAATGTGTAAAGCATTAAGTAATTGACGTTTATATTCATGTAGTCTTTTAACTTGAACATCAAAGATAGAGTCTGGATTTACAGTTATACCTGTAGTATTTTGAATATATGTAGCAAGTTGTTCTTTTTTTACTTTTTTAATTTCTTGTAGTTTTGCTACAACTTTCTTATCGTTTTTATAGTCATTTAACTTACTAATTTTAGATAAATCTTTAACAAAATCATCACCAATTAAATCTTTTAGATAAGATGCTAACTCAGGGTTTGCTTGTACCTAACCATCTGCGATGAGCTATACCATTCGTAACATTACCGAATTTTGTTGGATATAATTCGTTAAATGCTCTAAATGTTGATTCAACAAGAATATCACTATGTAATTTTGATACACCATTTAACGTTATGACTTCCCTACGATAGATAAGTTAGCCATTCTGATTTGATTATCATATATAATTGCAGTTTCAGCTAATGTATAATCTTTACCTTGATCAATTACCCACTGACAGAATCGTTTGTTAATTTCTTCGATAATTGAGTAAATACGTGGTAATAACGGCTTGAATAAATCTACAGACCATTTTTCTAATGCTTCTGCCATAATTGTATGGTTTGTATAGGCGAAAGTCTTAGTCGTAATTTCCCAAGCTTTGTCCCAAGAATATCCGTATTCATCAAGTAATAATCTCATTAACTCTGGAACTCCCATAGCCGGGTGAGTGTCGTTAATGTGTAACGCTACATGCTCACTTAAATTTTCTAATGTGCCAAATTCATTATAGTGATTTTTTACTAGTTGTTGTAGAGATGCACTAATAAAGAAATACTGCTGTTTTATACGTAATTCTTTACCTTCATTTGTGCTATCTGCAGGATATAATAATTTAGAAATCGATGAGGCAATTGCTTCTGCTTCTGAAGACTTAGAATATTCTCCACGTTCAAATAATTTCATATTAAAACCAGTTTTCGCTTTTGCTTCCCAAAGACGTAATGTATTAACAGTTTTAGTTTTATATCCAGAAATTAATAAATCATATGGTTCCGCTTGGATTGATGTGTAATCTTTGTGCTCAACTTTAAATCCATCTTCAGTCATTTTTTCTTCTACATGACCGTAGAATCTTACTTCAATTTCTTCATCATTTCTATAAACAAGACCGTATTTTCCTAAGTCTAACCAGTAATCTGGAAATTCTTGTTGCCAACCATTATTGATAACTTGTTTGAAGATTCCATATTCATAAAGAATAGAAAAACCTGTTACTGGATAATCACTACTAGTTAAAGCATCTAAATAACACGAAGCAAGTCTTCCAAGACCACCGTTCCCTAAACCTGGATCTGGTTCGATATCATAGATTTCATCAAGATTAAAATTATTTTTTTCTAAATATTCTTTAGTTTCTTTTTCAATACCTAGATTAAATAAGTTGTTTCTTAAAGTTCTACCTACAAGAAACTCCATCGACATGTAGTAAGCACGTTTTTTTGCTTTGTTTTTTTCAATTCTTGTTCATAAGCAAATTTTTTCTCAGATAATTTTTCTCTTACCGTACTCATTAATGCTTCGTAAACTTTGTCGTTTACTCGCTGCTGCTATAGTAATCCCAAATTGTCTTTTTAAATACTTCTCTATTCTTTGTTCAAATTCTTGATTTTTCATTATTCTCTCCTATAATCTAGTTTATTAGACTATTTCATTATACATATCTATGTATTGTAAAGCTGATTTTTTCCAACTTACATCTTCTTTTATTGCATTTTTCATAATTTTATTCCAAATATGACGTTCTTGATAGTAGCAATATGTAGCTCTATAAACAGCATCCAACATATCATAAGCATCAAAGCTTTCAAATGTAAATCCTGTTCCAGACTTACCATCAAATGGTTCTACCGTGTCTCTTAAGCCACCTACTCTATGAACAATCGGCACTGTAGCATATCTCATTGAAATTAATTGAGATAAACCACATGGTTCAGTTTTAGATGGCATTAAGAACATATCGCATGAACTATATACTTTGGAAGATACTTCTGATGAAAACATAATTAAACTTCTCACTTTATCATGACGACGGTATTCTAATGAACGTAGTGCATCCTCATAATGACGATCTCCTGTTCCTAAAATAACCAACTGTGCTCCAGTTTTTAAAATCTCATCCGCTACATGCAAAACTAAGTCTATACCTTTTTGATGAGTTAATCTTGTAACCATTCCAATCATTGGAATATTTTCATTCACTTCTAAAGCTAATTCTTCTTGGAAATTTTCAACTTTGTTTTCACTTTATTTTTTTAATGTTTTTAGAATCAAAATTTTTTTGAAAAATTTGTTTATCAGTTTTTGAATTAAATTTATCAGTATCTAATCCATTAATTATACCGTGAAGTTTTCCCTTGTTCTATTCTTAAAATATCATCTAATCCGTATGAGAAGTACGGGTCTAATATTTCATGAGCATATGTTTCACTTACAGTATTTATTCTATCAGCTAATTGGATAGCACCTTTTTAATAGATTTAAATCTCCTTTGTAGATTAGGGCATCAAAATACTTATTATCTAGCCCAAATAAGTTACCCATTTCATAAGGATTGAATTTACCTTGGAAATTCAATATTATGAATTGAAATTACACTTTTAATATCTTGATAGAATCCTTCTCCTCTCGCTTTAAGATCATCTAAATAAATAATCGATAATGCCGCATGCCAATCATTAGCGTTTACTACATCTGGTTTATAGTCAATATGAGGTAATATTTCTAATGCTGCTTTTGAGAAGAATGCAAAACGCTCCCCGTCATCTTCTTGGCCGTATACACTATCTCTATTGAAAATATTGTTCATTATCAATGAAGTAGTATGTTACTCCGTTTACTACAGTCTCAAAGATTCCACAGTAAACTGTTCTCCAGCCTAAATTAATAAAAATATGTTGTCTATATTTTAAATCGTACTTATCTCTATCTATTGAAGAATACAACGGCAGTACAACCCTTGCTTCTACATTTTTCATCTTGAAGAGCTTTTGGCAATGAGCCTATAACATCACCTAGACCTCCAACTTTAACAAATGGTGCCGCTTCAGCTGCCACGAATAAAATTTTCATTATATTTCTCCTTATTCGTAATTTACTTTCATACTAAAAGGGTTAGTTTTTAGATGCAGTCTATCTGTATATTATACTCTTTTTTTCTTTTGAAAATCGAAAGTTTTACAAATCTCTCCCACATATTTAATCTAACCCTTTTTTTATTATTCTACTATTTTACCTTTTTCAACGATAACTTGACAGTTTTCTGTTCCTTTTAATTCAACTTTTTCTGAAACTACTGCATATTTATCTAGAAATCACACAATCTAAGTATGCTGATTTTTTAATCACACAATTAGGAAGTACTATTGAGTTTTTAATTACTGCTCCCTTCTTCAACTACAACATCTCTAAACAGAATACTATTTTCTACAATTCCGTTAATTTCACAACCATCACCTAGTATAGAATTCTTAACTATTGCTCCGTCTCCATATGTAGTTGGCACACTATCTGCTACTCTTGTTAGAATATCAGTTCCTGATAAGAACAATTCATTTAACTTTTCTGGATTTAATAAAGTCACGATTGAAATTATAGTATTCTTGTACGCTATTAATTGTTCTATTGTAATTCTTAATTTCATATCCATAAACATTTAAACGATGGAAGTTCTTTGTAATAAAGTCTAATAGAAGGTCTTGCCATCCTAATGTCGTCCCTTTTTTAACTAATTCTTTAAACATTTGTTTAGACATTATATAGATTTTAATCTGTGTCGGGCACACTTGATCATATCCATCATAATGATATAAACTGTCATAAACTCTATTCTTGTCATCAAAAAAATTATTTGCGATTCACGTTGTTGAGGTTTTCTATATGTATAAGCTAACGTTATATCTGCATTTGTTGATTTATGGTAATTTACCATATCTCTAAAATCAATATTACCTACAATGTTCCCATCAGCTAAAATACAATATTCTTCTAACAATGTATCTGCATATTTAGAAGCATCCCCTAATGCCTCAATCTTGTTTTGAGCTACACGATTTGAATGATGGTTTGACATTGGTGTAATAAACTTAAGCCCACTATTTTTTCTATTTAGATCCCAGTCTTTCCCCCAACTTAAATGATCCATTAATGATTTATAGTGATAATTTGTTACTACTGCAATATTTGATACTTCAGCTTTTACTAACGAAGATAACATGAAATCAATCATTCTATATCTTGATGCAACTGCTAAAGATGCTAGTGTTCTATTTCTAACTAATCCTTGCAAATCATCATTACGATAGTTATCTGCAAACAATACACAAAACGCATTTACCATATTATTTTCCCTCTACTTTCCTATTGTCATTTACAACTTCATCCCTACCGATTACCGTTATTTGTTCTTTTCCTAAGGTAATGTCTCTGTGCCCAACTTCTACATTTTCTTTAACTATCGAACCTTCAGCAATAATCGAATTATAAACTTTAGCACCTTTTTCTATTAGAACATCTTTCATTATTATGCTTCCTACAACTTCTGCACCTTCTTCAATTCTAACACCTGAAGAAATAATAGATTCAGAAACCGTACCATAAACTGCAGTACCATCAGAAATCATAGAATTTTTAACATTTGCACTATGTCCTAAGTATTGTGGCATAGCTCCTTCATGACGATAGTAAATTCTCCATAATCTATCATCAATATTGAAGTTTTCTTTATTTTTAATAAGGTCCATATTAGCTTCCCATCAAGCTTTCTATTGTACCTACATCTTTCCAATATCCATAAAATGGATAAGCATAGATATTTTTACCCTTCATTTAACATCATTGGAATAATATTTTTACCGAAGTCTTTTTCACTATCAGGATTTTCCTCATCACGTATCAGGTATTCTCTAAGTTCTTTCCAACTAAAAGATATAAATACCCATTGATGCTTTTTGTAGATATTGGATTTTCTGGTTTTTCTAGAAAACTCTGTTACTTTTTAAATCTGTATTTGTATTTAAAATACCAAAACGACTCGCTTCTTCAAGAGGAACATTTATATGTGCTATTGTTAAGTCAGCACCTTTTTGTTTATGGAAATCTAACATTTCTTTATAATTCATTTTGTAAATGTGATCTCCAGATAAGATAAGTACGTATTCAGGATTGTATTGCTCTATGTATTTAATATTTTGATAAATAGCATTTGCTGTTCCTTTGTACCATTCTCCTGTTTTACCTGCAGTATAAGGTGGTAGAATTGATAATCCACCATCCATTCTATCTAAATCCCATGGTTGACCATTACCCATGTATGAGTTAAGCTCAAGTGGCATAAACTGTGTTAATACCCCCTACTGTTGAAATTCCAGAGTTCGCACAGTTTGATAATGGAAAATCAATAATTCTATATTTTCCACCAAAAGGTACAGCTGGTTTAGCCATATCTTTAGTTAATACTTGAAGCCTCGTACCTTGTCCTCCTGCTAGTAGCATAGCTACTACTTCTTTTTTTCGTGCCATAAATTTGACCCCCTTCTTCTAAAACTTATTATTTCTTTTCTATATACATCGTTGTATAAGGTGGTATGTTTATACTCAAAGTATATTTAAATTCATTTTTCTCTTTATTTATTGTTTTTAAATTTCTATTTGAAATTGCTAATCCATCATATTTTCTTAGCATCCGAGTTCAATGCTATTTTGTAGCTTCCCCAAGTATCTACTCCAATTTCATAATGTTCCAACACTTGATTTGAAAAATTACTTACCACTAATACTTCCTTACCTTTTCTATCTTTACGAGAAAATGCAAAAACATTATTATTACTATCATCTACAACATGCCATTTAAATCCATCCCAATCATTATCATTTTCCCATAATGCAGGTGTAGATTTATAGTATTTGTTAAGCTCTTTTACATATCTATGTGTGAATACATGTTTAGGATAAAGCATTAATAACCAATCTAATTCTCTTTCTTCATCCCATTCAATAAATTGAGCAATATCAGTTCCCATAAATGTTAGTTTTTTCCCAGGATGTGCATACATATATCCCTAAAAATGCTTTAAAATTACCAAACTTATCTTCGTAAGGAACAGGACTTTTATCTAATAGCGATTTTTTTCCATGTACCACTTCATCATGTGAAATTGGTAGGATAAAGTTTTCCGAAAATGCATAATGCATTGAGAAAGTAAATTTGTTATGTACTCCTTTTCTGAAGAAAGGATCTGTTTCTAAATAATCAAGACTGTCATTCATCCATCCCATATTCCACTTAAAGTCAAATCCTAAACCACCATGTTCAACAGCAGCTGTTACTTTTGGATAACTTGTTGATTCTTCTGCTATCATAGAAACACCTGGATAGTTTTCTTTAATATAAAGATTTAAATTTTTTAAGAAAGCAATTGCTTCTAAATTTCTCAAAATCCTCCATAGAATATTTCTTGCAGATTTATCTTCATCTCGGCAGTAGTTTAAAAATATCATCGAACTGACTGCATCTACTCTAATACCATCAATATGATAATCCTCAATCCAAGAAACTGCACTTGATGTTTAAAAATGATCTTTACTTCATTTCGTCCATAATCGAAGACTCTAGTTCCCCAACCTTCATGTTCCATCTTTTCTTGTATCTGAATACTCATAACAATGTGTTCCATCAAATTCATATAATCCATGTGCATCTTTTGTAAAATGTCCAGGTACCCAGTCCAAAATTACTCCAATATTATTTTGATGACAACAATCAACAAAATACATAAAGTCTTCTGGCGTTCCATATCTTGATGTCGGTGCAAAATAACCTGTTACTTGATATCCCCAGGATTTATCATAAGGATATTCTGTGACTGGAAGTAATTCTATATGCGTATAGTGCATCTCTTTAACATAATCTACTAAAGTATATGCTAATTCTCTATAACTTAATTCCCTACCATTTTCATGATGCTTCCAAGAACCTAAATGCACCTCGTAAACATTCATTGGTCGATGATAAGGAACCTCCCTAGATTTCATCCATTTACTATCCTTCCACTCATAGCTAGGTAGTGAATAAACTTTTGAAGCAGTTAAAGGTCTAGTTTCCGCATGTTTTGCATAAGGATCTGCCTTCCACAATTCAGTCCCACCTTTAGTAACTATTACATATTTATATGCATCATATTGATTGATACCAAAAAGTTCAATTTCGTAAATTCCTTTATCATTAGCTAATTTCATCTCATTAGCATGAGGGTTCCACGAACAAAACTCACCAGTTACAAATACCTTTTTCGCATTCGGTGCCCATACTCTAAATGTACATTTATCTCCATCTAAAAACGAACCTAAAAATTTATGGCTGTGGTAATTAGTTCCTTCATGGAATAAATATTCCGCCATATTATTATTCACTAAATAACCCCTTTCTAATAAAAAGTAAACGTTTACTTTTATTAGTAAAAATTTTTATTATGCAAAAGAATAAATAATAAAAAAATAGTTTATATTATCACTAATTATTTCTTTATTTTTATACTTATAGTATAACATAAACCATTATTATGTAAATGTTTTTCTTTATAGTTTCACTCTAAATAATTATACCCCTTACATTGCTTTTTATATTAATTATTTTTCTGTTTTTTTATAAACACAATATTTACTTTTTAAAATACTTTTTATATTAAAATAAAAACTGATTAATTTTTGAAAAAAATAAATTAATGATGAAAAATTTTTATATTTTCGGAGATGAAAAAAATATGATTAAATTTAATCCAGTAAAAAAATAAATACCCTCAGGGGCATTTGAAAATAATGATAATTTTCTACTTTTGAAGTATTCATTAAAGATGATTTTTTTACTTTAATGACTTTAAAAATAATTATTAAAAATGAATATACAGGGTGAACTTATTTCTAAGAGTTTAGAATTTCAAAGAAAAAGCTAAAGATAACTACTCTACTTATCATGTAACTTTTTGAACCATTTAATATAGGACTTTATTTTTTTATCATTTTGAAGTTTATTTTGACAGTTTTTATGTTTATTTAAAAAAATGATAAACTTGATGCTAAATTGGTAAATAGCAATGATGAATTACCTGATTGGCAGTTGACAGTTTACGATGAAAAACTTCACTACACCAGATTGGTATAAAGGTTCTATAATGTATCAAATTTTTCCCAGATAGATTTAAACGTAGCGATAAATTTTATAGCACAAGCTGCAAAAAAATGAAAATGTGAGAATTAGACATGAAAAATTGGAATAGTATTCCTCACTCATCTATTACTCATGAAAATTATGGAGCTAAAGATTTTCTAATGGGGAATCTACTAGGTATTGAAGAAGAAAAAGAATATTTTCAAAAAAAGTAAATATTGAGAGTATTTATCTTAATCCAATTGTTGAAAGTCCGGAAAACCATCGTTATTCAACTTCAGATTATTTTAACGTTGATCCATATTTTTGGAACTAATGAACAATTTGAAAAGTTTCTGTAAAGACTTTTAAAGATGATAATATTAGAATCATACTAGATGGGTGTATTTAGTCATACTGGTTCAGATAGTATCTATTTCAATCGATATAATAATTATGACAGTATCGGAGCTTATAATTCACAAAAGTTCACCATATTATTCTTGGTTTAATTTCATAAATTTCCCTAACGAATATCATTCGTGGTGGGGATTTGATAACTTACCTACGGTAATAAAAGAAAATAAAGAATACAGTGATTTTATTAATAATAAGGATAGTGGGGTTGTCAACTTTTGGCAAAAACTTGGAATTGCTGGATGGAGACTTGATGTTGCCGATGAGTTTCCTGATGAATTTTTAGATAGAATTCGTGAAAGTGCGAAATACTATGACAAAGATGCTCTAATCATCGGTGAAGTTTGGGAAGATGCAACTAATAAGATTTCATACAATACTCGTCGTCGTTATTTCTTAGGAGATCAACTTGATAGTGTTATGAATTATCCTTGGAAAAATGCAATTATTAATTTTGTAAAAAATAAAAATGCAGAAGATTTTACTCTTGAAATTTTAAAACTAGTAGAAAATTATCCTCGCCCAGCTCTTGATGCTGTAATGAACTTTATTAGGAAGTCATGATACAGAACGAGTATTAACTATGCTAGCATTTGATAATCCTGAAGATGTTCCCGTTCACGAAAGACCTACATATAAAATGTCTAATGAACAATACACTAAAGCAAAAGAACTCCTTAAGTATGCTAGTTTTCATTCAGTTTACTCTACCAGGTGTTCCTTGTATTTATTATGGTGATGAAATTGGAATGTACGGTTTTAGAGATCCATATAATCGTTTAGGATTTACTCATGATAATAAAGATGAAGATTTGTTAAATCACTATATTGAATTATCAAACTTTAGAAATAAAAAAATAAAGATGATTTTATTACAAACTTTGAGTTTATTTATACAAACAACAAATGTGTTGCATATAGACGAAATAATGTTCTTTGTATTGTAAATCTTGATTCTAAAAGCTCATTTTATTGAGAAATTACTCTGGTGAAAAAAACTATTTGGAAATAACGAAAGTCTTTATTCTACTCCATTCGGAACAGTTATTCCACCTAGTAGTTATGTTGCTATGAAAAATTAAATAATTTAAAAACACACAATTCTTAAAAATAAGGATTGTGTGTTTATTTACTCTTCATAATTTATCGCTAAATTATATCTAGTTAAGCATTAAATTTTTTTTGAAAAAGAACTGGGCTCAAAAAGTACTAAAAATTTAACAATATTGATATGAGAACTCATAGACGCAGTGGTTTATTGATATCTAAATTCTCTTTGTAAAAAGCTTTTTAGATATCTAATAAACTGCATGGGAGAGACTCGATAAAATCTTGTTTTTAAGAAATCGCGATTTTTGAGTCACTCCATTTTTTTATTATCCTGAGTTTCTAAGTCCTGTAGCTACTCCATTAATTGTTATATGAATTGTATTGATTTGAGATTCTGGTAATTTACCTTCTCTTGAACGTTTAATTAACTCTAATTGAATTAGGTTTAATGTATTAAAAGTACTGTAACCTATTTTTCTAAACTTCGAGTTAAAGTAAGTATTATCTTCTAAGAATTCTTTATGTTCTGAAATTTCTAAAACTACTTGTTTTGTTAAATTCCATTCTCTTAAAATTTCTTCATATACCTGTTTAGTTTCTTCTTCTTTACATAGATTTGCATATTCTTTAGCTATATCCATGTCAGATTTTGACATAACCATATCTACATTTGAAAGTAGAGATGTAAAGAATGGCCATTCTTTATACATTTTACGAAGTTTTTCAATATTACCTTTATCTTTATTTATAAAGTTTGAAAATGCTGTTCCTACTCCATACCAACCAGGAAGCATGATTCTACTTTGTGACCATGAAAATACCCATGGAATTGCTCTTAATCCACCGATATCAGTAATTTTCTTACGTGACGCTGGACGTGAACCAATGTTTAAACTTGAAATTTCTTTAATTGGTGTTGCTTCAAAGAAAGTAATTATAGAAGTTAGGATTTTCAAATACTAGTTCTCGATATTTGTTATAACTATCTTCTACTATTTCATCCATAATAACTTGGATTTCAGGTATATCTCTGATATCTGTATTAACTTTATCAGCATTCATTCTTTGAATTACGGCTGAGAATAAAGCCTCTAAGTTATAGTATGCCGCATCACTGTTTCCATATTTAGCTGCGATAATTTCACCTTGTTCTGTAAGACGAATTCTATCTTGTACACTTCCTAAAGGTTGAGAAATAATCGCATCATAACTTGGTCCACCACCACGACCAACAGTACCACCACGACCGTGGAAGAATGTAACTTTAATATTGTATTTTTCTCCTAGTGATGATAGCTCTTGTTGTGCTTTATAAAGCGACCATCCAGATGATAGATATCCACCATCTTTATTACTATCTGAGTATCCTAACATAATCTCTTGATAACTTCTATTATCTCTTACCCATTTTTTCACGATATCTAAGCTTAAATATTTATCCATTACTTCATATGAATTTTCTAAGTCTTCAATTGTTTCAAATAATGGTACAAGTTGTAATCTTGCAAAGTCACTTCCCACTAATCCAACCTCTTTTAGCATAATTGCAAGTTCTAATAAGTCAGAAACACTTGTTGTATGTGAAATAATGTTTTGTTTAATAACATTATCCCCAAGTTTGTCTTTTAATTTTCTAGCTGTTCTAAATATTGCTAATTCTTTTTCTTAATTCTTCTGATTGTTTATTTTCATCATTTTATACTTAGTGGTCGTGGATCTTCTTTTAATTGTTTTAATAGCAGTTCACATTTTTCTTCTTCACTTAGTGAACTGTAGTCTTTTTCGATATTGGCACTACTTAATAATTCAGCCACTGATGCTTCATAGACACTTGAATCTTGACGCATATCAATACTCGCTAAATAAAATCCAAAGATTTTTAACCACATTAAGTAATTCTTCAAATTCGCCAGTTACTAATATTTCACCTTTGTTTTTCTAATAATGATTTTTTTCAATTATTGTTAAATCATCAATAAATTCATCAGCTGTAAAGATATTTATCTTCAAGTTCTTTATCTTGTAATAAATACTCTCTTGTGTTTTTCAAGTTTTTTTCTTTAATGTACGATATTGCTTTTCTGTATAATTCTTTTTTTCTCTATACTCAGAAGTATCACTTGAACGATTTGCTAATTCTTCTAGTTCTTTACTTCCTTTAGTAACATGAGATGACATTGAGAATGTTCTATATAAACTATTTAGTTTTTTTCAATATAATAAGCTGTAATAAGCTCACATTGCTTCATAGCAGACAGATTTAGTGTTTCTGCTGTTACAAATGGATTTCCATCACGATCTCCACCAATCCACATTCCCATTGTTATAGGAGTTTCATTTTTTTAATTCTATATTATTTTTCTTCTAATAATAATTTATACTCCGTCATTAATTTTTGCAATTGCTTTAATAAATGATAAGTTATAGTACTCTAGTACGTTCGTAATTTCATTAGCTACTTTTTAATTTTTTTCTCACGGATTATATCACTTTGTGTTAATATCTCGATATGTTTTTTGGATTGCATTTTTCCATTTTTCTTTCATTGATTAAACCATTCTTCACATCTCGATGTTTTTCTTAATAAAGTATGAAGTTTTTTTCTGTTAAATCAAGAACTGTTTTTACGTTGAACTTGTGTTGGGTGAGCTGTTAATACTGGTACTACGTTAATATTTTTCTAAGATATTTTATATCTTTTAATATCTTTTAATAGACTCAGATAATTTCCCTACATATGTCTCACCTATATTATTTTTTTATAGTTAACTTCATAAGCTAAATCGACATCTTCTGCTATGTTAATTAATAATGGTAAAATTGAAAAGAAATTTGCAACAATTTCCATTTCTTCTTGAGTTAAATCTTTTAATTATAAGATTTAATTTTTTTCGTAATTTTTTTCATCTGCTAATGCTTTTAATTCTACAATTTTTTTCAAATGTATCTTCAGAAATCATTTTTCTGTGTAGCTTTTTAATAGCATTTCTGTAAGAATTTGAATCTCTTCTTGTATAATATTTTCATTTACATTGCTTTCTAATCTTGTGTTTTTGCATTTAGTTACTCCTTGATAAGATTTTTTTACTAATAAAGTATATTTATCAGTTTTAACTACATATTCCATTATAAAACTTTTTTTCTAATAAAACAATGAATTTTTAGATATTTTTTTATATTCTTAATTATTTTTACTAACTTTTTTTAGAAATCTCTTTTTTATTGTTCTTATTTCTATCTATAGTTTCTAATATATTTATATTTTATAAACTACACTATACAAAAATCTTCATATTATATTATAATTTTTTTACATCAAATATTATTTTGAAAATATCTATTATTTCAAATCATTCTTTATTTTCATAATAAAAAAAAGGAAACTTTATAAATAGTAAAATACTACTTATAAAGTTATCCTTATTTTTTATCTAATTATTTCTATTCGTCTTCGTAGCTTTCTTCTTTAGCTGCTAAAGTTACAGTCGCTACTTTTTGATTATCAACTAGGTTAATAACTTTAACTCCAGTCGCTGTTCTTCCTAATGTACTGATTGTAGAAACATCTATTCTAATAATAATTCCTTGATCAGTCATTATCATTAAGTCTTCATTTCCTGCGATTGATTTAACCGCTACAATCTTACCTGTTTTCTTCGTAACTTTTGCTACTTTAACACCTTTTCCTCCACGGTTAATTACATTGAATTCCGTAGATTTAGAAATTTTTACCAATACCATTTTCTGTTACTGTTAAAATTTTCTTAGATTCATCAACTACTTCCATACCTACTACGTAGTCATCTGGAGAAAGTGTAATACCTTTAACACCACGACTTACACGTCCCATTGTACGAACTTTTTCAGCATTAATTCTGATTGCTTGTCCATTTGCTGTAACGATCATAATATCTTGATCATCTGTAATTCTTTGAACATCGATTAATGCATCATCTTCATCAAGTTTAAGGGCAATCTTACCTTTCTTAAGAATACTTGCGTAATCTCCTAATTTAGATTTCTTAATGATACCATATTTAGTTGAGAAGATTAGGTTTGTATCTTCTTCTTGTAAATCAGAAATTGCAATAATAGAGTTTACTTTTTCTTCTTTTTCAATCTCTAATAGGTTAATAATTGGTATTCCTTTAGATTGCCTACTCATTTGGTTAATTTCATAACCTTTAAGAGTATAAACCTTACCTTTATCTGTAAAGAATAAGATATGATCATGAGTTGAACAACTTAACATGTAAGCTACATTATCCTCATCATTTGTAGTCATACCATTTACTCCACGTCCACCACGTCCTTGTGATTTATAAGTACTTGCAGCAAGACGTTTAATGTATTGGTTATGAGATAGAGTAATTATGATTTGTTCTTTTTCAATTAAATCTTCGTTCTCAATTTGATCTACTTGTCCTTCAATAATTACACTACGACGTTTGTCTCCAAATTTTTCTTTAACTTCTAATAACTCATCTTTAACGATTTGAATTACACGTTCTGGTTTAGCTAGAATATCTTCTAAGTCAGCGATAAGTTCCATAAGTTTACTATATTCTTCTTCAATCTTATCACGTTCTAAACCTGTAAGTCTTTGAAGACGCATATCTAGAATAGCTTGTGCTTGAATTTCAGTTAATCCGAATTGATCAATTAATCCTGCTTTCGCTTCTTCAGCAGTTTGAGATCCACGAATTAAACTAATAATTCTATCGATATTATCTAGAGCAATTCGTAAACCTTCTAATATGTGAGCACGTGCTTGTGCTTTTTTAAGGTCGAATTTAGTTCTTCTAATCACTACTTCTTTTTGGTGCTCTAAGTAGTAGTAAAGTACTTCTTTAAGATTTAATAACTTAGGTACTCCATTTACAAGGGCAATCATGTTAACACCGAATGAACTTTGTAATGGTGTTAATTTGTATAAATTGTTTAAAATTACGTTACTATTAACATCTCGGCGTAATTCAATTACAATTCTAATACCTTTTAAGTTACTTTCATCACGAAGGTCTGTAACACCTTCAATTTTCTTATCACGAGCTAGTTCAGCAATTTTTTCAACTAATTTCGCTTTATTTACTTGATAAGGAATTTCTGTAATAATAATTCTTTCCTTACCATTTTTCATTTGCTCAATTTCAGTTTTACCACGCATAATTACAGAACCACGTCCTGTTGTATAAGCCTTAACTATCCCACTACGTCCTAATAAGAATGATCCTGTTGGGAAGTCAGGTCCTTTAATTTTAGACATTAATTCAGCAATTGTTATTTCAGAGTTATCAGCTAATGCGATTACCCCATCGATAACCTCACCTAAGTTATGAGGTGGAATATTAGTCGCCATACCTACGGCAATACCACTACTTCCGTTAACTAATAAGTTTGGAATTCTTGCTGGTAATACTTTTGGTTCTTGTTTTGTTCCATCGTAATTATCTTGCATATCAACAGTATCTTTGTTAATATCACGTAGTAACTCAGAAGCTATCTTACTCATTCTAGCTTCAGTATAACGCATCGCAGCAGCACCGTCTCCATCAATAGAACCGAAGTTCCCTTGACCATCTACTAAAGGATATCTACTATTGAAATCTTGTGCTAAACGTACAATTGTTCCATATGTTGCAGAGTCACCATGAGGGTGATACTTCGCCATTACTTCCCCTACAACGAAGGCACTTTTTTTGTAAGGTTTATCATATGTTAACCCTAAATCATTAAAAGCATAAAGTATTCTTCTATGAACTGGTTTTAACCCGTCACGAACATCTGGTAATGCACGCGATACAATAACACTCATTGAATAATCTAAGAATGAATTTTCAATTTCAGTCGTTATGTTTCTTAAGGTAATATTATTTTTATTATCTTCCATGTTCTATCCTTTCTTTCTAAATGTCTAAGTTTATAACATTTAGCGCATTATCTTCGATAAATTTACGTCTTGGTTCTACTTTTTCACCCATTAATGTATCAAAATGCAGCATCTGCTCTTTGAGCATCATCAACACTTACTTGGTACATTAAACGGTGTTCTGGATCCATTGTAGTATCCCATAGTTCTTCTGCATTCATCTCTCCAAGACCTTTGTATCGTTGAACAGTGTACTTTTTATCTCCAGCATGTTCTTCAATATTTTGTTTCAGTTCTTCTTCTGTATGGCAGTAGAATTCTTTCTTACCTACTTTTAATCCATATAGAGGTGGTCTAGCGATATATACATATCCTGCATCGATTAATTCTCTCATATATCTGAAGAAGAATGTTAATAATAATGTTCTAATGTGACTTCCATCGACATCGGCATCGGTCATAATAACGATTTTATGATAACGAAGTTTATCGATGTTTAATGTTTCACCAATACCCCATACCAATAGCTGTAATTAATGAACGAACTTCATCGTTAGCTAGTACTTTATCAATTCTTACTTTCTCTACGTTCAGAATTTTACCTTTAAGCGGTAAAATAGCTTGGAATTTACTATTACGTCCAAGTTTTGCACTTCCTCCCGCAGAGTCCCCTTCGACTAGGAATAATTCACATTCAGCTGCATCTTTACTTGAACAGTCTGCAAGTTTCCCTGGTAGATTAGTAAATTCTAAAGCATTTTTACGACGTGTAGATTCACGAGCTTTTTTCGCTGCGATTCTAGCACGTGATGCTTGAAGTCCTTTTTCAACAATTATTTTTGCTGTTTTTGGATTTTCTAATAAGAATCTATCTAATTCTTCTGAGAATAATTTATTAGTGATAGTACTCATTTCTGAGTTACCTAGTTTAGTTTTTGTTTGTCCTTCGAACTGTGGATTTGGGTGTTTAATAGAGATAATCGCAACAAGTCCCTTCACGAACATCATCACCTGTTAAAGATTCTTTATCTTTAATAAGTTTATTCTTTTTACCATAAGAGTTAATTATTCTCGTAAGTGCTGTTTTAAATCCACTTTCGTGAGTACCACCCTCATGCGTATTAATGTTATTCGCATAACTTAAGACATTATTTGAATATCCAGTATTATATTGCATTGAGATTTCTACTTCTTTACCATCCATCTCACCATGAACATAGATAGCTTCATGTAAAGCATCTTTATTCTCATTTAACATCTCTACATATTCTAATAATCCACCTTCATAACAGAAAGTTTCCTCTTTTTCTTGTCCTGCTCTTTCGTCTTTAAGAATAATTGTTATTCCTTTGTTTAAGAAAGCAAGTTCTCTAATACGTGTTCTTAAAATATCGTATTCATATACTGTCGTTTCTTGGAAGATTTCTGGATCTGCTTTAAAACGAATAGTTGTCCCAGTTCTATCAGTATCTCCAACTACAGTAATACCTTGAACTACATCTCCTCGTTCAAATTTCATACTGTGAATTTTTCCATCACGATGAACAGAGGCTTCTAAGTTAGTTGATAAAGCATTAACTACACTGGCACCAACCCCGTGAAGACCACCAGATACTTTATATCCGCCGCCTCCGAATTTACCACCGGCATGTAGTACTGTAAGGATAACTTCAAGTGCAGGTTTACCTGTTTGTTCTTGAATATCTACAGGAATCCCACGACCATTATCCTCTACTCTTATCCAATTTCCTTCTTCAATTGCTACTGTTATTGTATTACAATATCCAGCTAAGGCTTCATCTATTGAGTTATCTACTATTTCCCAAACAAGGTGGTGTAGACCTTTACTAGATGTAGAACCGATATACATACCTGGTCTTACCCTAACAGCTTCTAATCCTTCAAGGACCTGAATCTGATCGGCATTATATTCTTGTGTTTTTTTATTTTCTACCATGATTTTTCCTTTCATTTTAGTAAATTCATAAATAAATTTTCTAGACTATTTCACTAATGTTTCCATTTCTCTATTTTGAAAACTTTAGCTTTTCTTAATAAATCTTCTTTAATATCTGATATTGAAGGTGTCGTAATGAATGTTTGTACATTTTTCATTAATTGCATCTAATAATTTTCAATTGTCTATTTTTTTATCTAGCTCGCTTAACACATCATCCAATAATAATACAGGATATGTTCCTGTTTTTTCTTTTAGATAGTTTATTTCAGCGAGTTTAAGTGATAATACTATACTTCTCTGTTGACCTTGGGATGCATACATTTTAGCATCAAGATCATTTATATAAAATTCTAAATCATCATGCTGTGGTCCAATTTTTGTACTACCTCGCATAATATCATCAAAAGATTTCTTCATCATGACTTTCGTCAAGTTCTCTTCAGTAAAAGACTCATCGTTTATTTCTGAAATATTCAATGCATCTAATACTGAACTTTTATATTTAATTTTTAAAGTTTCTTGTCCATTCGATATATTTAACATATTTTTATATGTTAACTTAGAAATATCTTGAACAAATGACACTCTCTCTTTTGTAATGTATAGTGCTACTTTCGCGAGTTGAGATGTAAGAGTTTCTAAATACGCTAGAGACATTTCATCTTTCGGATTCTTTCTCATATCTTTTAAATATGAATTACGTTGTTTTAAAAGATGTTGATACATTAAGTAGTATTTGTGATAAATACGTGAAAATTGATAGAATTCACGATTCATGAATTCTCTACGTAATGATGGAGAACCTTTAACAATCTGCAAATCTTCTGGAGAGAAAAGAACAACATTAAGTTCACCAACAAAATCAGTTAGCTTAGTTTTCTTTATTCCAGCAATCTTTGCACTTTTACCTTTATTATTAATTCCTAACATTATATCTAGATCTTTATCATTTTTATTCACAATACAAGACATAGCTGTCGCTGTTTCTCCAAACATAATACACTCGCTATCACTTTTTGTTCTGTAGCTTTTCCCAAGTGCCAAACAAAAAATAGACTCTATAATATTAGTTTTTCCATTCGCGTTGTTTCCTACTAAAACATTAAGCGAGGGATGTACATCTATATTCGTAGATAAATAATTTCGAAAGTACAGTAATTTTTAAACTTTTAATTTTCATTAATTATTATAAATTCATTTCCTTCTAATTTTATTACATCATTTGAATATAATTTTTTTCCCTCGTCTGTTTTTCTAGCTCTCCATTAAGCTCAACTTCTACTTCTTGTAAAAAAAGTATTTAGCTTCTCCACCTGAACCTATAAATCCTTCTAATTTTTAAAGAAATTGAGCTAATGTAATATACTCACTATTAATAAAAAAACTTCTTTCATTTCACACCTCCTATGATATTTAAAAATGAAACTATATGTATATAAATATATTTTTATACATTATAATTATATCAAATTTCTTGTTTTTTTCAACAATCACTCATTTTTTTTATAAATACTTTCAATTTAAAAATATCTATATATACCAGGTATTTTTAAAAGATTAGTATCGATTTTAAGTTCACATAAATAATATAGTGTATATTTATAAATTTATTTCAAAATCTAATGAAAATATATTATAAAAAAATAGTATTTTAATAAAAATTTAAAAAAATTAATTTTATAAACAATGTAATCGTTTTTTTCTTTTTAACTTTAGTTAGTTTATTATATAATTATAGTGAAAAAGGATTTTATATTTCAGAAACTAAGGAGGATATTGATATGTACAATTTAGATAAATTAGAAAAAAATCTTAAAAGAAAAAAAGTAATCTCATTGAAGAAACAAGTTATGGAATCACTAATAAAAAAATTATATTATTACAACAGATAATAATAAATATTTCTATAGAACTTCTAAAAGATTCTACAAAATATTGTAAATAAAAGATAACGAAAAGAGAAGCTATTAATCTTCTATCTAATGAAGATTACTTTCTAAAACCAATATTCTTCAATAATGATAATCTAATTACAGTATTTCAACCTAATCCGAAAACATTTATTTCACAAAGAAAATTATCAAAGTATTATAAGAATAGGAAAACTTCTTAATAACTTTTCATTCGAAAAAAATTTCAAGCTGAACATATATTTGATCCTATTAAACAATTTTATAATTATTATAATCAAATAGATGAAAAAGAATATTCTTGATCAATACTTTGTACATCATAGATGACTTTTTAGAAAAAGTTCTATGAAAGCTGACAGATTATGCCACAATGACTTAGTTGAAGGTAATTTCTTATTTTACAAAAGATAAATTATATTTAATAGATTTTTGAATATGCTGGATATAATGATTATTACTTCGATATTGCGAGTTTTCATATCAGAAAATGATTTAAACTATGAGGAAACAATTACCTTTCTTAAAAGCGTATTTTTAGCGATGAAAGAGTGCAATTATGATAAATTAGATGTATTCTTACAGTTTTTGTGATTTATTATGGTATACATGGGCAATTTTATTATATGAAAAAAAGAAATGAAGAAATATACAATGAAATTGCTCAAGCAAAGCTTCATAGATTAAATAATCCCTAGAAAAGATAGTCTATTAATCAGATTTAAAACACCTTAAAGAGCCTATTATGACTCATCTAAGGTGTTTTTATATTATAAAAAAAGATTACTTGCAAAATTATGCAAGTAATCTATAAATTATCTTTAATTATTTAGCTAAAGCTGCTTTAGCTTGTTCACAAATGCTTGTGAATGCTGCTGCGTCGTGGATAGCGATTTCTGATAACATTTTTCTGTTAATATCGATTCCAGCAACTTTAAGTCCGTTCATTAGACGGCTGTAAGATAATCCATTTAATCTTGCAGCTGCATTAATACGAACGATCCATAATCTTCTGAAGTTACGTTTTGTTTGACGACGGTCTCTGAAAGCATACATTCCTGATTTCATTACTTGTTGCTTAGCAACTTTGAATAATGTATGTTTTGAACCAAAATATCCTTTAGCTAGTTTTAAAACTTTTTTACGGCGACGACGAGTCACAGTTCCACCTTTAACACGTGGCATATCTAATTCCTCCTTATGTATAACTTAAATAAGTATTTACGCTATAATTAATCTTCTTTAATATTATTTAACTAATAAAGTTCTAATACGTTTGTAATCACCACGAGATACTAATGAAGCTTTTACGTAAGTGACGTTTTTTTGTTTAGTAGTTTTTTTCTTGAAAACCAGTGAGAAGTATAAGCACGGCTACGTTTTTAATTTACCGCTAGCTGTTTTTTTCACACGTTTTTGCTAAACCACGGTGAGATTTCATTTTTTTGGCATTATCAAATTCCTCCTATATTAAACCTTTATTTCTCTTTTTTTGGTGCTAGAACTAAGAACATACTGCGACCTTCCATTTTAGGTTTTTGTTCGACAGTAGCTATATCGCTAGCTTCGTTAGAAAAGTTTTCTAAAACTTTCTGTCCAATTTCTTTGTGGGTGATTGCTCTCCCTTTAAAACGAATAGAAACTTTAACTTTGTCTTCTTTTGCTAAGAATTTACGTGCATTTTTCAACTTAGTTTCAAAATCGTGTTTTTCAATTGTTGGAGATAATCTTATCTCTTTTGTTGTTACGATTTTTTGTTTCTTACGTGCTTCTTTTTCTTTCTTTTGTTGTTCAAATTTGAACTTACCGTAGTTCATAATTTTAGCAACTGGTGTTTTAGCATTTGGAGCTACTAGAACAACATCTAAGTTCATACGCTCTGCAATTTGCATCGCTTCTGCCTTAGTTTTAACTCCTAATTGTTCTCCATTTTGGCTAATTAAAAGAAACTCTTTCGCTTTAATACCTTCATTTACTTGTGCAGTATCTTTACTAATGATCAGCACCTCCTATTTATAAATTTCATTAAATACTAAAAGCATTAAAAAAAACTGAGTGCAAAACACCCAGCATAAAATTCTACATTTCATCTACATAAACCTGAACAATCAATATTGGCAGGTGAGAAACGGGTGCTTCTACTTTTGTATTCAACATTATTTATTTTACATACTTTTTTTATAGATTTGTCAATAGGAATATAATATTTTTTTATATTCCTATTAACTTTTTCTATGTTCTAAATTAAATAGATCCTAATTCTTCGTGTAATTCTTCTTCAATTGGTCTACTTAATTCGTTATCCATTTCTAATTCAAGTTCATTTTCAGCTTTGATATCTACGTCATTATATCTTGGCATTCCTGTTCCTGCTGGAATTAGCTTACCAATAATAACGTTCTCTTTAAGTCCCATAAGTCTATCAACTTTTCCTTTAACAGCTGCGTCTGTAAGAACACGAGTAGTTTCTTGGAATGAAGCTGCAGATAAGAAACTTTCAGTTTCTAATGAAGCTTTAGTGATACCTAGAATTACAGGCTTAGCTGTAGCCATGTTTCCACGTACCGCAAGGATTTTTTTGTTTTCATCTGTGAAATTTGTGAATATCAACTAATGAACCTGGAAGTAAGTCAGTGTCTCCAGCATTGATTACACGTACTTTTCTTAACATTTGACGTACCATAACCTCAACGTGTTTATCACTGATTTCTACCCCTTGCATACGGTAAACTTTTTGTACCTCAGTTAATAAGTAACTTTGTACTGCTTCTAAACCAGCAATTGATAGTAATTCTTTTGGTTCAATAGAACCTTCTGTTAAAGCTTGACCACGTTTAACTTTGTCGTCTTCTTTAACTAACATACGGCTTGCACCATAGTCTTGATATTCTCTTTCTTCACCGATTTCACTTAATACGTAAATTCTACGTACGTGATTATTATCGATTTCAACTTTTGTAACTGTTCCATCTACTTCTGAGATTAATGCCTTACCTTTTGGATTACGCGCTTCAAATAACTCTTGAATACGAGGTAAACCTTGAGTGATATCGGCACCGGCAACCCCACCTGTGTGGAACGTACGCATTGTAAGCTGTGTACCAGGTTCTCCGATAGATTGAGCGGCAATTGTACCAACTGCTTCACCAACTTCTACTTTTTCACCTGTAGCTAAGTTTTTACCATAACATTTCTCACAAACTCCGTGACGAGAGTTACATGTAAATGCTGATCTGATTACAACACTTTCGATTCCAGCTGCTTCAATTTCTTTAGCTGTATCTAGAGTGATTAATTGACCATCTTCAACGATAACTTTTCCTGTCTCTGGGTGAACCACAGTTTCTTACTGTATCTACCTTCAAGACGTTCTTGTAAGCTTTCGATTTCATCTGTTCCATTTTTAAGTGCTGCAACTCTTAATCCACGAGATGTACCACAGTCGTTTTCACGAACAATAACATCTTGTGCAACGTCTACAAGACGACGAGTTAAGTAACCTGAGTCGGCTGTCTTAAGCGCTGTATCGGCAAGACCTTTACGCGCACCGTGAGAAGAGATGAAGAACTCTAATACTGTTAATCCTTCTTTAAATGATGAACGTACAGGCATTTCCATGATACGTCCTGATGGAGATGCCATCAGACCACGCATTCCGGCTAACTGAGTAAAGTTAGACGCGTTACCACGGGCTCCAGAGTCACTCATCATATAGATTGGGTTAGTAGCTGGAAGAGAGTCCATAAGTTGATCTTGGATGATATCTTTTGCTTTTGCCCATTGAGCAATAACGTTTTGATATCTTTCTTCTTCAGTTAATAGACCACGTCTGTATAATGTTGTGATTTTATCAACATTAGCTTGTGAGTCTGCTAAAATTTCATATTTATTAGGTAAGACGAATACGTCACTTACCCCTACTGTAATACCAGCTCTTGAAGAGTATTTGAATCCTAAATCTTTCATTCTGTCTAACATCATAGATGTTTCAGTAATATGGAATCTGTTAAAGATTTCAGAAATGATTTTCGATAAGAAACCTTTTTTGAATGGTGTTACAGCTTCTTGTTCAGCAATGTATGCTTTTAATCCACCTTCTGCAAGATCAGATGGTGATACGAAATATTTATCAGGAGTCGCTGATTCTAAATTATCTTTTGTAGGTTCATTTAGATAAGGGAATCCTTCTGGTAATATATCGTTAAAGATTACTTTACCAATTGTAGTAACAAGTAATTTTTTGTTTTGTTCTTCTGTGAACGTTGGATTTTCAAATGATTTAGCCGCGATACCAACACGTGTGTGAAGGTGAATATATCCATTTTGGTATGCTATTCTTGCTTCATCGGCATCTTTGAAAATCATACCTTCCCCTACTGCTCCAGGTCTTTCAAGTGTTAGGTAGTAGTTACCTAATACCATATCCTGAGATGGAGTAACTACTGGTTTACCATCTTTAGGGTTAAGGATGTTTTGAGCAGCTAGCATTAACATACGTGCTTCTGCTTGTGCTTCTTTTGATAAAGGTACGTGAACGGCCATTTGGTCACCATCGAAGTCGGCGTTAAACGCAGTTGTAACAAGAGGGTGAAGACGAATTGCACGTCCTTCTACTAAGATTGGTTCGAATGCTTGGATACCTAGTCTGTGAAGAGTCGGGGCACGGTTAAGTAATACTGGGTGCTCACGAATAATATCTTCTAAGATATCCCATACATGATCTTCCATTCTTTCGATTTGGTTTTTAGCATTTTTAATGTTATTAGCTAACTCACGTTTAACTAATTCACGCATTACGAATGGTTTGAATAATTCAAGTGCCATTTCTTTAGGTAATCCACATTGGTACATTTTTAGGTTTGGACCAACTACGATTACTGAACGTCCAGAGTAGTCAACACGTTTACCTAATAAGTTTTGACGGAAACGACCGTGTTTACCTTTTAACATATTAGATAATGATTTTAATGTTCTGTTACCAGGACCTGTTACAGGACGACCACGACGTCCATTATCGATTAATGCATCAACTGCTTCTTGTAGCATACGTTTTTCGTTTTGTACAATTAGTCCTGGTGCTTTAAGTTCGATAAGTTTTTTCAGACGATTGTTACGGTTAATTACACGTCGGTATAAATCGTTTAAGTCACTTGTTGCAAAACGTCCACCATCTAATTGAACCATAGGTCTTAATTCAGGTGGAATAACTGGTAATACAGTCATAATCATCCATTCTGGTTTATTTCCTGAGTGTTTAAACGCTTCAAATACTTCAACACGTTTGATGATTTTTACAACTTTTTGACCAGATTTATAGTTACTTTCACTTAATTCTTTAAGTTCATTTTTAAGGTCTTTAAGTTCTTTTTCGATATCTAACTCAGCTAATAGATCGCGAATTGCTTCAGCTCCCATTTTAGCTACAAACGAGTTTGCTCCAAATGTGCTACGTGCTTCACGTACTTCACGTTCTGAAACAATTTGTTTCTTCATGAAGTCAGTTTCACCTGGATCAATAACAATGTAAGAAGCAAAGTAAATTACTTCTTCCAATTGTCTTGGGCTAAGGTCAAGTAGAAGACCCATTCTACTTGGAATACCTTTGAAATACCAAATGTGGCTGACTGGGGCAGCTAATTCTAAGTGCCCCATTCTTTCACGACGAACTTTAGCTAAAGTTACGTCAACCCCACATTTATCACATTTAATGTTTTTATATCTAACTCTTTTGTACTTCCCACAAGCACATTCCCAGTCTTTTGTTGGACCAAAAATTCTTTCACAGAATAGTCCATCATTTTCTGGTTTTAAAGTTCTATAGTTAATTGTTTCAGGTTTTTTAACCTCTCCATAAGACCAACTTCTGATTTTTTCAGGAGAAGCTAAACTAATTTTCATATATGCAAAATTATTTACGTCTATCAAGGAGCATACCTCCTTTATTTTTTTGTATAAATGCCTTGAATAGTTCTTTGTGATTAATTGTAAAATTTATATTATTCTTCATCAGTATCATCTTCAACGTCTTCATACTCATCTGTATCTGACATTAAAAGACTAGCCAATGCTTGATATCCTGAAGTTTCTTCACTTGATTCTTCTTCAACATCTTCTTCTGAATCAGATAGAATTAAGTTAGCTAAACTTTGATATCCATTTTCAGTGTTTTCTTTTGAAGCTTTTTCTGTTTCTTTTACTTCTTCTTCATTGTGGTTGTGATGGTGTGATTCGTGGAAATCAATTGTATCTCCTAAATCTATATCACCCATGTCTACTTCGTTATCTTCATTATCCATTACTCTGAAGTCCATACCTAGTGCTTGAAGTTCTTTCATAAGTACTCGGAATGATTCAGGAACTCCTGGACGTGGAATATTTTCACCTTTAACGATAGCTTCGTATGTTTTAACACGACCATTAGTGTCATCTGATTTGTACGTTAAAATTTCTTGAAGAGTATATGCAGCACCATAAGCTTCAAGTGCCCATACCTCCATCTCACCAAATCTTTGTCCACCAAATTGAGCTTTACCTCCAAGTGGTTGTTGTGTTACTAATGAGTATGGTCCAATTGAACGAGCGTGAAGTTTATCATCAACCATGTGTGCAAGTTTAATCATGTACATTACCCCTACAGATACACGGCTGTCGAATGGTTCACCTGTACGTCCATCATAAAGAACTGTCTTAGCATCTTTAGCCATTCCAGCTTCAGCAACTGTAGACCAAACATCTTCATCAGTAGCTCCATCGAATACTGGTGTAGCTACGTGGATTCCTAGTTGTTTAGCAGCCATACCTAAGTGTAGCTCTAATACTTGTCCAATGTTCATACGAGATGGAACCCCTAGTGGGTTTAACATTACGTCAACTGGTGTACCATCTGGTAGGTAAGGCATATCTTCTTCTGGTAAGATATTTGAGATAACCCCTTTGTTACCGTGACGACCGGCCATTTTATCCCCTACACGGATTTTACGTTTTTGAACGATAAATACACGTACAAGTTCATTTACACCGTTAGGTAATTCAGCACCATCTTCACGTTTAAAGATTTTAACATCAGCAACTACTCCATCAGCACCGTGAGGTACACGTAATGAAGTATCACGTACTTCTTTAGATTTAGCTCCAAAGATAGCATATAATAATTTTTCTTCTGGAGTTTGTTCAGTTAATCCTTTCGGTGTAACTTTACCTACTAAGATATCTCCATCTTTAACTTCAGCACCCAATACGAATGATTCCTCGTGCATCTAAGTTTCTAAGTGCATTTTCACCTACGTTTGGAATTTCACGAGTAATTTCTTCTGGCCCAAGTTTAGTATCACGAGCATCTGTTTCATATTCTTCTACGTGAATAGAAGTATAAACATCATCTTTTACAAGACGTTCACTCATGATAACAGCATCCTCATAGTTATATCCATCCCAGTTTACGAATGCTACTACAAGGTTTTTACCTAAAGCTAATTCTCCTTTATCCATAGATGGTCCATCTGCAAGGATATCTTTAGGTTCTACTCTATCTCCAACTTTAACGATTGGTTTTTGGTTGTAAGCTGTAGAGTGGTTAGAACGTACGAATTTGTGAATTACGTATGTATCTAAATCACCTTTAATTTCTTTACCTTCTAGAGTTTCAATACGACGTACTTTAATTTTCGCTCCATCTACGTATTCAACGATACCTGGATATTTAGCGATAACAGCCGCTCCTGAGTCACGTGCTGCAAGGTGCTCCATACCTGTACCAACGAATGGTGCTTCAGTAATCATTAGTGGTACTGCTTGACGTTGCATGTTCGCTCCCATTAGGGCACGGTTAGAGTCGTCATTCTCTAAGAACGGAATACATGCAGTGGCAGCAGATACTACCTGTTTAGGCGATACGTCCATGAAGTTCATCATTTCACGAGGTTTAACTGTGTTATCTCCTCTGAAACGACATACTACTTCTTCATCTACGAAGTAACCTTTTTCATCAACATTAGCTGTTGATTGTGCTACTACGTATTTATCTTCTTGATCAGCTGTTAAATATTGTACGTTTTCAGTTACGTATGGACGACCTTCTCCATCAAATTCAACTTTTCTATATGGAGTCATAATGAATCCAAATTCATTTATACGCGCAAATGATGAAAGTGAGTTGATAAGACCGATGTTTGGTCCCTCTGGTGTTTCAATCGGACACATACGACCATAGTGTGAATAGTGAACGTCACGTACTTCCATTCCAGCACGTTCTCTTGTTAAACCACCAGGTCCAAGTGCAGATAAACGACGTTTGTGAGTAAGCTCACTTAATGGGTTTACTTGGTCCATGAATTGTGAAAGTTGAGAACTTCCAAAGAATTCTTTGATAATTGCTGTAACTGGTCTTACGTTAATTAATTGTTGTGGAGTAATTTCATTTGTATCTTGAATACTCATACGTTCACGCACAACACGTTCCATACGAGAAATACCTACACGAATTTGGTTTTGTAATAATTCACCGATACAACGTAGACGACGGTTACCAAGGTGGTCAATATCATCTACACGTCCGATTAATTCAAATTCAAATCCATCGCTATTTCTACGAGTTCTAATTAATAATAGGTAGTAGTTAATACTTGCTACGATATCAGCAATTGTTAATGTTAGAACATCTTTATTAGGTGCTCCATTACCAATTACGTGTAATACTTGATCATCAGTTAATTCATCGATATCGAAGTCATTACCTACTTTTACTTGGTTTACAATTTTGAATAATTGTAATTTTAGGCTATCACTTCCATCAAGACTTTCATTCATATCGAATTCAACTACGTTAGCTGTAGTTCCTAATTCTTCATAAATTCCATCAATGATTTCACGTGTTAATTTAGTACCTTTTTCTACTAAGATTTCTCCTGTTTCTGTATCAACGATTGGTTCAACTAGAATTTGGTTTTCTAGACGTTCACCAACGTGAAGTTTGTTATTTAATTTATAACGTCCTACTTTAGCAAGGTCATATCTTCTTGGATCGAAGAATCTACCATGTAAAGTTGCTTTTGCAGTTTCTACGTTAGCTGGTTCTCCAGGACGTAATTTATCATAAATTACTTTTAACGCAGTTCCTGTGTCTAGGTTTTCATCTTTTTCTAATGTGTTTAATAGTTCTGTATCTTCACCGAATAATTTAATAATTGATTCGTCAGATTCAAAACCTAACGCTCTAATAAGCGTTGTTAAAGGAATTTTTCTAGTTCTGTCAATACGAGCATAAACTAATCCTTTAATATCTTTTTCAAATTCCAACCAAGCTCCTCTGTTAGGAATAACAGTTGTTTTATAGGCATTTGGAATATTTTTAACTTTAAGTTTGTCATCTTCTGTAAAATATACAGAAGGCGAACGTACTAATTGAGATACAATTACACGTTCTGCACCATTGATGATAAACGTTCCAGTTTCAGTCATCAACGGTAATTCACCCATAAATACTTCTTGTTCTTTAATTTCGTCACGTTCTTTATTAATTAAACGTACGCGCACTCTTAAAGGTGCTGAATATGTAGCGTCACGTTCTTTAGACTCATCAACATCATATTTAGGAGTTCCTAATTTATAGTCGATAAATTCTAAACTTAATTTATCATTATTACCCTTCTATTGGTGATACATCTTTAAAAACATCTTTTAGACCAGTTTCTAAAAATTTATCATAAGATAAGGTTTGAATTTCAATTAAGTCCGGTAAATCAATTACCTCTGATATTCTAGCATAGCTACGTCTTTGTCTGTGCTTACCAAATTTAACTTTTTGCAACTGTGTCACCTCTCAGCTTTTCTCTTAAAAACTAAAAAGAAAATATATACATTTTCTCTTACTTACTTATATAATTTTGGTAATTCTATCTAAAAAGAAAAATAGAATTACTTGCAATATATCATTTTATCATAGTCATAGCAAGTTGTCAATTATTTTACGGCTTTCAAGATATAGTAACCCTTTGTTTTTGTAAACTACTTCTACCATCGAAAAAGTATCTTCTAATAATTTTTTACAACTAGCCATTCCTTGTTTTTTTTGTATAACCACCCAAAGCTCTCCTTGAGGATTTAGATGTTCATAACTATCTGTCATTATTTTATGTACAATTTTTTTCCCAGCTCTTATTGGTGGGTTTGTTAAAACTATATCAAAGTTTCCTTCAACATTGTCAAAGGAACTACTTTCTAGTACTTCTACTTTCATTTTCTATTTTGTTTAAGTTCAATATTTTTTTAGATAATTCTAATACTCTATTGTTTACATCTACCATAGTAAACTTATATGTCGGGATATTTTTTTGCGAGGAATATAGATATAACTCCCATAGCCGCAGCCAATATCCGCAACTTTAGCATTTTCTTTATTTGTAGTGAAACTTTCTAACATTGTTTTAGTTCCAAAATCTACACTCTCTTTAGAAAAATACTCCATTATCTGTATAAAATTTCAAATTCTCATCCGCTATTATTGAGTTGATAATTTTTCACGACTTTCTGTCGTCGGATTATTTGTATAATAATGTTCCATAATAAAGACACCTCTTAAAATGAAAGAAAATAGTATATCCCATAGCTAGACACTTGAGATATACTATTTTTGTTATTATCATCGTATCAAATATTCTCAAATAGAATATTATTGTTTATTTACATCTATCTTTTTATCTACTTAGAATAGAAATTATTTAACTTCTACAGTTGCTCCAACTTCTTCTAATTTAGCTTTGATTTCTTCAGCTTCTTCTTTAGAAACTCCTTCTTTAAGTGTTGCTGGCGCACCATCAACTTTTTCTTTAGCTTCTTTTAGTCCGTCTCCAGTGATTTCACGAACAACTTTGATTACTTTAATTTTTGAGTCTCCAGCGTTAGCTAAAACTACGTCAAATTCAGTTTTTTCTTCAGCAGCTCCAGCAGCAGCTCCACCAACTACAGCTACAGGTGCAGCAGCAGTTACTCCGAATTCTTCTTCAATTGCTTTTACTAAGTCGTTTAATTCTAAAACTGACATTTCTTTGATAGCGTCTAAAATTTGTTCTTTAGTCATTATAAATTTCCTCCGATTTTTAAATTATATATTTTTAATATTGTTGTTTATTAAGCTTCTTGTTCAGCTTTTTGGTCTGCAACAGCTTTAACAGCTAAAGCAGTATTGCGCATTGGCGCTGTTAATACAGATAGTAACATTGAAAGTAATCCTTCGCGACTTGGTAATGTAGCGATAGCTTTAATTTCAGCTTGATCTGCAACTTTTCCTTCTATAACACCAGCTTTTAGTTCTAAGTTTTCGTGTTCTTTAGCGAAATCGTTTAAAACTCTAGCAGGAGCTACAGCATCGTCTGTTGAGAAAGCAAAAGCATTTGGTCCAGTTAGAACTTCATCTAATCCTTCAATTCCTGCTTGCTCCATCGCACGACGAACTAATGAGTTTTTATAAACTTTAAAAGTTAAACCTTCGTTACGCATGTTGTTACGTAATTCTGTTACTTCCGCAACGTTTTAATCCACGGTGAGTCAGTGATAACAACTGAAGAACTTGCTTTTAATTTCTTCTGCGATTTGATTTACTAACTCTTGTTTTCTCTCAATAGCTTTTGACATTGAACTTCCTCCTAAGTAGATTTATCAATTTCAGTACCATTAAAAAAACCTTCTTGCATGCGAGAACATACAAAAAGGCACATAAGTTTCTTTTCGAATTTTGTCCTCGGTAGGTTAATTAAGGATTTCTCCCCCTACTGTCTACGGTACATTTTCAACTGACTTATTTATTCTAATATATATAATTTTTATTTGTCAATAGTTTTTTAAAAAATTCAAAAAGAATATTAAATTATATTTTCTTTCTAGAGCTAATTACTTATTTAATCTACTACTGCAATATACCTCTATAGCTTTAGAAGTATACTCAGCTACTCCTTCTCCAAATTTATCTATATTGCTTTTGAATTCTGGATTATGCACATAACCTTTTCCTATATAAGAAAACACTTCTACACTACAATCAAAAGCATACTGGTTCATATGATTATAAAAGATCCTCTACTCTAGATTGAACTTTACTTTTCTTCTATATCTAATTCCATCTTTTTATATTCTGCCATCGAGCGAAATACACTGTTAAACTGCTCAGCTACTATATCCTCTTTACCACTCTGTCTTTTTTTAGAATCTTCTATTGTTTCTTTTCCATATTTTTTTCTATAGCTTGATTTTCATACTTATTTAAATCTTCCTTTTTAAATCCATTAAATTTTTTTCTTCCATAGTCATTATTTCTTCTCCTTTATATGTTTTTATTGTTTTTTTCTATATTATGTAAAGAAATTATTTCAAACTTTTCTTTTTCTTTTTACTATTAATTCTCGTTGTTGCTCAAGTATTTTTAAATTATCAACATCTCTTTCAGTAATTCTTTTTATATCATTTAACTTGAAACTTTAGAAATCTGTAAAATAGAAATCTTTTTGAAGTTTTATCTAGATTCTCATCTGATATAATCTCTATAACCATTATCTAGTTTCTTCTGGAATTAATAATCCAATCTCATCATAATATTGTAATGTTCTTGCACTCACTCCCTGTAAGTTTTACGACTTCATTTATTTCTCATCTTTCCTCTATATTCTATGATAGTATTTCACTAGTGATATTCTTATTATATACTATCACGTAACGTAATAGTCAATACTAAAATAAAAATCGCTAGAAGAAATTTCTTAACGATTTTTTATAAATATTATTCAAAAATACTTTTTTTAAGATCAATAGCTTTTATTTAAAGGGCTTCTGTAATAACAATACCAATTACCATTACGACAATTTGTGATAATAAAAGTGATCCATAAATTGCTGTGAAAGCCTCAAATTCAAATGGTACTCTTGCAGAGTTGTCACCACTAAAGATAGTAATTTCATATGCAATAATAGGCATACAAATCACTAAGTATAAAACGATATTAATGATGTGTCTAGCGATTCTATTTTTCACAAATTTAAATACAAAAACACTGATAGCTAACGCTAAACCTGTTCCTAATGTTCCGAAGAATACATCTACAATACCAAGTGGACTAAAAATATTTGCTATTGCTACTCCTAAAGTTATAGGGAACCAATATTTTTTACTAAATACCACTAATTGAGATAGTGATTCACTAATACGTAATTGAATAGCACCGTATGAAAATGGTGCAATAGCAACTGTTAAAACAACATAGATAGCTGCTATCAATGCTTGGATAGTTAATACTTTAACTGTATTATTTTTCATTTTATATCTCCTTGTCTTGTTTAAGAGAAAATAAAGAAGTACTGATTTTGAGAAATCAGTACTTCAAGTTTTATAGATGGATCTCTCAAACATCTTTTTATTATAATAAAGTCAGAAGACAAATAACCTTACCTATGTAAAATTAAATATCAACGTCATTTATACTAACACATATTATATCCATTAGTCAATAAAAATCTAAAAATTATAAAATAATGTAATTACTAAAATTTTATAAAAATATCTTGCATTTACAATTTTAATATGTTAAAATGAGGTAGTTGTATCTAACAACACTTAATTCATTGTAATTAAGAATATTAATTAATATTTCTTAGTAATAAAAACTATAGACCAGGAGGTGAATCGAATGCCAAACATTAAATCATCAGTATTAAGCGTAAGAAAAGATGCTAAAACTAATGCTGCTAACACAGCTAAAAAATCTGAAATGCGTACAGCTATTAAAAAAGCTAAAGTAGCTAAATCTGAAGGTGCTGCTAACGCTGCAGAGTTAGTAAACCTTGCTTTACAAAAATCGATAAAGCTGCTAAAACTAACTTAATCCACAAAAACGCAGCTGCTAGATATAAATCAAACCTAGCTAAATCATTTTATTAACTACTCAGACTTCTGAGTAGTTTTTTTTATTACATAATAAGAAAGAAGAACCCAGAAATTCTCTCTAAGTTCTTCCTTCTTATTAATTCTACTAGTTACAATTTTTTACAATTCTATCAATAGCCTCTTTTACATTATCCGGGCTAGTCGCTAGATTTATTCTAATATATTTATTATAACCTTTGCCAAACCAGTGACCAAAATCAATCGCTAAGCCACACTCATCTTGTATGAATTCTTTTGTTGTTTTTCCATTTAGAACTTTCTCTAAATTAACAAATGCTAAATACGTTCCTTCTAGCGGATAAACTTTAATTTCAGGTACTTTTTCTGCTAGAGTTTCACGAAGTAGATTATAATTATACTGTACGGTTTCCTTCAATCCTTCAAGCCATTCACGACCTTTCCTATATCCTGCTTCTAAAGCAATTTGACCTAACAGACTTGGTTCCGCTTCTAAGTTTTCTTTTTTATACGTATCAAAGACTTTTCTAACAGCATCATCAGGGATTAATATAGTAGCATGAACTAATGATGCAAGGTTAAAGGTTTTAGATCCTGAGTTGGCAACGATAAGACGATGATTATATTTCCCATCTTCTAACGCTAACGCCGAAATTTGTTTATGATTCTCATATGTGAAGTCTTGATGAATTTCATCAGATAATACAAACACATTGTACTTCTCACAAATTTCAAATACTCGTTTTTGTTCTTCTAATGTCCACACTCTACCCACTGGATTATGCGGTGAACAATGAATATATAATTTTACATTATTATCACGAATTTCTTTTTCAAATGTATCAAAATCTATTTTAAACCCACCATTTTTCTCAAGTAACGGTGCTTCAACCAAATTTCTACCACTATTTCTAATAGAATTAGCAAATGGATAATACACAGGTGGCATAATTATAACTGAATCTTCTTTTTTTGTATATGCGTGAATCACCCATAAAATTGCTTGAACAATACCAGGAGCAAATCTTATCCACTGTTTTTCCACATTGACATCATACTTTTGTTTTTGCCATTTTTTATATTCATCGTAATAACTTTCAGGTAACTTAGTATAACCGAAAACCCCATGATTTACACGTTCAATCAGCGCTTCTCTTATACTCTCTGGAGTTTTAAATTCCATATCAGCTACCCACATAGCAAGTAAATCTTTATCTCCAAATCTTTCTTCTAAAGCATCCCATTTTAAACTATTTGTATTTCTTCTTTCAACATAATACTTATTTACAAATTCTTCTACTCTATTCATTATTTCTGTCCTCTATACTTCTAAAGCTTGCGCAAAATCTTCTAGTAAATCTTCAATATCTTCAACACCTACAGATACTCTCAATAAATCTGGTGTTAAACCATAAGAAAGACGTAGTTCTTCCGGGATATCGAAGTGAGTTTGAGTTGTAGGATACGTTACTAGTGTTTCGACTCCACCTAAACTTTCTGCGAATGTTGCAACCTTTAATGAACGTAGAAACGCATCAATCTTAGAAGCATCATGAAGTTTAAAACTTAACATAGCACCTTTTTTCGGATATAGTACTTCTTTAACATTTGGATTTTTTTCTAATTCTTCAGCAAGCTTTTCAGCATTTTTTTCTTGTTGATTAAAACGTAACGGTAAAGTTTTTAAACTTCTAACGAATAACCAACTATCAAATGCAGATAATACCGCACCTGTAGTATTAGAAATCCAAGCTAATCTTTCTCCAATTTGTTCATCATTAGTAATTACAGCTCCAGCTAAAATATCGTTGTGCCCTGTTAAATATTTTGTAGCTGAGTGAACAACAATATCAGCACCCATTGTTAATGGTTTCTGTCTTAATGGTGTTAATAAAGTATTATCAACAATCAATAACGTATTTTTTTCTTTAGCGATTTTTGCAACTTTTTCAATATCAACTTCTTGCATTAATGGATTAGTTGGTGTTTCTATAAATACAGCTTTAGTATTTTCTGTAATTTTTACTTCGAGATCTTCTTCATCAGTGAAATAGATAAATTTCTGTGCACCTTTACGCTCCAATTCATCAAAATATCTAAAACTTCCACCATATAAATCTCTAGAAACTAGAAATTCACTATTCAATTCAAACAATTCAAAAACTAATTGAATAGCACTCATACCTGAGCTAGTCGCTATCGCACGACACCCTTCTTCTAAATCACATAATCCCTCCTCTAAAATTGTACGAGTAGGATTTTTTGTTCTTGTGTAATCATAACCTGTACTCTCACCTAGTCCAGGATGAGCATATGCTGTCGATAAATATATCGGTGTCACAATCGCACCAGTTACTTTATCTTTTTCTATTTCCTAATTGAGCTAACTTTAGTTTCAATTTTTCTTCATTAAACAATACCTCATTTTATTAATTTCTTTTCAACATTACTATTATAACATTATATTTGTTCAGAATAAACTAATTTATCTGAATTTTTTTGTTTTTTTATGAATATTTTTTTAATTAACTAACTTCAATTATCTGAAACAAAAAGATCATTTGAATCTGATTCAAAACGATCTTCCTCTTAATTCTTACTTCTTCCTTTAAAAATACAATACCCTGTTATCAACTGCCACATTGTTATTGGATAAACCGTCATTCTTTCATAAATAGCTACAACGTCTGAAAGATTGTTATTAATTGCATTATTCATAAGTACTGCACTAACTAAACCTATAATCCCTAACAATATAGAAACAACTAGCATATTTTTATTTTTCTCTAAATAATGCTATTCCACTTAATAAAGCCGTAAAATTCCCACCTAAAAATGATAATCTCGCACCTAAACCATGAAATCCATCTTCACTAGGAACTCCACCTTGGAATACTCCAACCAAAACACCCCCCATAGCAAATATGAATGGAGTTAATATAAATAGATATACCTAATTTTCTATTTTTAATTTATCAAAAACTCAATAAATAGTAAGCAATAAAGAATCCTATACCCAGTGACTATAAAAGTTAATATTCATAAGCATAGCAAATTCTGAAAATCCATCAGAACACCTTCAACTATTTGATAAGTGATAGACTCCTAACGAACTAATAAAATGCTTAAAGTATACTTCTTTCAAAGGATATCCAGTACCGAAAGCTACAATAAATTCACAAGTTAAATAGAATAGACCATTTAAAATAAATATAAGTGCTCCGGCATTTACTATACTCTTCTTACTATTCATCAACAATCTCCTCTACTACATAATTGTACTTATTCTAGCATAATTAGTATAGGATTGCAAAAACAAAGTACTATTTTTAGTTCCTCAATTAGTTTATTAATAAACAAATCTAATATCAAAGGTATTTATCCATATATGAAGATTTTTCAATAACTTATCATAATCCGCAGCTAAAATTAATGTCTTCATAATTTTTATTCACACTATAATTTCTAATTCCTTGTGCAGCTAACTGGACCCTATATGGATGAACTCCCAATTCTTTAGCTATATCTTTTTGTGAATAGTGTTCATTTAGAAGAACTTTTACTTTATAATACATCCTTAATTGTCCACTAATAAGTGATAATAAGAAAATCGGTTCTTCTTTTTAATACTAAAGAATTATAGACTACTCTTAATTTCGAAATAATTTTTCCCGAATAACTCGTTAGTTAAACTGAACACATCGTATTCTAAACTTCTTGTCGCTAGTAATTCGATATCTTCTCTAGTAATTACTTTTCTTCTCATCGCAATAAAGGAGTAGTTTTTCTAATTCTTTTTATATTAGCAAAATCTAAACGTGTATAATTCACAAGAAATTCTGCATCATCTCTTGAAATTTTTCAAAATTAGCATCAGCAACAGTTTTTCACTATATAGCTAGCTATTTCCTTTTCATTAAAATTAGAAAAACTCCTTAACTTCTCCTACTTCTTTAATTTTTCTTTTATAAGTTTTTTTCTACTATCAATCTTTTCAGAAATCTTTTAAAATCAATACGACTTCTTCACTAATATTATCCAAATAACTTATTAATGTATCAACATTGTGCTCTACTCTAATCTTCTTAGGTTTAGTAAGTAGAGAAATTACAATTTTTCTGCAACTACTACTTTTTCATTCCCAAATAAACCACTACTTCTACATTCATACACTAAAAGACTCCAATGTATTTTTCATGCATATTTATTTTTTATATAGTTAAATTCATCCAATTCTTTTTAAATACTTTTTAGCTATATTCTTTTCATAATCATTAATAGCTTCAAAATTTTCACCATATATTACATAGACATTTTTCATTAATTATCTACCCTCAATTTCAAATTCAGAATTCTTATTCTTTTACTCTAACTTTTTTTATTATGATAATAAATAGAACTCTTTCCAAATTTCATCTCTGTATTCTCTTTAAGGACAATATAATCAATTTTTATACTGCGCCATATTCTTTTATTTCTTGTAATTTATTTTTCTAAACTATCTATTACAATAACTTTTCCAACCAGATCTTTTGCTATAAAGATCTAGAGAATATCCACTCTTGTTCTTTTTCGCAGAAGTCAAAAAGCAAATAATCAAATTTATTTTTCCTTCATAATCTAAAAAGCAAATCAGTACTGATTTATTATATCATAATCCTTGTCTTTTTCTGTAATCTGTATAAAAATTTTTGAATATTATTAGATGTATTTATCAATAGATTATTCTTATTTTCTCTAATATATAAAACACTCTCTTTCCCTATTTTTTTACATCTTCGATATATGATTTTAGGCGTATATGTAGTCTCCTAAACAAATTAGAAATTATTCCAAGAACTCCATAAATAGCATTCATATATTTAGAATTTATTCAAGTTTATCAATATAGTTAGAACAATAATAAATATAATAATTATAAAAATATATTTTAACTTTACCTATGCGAATAGGTTGAGCTATTAGAAAACAAAGCTCCTGAATTTTTATCGAATATATTGAAAGTAATATTTAATATTGGTCTACAGATAATATTAAAAAACATGGACATTTATTAAGAATACAAGATAGCTAAAAATAACTAAAGGAAAAAAATCACAACACTAAAAATTGGTACTAAAGATAATATTACTAAATACAGAAATATAAACAATATTATAAAAATTATACATTAAATATCGGAATACTTGCTAATGTAGAAATTACACTGATTCTAAACGCACTATGAATTTTATTCTTAGATTTTTAATATAACTTTCAGACATCAGTAGACTAAAATGTAATTAAAAATGATAATTGGAAAACCGATATTAAAAATAAGTAATGGATTATACATTATTAATATTAGAAAAGTCAAATAACAAACTACCCAAGCTTTATCTATATTTTTTTCTTCTAAAGCAAGATGTAAAATATGATCATAAAACCTGCCCTAAGAACAGAAGCACTAGCTCCGCTAAACAACATATACAGTGGAACTATAATCAAGATGATTTTCTCTATATAATCAACACTTACTCTAAATTTTAATAAGATAAAGTAGATTAGAGAAATAAGTACACCTATGTGTAATCCCTGAGATAGCTAATAAATGACTTGTTCCTAAATTTTTTTAAAAAGAATTTATATCATCTTTTAATAAATATCCTTTATCTCCGAAAAATTAAAGCTTGAAAAATAACCACTTTTTATCAAAGGTTAGTTCTTTATTAATTTTTTCAAACTCAATTTATTTCTAAAAGTTAAGAATTTAAAAGTATACAGAATCTATATTTTTAATCTCATAAATTTCATTAATAGTTATCCTTTTAAAAGATCCCCTATTCTCATTATATTTTTTTATAATCAAATGAATAAAAATTAGTCTTTTTCTGAGACATCTTCTATATTAGCATTTACTAATAGTTTTTCCACCCCAAAATTTTTTTCCTTGAAAAAAATTTCTTTTCTTCTTCACTCTTGACTATATAACTCACTAGCACCTTCTCATCTGAAAGATAGCCAATAGAAGACACATAGGCTCCATTAACATCAAATCTATCGGAAACTGTTAGTTCTAAATTTTTTTATTTTTCAACATTACCTAGATGCGTAATGTTATTCTTTTTGTTCATATGCTCCCCGAATAAAAAGCTAAGAAGACTATTACACAGATAATAGTTTTTCCTAGCATTAAAGATTTTTTTATTTTTTCCAAGTTATCAGTAGAAAAAAATAACAATACATAGCATAGATATTATTACATTATAATTTAATAATATCGCCCCTAATGCTAGTAAAGAAAGTTGTAAAGTATATCATTACTATTTATTTAGTAACCTTTCTACTACGTTGTTTACGTCGTAATCTACTTTTCTTACGACAACCCCTGATTTTTCTAATAACTCTCGAGCATATTCATTATTTCTATAATCATTTGCATAGCAAATTTCTTTTATCCCTGCTTGAATTATAGATTTTGTACAATTCAAACATGGAAAATGTGTAACATAAATAGTTGCACCTTCAGTTCCAACACCGAACTTTGAACATTGTAAAATAGCATTTATCTCAGCGTGAATTGTTCTTACACAATGCCCTTCTACTACTTTACAACCAACATCTATACAATGTTCATCACCTTTGATTGAACCATTATAACCACCTGAAACTATTCTCTTGTCTTTAACTATCGTCGCTCCAACAGATAATCTACTGCAAGTCGATCTAAGTGATAATAGGTGGCTTTGAGCCATAAAGTACTCATCCCAACTAATTCTCTGCATAACTATACCTCTATTTTATCTTTAATTTTCTCAAAAGTAGCTTTTCCTATACCACGTACTTTTGTAATATCTTCTTTCTTTTTAAAATCCCCATTTTTTTCTCTATATGAAATAATCGCCTCAGCCTTTGTTTTTCCAACTCCTGAAATTTTCATAAGTTGCTCTAAATTAGCAGTATTAATATTAATCATATCGGCACTAGATGAACTACTACCACCATCAGATATTTGTTTCGGCTTTTCACCATGCTTAAGGACATAAATAACCATCTGATCTTTTACTTTTTGACTCAAATTCAAAGTAGAAGTATCAGCATCCTCCAAAAGTCCACCGGCTTCTTCTATTAAATCTTTTACCCTTTTATCTTTTGTCGTTTCAAATACCCCAGGATGTTTTACTGCACCTTTTACATCAACAAAAATCTTTTCATCGTGTCTATTTTCAGCTTTTTCATACTTATTATTAGTCTCATTACTAGTATTAGAAAAACTAACACCACTATAATCTTCTGTCTTATTTTGATTAAAATAAAATAAACCACCGATTATTACAAACAAGACTACACACAAATGCCAAAAATAATAGATTTAACATTTTGTCTAAAAAAATAATACGACATCTTCCTTTTTTTAATATTCATATGTCTCTCCCCTAGTACCTATATTATATCATTAAATTTATTATATTAGTACTGAAAACCTAATTATAGTACATTATTTATAATTTCATGTATTTTTATGTTATACTGATAAAAAATCACAAGATTCAAATTATAAAAATAGGAGAAACATTATGGCTAACGAAATGAATTTATTAAACTGGACATTTTTTAGAGAAGTTGCTATTCCTCAAGATATAGTAAACTTATTAATAAACGGTGAACAACCTGTCGCAGCTTTCGCAACAATAAGAGATGTTGCTGTATTTACAGACAAAAGACTTATTGTAAAAGATGCACAAGGAATTACAGGGAAAAAAGTAGAAATCTATTCACTACCATACTCTTCAATACTAATGTGGTCGACTGAAAATGCCGGTAAAATCTTCGACTTGAATGCTGAAGTAGAACTTTGGACTAAAGTTGGAAAAATTAAAATCAACCTTAAAAAAGATATCGATATTCGTAGATTTGATACATTACTAGCACAGTACATACTGTAATCTTATAACTTAGAAAGTAAAGAATTAAAAATCCTAAAAACTAGAGTTTTTCTCTAACTTTTAGGATTTTATTATATATTATAGTTGAAGTTTTTCTCCATCTTTATATACTTCGTCGATAATTGCCCCACCTAGGCAAACATCTCCATCATAGAAAACAACAGCTTGTCCTGGAGTTACAGCACGTACTGGTTCTTTATAGACAACTTTTACTTTGTTATCTTCTAATACTTCTACTTCAACTTCAGTATCTGGTTGACGATATCTGAATTTTGCAGTACATGTGAATTTATTAGGTTGTGGATTTTTCGTTGTGAATGATAGTGAACTAGCTAGTAAACTATCTGAATAAAGTTTTTCATTATGGAATCCTTGACAAACATACAGTATATTATTTTCAAGATCTTTACCACATGCAAACCATGCTTCACCTTCAGTATCTTTAGTTCCACCAATACCTAATCCATGACGTTGACCGATTGTATAGTGCATTAAACCAATGTGCTCTCCACGAACATTACCATCTAAATCAACCATTTTACCACCTTGAGCTGGTAGGTATTGAGATAAGAATTCTCTAAAGTTTTTCTCACCGATGAAACAAATACCCGTTGAGTCTTTTTTCTTCGCTGTTGCAAGACCCGCTTCTTCAGCAATCTTACGAACATCTTTTTTCTCAAGTTCTCCTACAGGGAATAGGATATTTTTGATTTGATGTTGTTTTAATTGAGATAAGAAGTAAGTCTGATCTTTATTATTATCAACACCACGTAGCATTAAACGTTCTCCATCAACATCTTTAACTCGCGCATAGTGCCCAGTCGCTACATAATCTGCACCTAAATCTTCAGCATATTCTAAGAAAACTTTAAATTTAATTTCTTTATTACACATAATATCTGGGTTAGGTGTACGACCTTTTTTATATTCATCTAAAAAGTAAGTAAATACTTTATCCCAGTATTCTTTTTCAAAGTTTATAGAGTAATATGGAATATCTAATTGTTCACAAACTTTAATTACATCTTCGTAATCTTTTTCTGCAAGACAAACTCCTCTATCATCTTTTTCTTCCCAGTTTTTCATAAACACACCGATAACATCATATCCTTGTTGTTTCAACAAATACGCTGTTACAGATGAATCAACTCCACCACTCATTCCAACTACTACTTTTTTTGTTGCTATTCATTATTAGTTCCTTTCTTTTATTCTTTTCTCTAAAGTTACAATTTTTTCTACAACTTCATCAATTAATTCTCTGCTAGTATCAAATCCAACACTAATTCTTACTGAATGTGCAGCACGTTCAATATTATACATTTCTGTAATTATACGACTTCCTTTAATATTTCCTGAACTACAAGCAGATCCGCCAGAAATATAAATGTCACGAGCGTCTAGATATGTAATCAGTCGCTGTGCTTCACATTTTTGAAAATAAATATTTCAATATATTCGGCAATGAATTTTCTATAGAACCATTAACTTCAAATTCAACTCCATTTTTCTCAAGTTCAGCTATAAAGTAGTTCTTCAATTCTCTAAGAACAGGAATCGAATTTAATGTTTCTGATAAACAATCATTAAGAACTAGTATTCCTAATAAATCCGTTGTCCCAGAACGAAGACCATTTTTCCTGACCTCCACCTAATAATAATGGTTCAACATCCCCATCTTTTGCATATAAAAATCCAAAATTATTAAGAGAACCCAATTTATGCGCTGACGCTGAAGCAAAATCCAATCCTAATTCTTTCACATCAATTTCAACTTTTCCTAACGCTTGAACGATATCACTATGTAATAGTATATTTTTTTATCAGCAATAAGTTCTGAAACTTCTTTTATAGGATTTAGAACCCCAGTTTCATTATTTGCTAGCATAATTGAAATTAATACTGTCTTAGGATTAATCTTTCTCTTTTAATTCATCTAGTGATATAGCTCCACTTTCATCTACTGATAATTCATGAACCTTAAATCCAAACCTTTTCAAGTCTCTTAGCACTAGCTTTTAACAGATGGATGTTCTATAGATGAAATTATTATTTCTCCAGTTTCAAATCTAGTTAATACATGATTAAAATACTGTATTATTACTTTCAGTACCACCTGAATTAAAGATTATTTCATTACTACTTGCATTTAGAGTTTTAGCTATTTTTTCGCGACCTTCACGAACTAGCCTATCATTTTTCTTTCCTAGAGTATGGCCACTACTTGGATTAGCATAGACTTCTTTTTAGTATATTCATATTCTTTTCTATGATATCAAAATGTTTTTCTTGATGTTGCTGCGTAATCTAAATAAATATTCGCCATATCATCGCCTCCTAATATTAATCATATTACATTTTAACATAAATAATGGTCAAATAAAAATCAAATACCACTTTTGTACTATATAAATTTATTAGTATATAAAATTATTAATCCCTTTCTTATCTTTACAGAAAGGGACTAATATTAATATTTATTTAGTTTTTCTCTAAGTTTACTTATCACTATTATTAATATTGCTAATATTCCTGAAACATATAACAATATATTTTTGTTCCTCTAAAATAGGAGTATTAATAACTCGTGGTTGAGTGTATACTAAATAACAAAAACGTCATTGGATAAAATAAAAGTTTTACAGATCTTGTAGCACTAACTTTCTTTAATATTCTAACACTACTTACAATCAGAATAGTTACCAGAATATATATCCAATCAATTGGTAGTTTTTCCGAAAATAGTAAGCAGGTATGATACAAATAAAACTCATGAAAGCTATTATTTTTAAAGATTATTGTATATACTTTATACATAAATTCCACAAAATTTTTTAATTTGAATAAAGCCATTAACAATAATTAAAAATTAAAAATATAAGTACCTATAGTAAGTTTAATTTCATTACTAATATTGTAGCTAAAACCTTGTGTAATAAATGTAGAGATATTTATATATACGTACATTATTATAATCGGAATATATGTCCAAACATACGCTAGGAACTTGCTATTTTTCAAAATAAGGTATTTCCCATTCCCATATGTACTGTCTATCAATTATTTCAAGAATAAGGGCATTTAAAAATGTTCCTGCTATTAAATTAAAAAGAACTTCTTCATAATTTTCCTCGTGCTAACATTAACATTATAAAATTAACGATTACAAATAATCCAGCTCCCAAGAAACCTGCAAAATATATCACTAACCATGCTGGTGTATTTTTTTGAAGCACTCTGTTCATATTTTTTCAAGATATTCTGTATTTACTACTACCAAATAATTATATATATTTGAAATAGTTGAGTTATCTTGTTTATTTTTTTAATATACCTGCTAACAGCGACCTTACAGGGAAAAAAATTTAATTTTTTTCAAAATCTATATTACATATTTCTGTCCAAAAAAATCATCATTCATTTCTGAATCCTTAGAAACAATTTTTTGACAGTTCTCTTATACTTTTTAAATCATTAACATTTTCTTTCAACTTGTTTACTAAAGATAAAGCTTGCCTACGACTTTCTTCTAATTTTTTTCACTAATATTATTCACTTTTTCATCCCTCCTATTCCTTAATAATTATTTAAAAAAAATAATTTTTCAACATCTTCTAACATCTTTAATCCCTAACTCCTCAAATTCTTTATCTTCAACACGTTTGGTATAGTTTAAAAATACCTAGTGCTGAGATAAAAAAATCAGGCAGTACTCTAGTTCCTTAGAAAGAACTTTTCTCATTTGAATATTTCATAATAATGTTCTAAAAAAACAATTCTATTTTTTTCTTTTATCATTATCTAAATCTTGATAAAAAAATATTTAATAAAATCTAAATAATAACTAGCGTATTTTGATTCTTTCAAAATCTATTAATACTAAATTACCATCTTTTTCCCATAATATTTCTAAGACCAAAATCACCATGAATAAAAACTAATGTTTTTTTCCATATTCTTCATCTAATTTACTAATATTTCTTAGAAACTTTGAATAAAAGCTCACATATTTTTAGTATATTCTTTTCTATCAGCTAATCTATATACATTTTTTTCTCTAAAACTTTTCTCCAATGAAACTTTCTTTTTTTCATTTTCTATTTCAAAGCCAATTTCCTCTATGAAAATCAGATATTAGCTTAGCTATTTTTTTATTGTATCTTCATCATTTACGCTTTCTTTATTTAATGGAATATAATCTTCATATTTCAGTACTAGTGCAGAACATTTAGCAAAATCTAATAATAAATTACCTTTACTTCTTAATACTTTATACTCTAGTTTATATTTTTAATGGATCTTTAAAAAATTTTTAACGAATACTCTTTTCTCCTAATTTTTTTAGAAAATCCTATAAAATGCTTATTTTTCAGAAATATGATTTATTTTTTTGTAAGTTTGCATCTAATAATTCATCAAGTTGTCTTTTCATAATCACACCAAAATATTTGATAAAAAGGGACGACTCAAAAAAATCATGATTTCAGCAAAAATCATATTTTTTTGAGTCAACTCCTTCTAATTCTTATCCTTTAACTTCTTCTAAATCTAATGTTGACTTCGCATTTAGCGTTAATGGATTAGCAAATATATTATTTTTATAATAATAGTATCCTGCTGCTCCCATCATCGCAGCATTATCACTACAATAACTCATTTTTGGAATAAGTACTTCTACTCCTAATTGTTGTTCTAATTCTAATATTTGCTTACGAAGCTCACTATTACCCGCAACACCACCTGCTAAAATCAACTGCTTAACCCCTAAATTCACAATAGCTTTCTTAGTTTTTGCAATTAAAACTTCAACCACCGCTGTTTGAAAGCTGCATGCTAAATCTTCAGGTACAATTTCTTCTCCTCGTTGTTTTGCATTATGTACAAAGTTAATCACTGCTGACTTCATACCTGAAAAACTAAAATTATAATCATCACTATCAATCATCGCACGAGGAAATTTATACTTATCTTCACCCTATTTAGCTAGTTTGTCAACTTTTGGTCCACCTGGATATTCGAGATTCAACTGTCTAGCAACTTTGTCGTAGGCTTCACCTACAGCATCATCATGAGTAGAACCGATTATTTCAAAATCAAGTTCATCTTTTAAATATACAAGTTCAGTATGTCCTCCACTAACTACAAGTGCTAGTGATGGATATACTATATCATTATCAATATTACTAGCATAGATATGACCTGCAATATGATGTGCACCTATTAATGGTTTATCTAAAGCATAACTTAATGTTTTCGCTACATTAACACCAACTAGTAATGAACCTATTAACCCAGGTCCTTGTGTTACACAAATTGCATCTATTTCATCTAATGTAGTTTTCGCTTCTTCTAGCGCTTCTTCAACAATCTGCATCACTACTTCTATGTGTTGTCTACTCGCTATTTCAGGTACTACCCCACCAAATTGCTTATGAGTTTCAATTTGACTACTTACTATATTCGATAGTACTTCTTTACCATTTTTAACTACAGCTACACTAGTTTCATCACAACTTGTTTCTATAGCTAATATAGTCACTTTATCTAAATCCTTAAATTCTTTCATTACTAAAATCCCTTATCATTACATAAGCATTTTCGCCATTATTTTTGTAATAATTCTTTCTTATATCAATAGTACTAAATCCTGCTTTTTCATAGACAGTTATTGCAGGCATATTACTTACACGCACTTCTACAATCGCTTTTTTTACACCTTTTAATTTTTAAAAGTTGCATAACATAAGTGAAGAAAAATTTGACCTAGTTTTTTTATTTTTGGTGAGGTTTATCGATGACTATTTTTATTAACTTGATATTCATCAGCAACTAACCAACCACCACAAAAAAACCTATAATTTCATCATCGTTAAATAATCCATAGTATTCTGCATTAGCATGTTCTAACTCAGACTTTAAACATATCTTTTGTCCATGCATCTTCAAAATTATCAATATCTATCTCTTGATAATACATCTAGATTACTAACATCAACTTTATCTACTTTTTATCATTTCTCAAGCTCCCTTTCTGCTTCAGTTTTTTTCTTAAAGTATTGTGGTTTCATATTATAACAATCGACTTCTTCTAATGAATCGTAAATTCTTACAACATTTGCAGCACGAACCACTTCGTCATTTTTTAATCCATCAAGAAGAAGTTCATTTAATTTTTCTATATCTTTACTGATATATACAAATTCTTTGTTCTGAGAAACAAGGAAATCATTGATTTCTTTCAAGTGAGTAATACCCTTCTTTCTAATGTTTCTATTAAGTTGCCGTCTATATTTTCATATACTGCACCAAAAACATTTCCACGGCGAGCATCAATAAATGGAACAAGTAGCTTATTACTATCAAATTCCAATAAAGCTTGTAATTTTAAAGAAGAAACTTTTTTCAGTTTAATCTTAAGTGTATATGCTAGTGTTTTACATACTGCTACAACCACGCGAATTGCTGTATATGAACCTGGACCTTCACTTGATATTACTTCTGTTAAATCAGTTTTTTTCTTATTTGCTTCTTTTAAACAATTATCGATTTCTTCTAAAATCACTGCTGATAAATTATTACTACATACAAAGTTTTTTTCGGCTAGAATATTTTTTTCTTCAAAGCATGCAATTGAACATACACCATTCGAAGCTTCTACAATTAAACTTACCAATTTTCACGAATCCTTTCTTCTATTTTTTCATATTCACCATTAGAAATAATTTCAACTTCTCTATGATCATCTACTAATCGAATATTAAAAATTAATCTTTCTTTCGGTAAAAAGTCTTCTATAAACTCTCCCCATTCAATAACACTAACATTATCTTCAAAGAAAATGTCTTCAAATCCTAAATCCTCATCGCTATCTTCTAAACGATAAGCATCTATATGATATAATTTCCCATTAGGGATACTTTATATTCCTTCATAATATTAAAAGTTGGTGAGTTAACCACACTCTTAACTCCCTAAATATTCTGCTAAATACTTAGTAAAAGTTGTTTTTCCCTGCTGCTAAATCTCCATTTAACAAAAGTACTAATCTATCTTCTATACCTTCACTAACTATTTTTTTGCTAAACGTTTAGTATCTTCTAAATCTTTTATTACTATTTTTAACATTATTAAACCTTCTAAATCTTTATTTATATACCAACTATTATAATATCATATTTATCAGCATATTCCAACAACTAAAAGGTATAAATAATGTTTTTATAGAAATAACCATTTTTAAAAATTAAGAATCTTTCATTAACTAAATCATTCGCTTAGTAATCATTTCCTAATAAAAATCATAAAATAACGCCAAGATATTACTATCTCAGCGTTATTATTACTCATTTAATCCATCGTTAAATCAAATCTTATTTTACTACTCTTACTCTTGAAGTTCTTTCAATTGGTGCAGCTTCTTGTAATTTTTCACCAAATGGCATTTGAGCACGTAGTACTAAGTTTGCTGGAATATCCCATTCAGCAGCAACTTTTTCATCGATAACTGGGTTATAGTGTTGAATGTTAGCTCCAACTCCAGCTTCTGCTAATGCATTCCAAACTGCAAATGATGCAATTCCTGTTGATTGTTCTGACCAAATTGGGAAATTATCAGCATATGATGGGAATTGTTCTTGAAGACCTTTTACTACATCGTGATCTTCGAAGAATAAAATTGTTCCATATGCTGCAGCAAAACTATCGATTTTACCTTTAGTAGCTGCTTTAGCTTCTTCTGTTGGTAAGAATTTTTCTAATTCTCCGAAAGTAATATCCCAAAGTTTTTGGTGATTTTCACCTAATAATACTACAGCGTGTGCAGTTTGTGAGTTAAATGCACTTGGTGAGTATTTAACTGCATTATCAATAATTTCTAATACTTCTTGTTCTGAAATTGGTAAGTTTTTACCTAGTGCATAAACACTTCTTCTGTTTTGATATAAATTTTTTGCTTCTGTCATTATTATGTCCTCCGTTTTTTGGCTATTGCTAAACTTTATTATTTGTTTTATAATTGTTATATATATAATTATAATATTTACCCAAAATTTTATCAAGTACGTTTTTTTACAATAGTAAGTATCTTTTAAGATAGAATTGTATAATACCAATAAATTTTTAAGGAGATTTTTTATGGAACAACAAGAACCTTTTGGAAAATGCCCCTTTTTTACAACTCAAAAAATATTGTCTGGAAAATGGACAATACTAATTCTTCACCTACTTGAAGATAAAAGTGTTAGATTTAATGAGTTACAAAAGATCACTAGGGACAATTACCCAAGCAACGTTAACAAAACAATTAAAACAATTAGAACAAGATGGATTAATAAATCGTAAAGTTTATGCTCAAATTCCACCAAAAGTTGAGTACAGCTTAACAGATATTGGAAAAAAATTCCAATCAGTACTTAATGAATTAGAAATATGGGGAAATGACTATATTGAATATTTAAAAGAAAATAAAGAAGCAGTATAAAGTTATGGATAAAGTTAAATGAAATTAAATCAAAACTTCACCTACTTTCAAATGAACAATTAGATATAATACATAGACTTATTTCGACTTGGAAAATTAAAGACAATAAAATTCAAACAAATGAAAATCTTGTGAAAAATATATGAAAGTACAATATCACCCTATAGAAAATCCTCTAGAAAATTATTCAAAAGAAGAACTCTTTAGAAGAATACGGTGTATTATTTTTATAACACTCAAAAATCAACTAACGAAAAATTTTGGAGAAGTTTCAATTGAGTATAATTATGAAGGAAAGCACTCAATCACAGGAACCCTAAGTATTACAGTGAAAACTAGTAAATTATTTGAATACTAATGAAAGTGAGTTTAACAAAAGATTCTTTGAGCCAATACTCAAAATACTAGTATAGATGATTTTTGATCCATTATTCCCTGATACTGACTTTGACTCATTAACTGGTCTTAATAAAAGCAAAT